>ENA-OQLB01001362-OQLB01001362.1-human-gut-metagenome-genome-assembly--contig:-NODE-1362-length-10499-cov-2.026610_pt1 | contig 10499 bp, 16 predicted proteins | sample MGYA00242656_ERZ504813 | MGnify/ENA primary metagenome ERZ504813 (study PRJEB26092, sample SAMD00036388) | human gut metagenome | host: Homo sapiens | study: EMG produced TPA metagenomics assembly of... | reverse complement strand
TAAAAAAAAGTGTCAAAAAAATAGAAGTAAAAAACAGCTAAAGAAAATAAAAGAAAAAATAGATGAAGATAGTGAAAATAGATAAAAAAAATTGGTTTTTTTTAACTGTTACAATCTACAAAAGCTGAAAATATTGACAAAGAAAAAGTAGTGAGCGTAATATAAGCATGACTTTTTAGAGGACACTCTAAAAAGTACTCTAAAATAAGAATAAATAAAACGAAAGGGAGGGAGCGATACGGAACATTTAACAGAGACTCTGTTAGAAGAGCTGAACTGCGAGACGGTGTTTACGATCCCGATATTCGGCGGAATACCGGTAAAAGAGTCGGTCGTAGTTACCTGGATCATCATGGCGGTAATCGTAGGACTTTGTATCATATTTGTCCGAAGCTTGAGCGTCGAAAATCCGGGAAAGGTTCAGCTTTTATTGGAATCCGCAATAGGAAAAGGACTGGACTTCTTTGAAGACATCATGGGAAAAGAAAACAGGAAATATATTCCGTATCTGATTACAGTGCTTATCTATATTGGGATAGCCAATATCATTGGTCTGTTCGGATTTAAGTCACCGACAAAAGACCTCAATGTAACAGCAGCACTTGCAATCATGAGTATGTGCCTGATTGAATTTTCCGGAATCCGGAAGAATGGATTTAAGCATTGGGCGGCGCATTTTGCAAAGCCGGTACCATTCGTAGCACCAATTATGGTTCTGGAGATTGTGATCAGACCATTATCACTTTGCATGCGTCTGTTCGGTAATGTATTGGGAGCGTTTGTTATCATGGAGCTTTTAAAAGCAGTGGCTCCGGTTCTTATCCCGATACCATTTAGTTTTTACTTCGATATTTTCGATGGATTCCTGCAGGCATATGTATTCGTATTCCTGACAGCACTTTTCATGAATGAGGAGCAGGAATAATCCCGAAATGACAGAAGAAACACAAATCTATAAGAAAAAAGGAGATTAAGATTATGTTAGTAGCAATTGGAGCAGCAGTAGCAGTTTTAACAGGTTTAGGAGCAGGACTTGGAATCAGCCTTGCAACAGGTAAAGCAGTAGATGCGATCGCAAGACAGCCGGAAGCAGAAAGCAAGATCAGCAAGAACCTGATCCTTGGTTGTGCACTTGCAGAGGCAACCGCTATTTACGGTTTCATTATCGGACTTCTTATCATCTTAATGCTGAAATAAGAAAAGTAAAATGAAGAAAGGCAGGTGGGACAGGTGATACAGTTTAATGTAAGCCTTCTCTTTACGATCATCAACCTGATTGTCTTTTATCTTTTGCTGAAAAAATTCTTATTCAAACCAGTAATGGGAATTATGGAAAAACGTGAAAAAATGATTGCTGACGGACTGAAGAATGCCAGTGATAGTCAGGAAGAAGCGGCGAGACTGAAAGCGGAATATGAAAAGGCTCTGGAAGGAGCAAAGGCAGAATCCATTCAGATCGTGGAAAAAGCTAAGAAAACTGCAGCCGGAGAATCAGAGCGTATCCTTCAGGAAGCCAATACGGAAGCCGTAGGAATCCTGAAAGATGCCAGAAAGACGATTGAAAATGAACGCAAACAGACCATGAATGATCTGCAAAGTGAGATCGCAGGACTGGCAATGCAGGCAGCACGTAAGATTGTGGATGACACAAAAGGAAATCAGGATATATATGATCAGTTTCTGAAAGGTGCAGGTGATGCTCATGTCAATGAAGAGGTTAAATAAAGAGTATTGCTGTAGCCTTCGGCAAAACAGTATGCACATGTTTTATATGAGCTTGGAATTTCAAAAGAAGCGGTAGGAGAGACTGAAAGGCTTTTTGAAGAAGTACCGGTGCTTGAAGAAACATTTGCAAGTCCGGTGGTACCGATGCGGGAAAAATTAAGTTCGATCGACAAGATTTTCCCGGAAGAAATAAAAAACTTTCTCAAGGTTGTATGCCGTAATCAGAGAATGAGCGAGATCAGTCAGATTCTTTTTGCTTATGACAGATACTGTAAAATGCAGGAAGGAATCCAGATGGCAACGCTTACCTGTGTGGAAGCACCAGATGAAAAGCGGCTTGAGAAAATCAGAGAATTTCTTTGTGAGAAGTACCATAAGACAGATGTGAAAATCGAGATAGTCAAAGATCAGGCATTACTTGGCGGATTTATCTTAAAGACCGGTGATGATGAATATGACTGGAGTCTGAAAGGAAGATTATCGAGATTAGAGCAAAAATTGACCTGGAGGTGAACAAAGTGAGTTCAATTAGCTCAGATGAAATTATTTCTATTCTGAAAAATGAAATAGAGAACTTTGATCAGATCAGTAAAGACAGCGAGGTCGGTACGGTTGTCTCTGTCGGTGACGGAATTGCAAATATCTATGGAATAGAGCATGCAATGTACGGAGAAATCGTGACATTTGAAAATGGACTGAAAGGTATGGTTCAGGACATTCAGAAAGATACGATCGGCTGCATCCTGTTCGGATCAGATGTAGAGATCAAAGAAGGTACGAAAGTGATGCGTACCAAAAAGAAAGCCGGAGTACCGGTTGGCGATAAATTTATCGGACGTGTCGTAAATGCACTTGGAGCTCCGATTGACGGAGCGGGAGAAATCGAAGCAGAAGATTACAGACCGATTGAAAATGAAGCACCAGGAATTGTAGACCGTAAATCCGTCAGCGTTCCAATGGAAACAGGAATCCTTCTATCGATTCTATGTTCCCGATCGGACGTGGACAGAGAGAGTTGATCATTGGAGACCGTCAGACAGGAAAGACTTCCATTGCTACAGACACGATTTTGAATCAGAAGGGTAAGGATGTCATCTGTATCTATGTAGCAATCGGTCAGAAAGCATCAACGATCGCAAAGGTTGTCAATACTTTTAAAAACGGCGGCGCAATGGATTACACCATCGTAGTAGCATCAACAGCAAGTGACTGTGCTCCGCTTCAGTATATTGCACCATATGCAGGAACCGCGATCGCAGAACATTTCATGCATAAAGGAAAAGATGTCCTGATCGTTTACGATGATCTTTCAAAGCACGCAGTTGCATACCGTGCGCTGTCCCTGCTTCTTGGACGTTCACCGGGACGTGAAGCTTATCCTGGAGATGTTTTCTATCTGCATTCAAGACTGCTTGAGAGATCAAGCCGTTTAAGTGATGAAATGGGAGGCGGTTCGATCACAGCACTTCCAATCATCGAGACACAGGCAGGAGATGTATCTGCATACATTCCGACCAACGTCATTTCCATTACAGATGGACAGATCTTCCTGGAAAGTGATCTGTTCTTCTCAGGAATGAGACCGGCGGTTAACGTAGGTCTTTCCGTATCCCGTGTTGGTGGTGCAGCACAGACAAAGGCAATGAAGAAGGCAGCCGGAAGTATCCGTATCGATCTTGCACAGTATCGTGAGATGGAAGTATTCACACAGTTCAGTTCCGATCTGGATGCAGCAACAAAGGAACAGCTGGAATATGGATCTGGTCTGATGGAACTTCTGAAACAGCCACTCGGACATCCAATGTCCATGCATGAGATGGTCATCACCCTCTGCGCAGCACGAAATAAAGTACTTCTGGGAATTCCGGTAAAAGAGGTTAAGAAATTCCAGATGGATATGCTGAATTATTTTGCAACAGTTCATCCGGAAATCAGTGAAGAGATTGAGCAGACAAAGGCTCTGTCCGATGAACTGGCTACAAAGATTGTGGAAACAGCGAAGGAATTCAAAGACAGCAGGTGTTAATATGGCAAATATCAGAGAAATACAGACTCGAATCAACAGCGTCAAAGATACGATGAAGATCACGAACGCCATGTATATGATCTCGTCTACCAAGATGAGACAGGCGAAGAAAAAGCTGATAGATTCAGAGCCGTACTTTTACGGACTTCAGGGAGAGATTTCCAGAATCCTGAGGCATATTCCTGAGATCGAGCACCGGTATTTTGATGTGCGGGAAGAGATTCCAAAAGAGAAACGAAAGATAGGTTCCATTGTCATTACTGCGGATAAAGGACTTGCAGGAGCTTACAACCACAACATTGTCAAGGTGGAGGATGAGATCCTGGAGGAACCGGGAGAGCATAAGCTGTTCGTAGTCGGTGAGCTTGGCAGACACTATTATGCGAATAAGGGTGTGGAAATTGACACCAATTTCCTCTATACTGTGCAGAAACCGACCATGCACAGGGCAAGAGATATCGCGGAAGTGATTCTTTCCCAGTATGAGAGAGGTGAACTGGACGAGGTCTACATCGTTTACACCAGAATGGAAAATTCGATGCTGACAACGGTTGAAAAAATGAAGATCCTGCCGCTTGAGAGATCTTCATTTAATGAAATGAAAATGCCGCTTAACATCCATAGAGAGGCAATCGCGCTTTATCCATCAGCAGAGGCGGTTCTGGACAGCATCGTACCAAACTACGTGGTTGGTATGATCTATGGATGTCTGGTAGAGGCATATGCAAGCGAACACAATGCGCGAATGACAGCAATGCAATCAGCAACAGACAGCGCGCAGGAAATCATCAAAGATCTTTCTATTATATATAACAGGGCAAGGCAGGCTGCGATCACACAGGAAATTACTGAGGTTTGTGCAGGCGCCAAAGCCAGAAACGGAAAAGGAAGTGAAAACAGGTATGAATAAAGGACGTATTGTACAGGTCATGGGACCAGTTGTTGACGTTGTATTTGAAGACGGAAATCTGCCGCGCATCAAAGATGCCCTGCAGGTGGAGAACAACGGAAAAACCTGTATTATGGAAGTTGCGCAGCATCTGGGAAATGATGAGGTTCGTTGTCTGATGCTGGCAGCAAGTGAAGGACTTTGCAAGGACATGGAAGTAACCGCTACCGGTTCTGGAATTAAAGTACCGGTTGGAGAGCAGACCCTTGGACGTCTGTTCAACGTACTTGGAGAAACCATCGACAATGGCGAAGAAATCAAAGAAGATACCGAACACTGGGTGATCCACAGAGATCCGCCGTCATTTGAAGACCAGAGCCGGTTGTAGAAATCCTGGAAACCGGGATCAAGGTTATCGACCTGCTTGCACCTTATGCAAAAGGTGGTAAGATCGGTCTGTTCGGCGGTGCCGGTGTAGGTAAGACTGTACTGATCCAGGAACTGATCCGTAACGTAGCCACAGAGCACGGCGGATATTCCATCTTTACCGGTGTTGGAGAACGTTCCCGTGAAGGTAACGACCTCTGGACAGAAATGAAAGCATCCGGAGTTCTGGATAAGACAGCCTTAGTGTTTGGTCAGATGAACGAACCACCTGGAGCACGTATGCGTGTCGCTGAGACAGGACTTACGATGGCTGAATATTTCCGTGATAAAGAACATCAGAATGTGCTTCTTTTCATTGATAATATTTTCCGTTTTACACAGGCAGGTTCCGAAGTATCCGCACTTCTTGGACGTATGCCATCAGCCGTAGGTTATCAGCCGACACTGGCAACTGAAATGGGTGAACTGCAGGAGAGGATCGCATCTACAAAGAATGGTTCTGTCACATCCGTACAGGCTGTTTATGTCCCTGCCGATGACCTTACAGACCCGGCTCCGGCAACTACATTTGCTCATCTGGATGCAACAACCGTACTCTCCCGTAAGGTTGTAGAACAGGGTATTTACCCGGCAGTTGATCCACTGGAATCTAACTCCCGTATTCTGGAGGCGGATATTGTCGGAGAAGAACATTATGAAGTTGCAAACCGTGTAACAGAGGTTCTGCAGAAATACAAAGAGCTGCAGGATATCATCGCAATTCTTGGTATGGAAGAGCTTTCCGATGAAGACAAGGCAACGGTTATGAGAGCAAGAAAGATTCAGAAATTCCTCTCCCAGCCATTCTTCGTTGCAGAGACATTTACCGGAGTTCCGGGAAAATATGTACCTCTGAAAGAGACGATCCGAGGATTTAAGATGATCCTCGACGGAGAAATGGATGAGTATCCGGAGAATGCATTCTTCAATGTAGGAACGATTGATGAAGTCATCGAGAAGGCAAAGGCTGAAAAAGCAGAATAGAGGTGCCCAGGTATGGATACATTTGGACTTAAATCATTTCCAGTGACCGGGTATTCTATGAAGGACGTTGCAGAAAGATGATCGTGCCGGTACCGGACGGCGGTGGAATGGAAATTCTTCCGCACCATGAAAATATGGTGATCGCTGTGGTGATCGGTGAGGCAATGCTTCAGTTTGAAGAAGGTGAATGGGTGAACCTTGCGGTCGGAGCCGGATTCCTTGAGATCGTCAACAACCGTGTGACGATGCTGGTGCAGACGGCAGAGAAACCGGAGGATATCGATGCCAGACTTGCCCAGGAGCAGATGGAGTATGCAGAAGAAAAGCTTCGCCAGAAACAGAGTATACAGGAATATTACCGGACACAGGCTTCGCTTTCAAGGGCGATGAACCGGTTGAAGGTGTCGAAGCGAAAAAAATGGTAAATAGGAAACAAATTTATGTGGAAGCGCGTAATCTACTACAGATTGCGCGCTTTTTCAATACGGAATTTTTTGACAAAATTTATTGGGAAAAATGGTACAATCTTTTACAAAATAAAAGTTCCGATACAGGGTAGTTTGTGGTAGAATATATAACAGTGTGCGTGTACTGAGAAAAAGGATTTTGAGGTGTTCAAATAGAGTGTATTTCATCATAGAAGGAGCAAAACGTGGAAAAAGAAGAGCTTACGCAATTATTTAATTTCTTTCGGGAGATTGATAAGGAAAAATTTATTGGAAGGCAGACATATCTGACGGATGGGGTGCGTAAGGAGAATGACGCGGAGCATGCGTGGCATATGGCAATCATGACGGTTCTGCTTGCGGGATATGCCAATGAGAAGATCGATGTTCTTAAGACAGTGACGATGCTTTTGATCCATGATATTGTAGAAATTGATGCGGGGGATACCTATGCCTATGATGAAAATGCGAAGAAGACGCAGAGGGAACGGGAAGTGAAGGCTGCGGACCGGATTTTCGGACTTCTTCCGGAAAAGCAGGGAAAGGAATTTCGGGCACTCTGGGAGGAATTTGAGGCACAGGAGACTTCTGAGTCGAAGTTTGCCCGGACGATGGACAATATCCAGCCGATCATGTTAAATGCGGCTACAGACGGCAAGCGTGGAGGAACACGATGTTCATATTGAACAGATCCTGAACCGTAACCGGAATACGGCAAAAGGCTCAGAAGCGATCTGGGAGTATGCGAAAGAAGAATTCTTAAGACCGAATCTGGAAAATGGCAAGATAAAAAAATAACATAAAAAAAACAAAAATCCCCCTTTCATTTTCGTGAATATGGGGTATCATATACTACAGAGCGCAAAATATAGTGGAGAAACTTAAAAGTGACACTATATTTTGTGGAGCGATGGAACAAAGTTAGGAGAAAGTTGGGATGGATTTGGAAGTAAAGACGAGAGTAATCAAAAGAAATGGTGAGGAAGTAGACTTCCGGCTGGAGAAGATTGTGAATGCGATCAAAAAAGCGAATGAAGAGGTTGAGAACATCCACAGGATGAATGACTTTCAGATCATGCAATTGCGGAGAAGATTGCACAGCAGGCAGAGGAATTTACGCATGCAGTGAATGTGGAGGACATCCAGGATATGGTTGAGACCGGCATTATGGAGATGCGTGGTTATGAGGTTGCCCAGAAGTATGTCCGCTATCGCTATAAGAGAGAATTAACCAGAAAGTCGAATACAACGGATAACGGAATTCTTGCATTGATCGATCATATGAACGAGGAAGTAAAGCAGGAGAACTCCAATAAGAATCCTGTGATCAACTCTACACAGAGAGATTACATGGCAGGAGAGGTCAGCAAGGACCTTACTAAGAGAGTCCTTCTTCCGGAGGAAATCGTCCGTGCACACGAAGAAGGAATCATTCATTTTCATGATATGGACTATTTTGCGCAGAAAGAGCACAACTGTGATTTGATCAACCTGGAGGATATGCTCCAGAACGGAACTGTCATCAGCGAGACGATGATCGAGAAACCACATAGTTTCTTTACCGCGTGTAATGTGACCACACAGATCGTTGCACAGGTTGCAAGTAACCAGTATGGCGGACAGTCATTTACGCTGTCACATCTTGCACCATTCGTAGATGTAAGCGTCAGAAGCTCCGCAAGAGTGTCATTGAAGAAAGAATAGAATCCGGAGAGGTTCTGGATGATGCGATCATCGACAAGATCACAGAGAGAAGGCTTCGTACCGAAGTACAGAGCGGAATCCAGACGATCCAGTATCAGCTGATCACACTGATGACCTGTAACGGACAGGCACCTTTCGTAACGGTGTTTATGTATCTGGATGAGGTCCCGGAAGGAAGAACCAGGGATGACCTTGCGATGATCATCGAAGAAGTGATGAAGCAGCGTATGCAGGGTGTTAAGAATGAAAAGGGTGTATGGATCACACCGGCGTTCCCGAAGCTGATCTATGTACTGGATGAAGATAATATTACTGAGGATTCCAAATACTGGTATTTGACTGAGCTGGCTGCAAAATGTACGGCAAAGCGTATGGTGCCGGATTATATTTCTGCAAAGATCATGAAAGAACTGAAAAACGGAGATGTTTATCCGTGCATGGGGTGCCGCTCATTCCTTACCGTAGAAGATTCCCAGAGAAATGCAGACGGAAGTCATAAGTTCTATGGACGTTTCAATCAGGGGGTTGTAACGATCAACCTGGTTGACGTGGCATGTTCAGCAGAGGGCAATATGGAACGTTTTTGGGAAATCCTGGATGAGAGACTGGAGCTTTGTCACAGAGCACTCCGGTGCAGACATGAACGCCTTCTCGGAACCGTTTCAGATGTTGCACCGATCCTGTGGCAGAACGGGGCACTTGCCCGTTTGAAAAAGGGTGAGACGATTGACAAGCTGTTATTTGACGGATATTCTACCATTTCTCTTGGCTATGCAGGACTTTATGAGATGTGTATGCGGATGCTTGGCAAATCCCATACAGATCCGGAGGCGAAGCATTTGCACTGGCAGTTATGCAGCACCTGAATGATAAATGTAAAGAATGGAAAGAAGCAGAAAATATCAGCTATTCCGTATACGGCACACCGATGGAATCTACCACATACAAGTTCGCGAAATGTCTGCAGAAGCGTTTCGGAATCATTCCGGGCGTTACAGATAAGAACTATATTACGAACAGCTATCATGTACATGTTACTGAAGAGATCGACGCATTCAGCAAACTGAAATTTGAATCGGAATTTCAGAAGCTTTCACCGGGTGGGGCGATCAGCTATATCGAAGTACCGAATATGCAGACCAATATTCCGGCGGTACTTTCCGTATTACAGTACATTTATGAGAATATCATGTATGCAGAGCTGAATACCAAGAGTGATTTCTGTGAAGTCTGCGGCTATGACGGAGAGATTAAGATCATCGAGGACGAGACCGGAAAGCTGGTATGGGAATGCCCGAACTGTGGCAACCGGATCAGGATAAGCTCTTTGTAGCGAGAAGAACCTGCGGATATATCGGAACCCAGTTCTGGAATCAGGGAAGAACCCAGGAGATTAAGGACAGGTACTGCATCTGTAAGGATGGAAATGTTTTGTTGTGATTTTACAACTCTATATGAAATAAGACAACTTTAGATGAAATAAATGAAAAACAATAATTCATGTTTCAAATAAAGTTGTAAAAGGACATTTTAAAATAAAGAGGATGTTGTTGTTTGGGAAAACAGACATCCTTTTTTGTGCCAAAAATATATATGTTTGGAGTATTATGCTAATTATTTCGTAGTATATATAAAAATATTGAAAATGGAATAAAGGTAGAGGTATAATTTAAGGAGGAAAAATAAAAAAAGTAGAAAGGAAAAGAAAAATGCCACTTATTATAGCAATAATTGTAATAATTATAATCGTTAAGGTTATATCAAAGCGAAAGTATGAGGAATTAGAAAAAGAGATATTACAAAAATTAGGATTTTCAAGTTGGAATATGGTGACCTATTTTGATGAATATGTAGCAGTAAAAAGTAGGCAGGCATTAGAAAAATATGACGATGTAAAATTTTTTTAAAGAAAATAAAGGAAAACTTACGAGAGCAGAGGAGATTATTAAAAAGAAAAATAACATAGTGGACATTTTAAAAAAGTTTTTAGAAGATAATGAATATAAATCCCGTCCCAAATATCGTCAAATTACAAGACAAATTGATGTTGTTTTAAGAAATGCAAGCGCTTATAGAATAAAAGTTCAATACATATCATCAGCAGGTAATCATTTAGGTGAAAAGGTAATAACATTACAACAATCTAGCATCAATAAATTTAAAAAAGATCCAATCACTACTTAATGGGAAAAGGCGAAATATAAATAAATAATTTAAAAGAAGACAAACCAAAAAGAAGCGGCTGAAAGCATAAAAAACAAATACATTGAATAAAGCTTAATGAAAAAGGTAAAATTAG
>ENA-OQLB01001361-OQLB01001361.1-human-gut-metagenome-genome-assembly--contig:-NODE-1361-length-10508-cov-1.646855_pt1 | contig 10508 bp, 13 predicted proteins | sample MGYA00242656_ERZ504813 | MGnify/ENA primary metagenome ERZ504813 (study PRJEB26092, sample SAMD00036388) | human gut metagenome | host: Homo sapiens | study: EMG produced TPA metagenomics assembly of... | reverse complement strand
CAGCCAGCCACAACGCCAGCAGTCCCAGTCCCAGCGGTAGCACAGCAGCCAACTCAGAGCCGGTCGGATAATGGTGACGCTGATCATAGACGCAAACGCGGTATACTTCGTATCGCCCGCGCCTCTCAAGCAACCGAAGAAAATGACCTGCGTGATCTGGAAGTAAATAATAACGCACAGCATGCGCATAATCATCACACCCATATCGAGAATTTCCTGCTCATTCGAAAACAGGCCATAGAGATTCCTGCCAAAGAACAGGAAGATCATCGACATCACAAACGCGCAGAAAAGTCCAATCCGCTGGCACATGGAGGCGTACAGCTTTGCAAGGTCGCGCCGCTCTTCGCCGAGCTCCTGCCGATCAGCGCCACTGACGCCACAGAAAGCCCATCGCCGAACGAGAACGTCAAACTCATCATATTCATGCCAATCTGGTGCGCAGCATACGCAGCGGTGCCGAGGTTCGCAACGGTGATGGCGAACAGCAAAAAGCCGATGCGCAGGAAGATTTGCTCCACAAACGCGCTGGAACCGACGTTAAGCAGTGAGCGCACGTCAAACCTCGAGGTAAAAAAGCCTTTCACGCCGCGGATATACACAAACGAGGATTTCGCGAACATGGAGTGCAAGCTCATTGCGCAGCCGAGCACAGAGCCGATGACGGTCGCAAGCGCCGCTCCGCGCGTGCCGAGCGCCGGAAACCCAAAGTTGCCGCCAATCAAAAGATAGTTGAACACCACGTTCACAAGGTTCGAGACTATGTTCGTGCGCAACGCGATCTTCGTGTTGCCCGCGCCGCGCTGTGCCGCGTTCACGATCATCATCACGGTCGTAAACCCGATGCCGCCCATGATGATTTGGAAATACTCCACCGCCGCTTCATGCGTATCGTCCGCCGAGCCCGCAAAGCGGATAATGGGGTCTGCAAACGCCGTAAACGTAACGCTGATGATCGCCGTCAAAATCACGGCGACCAGAATGCATGTTTTCAAAATGCGCACCGCACTTTCGCGGTTCTGCTCGCCCCTACGCCGTGCAACCAGCGCCGAGATGGCCGTGCTCATCGACATAAACAGCGCCAAACCGATGAACTTCGGCTGCTGCGTCAGGCCCACCGCTGCAATGGCGTAAGAGCCAGCGTGCTCACCATGATGGTATCGATAAAGCGACGAGCGCCACCAAAAACGATTCCACCATCGAGGGCCATGCCATGTTGATGGTCGTTTTGAAAAGCGAGTTCGTAGACGGCAGCTCGCCCGTCACAGGCTCGCCGTGCAAAACATGCTGTGCGTTAAAGAGTTCCAAAAGTATTCACCCATTCCAAAAATAGTTGCTTTTAAAACATTATAGCATTAAAAAAGAAGCCGGTCAAGACGCGTACCGTTTATTTGTACGCAGTTCGACCGGCTTTTCAACTGTTATTTGTTTATTTTGTGGCAAGAAGCACTGCCGTGTGGATTTCGCCAGCACACGCGTACCTCTGCAAAGCCCGCTTTGAAAAGCAGCGCCGCTTCGCCCGCCACATACTGCGGCGTAAAGCAATAGTAATGCTCGTCTGCCGACAAATGCTGCTCCTTGCGCTTCTGCTCAAACTCGGAACGGCAGAAGTCCTCATACATCTGCGTCGGCGCGAATTTGTCGCTCAACAGAAAGAACCCGCCCTTTTTAATGCTGCGGCACACGCGGTGAAACAGCTCCAAATTCTCTTCGCGGCTGTAATAATGCAGCGCCATCATGGAAACCGCTCCGTCATAGCTTTCCGGCTCCAACTCATATTTAAAGAAATCACCACAAATCGTGCGGATGCGCTCCTTGTGCTCCGGCAGATTTTTCGGAATTTCCGAGAGCATCTTATCCGCGCAGTCAATGCCGTCCACATAAATCGTCGGGTTCTGCTCTAAAATTGCCGTAAGACCCGTGCCCGTGCCGATGCCGAGGTCCAGAATGTGCAGGTGCTCCTTCTTCGGGAAAAACTCCGCCGTGCGGCGAATGTAGCCGTCTTCATCCTCTGCGCTGCGCTTCAAGCGCTCGTCATAAGACTCCACCGCGCCGTTAAAATAACTGTCGATCCTTTCCAGTGGCATATGCACACCAATCCTTCCTGCCGACGCAATACTCTAAACGATAGTTTTGCGTCAGGCGCATAAGCTATGCAAAACTTTTGCGATATTTTTCATTTACCCATTATTATTTTACTGGAAATTCGCTCACCTTGCAACTTGGAAAAACGACAATTCTGTGCGGGCTTCGGCAAAAGATATTGGACTAATCCATGAATATCCCGCTGAATACCGCAGTTTACGCGAAGATCATACGGCCAAAGTCCTGCGGACGATGGAAATCCGGCGTTTCGCTCGTCGTCTCATTCCACATCATATAGTGCGGCTGCACGGTGAGGTCGCCGCATTTAAAGCAGTTCGCGCGGATCACGCGCCCGCTCTTAAAGTCGTAATCGGGGTAAAATACATGCAGAAATTCGAGCGGAATTTCATAAAAGATTTCCCACCCGTCCGCCGTTTTGTTCGTGCGGATGTTAAAAAGCTTCTTGTGGTCTTCCGGGATCAAACGGATGCTGTCTGCTCTGCCGTGGCCGAAGCCAAGGAAAATCGCGCCGTTCAAGTTCAGTTCAATGTTAAAATACCGCCCGTCCTCCGGCACCGGGGAGAAGAAAAACTCCATGCAGCTGTCCGTGCAGATGCTGCCGAGCTTATCGGTCAGCTCCGCGCGGATGTTCTTTTCGCGCGCCACTTGGTGCACGTAGATTTTCTCGTCGTCGTGGCAGATCTGCTGCTCCATGCGCACGCCCGCGTCCGGCAACCAGCAAATGTTGTCCACCTGCAGCTCCGGCACCTTTGTCCAGTCCGGCGCACCCACCGTTTTCTCAATGACATACTCTTTCATATTCATACAGCTCCTAACCGTTTTCCGCCCATCGCGGTTTTCATAGCTTCATCATACCAGATTTTGCCGTAAAATACAACAATTCCATAAAAAACAGGCGCTCCCGAAAAACGGAAGCGCCTGCGAAAAAGCTATTCTAATTTAACCAAAGCAATCAAGACAACAGTGTGCTAAGCCGTCAGGCAGTCTTTGTACAATGGTGTCTTATACTTCGTGCGGGTACTTTCTCATGTAGGAAAGCAGCTCGTCAACGGTGGTGAAGGCCATGCCGGTGACGGTGTCGGCAGCACCATAGTAGATGGTGATGCGGCCGGTGTCGGCATCGGTCAGGGTAGCGCACGGGAACGTAACGTTCGGCACGTCACCGGTGAGCTCATAGCTCTCTTCCGGACCGAAGACATAGAAGTTGCCTCTTTCCTTCACAATCCACGGCTTCTCGTGGTCAAGAAGCGCTACGCCGAAGCGATAAACGAAGCCGTTGCAGGAGTTCAGAACGCCGTGATAGATCATCAGCCAGCCTTCATCGGTCTCGATCGGAATCGGGCCGGGGCCGACCTTCTTGGACTGCCAGCCGGAGTGACTGCTCGTGCCGAAGACATAGCGGTGCTTGCCCCAATACGTCATGTCCGGGCTCTCGCTGTAGAAGATGTCGCCGAACGGGGTGTGACCGGTGTCGGACGGACGGCTCAGCATTGCGAAGTTGCCGTTGATCTTCTTCGGGAACATAACGCCGTTGCGGTTATACGGCAGGTAAGCGTTCTCCATCTGATAGAAGGTCTTGAAGTCATAGGTATAGCCTACGCCGATCGTCGGGCCGTGGAAACCGTTGCACCAGGTGATGTAGTAACGGTCCTCAATCCAGCAAACGCGCGGGTCATAGCGATATTCCTTGCGGGTTACGCACGGGTCGCAGCCGGGAGCCGGCTGGAACTCGATCGGCTCGTGGTTGATCTTCCAGTTGATGCCGTCATCGGAGAAGCCTGCGAAGATGTCCATTTCAACAGAGCGGTTGTCGCAGCGGAAAACGCCAGCGAACTTGCCTCAAACGGGACAACTGCGGAGTTGAAGATGCTGTTGGAAGTGGGGATGAGATCACGCGGAATGATCGGGTTGTGGTCATAACGCCAAACCGGCTTATCATAGCCCTGCGGCTTATCCTGCCACGGGATGTTCGGGAGTGCATTGCCGATAATTTTAGCCATTGTAGTTTCCTCCATTTTATATTTTTTCAAAAGACATTCGAAAGCGAACACATACAGTCCTTTACAATGTGTAACCGCTTCCACATCACATTAACTATAATACAAACCAAGAGAAAAGTAAAGCTATTTTTTCCGAAAAAACCGTTTCTATCACAATTCCACCAAATTTTATCGCCGCCTTTAGCAAAATGCCGAAGCCCGCGCCGTACACAGCATCACAAACCGCCAACTTTATGCAACAAATGCCTATTGCGTAAAAGCCGCATAAACGATATACTGTTGTTATAAACGGATATTTCTCTGCCCGAATTCTTATGTTTTCCCGAAAGGAATGATCTTATGGCGATTTTATTTGATGTCGAAAAGAAATTTTCAAGCTGGATACCGCTTCCTCCAGTTACGTTTTTGCCGTGCATGACAGCGGCCGCCTGCTGCACCTCTACTACGGCGCATACCTGCCGGACTGCGACATGCGCTATTTATTGGACCGCGGCTACTTCGGTTCCTTTACGCCCGACGCCGCAGGCTACGTCGGCACGGAGTTTTCCCCGGATACACAGCCGAGCGAATATTCCTGCAACGGCACCGGCGATTTCCGCATCTCCGCACTCCAAATCCGCAACGCGGACGGCAATATCGCGACCGACATCCGCTACGTTTCGCACCGCATTTTAAGCGAAAAGCCTGCGCTGCCCGGCATGCCGTCTCTGCGCGACGAAAACGGTGACAGCGAAACGCTCGAGGTCACCACGCTCGACCAAACGACGAACGCCGAAGTGAAGCTCTACTACACCGTTTACAAAGATCTGCCCGTCATGACGCGTCACGCCTCGTGACGAATACGTCCGACCGCGCCATGGAGCTTGAGCGTGTGTTCAGCGCCTGCCTCGACTTCAACACGATGGATTACGACATGGTGCACCTTTACGGCAAGTGGGCAAAGGAGCGCACCGTTACAGAGCGCCCGCTCTGCCACGGCATTCAATCCATCCAGAGCAAGCGCGGCTCTTCCTCACACAACCACAACCCGTTCGTTGCACTGAAAGCCCACGGCGCCACCGAAGAAAACGGCGAAGTCTACGGCGTCAACCTCATTTACAGCGGCAACTTCTCCATTGAAGCCGAAGTGGATTGTTTGAACGCCACACGCCTTCTTGCGGGCATCAATCCCACCGATTTCACCTGGCGCCTGGAGCCAAACGAATCCTTCACCGCGCCGGAAGCCGTCATGGTCTACACCGATAAGGCCTCGGAGAGATGAGCCGCATTTTCCACCGCACCTACATGAAGCACCTCATCAAAAGTCCGTGGCGCGATGTGGAACGCCCCGTGCTCATCAACAGCTGGGAGGCCGCATATTTCGATTTTGACGATGCTAAGCTTGTCGCGTTCGCACACGAAGCCGCCAAAATGGGCGTCGATATGCTCGTCATGGACGACGGCTGGTTCGGCCACCGCGAAAGCGACGACTCCTCCCTCGGCGACTGGTATGTCAACGAAAAGAAGCTCAAAGGCGGCCTCAGTTCCCTCATCGAGCGCGTCAACGCAGAGGGTTTAAAGTTCGGCATCTGGTATGAGCCGAGATGATTTCCCCGGACAGCGACCTCTACCGCGCCCACCGGATTGGTGCCTGCACGTGCCGAACCGTGAAAATTCCCCCGCACGCTTGCAGTACGTCCTCGATATGACGAGAAAAGACGTGCGCGATAATATCTTCGCGCAGATGTATAAAGTCCTCAGTGAAAATAAGATTGATTACGTCAAATGGGACTTCAACCGCAATCTGACCGAGGTCGGCTCTGCGCTGCTCCCGCCGGAGCGCCAGAAGGAGGTCATGCACCGCTTCGTGCTCGGTACATACGACCTCATGGATCGTTTTGTCAAAGCGTTTCCGAATATCCTCTTTGAAAACTGCTCCGGCGGCGGCGGACGTTCGATGCCGGCATGCTGTATTATTCCCCGCAGATCTGGTGCAGCGACAACACCGACGCATCGAGCGCCTCACCATTCAGTTCGGCACGTCCATGTGCTACCCTATCTCCTCGTTTGGCGCACACGTCGCAGCCGCCCGCGCACCTCGCTTAAAACCCGCGGCAACGTCGCCATGTGCGGCACATTCGGCTACGAGTTAGACCCCAGAAAGCTCACCGATGACGAAAAAGCCGAAGTAAAGCAGCAGATCGCCGACTACCGCAAATATCACCGCCTTGTCCGCGAGGGCGATTTCTACCGCCTCGTCTCCCCGACTGAGAACGACTTCTACTGCGCGTGGGAGTTCGTTTCGCCGGATAAAACGGAAGCCATGATGACTGCCGTCGTCATGCGTCAGCCCGAGACCCGTTACTGCGTGCAGCGCCTGCGCGGCTCGACCCCAAAACGTACTATCAGGACGAGGAGACCGGCACCGTCTATTCCGGCGCCATGCTGATGAACGCAGGCCTTAATTTGACAAGAGACGTCTACGAAGACGGCACCAGCGTCACAAAGCACTTTAAAGCTGTAAAATAAAGCCGCCGAAATCCACAATACCGCAACGTCAACAGTTTATGGGGGCTCGGGGCAACGCCCCAAGTCGCGCTCCGCAGAGTGCGAAACACTTTTTGCCTCCACAAAACCAGAACCGCAGGAAACCCAGTTGCATGGATTCCCTGCATGATTTGCCCCGCAAATCATTAGAATTAAATGAACAAAGCAGGACCCCGTAAGCACACAACGTGCCTACGGGGTTCCTGCTATATAAATCATAAAAAAATCGACTTATTTCTCATCCGTATGCGTGCTGTTCATCAGGCGGATAAGTGCCTTCTGTGCGCGTTCCTCGCATACCGCAATAATCTCATCGCCCGCTTGCAGCACCGTGTCGCCGCCCGGAATGATGAGCTTGTTATTTCGCACAATGGAAATCAGCAGCGCCCCCTTCGGGAACACCACCTCACGCACCGACTTGCCGTGCAAAGCCGAATTCTCTCCAAGCGTCACGGAGCAAATCTGACCGCGGCCCTTGTTCAGCGATGCCACAAGATGAAACTCCATCAGGTTCGCTTCCTGCTCAATCATCTGCGCAATGATTTCCGTGCTGCTCACCGCATAATCTACGCCAAGCACGCGCATTGTCTCCAAATTGCGCGGGTCGTTTGCGCGGGCAATCACTTTTTTCGCGCCGAAATACTGCTTTGCAAGCTGCGACGCAACGAGATTATTCGCATCGTCACCGGATATCGCAATAAAGCAGTCGGCGTCACGTACACCGGCGTTTTCCAGCATGTCAATGTTCGTGCCGTCGCCGCAGATGATCTCCACGTCCAGCGCGTTTGCAAGCTGTAAGCTGCGCGCGCGGTCGCTCTCGATGATACGCACCTCGTGGCGGCGGCCTCCAAAATGCGGCGCGCAAGGCTTTCGCCCACCTTGCCGCCGCCCATAATGACAATGTTCATGGCACTTCCCCCTTAATCGATTGCGCGGCTGTACACAATCTCGTCGCCTGCCTCAAGCTTCAAGGGTGCAAGCCCCGCTAAAACGAACGCGCCGCTTTTGCGGATGATACCAAACACCACTTCGTCCGGGTTGCCGCGCAGTTCGCCCACATTCTTGCCGATCTGATGCCGCTCCGCCGGCCGCACGTCAAAGTCGACCGTATGCAGACCGAACTCGAGTTTCTTGTTCATTTTTCCTCCGCTCAGCATCCGCACAATGCGGTCGCCGGCGTGGTTTGTGGGGCAAATGGTATGCAATCCCATATGCTCAAAAATCAATTCACGCGCGGGGTCGGATACACGCGCCACCACGTTTTGGATACCGAAGTAATCGCGCGCAATCTGCGCCACCGTGATATTGAGGTTATCGTCCGCCGTTGTCACCGCCACCGCGTCGCAGCTTTCAATGCCCGCTTCGCGCAGGTTGCGAATATCCATCGGGAACCCGCGGAATGTCACGCCCTCGAAATCGTTTTCCAAAAGCTCCAAGTCGCTTTCAATGTTGCTTAAAACAGAAACGTCCCAACCCATTTCGTCCATGGTGCGGGCGATTTTTCGCCCAAGCAGGCCGCAGCCTATAACTAACACATTCATAGTTTACCTCAGCGTCGCTCCGGATCTTCCGTATCGCGAATGGTCTCTGCCGTCATGCCGTCTGATGTGCTGCCGGAGCTTGTATTCTCTCGGTTACCGCCGTTTACGATGATAGGATTATTCGCATTCGGCGTCGGCTCTGCGGTGGGAGCGGGTGTCGGCGATGCCTCACTGCCATTTTGCGCGTCACCGCTGTCCCCGTTGTCATCGGTCGTGCCGTCTTCCGCATTCGGGGTCGGCGAAGGCGTCGCGGTCGCAAGTGCGGTCTTCTCTTTCTCACTGATCGTCACAAATTCCGCGAACACATACGCATTCTGCCCAAAGTAAGAGATTTCCACCCACTCGGAGGTATCGTCCTGTGCCACAACCTCGAACACCTCGCCGGCCTCTGCCGTGCCGAGAATTTCGGAATCCGTCGAAGCCTCGCTGCGCACATTCAACGAATCGTCGATGTCGTTGATGGTCGCCACCTTCACTTTTTCGACCGGCACGGGCGTTGAGGTAGGCACCACGCTCGGGAGGGGGAGGGCTCTGCCTTGGCGCTGCCCTTGCCGCACGCCGCGGTGCCAAGGATTATCATGGCGCACAGTGCCGCCGTGACCGCCGTTTTCAAAATGTTTTTATAATGGATGCTTCGTTTCATAAAAGCTCACTTCGCCTTTCTTTAATTTCGGCGCGCATTCAAAACGCCGCCGGAACAGAAGATGATTTGTCATTAGCTATTTTAGCACAGTTCAAAGGAAAATCCAATACTTCGCCCAGTTTTTTCATTTCTTTTGCAAAAATCACCCGCATTTCTTGCCATTACCCCGAAAAAGGCTATAATTACAGGGAATATTTTGCTTGGATATTGGAGTGTTCATCATGTTAAAACCCGAACAGATCGCGTCCGTTAAGGGCCGCGGCTTCCTCATCAATCGCGGCACAGAGTGCTTCTCCGGCCGTCTCGTCTGCGCCGGCGCGGTCTTCACCGCTGCGACCTGCGCACCATCTCCGAGATTGCCGAAAAATTCGGCAGCGGCAAGGTGACGTTCACCTCCCGCCTGTCCGCCGAGATCGTCGGCATCCCCTTCGAGCAGATTGACGCCGCCTGCGATTACGCTGCCGAGCGTGGCCTCTACTTCGGCGGCACCGGCGCTAAAATACGCCCCGTCACCGCATGTAAGGGCACCACGTGCGTCTACGGCAACTACGATACACAGGCGCTCGCCAAAGAGCTGCACGAAAAATACTACGTCGGCTGGGCAAATGTCAAACTGCCGCACAAGTTCAAAATCGGCATCGGCGGCTGCCCGAATAGCTGCATGAAGCCTTCCTTAAACGATTTCGGCATCGAGGGCCACCGCGTGCGATCTTCGACGAAGACACCTGCCGCGGTGCAAGGTCTGCATGGTAGAAAAATCATGTCCCTCCAAGGCTGCACACGTCGAAAACGGCAAATTATATATCGATGAAAAGTGCCTCGCCTGCGGCGTCTGCACCGGCAAATGCCCGTTTAAGCTGTCCGCCACGAAAGCCCGGTCGTTACCGCATTTATGTCGGCGGCACGTGGGGCAAGCAAACGCGCATGGGCACGCCGCTCAGCCGCTTCGTCACCCGCGCGGAGATTGAGCCTCTGCTCGAGAAGACCATGCTCTGGTTCAAGGAAAACGCCATGCCCAAAGAACGCCTCGGCAAAGCTATTGACCGTCTCGGCATCGAAAAATTCGAGCACGACGTCTTCTCCAATGATCTTCTGAACCGCCGTGAGGAGATCCTCGCAAAATAATTCCGAAAGGATACCCTATGAAACTCAAGTCCCTCGCAGCGCTCGCGCTTTCCGCCGTGCTGCTCCTTTCCGGCTGCGCCGCCCCGGCGCAAAACGAAACCACCCCTGAAAGCTCCTCCACCGCTCCCGAAACGACCGCCGTCTCCGAGCGCGTCATTACGGATTCCTACGGCACTAAAACGGAGCTCCCCGATGACCCGTGCGTCGTCTCCCTTTACGCTCGTTTGCCGAGTGCTGGCTGCTCTCCGCGGTAAACTCGCCGGTATTACCGAAGATGCCGTAGACGAGCACGGCATCGAAATCGATGATGACACCGCGCTCGTCGGCACCGTTATGGAGCCGAATCTCGAGAGCGTCGCGGCGCTCTCCCCGGATTACGTGATTTTATCCGCCGACCTGCCGCCCACGCGGAGCTTGATGCCGCCCTCACCGATATGCAGATTCCCCACGGCTGTTTTCACATGGATAACGTCATGGATTATGCAAAGATCATGCTGAATTTCTGCGCCGCCAACGACCCGGACGGTGAAAAATACGACGAAAACGTCACGCAGGTTTTAAAGCGCA
>ENA-OQLB01001358-OQLB01001358.1-human-gut-metagenome-genome-assembly--contig:-NODE-1358-length-10526-cov-3.517742_pt1 | contig 10526 bp, 15 predicted proteins | sample MGYA00242656_ERZ504813 | MGnify/ENA primary metagenome ERZ504813 (study PRJEB26092, sample SAMD00036388) | human gut metagenome | host: Homo sapiens | study: EMG produced TPA metagenomics assembly of... | reverse complement strand
CTCGAAAATCCGGTCTCCAAGCTGTTTTATTTTGGTGACAAGAAATCCTCCATTCATTTCCATACAAAAGCTCCTATATAGTAGTTTATTAAAAACATACTATATAGGGAGCTTTATTGTCAAGAGTTTATATGTCTTAATAGGTAAATTCCGTTTTTTTCAATTCTCCAAACTGGAATTTATATAATTATTCCTCTAACTTTCCCCATTTTATAGCTTTCCTGCCTGTCCATTAGTGAAATGATATGTAGTTTCCTTATTTTTGCCCTTATGAGATAATCACAAGGGAAATAAGGGAATTTTTTTTAATCATTGCCTACCACTTTATCAAGAAGCCGAACCGATTTTCGTTTCGCATCTCTTGTGGAGTGAGCATAGACGTTCATTGTGGTACTGACATCTGAGTGTCCCAACAATTCCTGTACATCTTTTGGGGCTGCTCCATTTGCTAAAAGGTTGCTTGTATAGGTGTGACGTAACTGGTGGAAATGAAAGCCTTCAAATCCCTCTAATGCTTTTGCCACCTTTCTGCATACCGTCCCCAAAGTAGTCGGAAGTTCCAGACAACCATCCGGTCTTAAGCAGACAAAAGAAATTTCTTTATAATCTGCCGGGACTTCCTGCGTTCTGTCTAAGCAATAATATTCGTAGTACACTCTGTTTTTCTCTTTGACCTCTTTGTAGTAGTTCGTGTGATAAAGTTCTTCGTACTGCATTCGATTTTTTTAACTGCTCTTTCCGGGCATTACGGAAAATCTCTACCAGTGTATCTCCAAAATCAACAACCCTTACTTTTTTCCGCTTGGTTGGTCCGATGATATATTTGCGCTTTGAGCCATCATATCGGATGCTGCGTCTTATGGTAAGGCATTGTTCTTCCAGATTTACGTCCTGCCATGCCAAACCACAGGCTTCTCCAATACGAAGCCCGGCATAATAGGCTATCTGGATTGGAAGTATTGCGGCTGGGTTCTTTTTTTTTGCAGATAAGCAAGCAGTCTTTCATAATCTTCTCGTGAAATTGGTTGGACATTTCCGTCCATATCCTCATCAGAAAACAAATCCACTTCATCCGTCTGATACCGCAGTTTAATATACTGCATAGGATTGAACGTAATATACTGCTTTGGAAATACTGCAAAGCGGAATGATTGCTGCATGACTGCGGAAAAAGAATGGATGTAATCTTTGCTGTAACCCTTTCTCTCTTTCCATCGGGATGAACTCCCCCGAAGGAAAGCAAATCGAAGAAAGATTGCAAATGTTCAGAGGTTACATTTTTCAGTTTACGTTCTGCCAATGGGTGTTTCTTAATATTTCGGATTGTTCCGAGGTAATTCTCCACCGTACCATTGCTGAGCGTACCTGTTTTTAATTCCTCCTCTGCCCACACATCCAAAAGCTGTCCGACTGTGAGATTATCCGCTTTGGCAACAAATTTCTTTTTCTCATAATCATCCATTGCCTGACGGAGCAGTTTTTCAGTTTCACTTTTGCTTTCTGTTCCAACGCATTCTTTCTGAACAAGATTGCCGCTTGCGTCCTCTACATAGAAGCGGTAGTACCATTCTTTCCTTTTTTCTTACAGATCCTTTTGCCATAATCGTATGTCTCCTTTCGATATTAGACAATCGGAACTGATGAAATGCTTCGTGCGTGTAAGTATATCATAACTCCGGTTGTCTTACTATACCGATTCGGAATCTTCGTATAAGACTTCTGATAAAAGATTTGCAAGCCTTTGTTCTGCTGTTTTTGGTTTCTTGGAATAGAGCCTTACAACGTCTGCCATCTCATTAAAAGCATTGATGGTAGGAGTGATTTCCCTTAAGAACATAATCTCATTATATTCATCATTCGATTCAAACCCTATTGTTTTGGCAATATCCGTCTGACCAGCATTTCCCTTGAAGTTTTTGCAGGCGAACTGGAAGGAATCCAAAAACAGACCATATTGTTTTAACATCAGCAGTAATAAATCTTTTGAAAAAGCATCTTCTTCTTTGGTAAGGGCAAGCGGTAACTGTTCCAGAATATCTCCCATCGCATCACGAATCTGTAACTCTCTCTTATCCGTAATGTCGGTTTCATATTCATCTGTTTCCCCTTTGAGCCATTCCACAGATACATGGAGTGCTTCCGAAAGACCTTCCAGCACCATTTTTTTCGTATTGTCAATCGAACCATTCTCATAACGCAGGATTGTAGAAGCGGTAACCCCCATCTTTTCTGCGACATAAGGCTGTGTCAGATTCAATTCCAGACGGCGCTGTTTTACTCTGCTGCCTATCAGCTTGCGTAGTTCTTTATCTTTCATGCTGACTGCCTCCTTTTTCGGTATGTATGAATTATAGCATTGTTTTTCCAAAATTGCAATATGCAATATAATATTTACTTTTAATATTTCGTAACGCTTGACAAAAAGATATGAAAAGGATATACTTACATCACAAGAATTGCATAATGCAATTTATAAGGAGGTGATTATATGACGCAAAGAAAAATTGCATTATCCATCGAAGAAGCTGCTGACTATACGGGAATCGGCAGAAACACCTTAAGACAGCTTGTAGAATGGAAGAAACTTCCAGTATTAAAGGTTGGTCGCAAAGTCCTGATTAAAACCGATATTCTGGAAATGTTTATGGAAGCGAATGAAGGTCGTGATTTGAGGGATAGAGGAAATGTAAAAGCCGTAACAAGAACTGCGGCAAATTAAAAAGGCGGCTTCCAAAGAAACCGCCAAAGGTTCTATCAGACCGAAGCCATGATATACCTACACGCAAGAAGATTATACCATGTGCTTCTTCTGATACGCAACCGAGAACTTATGTTTGCAAAAGAAAGGGGAATGTAATCATGGCAAAATCAACAAAAAGTTATGAAGAACGAATGCTTGAAATGGAAAAGAAGGAACAGGAAAGCCTTGAAAAGGCGAAAAGATATGCAACACAGAAGAAAGAACTTCTGAAACGAAAGAAAGCCGAAGAAAGTAAAAAACGAACCCATAGGCTCTGTCAGATTGGCGGTGCAGTGGAATCCGTTCTTGGTGCACCTATTGAGGAGGAAGACATCCCAAAGCTGATTGGTTTTCTGAAAAGCAGGAAGCCAATGGGAAGTTTTTCTCAAAGGCAATGCAGAAAGAAGCCAATACCGATATGGAGGAAGTGTAATGGCGGAGGGGATGAGTTTTTCATTCCCTTCATTGCTTTTTCATGAAGGGCGCACTTATGGACAACCAGAGGTCGTCCCAATAAGTTTGCCACAAGTGGCAACCGGTCTGCGCTCACGCTTGCCGGGCTCGTTCCGTCGGCGGGGCTTTCAGCCAGACCTGCTCATGCCACAGGAGGCACTCTTCGCCAGAGAGGCGCATTCCATGCAGGCTGCTATGCGCAGGGCACTCTTACGCAGAGGGCGTTCTGGCAATGCTGCTTTTTCTAAAATCGAAAGCAATGTTGCCGGAAATCTATACCGGATGTGCAGAAAGGAGGAATCCAGATATGGCGATTTTTCATTACACAATCAAAATAGTCGGACGAAGTAAAGGGAAATCTGTTATCTCCGCTTCCGCATATCTCAATGGGGATGTGATGAAAAACGAGGAAACCGGGAGAATCAGTTATTACACTTCTAAAAAAGAAGTGGTCTACACTCGGCTGATGATGTGTGAAAACGCACCTCCTGAATGGCAGATAGTACCAGAAGAAAATATAAAACGCTTTCAAAAATCTGTCCGATACAAAAGATCAGAAGATAAAGAAGCTGCTTTAGAAAAATTTAAAATCACATTTCAGAAACAAAGGTTATGGAATGAGGTATTGAAGATTGAAAAAAAATGCAGATGCCCAACTTGGCAGGTCATTTGAATTTGCCCTTCCCAAAGAATGGAACAGACAGGAACAAATTCAATATACAACTGACTATATCCAAAAAACTTTTGTAGATAGAGGAATGTGCGCTGATTGGAGTATCCACGATAAAGGGGATGGCAACCCCCATGTCCATCTGCTTCTGACTATGCGTCCTTTTAACCCGGATCATTCTTGGGGAAAGAAAGAAGTCAAGGATTGGGATTTTGTCAGAGATAAAAACGGAAATATCGTGATTGATGAATCCCATCCGAACTGGTGGCAGGATAAGAAAAACCCTGACCGTCATGGAATCCGTATCCCTGTATTAGACGAAAACGGAATTCAGAAGATTGGTGCAAGAAACCGCCTGCAATGGAAACGGGTGCTGACCGATGCTACTGGATGGAACAATCCAAAAAATTGTGAACTATGGCGGAGTGAGTGGGCAAAGGTGTGTAATGAACATCTTTCTTTGCATAATCAGGTCGATCACCGTTCTTATGAAAAACAGGGAAAACTCCAGATTCCTACCATCCATGAAGGCGCTGACGCAAGAAAGATTGAACAAAAGTTTCTTGCCGGGCAGGAAATAAAAGGTTCGTGGAAAGTAGCGGAAAATCAAATCATAAAACAACAAAACACGTTATTGCAAAAGATACTGGACACCTTTGGAAAAGTATCGGGTGCATTATCATTATGGAAGGAGCGATTAAATGACATTAGAAGAAAGCCGGGAAATTATACCTTAATGGAATCCATGATTGGGCAAATCGAAGAACAGCAGACCTTAATGGCAGAAATGATTCTGGAAATGCAGAACCGGGACACCCAACTCTCTCTTATGCAGGAACAGAATCAGAAATTGCAAAAATTAAACAGCGAGTTATCCGAGCTGCTCAACATTTTGCCAAATACCGAGGAACTGCTTTCCAAGATGGAAGAACAGAAAACGAAGATAGAACTTTTGGAAAACGAAAATCAGCAATGGCAGAAATTGGCACAGAATCTGAACAGCGAAAACAGTTTATTGCTGAAACAGAACACCGAATTGCTGAACTGGAACAGCAAATAAGGAAAGGACGTGATATAGATGAACGAATCCAGAGAATCAAAGAACGCCGAACAGTTGGAAGAACTTCTGCTCTTGACCGAGGAGATACAAGAAGAACTGGAACAGAAAGACCAGCTTATCGTGGAACTGAAGACGCAGCTCAGCGAATCTCTGACCTTGAACGAGAAATTAAACAAAGAGAACAGAGCCGGGAATATTCAAGCATTAAAGAACGACTTGAAGCTAGCAGACAGAGCATTGCGGAACGAGAAAGAGAAGCTGCGAAGCGCAAACGTCACGATAGGGGAATGTCAAGATAAAATACGATGCTTAACACAACAACGGATTATGCCCGGATACATCAGAAAATCGTAGAGATACCGGTAGAAAAGCCGGTGCTCTATGAAAAATGTGAAGCCTGTGACCGGACAGCCTATCAGAATGAAAAAGCGAAATACGAAACACAAAAAGAGCGACTTGCAGGACAGTATAAAGCAAAAACGGTAATATTCCAAACAACCTTGTTCCTTCTTGCATGGTATTCGCTGACAACCACTCTTTTTCAGGCAGTACAGTCAGATGTGTTCCTTTCCGATTGTAAATCATTCTTCCATGATGCAGCGTCATTCATACAAACTTTTATCGGATGGACGATTGCTGCCGGACATTCTGCGGCACAGATTAGTACCAAAATTCCAAATGCGTTTATAGCCGGAATCATATATTGGTTATTGCTGATATTGGTTGTCGGAATATGCGTAGCAGGAACAGGGATACTGGTGATACTGATAGAAATAAAGGTTATAGAATTATATAAGAAAAACTGTTGGGATTTTATTACTCTACTGATGATACTGACAAGTGCTGCTGTCATCATTTATTTTGGAGAATCCATCAAAAAAACACTGTCAGTAAATCTTCTATTGCTTTTTGTACTTTCGCAAGGAGTATATGTTGGACTTAGATGTTATTTGAAAAATCAGTTAAATACCAAGCTATATTGATCAAAATATGATAAAAAACGTATAAAAGCAGGGGATAAAAACACACATCGTCCCCTGCTATTATATTATCCTTTTCCAATTTCTAGTAGGATATGCCTGTTTCATTATGCTTTTTTAAAAGCCTTAGTTTGAATGCTTTACTGTATTTCTTCCTAGACATAAATATGCTCCACATGGTACATAAAAAAGGACATGGCAATACCTCCTTGATACCACCGTATCCTTGAAAAAGGGCGACTTTAACACACCCTCCGTATTCTCATTTTTACAAAAGAAAACGGCGGTTTTGATTGTTATTTCAAAACCGCCGTTAAAATGGCATGAGAACTTTCTACTTCATAAGCGGTTTTTTTTCATGCTTATGAAGTAGAGAATTTTTACCTTATCGTAAATTCGCAAGATAAATTATATGTATCGTAATCCCAATCTCTTTCACTTTCAAAGAACGCAAATTGTTTAATCAAACGATAGTGTCCAGCAGGCAATTCTCCATAAAAACTTTTAACATCAATTTCTAATGTTAATCGTTCGTTAGGCTTAATAAAGCAATCCTTTTCATTGCTCTTTGAGGGGTCATCAAGCTGTTTAAGTTGATACCAAGTGCCGGATTGTTCAGCTTCTATTTCAAAATAATCTGGTGAATATTGGTATTCTTTATCAGAAGTATTTTCTATTAGAAATGAAAGGTGCTTTAAGTCTAAATCCTTTTCTGTACTCATTGAAATCTTCAAATCGCCCAAAGTGTCAAGCGCTTCTTCACTTCCATAAGGAGAAACCTCATATTCTTCGGAATAATCTTGTACTACATGATTATCACTGTCCTTTGCTTGACTACACCCAACAATACACACCAATAACAATAAGGTTAGAAACATACATATTATTTTTTTCATTTGTCCTTATCTCCTTTCTTTTAAATTTATAATAGCAATAAAATGTCTATTTTCAATCAACTTTCATTGCAATTTATTTTCACTGTAACACATGCTCCCCCTGCTTTATTATTAGCAATTTGGATATTTCCGCCATGTCTTTCACTTAAAATCTTACTAATATTCAGCCCTAACCCCAAATGTTCAGTAGCTATATCTTTCGATGATTTATAAAATGGTAATGTCGCCTTTTCAATATCAATATTTTTAAACCCGCAACCATCGTCTGAAACAGATATAACTAAAATTATCATTCTCTATTACTACGCTAATAGCAATATCACTTTTTGCGTATCTAATACTATTAGAGAGTAAGTTTTCATAAATCTGCATGACTGTATCTAAATTGATAAACAAGGTTATATTATTACCGCTTGTAGTAATTGAAAAATGTTTGTCATAACAAAGTGCTTCTGCTGTGTTATTAAAATTATCAATAAGTGAATGAAATGTAATCTGTTGTCGTGGAATATCAATATCCTCTAACCTGTATAAGTTCGTCATAGCATTTACATATTTTTCAAGACGTGAAATATTTTTTGACATTACTGATATTTCATCTAATATTTCTTGTTGTGATACTAAGCCTTTGGGAATAAAGGAAAGCAGCATAGTAGCATGACCCTTTAGTAAAGTCAAAGGAGTGCGTAAGTCATGCGAAAAAGCAGCATTTAGACGGCGCTGTTCAGCAAATTGTCGAAACATAGTTTCATTATTTTTCGACAAACAGTCTTTCATTTTTTCAAAGGCATGACAAAGTTTCCCCATTTCATCATTTAATGGATATGATAACGTAAAATCTAAGTCATTTGCTTCAATTTTATGATACGCATTAGTTAATAGCTTAATAGGTTTCGATAATTTTTTTTTTTATAAAAAAATGTTACACAACATATCATACTAATAGATAATACGATAGGAATAATTGCAATATTTAATGAACCTAAAGCACTGTCAATAAGCCTATCCCGGTTTGTAAAATTAGGTAAAACTTCGATATATGAAACATGGTTCGGATAGACATATTCGTGTACTGGGCGTTCTTTTTGATAATCAACATTGAACTTGCATATCTCGTTTCCTTTCGTGTCAAATATTGTGTATTTTGTTTGGTCATTACTATAAGTGGCGGTAAATGAGCCATTTTCCGGTATATCATACCTCTTGACAGATTTTCATACTTATAGTTTAAATTTATTCTGTATCTGTCAACCATTGAAATTAAAAGTATACAAATAATTATTCCAATCAACAACGAAAACAAAGCATAAAGAAACAAAGGTCATTCTAATACTCATGCTATTTAACCGATTGAACAATCTGCTTCTCTTTAATTTTTCCATCTATATCCGCACCCCCAAACAGTTTCAATGTAAGGTCTATCGCCTAAAGATAAAAATTTTGCCCTAATACGTCTGATATGTTCTGTAACAACTGTATTATCACCAATGCCGTCTAATCCCCAAACTTTTTCATAAATAGTTTCCCGGTCAAAAACAATTCCTTTGTTTTGCGAAAGGAAAGATATTATATCAAATTCCTTTTTGGTAAAAGCCATATCCTTATTATGATAAAACACAATACGTGAGGAATAATCTATAACCATATCTTCATCAAATTGCACCTTTGAAGATATATTGTGTCTTTTTTCTCTGCGAAGATGTGCTGCAATGCGAGCTTCTAATTCATCAACAGAAAATGGTTTTATTACATAGTCGTCTGCGCCAATAGAAAATCCTTTTATTTTATCACTATCTTCAATGCGTGCTGTTAAAAAAATTATAGGGCATGAAACATAATCCCGTATCCTTTCGCAAACAGTAAATCCATCTATATCTGGCATATTGACATCTAACAAAATAATGTCAGGTTTTTTTTCTACTTCTTTTAATGCAGCATTTCCTGCTGTTGCAGTATATACCGTATATCCAAGTTTGCTGAAATAGCAATACAGCATTGATACAATTTCTTTTTCATCGTCTACAATTAAAATACTCTGCGCCATAAATATGCCTCCATTGTGAATATCTGATTTAAGATTATCAAACAAAAATCTATTTCTAATCAATTTCTTTAATTTTCGATGTCATTAGTTATTATATATGGCAATATGAGTTGTAGCAACTTTACTCTACATGTTTTATGCTCTATTACTATCCACACTATGATGTGTGTAATCATATCTTGAAAGAGAGATGAAATATACAATGTAGTTGGGTGAAATGATTATGAAGCAGAGCAAAGAAAAGTTTGATTTTAAGGCTTTCGGACAGGCTATCAAAGCGGCAAGAAAAGCAAAGGGAATTTCCCGCAACCAGTTAGCGGATAAGCTGAACATTGCGCCGCGATATATCGCGTCCATTGAAAACAGCGGGCAGCACCCAAGTTTGCAGATTTTGTATGAGCTTGTAACCCTGCTTGACGTATCGGTAGACCAGTTCTTTTCCCGGAACGGGAACAGGAAAAGTCACACGCCGCCGTCAGCTTGATACCATGCTCAACGGCATGAGCGAAAAGGATTTGAAAATCCTGTCAGCTACCGCAAAAGGGATTGAGGAAGCCAACAACGAAATAACGGGGGAATAAAGTTCCCTCGTTTCTTCATAGAAAAAGCAGTTTGAAACGTCGCAGTTTGCGGCGTTTTTTCTTTTGTCCTGCTTTGGCAAAATCAGATTTTCCATGTAGTAGGGATAAAGGGAGAAGTTTCTTAGCAAGCATAGGAAAGGGGTACCCTTTCCGTATTTTCGCCCTCCTGCGCTGCGGCGCGTCGGTTGAAAATTGCTTGTTGGGAAGTGTCCCAAACCCTCGGAATGGAAAGGAGTGTGAGCCGATGAACGGCAGGAAACGGACAGTACAAATTAAATTCAGAGTAACAGAGGAAGAACGGGCGTTCATTGAACAGAAAATGCAGCTCGTCCCTACCCGGAACATGGAAGCCTACTTGCGGAAAATGGCAATCGACGGTATATCATTCAGATAGACCATGCGACATAAAAGCTATGACAGCGGAGATACAGAAAATCGGGGTCAATGTCAATCAGATTGCAAAGCGCGTCAATGCGACGGGCAGCGTCTACCAAGAGGATATAGAAGAAATCAAGGAGGTGCTTGCGGAGATATGGCGGTTACAAAGATTAAGCCTATTAAAAGCACGTTAAAAAAAGCCTTGACTATATCGAAAACCCGGACAAGACGGACGGGAAAATGCTGGTGTCCTCGTTCGGGTGCAGCTATGAAACGGCAGATATTGAGTTCGGATTTACATTGTCGCAAGCTCTTGACAGAGGAAACAACCTCGCACACCATTTGATACAATCTTTTGAGCCGGGGGAAGTCGATTATGAGAAAGCCCATGAAATCGGAAAACAGCTTGCCGACGCGGTAACAAAGGGGCAATATGAATACGTCCTTACCACTCACATAGATAAAGGGCATATCCATAACCACATCATTTTTTGTGCGGTAAACTTTGTAGACTACCACAAGTATGTTTCCAACAAGCGCACCTATTACGGAATACGCAACATCAGCGACAGGCTGTGCCGGGAAAACGGCTTGTCCGTCCTTGTGCCGGAGAAAGGCGGCAAGTGCCTTTCGGATAGAGGGCTTTTGCTCCTGTGTCAGCTTCTTTGCGGAAAACTCCTTAAAGCTGCGGTCAGAGCGTCCGCGTCCCGCCCCTTGAAAAATA
>ENA-OQLB01001356-OQLB01001356.1-human-gut-metagenome-genome-assembly--contig:-NODE-1356-length-10537-cov-1.362536_pt1 | contig 10537 bp, 21 predicted proteins | sample MGYA00242656_ERZ504813 | MGnify/ENA primary metagenome ERZ504813 (study PRJEB26092, sample SAMD00036388) | human gut metagenome | host: Homo sapiens | study: EMG produced TPA metagenomics assembly of... | reverse complement strand
CCTGAAGTTTCTCCAGAGAGATCTGTCCAACATTCTGATGTCCCCAGGTATGGCTTGCAAATTCCCAACCTTCAGCTTTCATGCATCTGCCACTTTTTTTTTTTGCATCTTCGCGCTCTTTTTCCAGACTGAAATCCGGATGTTCATTAAGCCATTCTACTTTGTTATCATCCAGATCAGCCGGACGGGTCTCGTAGCTTCATCTGTTCTGTATCCCAGAATTCCATTATATCCGGTAAGTGCAATGATTCCCTTGGCTCCCCTGTATGAGAAATCCGGATGCTTTTCCACAAAACGGTCGATCAGCGGTACCATATCGTAATCACCAACTGATATGCTTCCATCATCTTCCACATATTCGTTGCGGATCTTCCCCTCATCATCCACAACCAATTTCGTAGCAAAACCGTCGCCATCCATGTAGTGATAATAACATACGTCATCCTGAGAAAGAACAAACGGGATTTTACCTGGCGGAAGAAGGATCTCACCCTCTGTCATATTGCCGTTTTCATCTGCCTTTGCCATATCCTTGATGCTTACCATAACGTAGCCTTCATCGTACATGGTCTGGGTGATCTTGTTAAATTCATCTATGGTAGTCATAACCTGATTGTAATCTGCTTCTTTATAATCTCCGTCAAAGGCTTTTGATGTGTCTTTGATCAGTATATGATAAAAACATGGGTCACTTTTTCAAGTGGCCACGCTGTACAGGTTGCTTTCGTTTCTTCGTATTTCTTTACTGCTGCCTGCATCTTCTCATTAGAAGAGTAGGATGAATCCTGTTTCAGAAGTTTAATTGCTTCATCATAGTTATACTGCTGTGCCAGGATATCTGCCTGCACAAGTATATCCTTCGCTGTTGCTGAACCTCCTGCGGTATCTGATGTTTTGGAATCTGCAGCACTTCCGTCTGATGCTGCCGTGTCTTTTGCGGAATCCGTTTTCGCATTGGCAGAAATTTTATCCTGACGGGATACAGAGGTTTTTTCCCCTTACAGCTGTTGATCCCTGCGGAAACACCGCCTATTACTAATACAAGTGCCACGCCCATGGCGATCAGCCGTTTCCTCCGTTCTCTCTGCAAACGTTTTCGCCTGCGTGCAAGCATCCGTTTACGCCATTCCTCATACTCCGGGGTTCCCATTTCCGGGCGTGTTCCCTGATGCTTTCCCTTTTCCATTTGTTTTCCTCCATCTCTGGCCTGTCCAGAATATTTATCTCAGTCTCAACTATAGTTATTTCCTGCAAATTTACTCACCATACATCGTAAAATGCCTCACTGTCATTATACCGTGTAACCGTCGAAATTTCCACCGTTCCCCCTGTCTTTTTAACTTTTTAATTGCCTTTTTCCTGAAACAATGCTAAAATGATGTTTACGTAATGTAACCGATTGCGAAACAAATATACATACAGGGGGATTCTCAAATGAGTACAGTTACCATTGTTCTTCTGGTCATCCTCGTTATTCTGATCGCAGCATTAATCGCTCTCTATTTCTTCGGAAAAAAAAAGGCTCAGAAAAACAGGACGAACAGCAGGCTCAGATCCAGGCTAACAAGCAGACAGTTTCCATGCTGGTCATCGATAAAAAACGGATGCCTTTAAAAGATTCCGGACTTCCGCAGATGGTCATCGACCAGACGCCTAAACTTATGCGCCGTTCCAAACTTCCGATCGTTAAAGCAAAAGTTGGTCCGAAGATCAGCATTCTCATCGCAGATGAAAAAGTTTTCGATCTGATCCCGGTTAAAAAAGAGATCAAAGCAGAAGTCAGCGGTCTCTACATCGTTGGCGTTAAAGGAATCCGCGGTTCACTTGAAACTCCGCAGAAGAAGAAAAAAGGCTTCCTCGCCAGATTCCGCAAATAATGTAACTTATAAAGTAATTAACCGCTGTGTCACTTAAAGATGCATTCTTAAGTGACACAGCGGTTTTTTTGTTTCTTCGTCAGATGGATAAAATCACTCTTATCCGCTATTTTGGGGTTTTATAAGACAAAATCCTTGCAGTCTCTTGGCTGCACCTGGATTGCCAGATAACAGTCTGCCACATGTTCTTCATTCATATCAAGTGCATAATCTGCTTTCATATGAAGGTTCTCCTCACTCTCTGTCAGTTCCAGATTGGTAGCTGCAATTCCCATCTGAAGTGTTCCGTAAGGAGTTGTATAATAAGTCATATTTTTCTTTCCCTGCTCAAATACCATATGTACATTGACCAGGCCTTTCTTGCTGACTTCCAGACCTCTCTCAGACATTTTTATGTAATTGACAGTCGGCTCTGAACTCTCATCCAGAATCTCCTCATATCTGAGATAATGGGAACCATTGCGGAAATAATACTGTCCCGGAACAACGATCTCGATCGGCTCCTGATCTCCCTGTGCATCCATCATCTGAAGCCCTCTTACATGGATCAAAACTTCTTTCTGCATTTCTCTTTTCTCCTAATACTTATACTGCTTACTTCACTTCATGAACAGTAACTTCAATACTTCTCAATATCAATCTTCTGCGTTTTTTCTACATTGTAAGGCAGGATCGAATTGGCAAAATCTTTAAATTTCTCAGCCAGATCACTTACATAGAAGCGATACGGAAATTCCTCTTCCACCGTCTCATCGCTTGCAAGCCCCATATCTGCCAGAAGCTTGCGAAGCTCCAGTGCAGTCTCATAAGCCGGATTCACCAGACGTACTTCCTCTCCCATGATCTTACGGATCGTAGAACGAAGAAGAGGGTAATGAGTACATCCAAGGATCAATGTGTCGATCTCCTGATCCTGAAGCTCTTTGAGATATCTTCTGGCCACTTCCTCTGTGACCGGATCATGAAGCCAGCCCTCCTCAACAAGCGGGACAAACAGCGGACATGCCTTGCCGATCACTGTGATCTCCGGGTCCAGTTCTTTCAGATAGGAAGCGTGGATACCGCTGCCCACTGTTCCAACTGTACCGATAATGCCCACCGCTTATTCTTCGTCTCCTGGGCAGCGATCCTTGCACCGGATTCGATCACTCCTATAATAGGAATATCCAGCTCATCACGAACTGCATCCAGGGCAAAAGCACTGGCTGTGTTGCAGGCTACCACAATAGCCTTAACCTTCTGCTCCTGAAGAAAATGGATGATCTGGCGGGAATAACGGATTACCGTCTCCCTGGATTTACTTCCATATGGAACTCTCGCCGTATCTCCAAAATATACTATTTTTTCGGAAGGGAGATTGCGCATGATCTCCCTGGCTACTGTCAGCCCTCCGATACCGGAATCAAACACACCTACCGGTGCATTTCTATCTATATTCATTGATCTTTTCTCCTGAATTGATTAATCGTTAGAATATTGTATCACCAATCAAGAGCTTTCGCAAGCCAGAAGGAGAGCTTCACAGGCTTAGTTTCATCGGTATCCTCGCCTTTTTCAAAACAGAATTCCGGGTAGATGGTTCCCCACCACGCATAGAGCTGCGGGTTATAAAACTCCGGTATATTATGTGTGTTATCTTCTGTATTTTTCGCTATACTTCCTGCATTGTTCTCTAAGCGCCGGTGCGCCATGCTCCAATATAATCTGCACATCCAGCTGTAATAGTCAGTATCACAGCTGCCACAGCCAAAGCCCTCAGTATTTTCCTGAATCTGCTGCTTATTTCAAGTCTCTCTCCGATCTTCCTCATCAGATCTTCCCCCTGCTTTTCTTTTTCCTTAAGGTATCTCAATTATTTACCAGATCTTCTGACTTTATTCACTATTTCCGTAATCTACTTCCAGAAGATCACTGTTCACCCACACAGAAGGAAGCCACGGCAGAGTCCCGTCTTTATAAAACTGATGATACACTTCCCGGAGAGTAACTCCCTTTTTCTGCTGCCCGGAAGTCCGGTTTTTCCTGGATTCCCTGAAGGTATTCCCCTACAGAACTTTGCTGCGCACCCTGCCAGTGAAAAACATCCGAGAGCATCTGAGTGCGGAACACATAAACATCCTCTCCCACATGCTCCTCCTGTTTCAGATAATGGATAAAAGCCGCCCGATTCTCTTCTGTGAGCATATTTTCATCCAGGATCACAACCTGCAAATGACCAAGATCCGGATATTTTTCCTGGGAACGATTATAAATCTTCTCGATCTCATTAAAATCCGCTCCTGCAATAGTCAGAACTGACACAGGATCTTCATCTGGCTTTTCCTGTCCTGTGGTGACATTCATATCAGGCATTGCGTATTTCAGCATAAACCCCTGCTCCAGAGCTCCTGCTCCCAGAGCAAGTGGATAGATTCTTTTTTCCGGTTCTACGGCAGCACATCCTGTTCCGGTCAGACATACTGCCAGAAACAAAGCTGCTGCTGCCACTTTTTTTCTTCTGTGTCCGCGGTTTCCCATGCCCAGAAGTAGCTGTATCACAAGAAGTCCCGGCACAAAAACATATCCAAGATAACTGCCATAATAATCTCTGATTCCGTAACCATTCCAATTATATACGGAAAGAATCCAGCCTGCCGCAGGGATCCAGTATCTCCCGGTTCCCAGCTTCGTTCCGGCCGCGATCTGGTTCCCATAATGAAACAGACTTCCCATAGAAAAAAACAGCCCAAACACAAGAAATCCCATCCAGATCACATCGAATCTGGCCAGTACATTTCCCGGAAGATCTGCCCCATCCAGAAGCGGCAGGATGGGATATACCTCCGTGAAAAGTCTCTCACGCCCAAACACTGCCGGAAGAAGAATCTGCATTCCAAGTACAACGCCACACACTGTAAGCAGCCCCTGAAATCAGCGGTTTCCTTGCACTTCCCTGTTTTTCTACTTTATCCAGGGCAAAAGGCAGAAGCCCCACCCCGGAAAAAGCACTTAAGAGCATCCAGGTGCTGCCCATCCATTCCTCCCCTGAAAATCCGCTGTTTTCTCCATTCCAGACTTCAAGAAAATATTCCGTTTTTCCCTGACCTGCGCTTAATATCATCAGCAGGATTATTCCTGCCAGAAAAATTCCTCCTGACACTTCTGCGATCCTTCCACGACGCTGCATTCCCCGATGTGTGCCAATGCTGCAGGCTGCCACTGCCAGAAGAGAGAGAGATTTCCGGAGATACCGCTGATCAGACTTGACGGAACTACCTGTGCCATGAGATCTGCAAGAAAAGCAGCACTTAAGATCACATATACCAGAAAGAAAAGCCCAACAAACCGTACAGCAATATTTCCAACAGTTTTTGCCATCTCACTGTATGCAGGCCCTAACCTGATCAGCCAGATCACATAAAACAGAAGAATAACTGCCGCTGTCACAGTCCCCGCCACTGCACTTTTTCCGATCATGGAACCACCCTGAAACAGGCACAGCAAAAATGGTGCCGGAAATACCAGTATGATCTGTCTGAAAAGCTGCCTGTGAGAAATCCTGTTGTTTTCTGCGAACCTCATACACCTTTTCCTTTCTGCCGCCAGTCCAAAGTTCTAAGTCTTCTTTTCTGGTCACTGCGCGCATAAAGCGGACGGAATTTCCTTTTTCGGAAGGGAAGCCTCAAGATCCTTCCACCGGTTTCCGACTCTCCGTTTTTTTCCACGAAAGGTACCAGATATGGGACACCAAAGCTTAAAAGTCCGGCTAAATGTGCAGCTGTGAGATACAACCCCAGCACAATCCCAAAAATCCCCAGATATCCGCCCAGAAACAAAAACACATATTTTAAAAGACGGAATGCAGAAGCAAATTCTTCATTTGGGATTGCCAGGGAACCAAGTGCAGTCAAAGCTACAATGATAACCACCACCGGGCTTACCAGGTTTGCTTCCACTGCTGCCTGTCCGATGATCAGCCTCCGACAATGCCGATGGCATTTCCAAGTTCCCCCGGAATCCGAACCCCAGCCTCCCGTATCAGCTCAAATGAAAGCTCCAGAAATACAAGTTCCACCACACTGGAAAAAGGCACGCCTTCCCTTGCCTGGGCAAAAGAAAGGATCAGATTTGCAGGAAGCACCTGTGTATGAAAACGGATCACAGCCAGATAAGTCCCGGAAGGAGCGTTGCCACAGCCATGGCCAGATACCGCAATACACGCAGAAACGATGTCATCTCAAAACGATTATACCAGTCTTCACTGCTTTCCATGAAGCTGTTGAAAGCTCCCGGAAGTACCAGCGCCACAGGCGAGTTGTCACAAAGCAGAACTGCTTTTCCATTAAGAAGTTCCTGTGCAGCACGGTCAGGCCGCTCCGTTGTCTGAAACTGCGGAAACGGTGAATACCAGGCTTCTTCGGTCAGCTGCTCCAGCATGCCGCTGTCCAGAATTCCGTCCACTGTAAAGAATTCCAGGCGCTCTTTAATGGATTCCAGAAGTTCCTCATGTACAAGGTCATCCACATATAATAACTGGACTACTGTATGGGAACGCACACCTATATCCTGCTGTTCCACTTTCAGCCTGGTATCCCGAAGCCGCTTTCGTATGAGAGCCGCATTAATTTTTACTCTGTCGCAAAAGCCCTCTTTGGATCCTCTGAGGACTTTTTCCGTCTCTGCCTCGGATACATCAAGGCCAGGATATCCCCTGCTGGATATTTTCATGGCTTTGTCATAGCCATCCATAAAGAAAACAGCATTTCCCGCAAGCATTGCAGAAAATACCTCCTCCATAGTAGATAATTCTTCTGCATCAGCGATTCCAAGACTATTTTTCCGAATAAATTCCCGGATCTTTTCTGCCGGTATTTCCCAGAAATGATTTACCATTTTCCAATGGCAGAGTCGTCCAGCATCATATTGGAAACTGTAACCTCGATATAGACCATAAGACAGTTTACCTTATGGCCTTCCCCAAGAACCATGGGCCGGATCAGAATATCATCGCAGTTTTCACAGCGTTTTCGGATGTAAGTTTCGTTCTCGTGGAGCAATGCTGATATTTTTTCTGTCTTCCACAAATACCCCCTCCTTTCCAGGCATCCATACACATATGATCAAATAAATTACCATATGAAAAAAGAGAGATGTCGTCCTGACATCTCTCTTAATATCCCCATATATCTTATTTTTATTCTTTCTTCTTGTCCTCTTTCGCCTCGTTCTCTGCGCGGATGGTGCGAATGATGGCCTTCCTCTGGTTCTCCAGATGATTGAAGGAAATCTCCTGAGCTCTCTCCACATTTCCATCACGGATCGCTTTCACCAGTTCCTCATGCTCATTGACAAGAAGGTTTCTTGTCTGCTCTTCTTTCAGATATTCCACACGGTAGCGGTACATCTGCTCTCTTAAATTATTCAGCACCTGGTTCAGACGTTTGTTATCTGATGCCTGGTATATGATCTCATGAAAAGCAACGTCTGTCTCGGCAAGACGTACCAGATTTCCCTCTGCCTTGGTCTTCTCAAATTCCTTGGCTGCCACCCAGAGCCGTCCCAGCTCTTCCTCCGTGATCAGCTTGCAGGCTTTCTCTATGGCAACATTCTCAAGGGCAATACGCACCTCCAGAACATCGTTGAGATCTTTCTCCGTGATACTTGCAACCTGGGCTCCTCTTCTCGGGATCATCACCACCAGCCTCCTGTTCCAGCTTACGCATGGCTTCACGGACCGGAGTTCTGCTCACACCCAGTCTCTCCGCAAGGGCGATCTCCAGAAGTCTTTCTCCGGGTTTCAGCTCGCCCTTCAGGATTGCCTGCCGCAGAGTGTTAAAAACAACATCGCGAAGCGGCAGATACTCATTCATATCCACAGAAAAATCACTTGTCATCCGTAAATCCTCCATCCCTGTTGTAAATATCTGTAGCAAATACTGTCTTCGCAAGGCCGCTCTTTCGAAGGCTCTTTGCTGCAGCTGCCATCTTATCTCTGTTATCAAAAATTCCAAATACAGTAGGACCGCTTCCGCTCATCACTGCCTTCAGTGCGCCCTTTTCTTCCATGAGAGTCTTGATATCTCCGATCACCGGATACTGTCTTATGATTCCCGGCTCAAAAACATTCTCCATTTGGAGGCCATTGTCATAGAGGTCTCCCTTCTCAATATCCCCGATCATTCCATCGATATCCGGATGTTTCCCGATCCCGGCAAGATTCAGATTCTCATATGCTGTCTTCGTGGAAACATTGATCCAGGCTTGCCTACGAGAACATAGCACTTCGGAACTTCGGAAGACGGGTCAGTTTCTCACCGATCCCTTCTGCCAAAGCTGTTCCACGCATGATACAGTACGGAACATCTGCTCCTACTTCACTGCACGTTCCATCAGCTGTTCTTCGGTAAGTCCCAGACGGAACATCCGGTTTACCCCTATGAATGCAGCCGCTGCATCAGAACTTCCGCCTGCCATTCCGGCTGCCACCGGAATAAACTTGCGCAGCTTGATGGAAAGTCCTTCTTCAACACCAAACTCCTCCATCAGCATCTCTGCTGCTTTATATACAAGATTTCTTCTGTCTGTCGGAATAAAGGAAGATTCGTTGTCAGCACGATTCCAGGCTTTTTTGTCTTTCGTATATCAAGGATATCATACATACGGATCGTCTGCATGATCATGCGCACTTCATGATAGCCGTCTTCTCTACTTTCCCAGAACATCAAGTCCGAGATTGATTTTTGCCATTGCTTTTAACCGCATATGCCCCTCCATTTGTACTTTGTATACAGTATTTATACTTATATTTTATATGATTTTTACATTCTTTTCAACAGCAAAATATTCCAGCTTTTTTTCGTTTCCGATAGTTTTTCTCATTTGATCTGGCCTTCTACTTTTTTCACCACAAGAATTGGAGTTCCCGGGGAAAGCGTCCTGATTTTCGTTCAGTCCGTTCAGTTCTCTGATCTCCTCAACAGATGTGTGGTATCTTCTTGCAATATCCCAGAGTTCATCTTCCTGGTTTCACCATATAGATCCAGGATTCCCGGCATTGCTGGATCTTTTTCATGTCCAGAGGTTTTTCTTCTACTTTATCTATAACAAAAACTTCTTCCTTGCTGGCAGCCAGAAGATTTAATCCGACAGACGCACGGATCTCGATCTCATTTCCATCTGCCATGGCTGCGGAAAGCTGCTCCAGTTCCGCTTTTACTGATACGTGCTGTCCTCACGGATTCCACGCGCCTCCACCACATAAACAAACGGCAGCATGGCTTCCATGGAATAAAACGGCATGCTGTCATTTCCGATGATGTACAAAATCTTCAGCATCACCACTCCCTGGGCTTCCACGCCATTTTCCACGATCCTGGTCTTATCGATCTTCACTTTTCCCCGGCTGTGACAAAGCTGGAGGATTTTTCCCTGGGTCTCCTTGACCTGGATCCGCTCACTAATCCTGCATCTGGAAAAATTTCTCACAAGAAGCCGATCCAGAACTTCCGTCTTTCCTTCCGGATACATTCACGGACAGGTGTATAGATATCTGTCACCAGTTCATATTCTTCCTCCCGGAAAAATTTCATATCCAGTTCCAGCACTACATCTGAAACAAAAATCCTCTCCTCGCCATCTGCATCCGGCTTTGCTTCCAGGCTCTGGTGCATCACAGATACTGTGATATCCGGGATCAGTTCTTCTGTGCAGCCAGTGCATTCCACCTCGCCGGAGAAAGGCATGGAATATTCCAGCCACTGCACAGGTGCCTCCGTATCCTCCGACTCATACAGCACGAAAACAGACAGCTCCCCCCTGGCTTTTACTGTATTTTCCCCGGATTTCAGCTCAAGTCCCCCTTATATCCATGGTGTACCCAGATCAGTCCTGAAATATCCGGCCGATTGGAAGCAATGGTGTATTCATCCTTGATCCGCAAGGTGTCTTTTTTATGTACGCCAAGTCCCAGAAAGCGGATCTGTTTTTTCTGGCAGATACATCAGGTGTATCCAGTGCAACGGGTATCCTGATCTGATTCATCTCATCCACAGCTGCGCAAAAAGTTACCAGTGCTTTGATATTCAGCTTCCTGGAATGGATCAGACGGATCGCAAGATCTTCAATCTCCCACTTCAGACACATTTTATCTCCGTTTGTGATATTTTTCAGATTCAGAGTTTCCTCAAACGGTAAGTTCACAGTAAGACTGCTGACAATTCCGCTCTCTTCCCCCACATAAAGCACATCTGCTTCCAGATTTCCGGTGAGGATCCCTTTTCCATCTGTGAGACGTACGTCTTCCATTATAATGCGTCCTTTATGCTGGATCAGCCTGCCCACATCCGGCTTTGCATCCGGCACATTAAAATCCTCGTCAAAGGTGATCTGGCTTCTTGCATGGCTTTTTTTTCTTAACACCTGTATGCTTTCTTTTTTTAATTCCACTGCCTATTCCCCTTTCTCAGATCCGCTGTCTGCCTTTCCCTCCCGGAAAACCACCGGTTTCTTCTGGGGTTCTGTTTTTATTACAATACATGGATAAGAAGGAACTCCGGCCTCATTAAGATCTTTCGGGCCAATAAGTCTTGTAACAAAAAAAAAGCCCGTTTGAGGAGGCTCCCAGTTCTTCCACCTGAATGCTGTATCCTCCGCTCATCTGTTGCCCGTAGCCTTTTGCCAGG
>ENA-OQLB01001355-OQLB01001355.1-human-gut-metagenome-genome-assembly--contig:-NODE-1355-length-10545-cov-1.323383_pt1 | contig 10545 bp, 14 predicted proteins | sample MGYA00242656_ERZ504813 | MGnify/ENA primary metagenome ERZ504813 (study PRJEB26092, sample SAMD00036388) | human gut metagenome | host: Homo sapiens | study: EMG produced TPA metagenomics assembly of... | reverse complement strand
GTTGTTGGATCATCAGAACGGCAGGTCGTCGTCCCCGATGATCTCCTCGAAATCTCCGCTGTTACCACTTGAATAGGTGGGAGCGGGTTGCTGTAAGCCGGGCGCTGCATTTCATTTCCGGCTGCGTTGTTACTTCCGTAATTATTGCCGTAAGACGGGGCGGAGGGGGTACCGTAATTTGCGCCGCTGTCACTGCGTTTGGAATCCGCAAAATTGACATCGTTCGCAACAATCTCGGTCGCCTTGCGCTTATTGCCGTCCTTATCTGTATATGTGCGTGTCTGAATGGAACCGTGAACCGCCATCATCTGGCCCTTGCGGAAGTATTTGCATACAAAATCCGCGGTGCTGCGCCAAGCGACAACATCAATGAAATCAGCCTGACGTTCTGTGCCGGACTTAACATAGGAGCGGTCTACCGCCAGCGTGAAGCTGGTAACGGCAACATCGCTCGGGGTGTGGCGAAGCTCAGGATCGGCAACCAGTCTGCCCATAACAACTGCAACATTCAACATAGGTAACAACTCTCTTTCGTTTCAAAAAACTTACTCAGCAGCGGACTCGTTTGCTTCGACAGCCTCGGCTGCAACAGCTTCAACGTCGATCGGCTTCGGCTCAGCGGCTTTACGCGGCTTTGCAGCAGCGGTTGCAAAACGGGGATCCTTCTTCACGATGATGGAACGGAGAACGCCGTCAGTGATCTTATAGTCGTCTGTCCAGCTCAGCGGTGAAGTCCGGCGTGCTCTCGAAGTTTACGAGGTGTAGTAGCTTCGGTTTCCTTGTTGATCGGATACGCGAGTCTTCTCTTACCCCACTCGTCAACGCTCTCGACAGTGCCGTGCTTTGCAATCAATGCCTTGAACTTTTCGACCAGCTCTGCATTACCTTCCTCACCGAGCTTTGCGGAGAGAACGATAACGGTCTCGTACTTGTTCTTTACTACCTCTGTCATGGTTTGCACCTCCTTTTGGACTTTGGCCCCGTACTTTTAAACGGAGCAAGGATTGTCATTTGTGTTACACAAAACGCATAAGCACAAACTAACAAAAGTATTATAACATAAAAATCCGCAAAGTCAAGAAAAATCTTGGAACTCGGCGGATTTTTGGAAAATCAAATTTGATATAAGCACTTTGTGAAGTTGAATGACTTTACAAAGCAAATGAACTTTACATACGTGTAATGCAAATTGACTTTACGCTTAAAGCGTTTTGGCAAGCTCTTTAAGGTAGGCGCGGAAGCTTTCGCCAATCTCGGGGTGCTTTAAGGCGACTTCTACCTGTGCCTGCATGACGCCGAGCTTATTGCCATATCATAACGCTTACCGGTGAAATCGACGGCGATCATGCTTTCGGTGCGGGCAAGCTCACACATGGCATCGGTGAGCTGAATTTCGCCGCGGCGCCGGGTGCGGTGTGGGCGAGAATGTCAAAATCTGCGGCGGCAATACGCAGCGGCCGAGGATGGAGTAAAGCGACATAATCTTATCCTTACTCGGCTTTTCGATCATATCGGTGCAGGTGAACCAGTTATCGTGCAGAGGCTCTACCTTGAGGGAGGAGTAGCGCTGAATGGCTTCTTCGCTGACCTCTTTCACGCCGACGACACCCTTGCCGGTCTCGTTATAAGCGCGGATGAGCTGTCCACAGGCGGGATCTTCGCCGAGGATGACGTCATCGCCATAGAGAACGGCAAATGCTCATCGCCGACAAATGCTTTGGCACAGGAGATGGCGTGGCCGAGACCTCGCGTCTCTTTCTGGCGGATGTAGGTGATGTTTGCAAGGTGCGCAAGGTTCACAACTTCATCGTACACTTCTTTTTTGCCGCTTGCGAGCAGACGCTCCTCAAGCTCCGGGGCGCGGTCGAAATGATCTTCCATGATGGATTTGCCGCGGTTTGTGATGATGAGAATATCCGTAATGCCGGCGCGGACCGCTTCCTCCACAATAAACTGGATAGCGGGCTTATCCACAATGGGCAGCATTTCCTTGGGCATCGCTTTCGATGCGGGAGCACGCGTGTGCCGAGACCTGCTGCGGGGATGACGGCCTTTCTGACGGTTTTCATAAATCAATACCTCCAAATATACTTCCTATTTTCCAAAGGGGTTCTATTCTTAACGACATTACCGCGTGAAGCCGTAAGCGGTAATGTCGCTTTTAAGCTGGAATCAAGTCAAAAAGAGCGGGATCCAACGCAGGATCATGTAGCAGGCGAGCAGGCAAAACGTTACGACAACGTTCACGCCGCCGCGTGCGGTGTATTCTGCGGAAAGGTCGGTTTCCGTATTGCTGACGCTTTTAATCTCCTGCACGGTGCGGACGCAGTGATTTAAATACATGCGGTTTGCGCGCACGCCGACGAAGATCATAATGCCGAGCATCAGGGCGCTGCACAAAAGCGGCAGGCAGAACAAAAGATACTGTGAGGGGTTATCCATCAAGTACTGCGAAAGCAGGTTTGCAAGCTGCACGTAGCTGAGATCCGATGAAGACACGCCGGCGTTATCGATGACGTGCGTCGTGATGGGATTGACAACGAAACACGAGAGCATCAGGTTCGCGATATATAAAAGGAACATGATTGTCGTTGTGATGATGCCCGCCTTGTACTGCTTGCGATACAGGAGCCAACCGCCGGAGAACAGGAACGCGCTGAAATTGAACTTGCTGCGCCCGAAAGACTTAATATTGCGGAACACGGGAAAGGTAATAGTCGTCGATATCGTGCTGCACGACCTTGCTGACGTCGCCGTAGGTGACGTTATCCGCAACAATTCCGCGGGATTGCGCCGCCCATGGGGTCGAACGCGAACGGCACGCCGCCAAAGCCGCGGCTCTGATAGTTTGCGCTGTTTGCGGCGGGGGATAACTGCCGTACGGGTTATTGTAATTGTTATAGCCGTTCGGATTGTTCGCGTTATTCGGATTTTGCTGCGTGTTGTAGCCCGTGTTGCGGTGTTCATCGGCGCGCCGGTGAGGGAAGTGCCGCAGATGTTGCAGAACAGCGCGCTGTGGGCGTTTAAGGTGCCGCAGTTCGGGCATTCCTTGTCTTTAAGCTCACTGGCCGTGTTCGGCGCGTCCGGCGGAACAGGCGGCGCCCAAGTCTTGCCGCTTTCGTGCAGATCTGTGAAATGCACGCACCTTTTTCTTTATAGCAGCCTCTGTGGTACGGTGCACCGCAGACCGGGCAAACGACGATATCGTCATTTTCCGTAAACGGCTTGTCGCACACGGGACACTTGATGCCTTTGTAGTCCAAAACAGAACCTCCAAAATTCGGTTGGCAATATTCGAAAGACGGTCAGAATACTGCCAGAATTATTTTCTTATTCATATAATACTACAAAATGCCCGCAATCGCAATGCAAAGCGTGCAAATTTTCAGACTGTTAATAATTCAGTGAGAAGACGAAGTAAAACTTCAAGAAAGGCAAATATAAAGATTTCAGCGAAACCGTGCGTTTCCCGCATTTTTTCTATTTACAAACGGCGGGTTATCTATTATAATAAACAGAGATTTGCGCACATTTAAGCTGAACGCCGCCGTGAAATGGTTGAAGGCGGGTTTGGACGGATATTTTTGAAAGGTAACGAAAACGTATGCTGCAATATGAAGTATTAAAACATGAACTGAATGAAAAGCAGGCGGCGCTGGATGAATTGAAGGACGCGCTGGGCCTTGAAAGACTGCGTGAAGAAGTGGAGATGCTGGAAAACAAGGCGGCGGAGCCGGGCTTTTACGACAACATGGAATCTGCACAGAAGATTTTGCAGAAGACTGCTGCGTTAAAGCAGAAGGACGAAACATATCTGAACCTTGTTTCCCGCTGCGAAGATACGCTGACGCTCATTGAAATGGGCAATGAGGAAGAAGACCTTTCTCTTTTGCCGGAGGCACAGGAGGAAGTGGAGGCCATCGGCAAAGAGATTGAGACGATGCGTCTGACAACGCTTCTCACCGGCGAATATGACAGTAAGAACGCGATTTTGACGTTCCGTGCGGGTTCCGGCGGCACGGAGGCACAGGACTGGGCCGAGATGCTGTTCCGTATGTACAACCGTTGGGGTGAGCGTCACGGCTTTAAGGTTTCTACGCTCGATTACCTTGAGGGCGACGAAGCGGGCCTGAAGAGCGCTTCCATCCTTGTCGAGGGCGAAAATGCTTATGGCTTTTTGAAGAGTGAAGCGGGCGTTCACCGTTTGGTGCGCGTCTCGCCGTTCGATTCCGCAGGCCGCCGCCACACCTCATTCTCCTCTCTGGAGGTTATGCCGGAGATTGACGAGGACCTCAGCGTGGAAATCAACCCGGACGATATTAAGATGGAAGTGTACCGTGCGAGCGGTGCGGGCGGACAGAAGGTCAACAAGACCTCTTCGGCCGTGCGTTTGATCCACATTCCGACGGGTATTGTCGTTTCCTGCCAGGTGGAACGCAGCCAGTACCAGAACCGCGACGTGGCTATGAAAATGCTTATCTCTAAGCTCGTTGAGATCAAGGAACGTGAACACCTTGAAAAAATCTCCGACATTAAGGGCGAGCAGAAGGAGATCACGTGGGGCAGCCAGATTCGCTCCTATGTCTTCATGCCGTACACGCTCGTAAAAGATCACCGCACGGGCTGCGAAAAGGGCAACATCAGCGCGGTGATGGACGGCGATCTTGATGATTTTATCACTGCGTATCTGAAGGCGCTCAGCAGGGCACACTCGGCGAGAACATCGAATAAATTTAGATTTGATGAGATGTAATTATGGTAAGAATTGCAACAGTAAATGATGCAGAGCAATTAAAAATCTTAAATAACGAATTTAATGGTGAAGGCGAAACAAGCATAGACAATATTAGAAATTCCCTTATGAATAATAACAGGAAGTTGTTATCGTTGCTGATGAAGATGATATGTTAGTTGGATTTGTTTGTGTTCAGCTTAAAAAATCGTTCTGCTATGATGAATATATGCCTGAAATTACAGAAGTGTATGTTAAACCAGCATACAGAAAAAGAGGCTTAGCGAGTGAGATGATTACTTTTGCAGAGGCTTATTGTAGTAAGAATTATCCACTTGACAAATATGAACTTCTAACAGGACAAGAAAATCTTGTTGCACAATCTGTATATAATAAACTTGGATATGTAGATGATAATGAACTTCATTTATCAAAACGAGTTAAGAGATAGTCAAATTCCAATTTTGTAAATTTGGGCAGCGTCTTTTGCGGGCGCTGCTCTTTTTTGCAGAATTTTTGCAGAGATATATGTTTTTTTGCGAAAGAAGACCTTTCTTTTTTCGGACAAGTGTGGTAAACTTAGTCACGGTATCGCACAAAACGATTTGTGTGTGCCGTATGGATTCGACCAAAATTTCTATTACACATTGGTCGAACGACCGCTGACTCTCGCTTCAAAACTCATGAGCGGGAAAAACGCAGCCCCACGCATAACGCGTGTGATCGCTGAATCATGCAGATGGCATGGTAGAAAGGATGGTACTACATGAGTACAAACAACACGAAAGCATTTGAAACGTATGAATCCGAAGTTCGCTCTTACTGCCGTAACTTCCCGACGGTCTTCGTCAAGGCGAAGGGCTCTATCCAGACGGATGAGAACGGCAAGGAGTATATCGACTTCTTTTGCGGCTCCGGCGCACTGAACTACGGGCATAACAACCCGTACATCAAAGAGAAGGTCGTTGAATATTTGCAAAACGACGGCGTGATGCACGCGCTTGACATGTACACAAAACCGAAGCGCGAATTCATCGAATATTTTGAAAATGAAGTCATTCGTCCACGCGGCTTTGACTATAAAATTCAGTTTGTAGGGCCCGACCGGCACAAACGCGGTGGAAGCGGCCTTGAAGCTGGCTCGCAAGGTAAAGAAGCGCAACAATGTCTTTGCACTGATGGGTGCGTTCCACGGCATGACGCTGGGTTCTTTAGCGCTGACAACGAATGCGGATTCCCGTAAGGGCGCAGGTGTTGCCGCTTTACAACGTGACGCACATTCCGGCACCGTATATGTTCCCGGAGCTCGACACCGTAGCGTATATGGAACGCTGATCACGGACGACCACTCCGGCGTGGAGAAGCCGGCGGCGATCATTTTGGAAACGACGCAGGCGGACGGCGGCATTTATGTGCTGCCCGATGAGTGGCTGCGCCGCGTGCGCGCACTGTGCGACAAGTACGACATTTTGATGATTGTCGATGACGTGCAGGTGGGTGCTTCCCGTACCGGCTGGTTCTTCTCGTTTGAGCGCGCAGGCATCACGCCGGACATCGTGACGCTCTCGAAGTCCATCGGCGGCTATGGCATGCCGTTTGCGCTGACGCTGTTGCGCCCGGAGCTTGACCAGTGGAAGCCGGGCGAGCACAACGGCACATTCCGCGGCTATCAGCTGTCTTTGGTCGCAGCGAAAGCGGGCCTGGAGTTCATGCTGAACGAGCACGTGGAAGACGCGGTTCGTGAGCGTGCGCCGTTCGTGGAGAAGTTCCTCAAGGAGAACATTGAGACGATTGACAGCCGCATCACGACGCGCGGCATCGGTTTGCTGTGGGGTGTGGATTTCGGCGCGTTTGAGGGCGATGTTGCGAAGGCAGTCATTCACAAGGCGTTTGAAAACGGCTCATCGTGGAGCGTGTAGGCCGCCGTGATTCCGTTGTGAAGATCATGCCGGAGCTGAAGGTGCCGATGGATACGCTGGAAAAGGGCCTCAATATTCTGGCGAAGTCCATTCGTGAGGTTGTTGGCGAGCTGAAATAACTTAAAATTTATCTCAAAGATAGAGATCGGGCTTTGTGCGCGGTCTCTTTTTGCATAGATTACATTTTGCTGTGCAGGATAAACAAAAACTACTTGCAAAATGTGCAAAGCGGTGGTATGATAAGCGCAAATAGATTTTGGAAAGGAAGCGTATTGTTGTGCAGAAATTCAGTGAACTTCCGTACACCCGACCGGACATTGCGGCGGCAGTGGAGGAATATAAGCGGTACAGCGAGGCATTTAAGGCAGCGAAGACCTTTTGAGGAAGCGAAAAAAGGTGTTTTTAGACGCTGAAAAGCTCGACACGCACTTGTCTACGATTGCGTCGCTTTGCAGCATCCGCAACACGATGAACACGACAGATGAATCTACGAAGCGGAAATGGCGTACCTGAACGAAAATCTGCCGAACCTGATCCCGGCGGAGAAGGCGATGAAGGAAGACATTGTGAACGGCCCGTTCCGTGCGGACTTTGAAAAGGAATACGGCGCGCATTTCATCGCGGTTTTGGAAAACGACCTCAAGACGCAGGACGAGCGCATTATCCCGGAGCTTGTGAAGGAATCGGAGCTTTCCGTGGAGTATTCCAAGGCTGCAGCTTCCTGCAAGGTGGATTTCCGCGGCGAGACCTGCAACTTCTACGGCCTTTTAAAACATATGGAGAGCACCGACCGCGAGGAGCGCAAAGAAGCGTTTGAAAAGTGGGCGAACCTTTACGAGGGCGTTTCCGACAAGCTCGATGAGTTGTACGATAAGCTCATCGAAGTGCGCGTGGGGATGGCGAAGAAACTCGGCTATGACAATTACACCGAGCTTGCGTACCGCAATATGGGCAGACTGGACTACACGCCCGAGCACGTGGAGAAATTCCGCGAGCAGATCCGCACGGTTATCACGCCGGCGGTGGACCGCATGCGCAAGGCGCAGGCAAAGCGCCTCGGTTTGGATTCCGTAAAATACTACGATGAGAGTTTGACATTTGCAGGCGGCAACGCAGATCCCATCGGGCGGCAAAGAATTATATGGTGGGGCAAGGCGAACCGAAATGTACGGCGCGCTCTCGCCCGAAACAAAGGAATTCTTCGACTTCATGACGAAGTACGAGCTGTTTGACCTTGAGACGACGCCCGGGCAAGCACCTTGGCGGCTACTGCACATCTTTGCCGGAATACAAAGCACCGTTCATTTTCTCGAACTTCAACGGTACTTCTGCAGATGTGGACGTTTTGACGCACGAGGCCGGCCACGCGTTTCAGGCATATCTCGGCGAGCGCTTGATTCCGATCGGCGTTTTGCAGGCTCTACGAGCGAGGTGTGCGAGATCCACTCGATGTCGATGGAGTTTTTCACCTACCCGTGGATGGATAAATTCTTCGGCGACCGCGCGGACGAGTACCGTTATGCGCATTTGTGCGATGCACTGGCTGTTATCCCGTACATGGCGTGCGTGGATGAGTTCCAGCACGAGGTATACAAGAACCCGAAGATGACGGCGAAGGAACGCCGCGGTGTGTGGCGCAGCATTGAGAAAAAATATATGCCGTGGCGCGATTATGACGGCAACGCATTTTTGGAAAACGGCGGTTTTTGGATGCAGAAGCAGCACATTTTCCTCTACCCGTTCTATTATATCGATTACGCGCTGGCGCAGATCTGCACATTCTTCTTCTATGACGAGATGAAGAAAGACCGCGAGAGCGCTTGGGCACGTTATTTGAAGCTGTGCAAAGCGGGTGGCACGCTGGGCTATTTTGATCTGCTGCATTATGTCGCATTCCGGTGCCGTTTGAAGATGGCGCGGTGGAGAAAGCCGTGCGCGGCGTGATTGAAGAGATTGAATCCGCGAAGTATTAAAACAAATTATAAAAGCGAACGACGGGGAAAGCTCCGATGCCGTTCGGCTTTTTGCTTGCGTGCTAATTTTGTTTGTTTTGCGGATTGAGCTTTTTCTTCATGCGGATGTCTTTACCGCGGAAGATCAAGCGGTCGTAGAATCCGATTATGCGCGAAGTGAAGCGCTCGTTGTAACGCTTTTCGAGCTCCTGCATGGAGAGATTTGTGCTGATGATGGTCGGCTTTTTCAGCGTGATGCGCGTATCAATCACATTGTAGATTGTCGCCGTGATGTAAGACGACGAGATTTCCATGCCGAGGTCGTCGATGATGAGCAGGTCGCAGTCGTTTAAAAGATCGAGCGTATCGCCGCCGGATTCTTCGGTGCGGGTGAAGCGCTCGCGCTCGAGAGAAAGGGCAAAAGTCTGCGCCGTGCCATACACTACGCCGAACCCCTTGTTGATGGCTTCTGCGGCGATGGCGAGGGAAAGGTGCGTTTTACCGAGACCCGTAGCGCCTGTGAAAAACAAGTTGCCGCTGTCCTTTTTGAAGTTGTCTGCGTAGCGCCGGCAGAAGTCGTAAATGTTGCGCATTTGCTCGCGGTCGGAACGCTCGCCGTTTACGGAAACATCGGAATAATAGAGCAGGGAGAAATCCTCAAAGGACGAGAGCGTCAGCGGGGAGATGCGGTTTAGGTTTCGTAGGCGATCTGCTTTAATAAACTGCGGTAACAGGAGCAAATGCGGCCGTCTACATAGCCGGTATCTTCGCAGCGCTTGCAGGTGTACTGCGGCTCGATGTCAGCGCGGGTGAGACCGTGCGCGGCGAGGAGATCGGCAAACTGCTTTTGCAGCGAAAGATTTTCATTTTTTAAAGCTCCATGGTCTCTCGCGCGTTGCCGCTGCGCAAAACGGCCATAGCTGCCCGACTTGCTGTGGAAGCGATGCGTCTGCGCACGTCCTCCGCTTCGGGGCAGACAGCGTAGAAGTTCTCTAGCGGCGCTGTGCGTTATCCTGCGCGGTGGTGCGACGTCTGTTTAATTCATTTTCAGCTTGCGTGTAGACCTGCCTTGCATATCCCATGGTTTATTTCTCCGTAGCAAAATATCGTATTTTTCGTATTCGTCAAGGTCATAAGAAGGCTTATGTGCACCCTCGCGGCGGGCTTCGGCGGCAATTCTTTCATCCACGGCTTCTTTCAAGGTATGGATACCCGCGTTGTGCCACGATTCCAAAATGGCATTGATGTATTTCATGTTGACCTTGCCGGTGTTATCCACACAGCGGTTATAGGCTTCGTTTAGAAGCTCATCGGGCATGCGCCACTCGAACACCCATCTGTGAGCAAACTGGCTCTCGTTTTTGCTGGGTGCGCGGCGGGAGGTGATGCCGAACGCATTTTCACAGCGCTTCCACGCGATGGCAGTCTCGTCGAGCTCGCGTAGCTTTTCCTCCGCGGCGGCGATGCTTAAAATGTTGGAATCTGCCCAGTTGCGCACGGTGGATTCGATGTAGCTCGTGTTTGCGCGGCCAATCTTATTCGCGTAGGCGATAAGCATTAAAATGACTTCGCACGGCAGGCCGTAATCTTCGTGCGCCTGAATGAGCGTGCCGGAAAGCGCGGGAGAAAGCGTTTTGCCGAGCAGGTTCTGCGCTTCCTCTACAAGGCGGCGAATCTCCGGGGAGGACTCTACGCGTTCCGAGATATAAAGCCCGTCCGGGCGCAGCATACGCTTCGGTGCGATGGGCGCTGCGGCTGTGTAGGAGCGGCCTTCGGCTGCGATGCGACGGGCGTGGGGCTCTCCAGTGATTCCGGCGTGAGGGCGGTATCAAGCGGGGGTGTCAAACGCTGCAAATGAGGCCGCTTTTCATCCAGAAGCCGAGCGCGGTATCGACACGCTGCGGGGTGATGCCGAGCGCGGCTGCAAGATCCTCCGCTGCAT
>ENA-OQLB01001354-OQLB01001354.1-human-gut-metagenome-genome-assembly--contig:-NODE-1354-length-10553-cov-1.436505_pt1 | contig 10553 bp, 10 predicted proteins | sample MGYA00242656_ERZ504813 | MGnify/ENA primary metagenome ERZ504813 (study PRJEB26092, sample SAMD00036388) | human gut metagenome | host: Homo sapiens | study: EMG produced TPA metagenomics assembly of... | reverse complement strand
CATAATTATTAAATAAATCATTATAATATTAATTAGGATTTTTTAACGAAAAATAAAATCAAACAAAAAGAAGAAGTAATTTATTCTTTAACATCTTTCTTTATTCAACATCTTTTTTTTACTTATATACCAGTCAACTACCTCTAATACACCAATGTTCCTCATTAGAGGAAAATTGTGTAATCCGCAATTTTCTTAATTGCTTCTTTTGCATTTGCCATGGCAAAACCATATGTAGCCTGCTCAAGCATCTCTAAATCATTACCACTATCCCCAAATGCCATTGTTTCGGCATCACTAATTTTCCAACGTTCCATTAACAGGTTAATTCCATGTGCTTTATTAATCCCAGGGATAATCAAATCAATTCCAAAATGTCCACAATCAACTGGTGTCATAATATGTCCGATCTTCTCTTTCAATTCTGTTAAAATCGTTTCAAAATTATCTTTTGAACAATGCAGATATATCTTAAAAATAGTATCATCAAAATCATCAAAGTTATCTACTTTAGCAAGACGATGATAGTAAAAGTTCATTGTATTATAAAAATCTTCATCTATGTATTTACTAATATAAGCACTTTTTCGACCACAGACAATTTTTTCTACTTCAGGATATTGATTAACTACCTTTAAAACTGTCTGAATATCCTCTTTTGCAAGTTTTGCAACAAAAACATCTTTTCCTTGATCAACGATATAAGCTCCGTTTTCAGCAATGAAAGCTAACTCGTTATGAATATCTGGAAAAAAAGATCTTAGTTGATAATATTGATTCCCACTAGCAACTACAAAATGAATTCCCTTTTCCTTCATAAATTCGTATTGCCTCGTAAATCGTTCTTGATCATATTCATTATTATTTGTTAAAAAAGTTCCATCCATATCTACTGCTATTAATTTTACATTCATATTTACATCCTTTCCATCTTTCGTTATAACGTGACGTATCTTTATATAACTTAGTATATATTGTTTATAAAAAGATTGTAGATTATTTCATAAAATGAAAAAAATGACTGGAAACCAGTCATTTTCTACTATTTATTTAATTCGATTTTAGCAAGTTCTTTAGCTAAACCAATATAAGAAGCCGGTGTCATATCAACTAAAGTTTGACGATCTTGATCTGATAAGATATCCAGACTTTCAGCAAATTTTAGAATATCCTCTTTAGAAATACTTTTACCTCTTGTTAAAGCTTTTAAAGTATCATAAGCATCAGGTACTCCATACTTTCTTAACATTGTTTGAATTGGTTCTGCTAATACTTCCCATTTTTCATTTAAGTCACTAGCTAGTTTGTCTTTATTAACTACACACTTAGCCAACCCATTCATCGTTTCATTGATGGCTTGTAAAGAATAACCAAATGCTAAACCTAAATTTCTTTGGCTTGAAGAGTCTGATAAGTCTCTTTGCATTCTTGACTTAGGAAGTTTATTAGATAAAGCAATACAGATATTATTAGACATATCAATATTAGCTTCACTGTTTTCAAAGCGAATAGGATTTACTTTATGTGGCATAGTACTGCTTCCAACTTCACCTTTAACTGGAATTTGTTTAAAGTATTCCATTGAAATATACAGCCACATATCAACATCAAAATCGACTAATACATTATTGAAATGACGAATACCATCCAAAATATGACAAGTATAATCATGACTTTCAATTTGAGTAGTCAATGGGTTAAATGTTAAACCTAAGTACTCTTCAACAAATTTTTTTTTTTGCTAAAACTTGCCAATCTTCATTAGGGAAAGCCGTTAAAATAGCACTATAGTTACCTGTTGCACCATTGAACTTAGCTTTGATTTTAACTGCTTCAACATTTTCAATACTAGACAAAAAACGATAAGCATAAACTTTAAATTCTTTACCAATTGTTGTTGGTGTTGCAGGTTGTCCATGAGTATGCGCCAACATAGCATCATTACTATGTTCTTCAGCCCATTTATCAATGATAGCTGCAAATTCTTTAGCTTTTGGTAACCATACATCTTTTAATCCATATTTTAGCATGCAAGCATATGAAGTATTATTAATATCTTCAGATGTACAACCAATGTGAACAAAGCTTTGTAAATATCCAAATCCTAAAGCATCAACTTTTTCATCAATAAAATACTCCACTGCTTTAACATCATGGCGTGTTGTATTTTCAATTTCTTTAATTCGAGCAAAAGAGTCGTAATTAAACTCACCTGAAATAGTAGTAAGTTTATCCATATCTTGTAAATCAAATTTAGCTAAAACGTCACTTTCAACATTTTCAATTAAGAACTTTAGCCATTGAATCTCAACGAAAACTCTATATTTAACTAATGCATATTCAGAGAAATATTCTCCTAAAGCATCTTTAACACCTGAATAGCGACCATCTAATGGACACAGGGTTAGACATTCAAATTCTTGTTTTTCCATTCTATTTTCCACCTTTAAAATAATCTACACCAGCTTCAAATAATTTTTGGTCCATTTCACCATAAACATTTTTAAAGCGGTTTTCACCTTGACGCTCACTATGTCCCATCTTACCAATAACACGTCCATCTAGAGAAACAATTCCTTCAATCGCATACATTGAACCATTAGGATTGTATGGTGTTTGCATTGTTACCTTACGATTAGGATCAACATATTGTGAGAACACTTGTCCATTTTCAAACAATTCTTCAATCACTTCCTCAGGAGCTACAAAACGCCCTTCTCCATGACTTACTGGAATTGTATGAATATCATCAACATTGACATATTTTAACCATGGTGATTTAACACTTCCAATACGCGTATCAACCATCTGAGAAACATGGCGACCAATTGTATTGAATGTTAATGTTGGATCATCTTTAGACATTTCTTGAATTTTACCATATGGTAATAATCCTAATTTAACTAATGCTTGGAATCCATTACAAATTCCGATCATTAAACCATCACGATTATCTAATAAATCCGTAATTGCTGCTTTTAAACGTTGGATTCTTCAATACTGTGGCAATAAATTTACCAGAACCTTCAGGTTCATCGCCAGCACTAAAACCACCTGGTAACATTACAATATTAGCTTGTTTAATGGCAACTTCTAATTCATCAATTGAATCTTTAAGCATTTGTTCAGTCTTATTTCTAATTAAAACTAATTGAACTTTAGCTCCCGCTTTTTCAAAAGCACGTTTTGAATCATATTCGCAGTTAGTTCCTGGGAATACTGGAATAACAACTAGAGGTGTTTCTACTGTTACTTTTGGTTTAAGATCCGCTCTTGTTTTACAAGCTGCCACTTTGATTTTACTAGTAGGTGCTTTTTCTCTTGTTGGATATACTTTTTCTAGAGGCGCTTTATTAATTGCATAAGCTTCATCTAATGAAATTGTTTCACCACCATAAGATAATAATTCACTATCATTAGTAGTTCCAACAATACGATAATTATCAAAGATACTTAAATCTTTTTCAGATTTAACCTCAATAATAATATTACCATAATCACGCACTATGTAGCTTTCAAGACTATTTTCATTATTAAAAGCTACTCCAACACCATTACCAAAAGCCATTTTACTAACGGCTTCAATAACACCACCATCTTTAACAGTATAAGCACTATAGATTTTCTTATCTTTCATTAATTCCATAATCGCATCGTATTGTTTTTGAAGATGATTAAAATCAAATATATGATATTGATCTTTATTAATAATAATTTCAGCTAAAACATGACCAGTTTCTTTAATTTCAGGTGTCATGATATCATTAACATCTCCACTTGTAATAGCAAAAGAAACTAGAGTTGGTGGTACATGTAAATCTTCAAAAGATCCTACATACTGTCTTTTCCACCAATTGAAGCTAATTTTAACGCACTTTGAACACGGTATGCCCCTAATAAAGCAGCCGTTGGTTTTCCCCAAGTAATTGGGTTGTCTAGAAGTTTCTCAAAGTATTCTTGGAATGAAAATCTAATTGTATGATAATTTCCACCCATAGCCACAATCTTCGCTACCGATTCAACAATTGCATACATTGCTCCGTGATATGGTGACCATTTTGAAATCAATGGATTATAACCATAAGTCATAACTGAAGCTGTTGTTGTCTCTTTTCCTAACACTGGAATCAATGCTGCCATTCCTTCAGTTTCAGTATGATATTTAATTCCACCAAATGGTGATAATACTGTTCCATTACCAATTGAAGAGTCAAATCTTTCAATTAACCCTTTTTGTGAAGCAACACTTAATTTTGATAAAGTTTCTTTCACAGTTTCAACAAAACTAGTTTGTGACTGTTTATCAAAAGGTGTCTTTTCAAAATCTGGTAAAGTGATCTTAACATCTTGATAACGTTTAGCGCCTGCAGCATCAAGAAAATCACGAGAAATATTAACAATATCTTCACCCATATGTTTCATTACTAATCTGTTTTGATCAGTAACCACTGCAACTTGAACTACTTCTAGGTTTTCTTTAGCACACTCAGCTTTAATGAAATCCGCATCTTTTTCATCAATTACAATAGCCATTCGTTCTTGTGATTCAGAAATAGCTAACTCTGTTCCTGTTAACCCTTCATATTTTTTCAAGACTGCATCTAAATCGATTACTAATCCTGGAGCTAATTCACCAACGGCAACACAAACACCACCAGCTCCAAAGTCATTACAACGAACCACTTTTTCACTAACTTCTTTATTTCTAAATAAACGTTGAATTTTTCTTTCTTCAACCGGGTTTCCTTTTTGAACTTCAGCCCCAGCTGTTTCAATTGATTTAACATCGTGAGATTTAGAAGAACCTGTCGCTCCTCCAATACCATCACGTCCAGTACGACCACCAATCAATAAAACTATATGATCTTTTAAAGGTTCTAGACGTTTTACTTGTTCTTTTGGTGCCGCTGCAACAACTGCTCCTAATTCCATTCTTTTAGCTACATATCCGTCATCATAAATTTCATGAACATAACCTGTAGTTAACCCAATTTGGTTACCATAAGAAGAAAAACCATGGGCAGATTCTTGACACAATTTACGTTGAGGTAACTTACCAGCCATTGTTTCTGCTAATGATTTACGAGGATCTCCAGCCCCTGTAATCCGCATACTTTGATATACATAAGCGCGACCAGATAACGGATCCCGGATTGCTCCACCTAAACAAGTAGCAGCTCCACCAAATGGCTCAATTTCAGTTGGATGGTTATGTGTTTCATTTTTAAACATTAATAACCATTGCTCATCACCATCAGTTGTATGTACCGTAATCTCAACTGAGCAGGCATTAATTTCTTCAGATACTTCCAAATCATCTAAATAACCAGTTTTACGTAACTCTTTCATTGAGATTGTGGCTAAATCCATCAATGTTAAAGGTCGTTTGTATCAATACCATAAACTAAATGACGACTAGTTTTATAATCCTCAATATCCTTTTCTAAGATCTCTTTAAAAGCTCCATTTTCAATATCTAAATCTGTAATAACTGTTGCAAATGTTGTATGCCGGCAGTGATCAGACCAATAAGTATCTAATACTTTTAATTCAGCTTCAGTAGGATCTCTTTTTTCTTCATTTTTAAAATAATCTTGAGTTACTTTTAAATCTTCATAGTTCATAGCCATACCATTGTCAGTTAAGAACTTTTCAAGACCGGTTTTATCTAATTCATTAAACCCATTAATTGTAGGCACCGGTTTAATTTCTGGAGCAACATCATTTAAATCAGCTGGTTTTTCTAAAATAGCAAGACGCTGATCAACAGGATTAATCAAGAAGCTTTGAATCTTCGTCAAAATTTCATCTTTATCGCCTTTAAAAGTAATGGCAAATACCCGTGCACATTTAACTTTAGCACTACTATTCCCTGTTAAAATAGCAAAGCATTGTTCACATGAATCTGCTCTTTGATCATATTGACCAGGTAAAAATTCGATTGCAAAAACTACTTCTTGATTATTAGTAGGAAATTCTTCTTGATAAACATCGTCGACCATTGGTTCAGCCAAGATAGTGTTGATTCCTTGTTTTAAAATGCCATCACTAACTCCTTGAACATCATAACGGTTGATAATTCTTAAGGTATCAATTTCTAACCCTAATTGTTCAATTAAATTATGTTTAATTTCGTTTGCTTCTGTTGCATACGCTGTTCTTTTTTCAACGTAAATACGCTTTACATCACTCATTTTCATCCCCCTATCTAAGTCCGATATCACTTCGGTAATATTTGCCTTCAAAATCAATCTTTTTTGCTACCGCATAAACTTTTTCACGAACCTCATCTAATGAAACTCCTGTAGCACAAATATTTAAGACCCGACCACCATTAGTAACTAATTTTCCATCTTTGATTGCTGTCCCCGCATGGAAAACAACACAGTCATCACAGTCATCAATATTCTCTATTTCAATTCCTTTTTGATAATTACCTGGATATCCTCCACTTGAAAGAACTAAACAAGCAACGTGTTGATCATTCCATTTAACTTCAACATCTTTTAAAGTTTTTGTAGCACAACCAACCATGATATCATATAGATCACTATCTAAGCGAAGCATAATTGATTGTGTTTCAGGATCACCAAAACGAACATTAAATTCTAATACTTTCGCTTTACCATCTTCAATCATTAAACCAATAAACACAACACCGCGATAGTCCATATTATCATCTTTTAATCCTTGCATAAAAGGATCAAGAATATCTCTTTTAATTACCTCATCCATACCTTCTGGCATAAATGGATTTGGTGAAACAGTTCCCATACCACCAGTATTAGGACCCTTATTCCCATCAAAAATTTGTTTATGATCTTTAGCACTTACCATTGGAACAATTGTTTCTCCATCTGTAAAACAAAGAAGTGAACATTCAAATCCGGTTAAAAATTCTTCTAAAACAACTTTACTTCCTGCTCCATCAAGACTTCCGTCAATCATCATTTCTTTTAAAGTTACAGTAGCATCTTCATGGTTGTCAACAATAACGACTCCTTTTCCTGCTGCTAAACCATCAGCCTTAATAACTAACGGATAATCAAATTCGCTAATTGCTTTAACGGCTTCATCATAACTATTAACTTCTTTATATTTAGCAGTTGGAATACTGTGTCTAATCATAAAGTCTTTTGAAAAAGCTTTACTACCTTCCAATGTAGCTGCATGTTTAGTTGGCCCAAAGCATTAACCCGGCTGCCTCTAAATCATTTGCTAGACCATTACAAAGTGGTACCTCTGGTCCTATAACAGTTAAATCAATTTGATGTTCTTTAGCAAAATTAACGATCATTTCATTATCTTCAACCTTACCATCAATACACTCACCAATTTTAGCAATTCCCGGATTCCCTGGAATCGCATAGATTTTATCTACCTTACTGCTTTGATTCAATTTATACGCAATGGCGTGTTCACGACCACCACTACCAATTACAAGTACTTTCATATATTCTAGGCCTTTCTATTAATGTCTAAAATGTCTGTATCCAGTAAATACCATTGGGATACCTTTCTCATTACAGAAATCAATTGAATCTTGATCTCGAACCGATCCCCCTGGTTGGACGATTGCTCCAATTCCAGCTTTATATGCTACCTCAGCACAATCGCTAAATGGGAAAAGGCATCACTAGCAAGAACTGCACCTTTAAAATCTTTATCTTTATTATTGATAATCGCATTTTCTAAAGCCCAGATTCTTGATGTTTGTCCACCACCAACAGCCAATGTAACACCATCTTTAACGATACAAATAGCATTTGACTTTACAAATTTAACGACCCGCATACCAAATTCCATATCTTTAAGTTGAGCTTCTGTAGGTTTGGCAGTTGTTACACAATTCATTTCTTTAATCATTTCAGTATTGATATCTTGAACTAAAACTTTACCCTCTAAATATTTAATATCATATTTAGCTCACGCGCATATAGATTTTTAAGTTTTAAGATTCGTAAATTTTTCTTTTTCTTCAATACTTCTAAAGCATCATCATCAAAGTCAGGTGCAGCTACGATTTCTAAGAAGATCTTATGCATTTCTTCAGCCGTTTTTTTATCGATTTTATAATTTACTGCTACAATTTCCGCCAAAAATACTTTGAGGATCAGCCTCATAAGCTTTCATATAAGAATCATAACCATCTTTGCCAATCGCTACCCCACAAGGAGTTGAATGTTTAATCGCAGCTGTAACAATTTGATCTTTAAATTCACGTACTACGGCAATAGCACCATATAAATCATTAACATTGTTGAAAGAAATTTCTTTACCGTGTAATTGTTCATAATCCAATAAAGTTTCTTGCACAAATGGATCAACATAGCCGTTAGCTCTTTGTTGAGAATTTTCACCATAACGCAAATGTTCCGTTTTCTTTAAGGAAATGTTTAAAGTATCTGGGAAATCATCCCTACAACACCTGCAAAATAACGAGAAATCATCGCATCATAAGCGCCAGTAGTTGAAAATGCTTTATATGCAAGATTTAATCTAAAATCAAAATCATCAGTTTATCTTTGATTGCAGTTAAGACGTTATCATAATCAGCAGGATCGGTAACGATTAAAACATCTTTAAAATTCTTTGCTGCTGAACGAATCATCGATGGTCCCCCAATATCGATATTTTCAATCATATCTTCCATCGGTTTACCAGCTTTTAACGCTTTTTCAAATTCATATAAATTAACACAAACCACATCAATTGGTTGGATGTCCATTTTTTTAACTGTGTCAACGTGTTCTTGAAGATCACGACGGAATAATAATCCACCATGAACTTTTGGATGTAAAGTTTTAACTCGACCATCTAAGATTTCAGGAAATCCGGTTACATCATCAATTGCAATACATGGTACATTTTCTGCTTGTAATTTAGCCATCGTTCCCCCAGTGGAAACAATTTCAAAACCTAAATCTACTAGGCCTTTACAAAAATCAACGATACCATCTTTATTAGTAACACTAACTAATGCTCTTTTCATTTTAAATCACCTTAGCCCTTTCATTTTCAACAATAATTTTACCATCACAAAATAAAGCAACTGCTTTAGGTAAAATGCGATGTTCAATTTCTAATACCCGTGCTTGGATATCTTCAGCATTATCTAAATCATCAATATTGCACGCCTCTTGAAGAATAATCGGTCCTCCGTCAACCTCACTACTAACAAAATGAACTGTTGCACCAGTCACTTTTACCCCTCGCGCTAAAACTTTTTCATGAACATGCATTCCATAATGCCCTGGTCCACAAAATGATGGAATCAATGAAGGATGAATATTAATAATTTTATTAGGATAAGCATCAATCAATACATCCGTAAGGATCGCTAAATATCCCGCTAAAACAACTAGACCAACATTGCGTTCTTTTAACATTTTAACAATTAATTCATCATCTTTACGCACTACAGCAGTTTCAATTCCTGCCTGTCTTGCACGTTCAAGTCCATATGCATTCTTACGATTAGAAATAACGATTGCAATTTCACCATTGATGCTGTTATTTTTAACAGCATCAATGACCGATTGCAAGTCTGTTCCTCCCCCAGAAACAAAGACAGCAATTTTTAGCATAATTGCACTCCTTTGTCACCTGCTTCAATACTTCCAATAATATAACATTCATCACCTGCTGCTTTAATTGCCGCCATACTAGTTTCAATATCAGCTGAATCTAACGCAATGACCATACCTAATCCCATGTTAAATGTGTTATACATCATTTCCTCTGCAATATCACCTTTTTTAGCAATCAGATCAAAAAATTGCGGGTACTTTATAGCTATCTTTTTTAATAACTGCTTTTACTCCATCGGGTAACATTCTTGGGATATTTTCATCAAACCACCACCAGTTATATGAGAGCAGCCTTTTATTCTTACCCCAGCATCTTTAACATTTTTTAATGCTTTTACATAAATTCTAGTTGGTGCAATTAGGGCTTCGCCTAATGTTTTTCCAAGTTCATCATAATATGTATCTAAGGTTTCTTTATTCATCTCAAATACGTTTCGAACTAATGAGAATCCATTACTATGAACTCCACTTGAAGCAATTCCCACTAAAACATCACCTGGTTTAATGTTTTCACCATTAATAATATCTTTTTTATCAACCACCCCGACTGCAAAACCAGCTAGATCATAGTCGTCTTCAGGCATTAATCCAGGATGTTCCGCTGTTTCACCACCAACTAAAGCACAACCAGATTGTTTACAGCCTTCAGCAACCCCACTTACGATCGTCGCAATTTTTTCCGGATAGTTTTTTCCACACGCAATATAATCAAGGAAGAACAATGGTTCTCCACCTGAACAGGCAATATCATTAACACACATTGCAACTGCATCAATACCAATTGTATCATGTTTATCCATTACAAAAGCAAGTTTTACTTTTGTTCCGCATCCATCAGTTCCTGATAAAAGAACAGGTTCATCCATATCTTTGATTGCACTTAAATCAAATGCTCCTGCAAAACCACCAAGACCACCTAAAACCTCCGGACGCATTGTTTCCTTAACGTGTTTTTTCATTAAT
>ENA-OQLB01001353-OQLB01001353.1-human-gut-metagenome-genome-assembly--contig:-NODE-1353-length-10554-cov-2.215690_pt1 | contig 10554 bp, 9 predicted proteins | sample MGYA00242656_ERZ504813 | MGnify/ENA primary metagenome ERZ504813 (study PRJEB26092, sample SAMD00036388) | human gut metagenome | host: Homo sapiens | study: EMG produced TPA metagenomics assembly of... | reverse complement strand
CTTCGGCAGGAGTCCCGCTGCCGGTGGTGGGAGTGTCGCCCGCCTTAGTGTCGCTGCCGCCAGAGCCGGTGGTGCCGCTCTCAGAGCCGGTGGTGCCGCCCTCAGAGCCTTTACTCTCAGGGTCAGAGCTTCCCGCACCGGTGTTCTTGCCGTCGGTGGTGTCGCCGTTCTGGTTCTTTTCCGTGGACTGGTTCTCGTTTTCCTCGCTGCCGCCCTCAGAAGAGTCGCTGCCCTTGGTGTCGCCGGGGTAGACCATGTCTTTGTCTTCGTTTTCGCTGTCTTCTACTTTGAGCGTGGCCGACGCGGATTGGACGGGAGAGTTTGCGGGGGAGTCGGTTCCGGAGGAGCCGCCCTCAGACGAGTTGCCGCCCTCAGAGCCGGTGCCGGTGGTATCCTCTGAGCGCTTGCCGCCCTTGATGACGATGTCGGTGTTGTCTAAATCACCCTTGCCGTTATTTGAGCTGTTGTTGCCTTGCTTGACATAGGTGCCGCTTTCGTCTTTGGTGATGGTGATGTTACCATCGCCTATGTAATAGGTACCTGCATACGCCGGTGCGGCCATGCCGGCCACCATTGCGGCTGTCAGCGCCAGCGCCGTCACCCGGTGGGGACGCAGGGGTAGGGGGGGGGGGTACAAGAAGCGGATGCCCCAGAACGCGCATTGCGAGCCTGCGATAAGAAATCATAGAAACCTCCTTGAAAATGTGGGTTTTGCACAGAAGCTCCAACGAAGGGGAAGGAGCTTGTGAAAGAAGCATAAATGTTGAGTTTAATTTATTCTACCACATTCCGGCCATAATGTCACCAAAATATGCGTAAATCGCCGTGTTTTGTGCGTGAATCGCCCCGCAGATGTCTTGAAACGCCCTGACGACAGCGCTGCATGGGCCGTACGGCGGGGCCGAGGGGCAGACAAAGATATTGACAAGCGGGGAGGTTTCTGGTATTCTACTAAAGTACCCTGTGCAAACGATACCCGCTGGTGTGGCGCAATGGCAGCGCAACTGATTTGTAATCAGTGGGTTGCAGGTTCAACTCCTGTCACCAGCTCCAAAAAGTCCTACGATATACCGCTGAAAAGCGGCGTGTGTCGTGGGGCTTTTGCTTTTTGGGAAAAGGTACGCAGGACTGTTCAATAAAGAAAAAAAGTGCTATAATACTTATAAGCCTGAAACTTTACACGAAAGGATGGGTGTGTTATGAGTACAAGAGAATTGGCAAAGAGCTTGATTGACCAAGTGCCGGAAAACAAGCTGCTGTATATTATTGCCTACTTGCAGGGGGCTGCTATTCCGGATGAAAGTGAAACACCGAATGCCGACACGCTGGAAGCCTTTGAAGAACTGGACAACGGCGGCGGTCATACCTACAACGGGCCGGTTGAAAATCTGATCAGCTCGTTGCTGGAGGATGAAAGTGCTTGAAGTAAAATACTCCACTAGATTTAAGAAAGATTTGAAAGTGTGCCAGAAGCGGCATCACAATATGGCTTTGCTTCAGCAGGTCGTCAATGTACTGGCCGTTCCTGAACAGCTCCCGCCACAGAATAGAGATCACAGCTTGACAGGTAGTTACATTCCCCATAGGGAATGTCATATACAGCCGGATTGGCTGCTGATCTACTACCAGACAGATACGGAGTTATATTTGTACCGCACCGGCACACACGCCGATTTGTTCGGCCTATAAAGGAAACAGGAAAGAGGCCAAGACCTGACAGAATGGGTCTTGGCCTCTTTTTCTGCAAGGTATGCAGAAAAATCATGCCGCCCGGCGGGGCGCGGGTATTGAGATCGGCTCATCACGACGCCGCTGTGGTGTTTGGCGGTGCAGCCTCTCAGGCGCTTTCGCGCCACTGCCCGGGTTGCGGCTCCCAGCGTCTGCTTCGCTGCCGCTCGCATCCCGCTGGCCGCGGCCCCAACAGCTCCTCCCTGTTTCCGCCACTGGCGGCGGTCGTCGCCGTTGCTCCCAGAGGGGGAGCCCTTGGCAGGCCGGTCAACTTCCTACTAGACGCCTGAGGCGTAATATGGCGTAAAAGGGCGGGCCTTGCTACAGAGGCAGGCTCGTCTTTGTACAACCTCTCCGTCACGCCTACGGCGTGCCACCTCTCCTTGTAGGAGAGGCTTTGGCAGGCCGGGCCACTTTCTACTGGACGCTGAAAGCTCAATATAACGCAAAAAAGAGTGCCCTGCTACAGAGATTAGTAGCAGCTTGACAAGGAACATTGTTCTGAAGCTGCTGCCCTCTGTAGCAGGGCACTCCTGTTTTTGATATAAAGAAACTTTGCTCGTCCAGCGTGGGCCTGGCCGACACGCCAGAGGCTCCCCTACTAGGGGAGCTGTCGAGCGGCAGCGAGACTGAGAGGTTGTACGAAGACGAGCCTAACCTACAAACAAAGCAGGAGCCCCATCCATTCGGATGGAGCTCCTGTTTTTTCTTATTGCTTACTGCATATCCGTCTCAGAGATGGGGGTATCCAGCTCATCGGCGGGGGCGTCCGCCGTCTCGGGCTGTTTGCCCTTCTTCTCCCTGCGGGGCTTTTCGCCCTTCGGGCCGCGCTTCGACTTGATGCGCTTTGCCAGCAGCAGGAGCAGCACCAGCAGGGCTGCGCCGCCGGCGCAGAAGGCCCAGACGGGGAGCTTTGCGGGGACGAAAGCCACTTCGACCTCGGTGCCGGTGGTGGTGAAGGTGGTGTAGCTGCCGAAGCTGCCCGTCTCCACCTTATGCCAGCTGCCGTCGGCCTGCTTGACGTAGACCTTGCCCTTGACCCTGCCGGGGGTCAGATAACGGATCTGGTGGGTCTCATTGCCGTCATCGGTGAACTCCAGCAGCCACTGCTCTGTCACACCGTGGACATCGGCTGTGATGTCCTGCTGGGTGACCTGCACGGCGTTGGAACCGCCGAAGAAGCCGTCCACGAAGAAGACGGGGCGTCCGTTCTCACGGGTGACGCTGCTGCTCAGAGACGGGATGTAGGGCGTGTACTCCACATTGACCACGGTGTCGGTGTGGAGCTGGTCGAGGACGGGTGTGCTCCACTCGGCGTAGTATCCATTCTTCTGGGGGATCTCGGGGTAGTCGGCCAGAGTGAAGGACGCACCGTAGTCAAAGCTGATCTTCTTGATGATGTGGCCGTCGGCCTTGAAGGTCAGGGTCAGCTTGCGGAAGGAGTCCGGCACATTCTCCTGAGCCAGCAGGGTCTCATAGGTGACCGGCTCTGCCTGACCGACGCGGCTCAGGCGGTCGATGCCCTGCAGATCGTCGGAGACGAAGAGGTTGCCATAGAAGCCGCCGTCCTGTCCGCCGGAGACAGCACCCACGTACTGCCGGCCCTCCAGCACAGAGACGATGGCGCGGTTGTTGATGGCGATGAGGCTGCCATCCGTGAGGTCGCTGTCGGTACCCTGACCGACGATGCCGCCGATGTACTTTTCACCGCTGAGGGCGCATTTTGCCCAGTTGCTGCGGAGCTTGGCGCTGGCCGCACCGGCAATGCCGCCCACCTGATTGACGCCGGTGACGTCGCCGTAGGACTCGCAGGCCGTCACAAGGCCCAGCTCCTCCTGACCGACGATGCCGCCGACCATGTCCTTCTTGGCGGTGATACTGCCCTCGTTGATGTTGCCGATGAGGACGGCGCTGACGGTATAGGAGGTGCGCAGCAGCGAAGTGCCGTCGTCCTTGTTGTCCTCCTCGGGGTCCAGCAGGTTCTCGACGCCCATGGTGCCGGCGATGCCGCCCACGTTCATGTCGGCGTCGATGCTGCCGCGGTTGATGCTGTTCTCGATCTTACCGTCGGACTGGGAGGCGATGAGGTCTTCCGACTCATCCTCGTAGATGGTCTTGCTGCCCGGGTCGCTGATCTCTTCCACAGCGTCCAGCATCAGGTTGGACACGACGCTGACCTGTGCGGTCACGGCGCGCATCTTGTCGGTCAGCTGGTTGCTGGCGGTGCGCATGGTGCTGTTGATGTCGTCCATCTTGTCGTTGATGGCGCTGACAGCATCAAAGAGGGAGTCCTTGGTGTTGGTCAGCTCTGCCGAGGGACGAGGCACCTTGATGGGGTCCTGCTGGTTGAGCCAGTGGAGGATGTCGCGGGTCTGGCCCATCATATCGGTCAGGCCGCCGAGGCCGTCCTGCATCTGGCCCAGAGCCACGGAGGTATGCGCCAGCGTTGCGCTGGTGAGGGCGGCGTCGGTCTTGAGCAGGTCGAGGGAGTCGCTCAGGTCATCCATGGCGTCGCTCAGCTTGTCGGAAGCATCGCTCAGCTGATCGAGACCATCCTTGATGCTGCCGCCGCCGTTATTGCCGATCCAGTCCTTGATGTTGCCCATGATGCCGTCGGTGATGCTGCCCATGCCGTCCAGTGCGTCAGAGGCTTTGGTCAGAGCCGCAGCCAGCTCGGGGTGGTCGGAGGCCGAGACGGACTTGGCAGCGCTGCCCACGATGCCGCCCATCTGGGTGGCAATGGTAGAGATGGTGCCGATGGCACTTGCGATTTGGGAAGTAGCACGGGCAATGTCACTGTCATTGGACAGGAGGGACGCCGTGCGCAGCAGGCCCATGCCTGCGGTGACGGCCTTCATTGCCGGGGCCATGCCGCTGCCCAGCGTGAAGACGCTGGCCACGGAGTTGGCCACCTTCAGCAGCTCGATACCATTCTTGAGGTACTTATCCGACTTCTTCTCGGCAGAGAGAGAGTCGTAGCCGGTCAGGATGGTGGAGATCGCCTGCGAGGCAGCGCTGTCATCGCCGGTATCGACAGACTCCAACAGCTTTTTGATACCCTCAGAGATAGCCGACATCCCGTCACGGCCATCCTCGGCCGCGTCGCTCACCTTGTCCAGACCGGAGCTGGTCTTGCCGAGGGCGTTGGATGCCATCAGCATCTCAGCGGCCATCTCGCGCATGGCCCACTTGAGGTTTCCGGTGGCGTCGGTCAGCTTGGTCATGGCATCTTCGCCGGTGTCCATGACGGGTTCGAGTTTGGTGAGGGTATCAGCCAGCAGAGTGGAGGCGCGGTCGATCTCGTCGGCCACCTCGTCGCCGTAGTCACTGGCCTGGTCGTCCAGCTGACGGGCCGCTGCAATGGCGGTGTCCATCTGGCTGGTCATGGCGCTGAAGGAGTTGGAGATGCTGGTGGTGGAGTTCTCGACGACGCCGGTGGTGTCATCGACAAGGCCGCGCAGAACCTCCAGCTCCGAACGGAGACGCTTGATGGTGTCCTTGGAGAGGTCCAGCTCCCGGTAAGGCTCCGCCTGACCGGCGATGCCGCCCACGTCCTTGCGGCCCAGAACACGGCCCTGGTTGACACAGCCGGATACGAGGCCGTCGGTGCGGCCCACGATGCCGCCCACATTGTAGCCAACATGCTCGTAGCCGATGGTGCCGGTGTTGACGCTGGTCAGGATCATGCCGGAGGAGCGGCCTGCGATGCCGCCGGTGTCGGTGGCGACGTTGGTGACGGAATTGGTGGCGTCGTCATCGGCGGCAGCCATCTTGTTGTTGATGTAGTCCACCATCTTGGCGGTGAAGCCGTCGGTGTCGAGAGAGGCTTCCGGATATTCGGTGTTGATGCTGCCCACATTGGTGCAGCCGGTGATGGCGCCGAGGTTATAGCCTGCGATGCCGCCGGTGGAAGATTTGCCGGTGACGATGGCGCGGGCCGTGCTGTGGTCGATGGTGCCTTCGGACTCGTTGCGGCCCACGATGCCGCCCACCTCGCTGTCGCCGGTGACGACGCCGGTGAACTGGCAGCTGATGAGGGTGCCGTGTTGATGCCTGCGATGCCGCCGGTGGTGGTGTCGGCAGAGTCAGAGACAGACACGACACCGCGGACGCTCAGGGACTCGATGGAGCCCTGTTCCTCCACGATGCCGAAGAGGCCCGCCGGGGAATACTGGCCCGTAATGGTCAGGTCCGAGATGGTGTGGCCATTGCCCTTGAACTGTCCGCTGAAGGACGGGATGGGCTCCCACAGCATCCCCTCGAGGGAGAGGTCTTTCTGTAGAATAACCGTCTTGCCCACCGACCACTGGTCGTAGGCACAGCTCCCGGCCAGCGAGAGCAGGTCCGAGACGCTGTTGATGTAAATGGTATCGCCGTCGTCGGACGCGAACACCGGCAGTGCGATGCTCAGCGCCAGCACAGCGGCCAGAAGCGCAGCCGTCAGGCGGCGCAGCAGATGGTTACTGGTCTTCATTCTGCACCTCCTGTTGTTTATTGTCGTCCAGTTCCTGAGAGACGTTGCCCGAGATGACGGTCAGCTGGACATCGCCGTCCACGATGGCGTTCATCGTACCGGCCACGGAGCCGTGGATCTCGCCCTGCACGATGCCGTTGACCCGCATACGGCCATTGCCGCTGCTGCGGGCCACCAGCTTCGGCACGGCAAAGGAGGTACGGTCCACGATGCGGGTGCCGATGAGCAGGATCTGGGGCAGGACGAAGAGGACGAGGAGGATGGAGATGATGGTGCCGCGGCCCAGACACTGGCCCGATGCCCACGATGCAGGCGTCGGAAGTCATCCGGCCGATGAGGAGGCCGGACACGGTCATGATGGTGCCGGAAGTCAGGATGGTCGGGAACGCGAAGTTGATGGTCTCTATCATGGCCTGCTTGTGCTCCATCTTATCCTTCAGCTCGTTGAAACGGGTAGCAATGACGATGGCGTAGTCGATGTTCGCGCCCATCTGGATGGAGCTGACGATGAGGTAGCCCATGAAGTAGAGGTTGGTCCCCATGAAATACGGGAACGAGAAGTTTACCCAGATAGCGCCCTGGATGACCACGATGAGCAGGATGGGCATACCGACGGACTGGAAGGTGAATAGCAGCACCAGCAGGACGATAAAGATGGACACGACGTTGACGACGACATTATCGATGGCGAAGGACTTCTGGAAATCGTACTCGTTGGTGGCGTCACCGGCCATGTAGAGCTCGCCGTCCGGGTAATACTTCCGGGCGATGGAGCGGATGGTGTCGGTGAACTCATAAGTAGTCTGGCCGGGTTCCAGAGAGGGGCTCAGGTAGATGAGGACGCGGTTGTAGTCGTCGCCCTGCAGCTGGGCCAGTGCGCTCTCCATCTGGTCGCGGGCGCGTGGAGGTCGTCCAGGTCTTCCTGAGAGAGGGAGACGATGCCGGTGTCGGCCTCGTCGCAGACGTAGAGGAACATATCCACGAGCGGCACTTTATAGGAGGCGAAGTTGCCGATGACCTGGCCGTACTCCTCGTTCTCGATGGCGTAGGCGGTGTAGATCATCTGGGCGGCCTCGTAGTCCAGGTCGGCCATCTCGGAGAACTGGCGGGCGGTGAGCTTGTCTTCCAGCTTATAGCCGTCCTGGGCCTCGATGTTGGACAGACCCTTGGTGGAGTCTATTTCATCATAGCTTTCCAGCTCCTCCAGCATCTTTTTCTCGATGCTGTAATCGTCGCTCTTGGGGTAGACGAGGGCCACGAGGTTCGACTTGGTGAAGTTCTCTTCGATCATCTGTCTGCGATGAGGGATTCGTTCATCTTCGGCACCTTGATGACATCGTAGCCGTAGGCGTAGGGACAAAGGTTCGAGAAGTGGTACCCGATGAGGATGACCACCAGGAAGATGACAGGGATGACCTTGCGGGTGCGCCATGCAAAGCGGCCCACGAAGGGGATCTCCGGCACGAAGTTCCTGTGCCTGGTCTTATCCATGTAGGGTCCGAAGAGCATCAGCAGGCCGGGCATGACCACGAACACCGAGAGCATCGCAAAGAGGATGGACTTGATGAGGCAGACGGCCATATCGGAGCCGATGCGGAACTGCATGAACAGCATCGCCACAAGGCCGCCGACGGTGGTCAGGGAGCTGGAGCTGATCTCGGGGATGCTCTTGCTCAGGGACTCGATGACGGCCTCCTTCAGGGGCATGGTCTGGTATTCTTCCTTGAAGTGGTTGCAGAAGATGATGGCGTAGTCCAGCGACAGCGCCAGCTGCAGGATGTTCGTGACCGAGTTGGACACGAAGGAGATGGTGCCGAGCATGAAGTTTGTACCCATGTTCAGGATCATGCCCACCACGAAGGTGAGGATGAGGACAGGCACCTCGGCGTAGGTCTGGGACGTCAGGAGCAGGACGATGACGATGATGACGGCAACGTACACCATGATGACCCGTACCTCGGCATCAATGGTCTCCTGCTGGGTGTTGCCCAGCGAGGTGGAGACGTAGATGTCGTAGTCGGCGAGGTATTTCTTCACCCGGTCAAGGGCCTCGAGGCACTGGTCATCGTCCTCGGGGTAGTCGAAGGTGATGGAGTAAAGGCCGACACCGCGTCCTTATTATAATGGTCGGTCGTGTCGTCGTAGTCCAGCATCTGGACGCCCTTGAGCTCGGCGAGCCGGTCGGAAAGCTCATCGGCCTCAGCGGGCGTGATGTTGGCCACCATGACGTCGGCAGAGCCGTAGGTCGTGAACTGCTCGTCCATGATGTCGAGGCCCATGCGGGTCTCCGAGGTCTTGGGCAGGTAGGTGGTCATGTCGGTCTCGACCTTGACCCACCGCACCGAGAACACCGTGAAGATGGCAGCCAGAATGACAAACAGGAACACAAGGTTGCGGCGTTCCACGATCTGGCGCGCAAGCTTGTGCATGAAGTCTATCTGTGGTTTTTCGTGTTCGTTCAAAGCGTCCGTCCTCCTTTGTCGTGATTTTTTTGCAGTTTCATCCCCGGGGATGGGCTGCGCAGTCGTCTCATAAACAACCTCCGTCCGATAAACTACATTTGGTGATTTTGTGAAATTTCGAAGGGAAATATTTGTACAAATGATATAATAGAGCGCTGCCCATCAAAAAGCAAGCGGCAAAACCGCGCGAATGATAAAATTTGCTTGTTCTTAGCCAAGGCGCAGCTTGCCTTTTAACCTCTCCGTCACGGCTTACGCCGTGCCACCTCCCCTAACGAGGGGAGGCTTTGGCATTTCGGTAAACTTTCCCTCTTCGCCAGAGGCTCCCCTCGCTAGGGGAGCTGTCGAGCGATAGCGAGACTGAGAGGTTTATTTCCTTCTCTTTCGCCGCGGCCCCGCATTGACGTAGCCGAACACTGTGCCGCAGACGCCGCCGACGATGTGCATGAAGTTGGCCACGTTGTCCCGCACAAAGACGATGTCATAGATCTGCTGGCCCAGATAGAGCGCCGCCACCAGCAGCATGGTGACGGGGATGCCGCCCGAGAAGCCGGACAGGGATGCCAGCATGATGAGCATGAAGACGATGCCCGACGCGCCCAGCAGCGCCGTGCGGGGGAACAACGCACACTGCAGAATGCCCGAGATGAGGGCCGTGAGCAGGATGCCTTTGAGCAGGGGCAGGCTGCCGTACTTTCTTCCATCGGCGGGCCGACGACGAGGAGAAGCAGCACTATTGTTCAGGAAATGGTCCCAGCTGCCGTGGCCCAGCACATGGCCGAAGAGCCGGATGTAAAACAGCGGGTCTTTCAGCGAGGAACGGTAGACGCTGACAGATGGGTGGTCGTCCAGCCGCCGGTGTACTGGCCCAGGAACAGCACCCCCAGTGAGAGGAGGAAAAATGTCAGGATGACCGGCGAATTGTACTGCACAGACAGCGTGAATTTGGGTCGTTTCGTAGTTGTTTCCTTCTTTCCCGGCCCGTCCGGGGCCGCAGTATGAGTGATACGACCATCATATCATAATCTTCAAAGTTTTTCCACAACTTTCGTCGGTTCAGCCCGGGTCTGCTCCCAATAGGCCCCCATGCTCTGGCCGGGCTGGTCGGTGACTTCGTCGCTGAGGTAGTCCGCGAGGCCCACGGCGGCAGGCTGCCAGCTGCGGGCTGCCTCTACCGTGGGGTACTCCACCTCGGCGTACCAGAACTTCGTCGTCTGGCCCTCGTCCACATGATTCACTTCCAGCACCGCACCGTCCGGCAGCAGGTAGCTGCGGCGGAGCTTCGGGATGAGGGCCTGCCGATGATTTTCGTCTCGAGGTCATTGAAAAGTTCGGGGTCGATGTCCCGCTCGATCTCTTCCCTCGCCAGCCCGCTGCCCGACTTGAAGCAGAGGACGTAGTGGGTCTTGCCGCCCGTCAGAGCCTCTTCCCGGATGCGGACGGTGGGCCGCACGCTGATGTAGCCCTGCCGCATGGCAAACTCCTCTTTCAGCGGCAGCCCCTCCGGCCAGCCGTTCACCATCCACTTGCGCTCGATCTCCATGATGTTTTCCTTCCTTTCGGTGGGTTTTGTATTTATTCTAACATATTTTTATGGTATTATAAATGGCGAGTTAGCTCTCAGTCTCGCATTCGCTCGCCAGCTCCCCCAAGGGGGGAGCCACTGGCGGGCCGGTCCACTCTGAGCTGGACGCCAAAAGCCCAATAGAGCGCAAAAGGGCGGACCGCTTGCTACAGAGGGCAGCAGCTTCTGAACAAGCACACCTTGTCAAGCGCCGTGAATCCAGACAGCGGAGCACTACTGTTTCCGATACATCGTACTTATTCGTCCGGCGTTGGCCCGTCCCGACACGCCAGAGGCTCCCCCTCTGGGGGAGCTGGCGCGAAGCG
>ENA-OQLB01001352-OQLB01001352.1-human-gut-metagenome-genome-assembly--contig:-NODE-1352-length-10580-cov-1.427054_pt1 | contig 10580 bp, 12 predicted proteins | sample MGYA00242656_ERZ504813 | MGnify/ENA primary metagenome ERZ504813 (study PRJEB26092, sample SAMD00036388) | human gut metagenome | host: Homo sapiens | study: EMG produced TPA metagenomics assembly of... | reverse complement strand
CTATTATTCCGGATCAGATCGAGGCTGGAACTTTTATGTTTGCAGCAGCAGCAACAGGTGGCGATATTACAGTTCGTAATGTCATTCCGAAGCATCTTGAGGCTACAACAGCGAAGCTTGAGGAAATCGGATGCGAGGTTGAGGAGTTTGATGATGCAGTTCGCGTGCGTGCACCGCATACACTTCACCGCACTCATGTAAAGACTTTGCCATATCCAGGATATCCTACAGATATGCAGCCACAGATCGCAGTTACTCTTGCACTTGCTGAGGGTACAAGTATTGTTACAGAGAGTATTTTTGAGAACCGTTTCAAATATGCAGATGAGCTTTCACGTATGGGTGCGAACATTAAGGTGGAGGGCAACTCTGCTATCATTGATGGGGTGAAGAAGCTTACTGGTGCGCGTGTAAGTGCTCCGGATCTTCGCGCTGGTGCTGCACTTGTTATTGCAGGCCTGGCTGCTGAGGGTATAACGATTGTTGATGATATTGTTTATATTCAGCGTGGATATGAGAATTTCGAGGATAAACTGAGAAGTCTTGGGGCTGAGATCGAGAGAGTTTCCAGTGAGAAGGAAATTCAGAAATTCCGTCTTCGTGTTGGATGATTGAACTGAATATGTGAATATTGAGAAGAGAGCTTTTGGACCTGTGGTCTGAGAGCTCTTTTGTTTGATTGTTTCCTGGCAAGATTTAACAAAGAGTTTCATTTTTGGACAATTTCAGTTATACTTAAAATAAGAGTTATAGTTGATGAAAGGATGGAATCTGGCTGAAAAGGATAATTTTATCGAGCCTTTTATAGAACATCACGGACTTCTGCGTGGGCTCCTGGAAGCTGCATACGCAAGAGCAATCCGGATATGTACAGGCGTATCACGGAGGGGGGTTATCTTTTAGCAGGAGTTGGGTGTCCATACATAATCCTCAGACAAAGGGGAAAGTAACAAATGAACTGTCAACAATGGAGTTTTCCATTGCAATGCTGGCAGGTGAGGCTGATATTCTGCGTTATATAATAAATTTCATAAAGAGTCGGATATTTAATGAGAATACTTCAAAAAGCACTGAAAACATATAAAGAGCTTAAAGAGAAGTGTTTTGGTTATATATCGGACGAGTTAAAAATAGCTGTCAGTATTGACAGCTATTTTGATACTCAGAAATAATGATGTTAGGGTCAAAAAAGGCTGTTCGAGAAAAAATTTTCAGTGCGGAACAAAAAACCTGAAGTTCTTAAAAAAGAAAGGAATAAAAACGAAAGGAAGGTAATAAAAAATATAGTACACGTTAATGCACACACAGGAAAGCGGGAAAGATATGAAGAAATTGAAAAATGTTAAGATCAAAAAATCCTGGCATTCACGGTGGCTTTGGCGTTGACGATGTCCTGTATGCCAAGTGCATACACGATCTCCGCGGATGAAATATTTGGAGATGGGACGGAAGAGTTGTTTACGGATGGCACAGAGGATTCCGTTTGGACCGCCGAAGAAGTCATATCAGATTCAGACAGTGCAGACCAGGAACAGCAGGTACAGCAATCAATGCTACATATGAAAACGATGCAGTCAGGGTGACTGCAGAAGCTCAGGACGAAGGAGCGATTCCACAGAACGCATCTTTTAGAGTAGATACTGTAAGCGGTAATTCATCCGTATCTTATGATACAGTATCTCAGAAGCTTACATGGATAGCTGAAAACAAAGGCAGCAGCCTGAGAGTTTTTTTGCATATGATGTGTATTTTGTGGATGCCGGAGGAAACAGAGTTGATCCAAACGGCAGAGTAAAGATAACAATTGAAAGTAAGACACTGACAGCACCGGAACTTAATGATATGGCTAACACCAATGTAACGGTTCAGAAACTTCGTTATAATGGCAGTACTGGTGATACGGATGTGTATGAACTGCAGGCGGGTGGAGAACTGAAAGTCCTGAATGTAAATGATTACAGACAGCTTGAGACCGTGCAGGTGGAAACTGGTAATAATGCAGTGTTTGCGGTGATGTGGGACTCTGCAGAAGTCAGTGCTGAGCCGGAAGTCAATGAAGAGGCAGGAGATGTTGGACAGACTGAAGGAAACAGTGAGGAAGCGGATTTACAGACAGTGAGACAGAAGTACCGGTGCCAGAACAACCAGTGGAGAATCCGGATGTGCAGGCAGAGGAAAAGGCAGCAGAGAATCCAGATGGACAGGCAGAGGAAAAGGCAGCAGAGAATCAGGATGGACAGGAGGAAGAGCAGCCAGCAGAAAATTCGGACGGACAGGGAGATGAGAATCAGCCAGAGAATCCCGACGGTAACCCGGAAGCGGATCCGGAGAAGAATGCTGATGAAGCAGATGGAGAAAATCCACAGGATTCTGAGAATGCAGAGAAAGATGATTCTGAGGCGAAGGAAGATCAGGATGCAGAAACAGAGACAAGTTATATCGAAGTTATTGCAGATGATGTAAATCTTCATGTAAGTCCATCTGAAGATGCGGAAGTAATTGATACCGTAAATTCAGGGACAAGACTTCCTCTTCTGGAAACAGTATCAGCAGAAGACGGAATAACATGGTACAAGGTGTCCTGGAATGAAGCAGAAGCCTACATAAGAAGCGATATGGCTCAGTTGATTGAAAAGGAGGATGAAGAACCAGCGGAGGAAGAAGTCACAGACATGGAACTGGAAGAGCCGGTTACTTATACCAAAACCATAGATAATGTAATTGTAACAGCAACTGCTGAGAGCGGAGTTATCCCGAAAGATGCGGAATTCATTGTAACTCCGGTGGAAAAAGAAACTGCTCAATATTCAGAAGTAGCATCACAGCTTGAAAATAAGGCGAAGAACGAAAATTATTCCATTGAAGGTTTTCTGGCTTACGATATTTATTTTGCAGGCAACGATGGTGAAAAGATTAATCCGGAAGCTGGAAAAGTTAAGATTTCCATGGAGTATCAGAAATCAGAAGCTCCGGAAGAAATCAGGGAAACAGCAGGTGCGGAAACATTCAGTCTTGATGGTGCAGACAATGCAGAGAATGATCAGCTTTTCCAGAGTGGTGAAAATGAGAATGCAGCGCAGCAGACATTTGATATTGCAGTAATGCATCTGGTTGAAGATGAGGATGGCAATGTGCAGTCTGTTGTAGATATGACCCAGGACGGAACAGCTAGCGTGGAAACCAGTGCGGAAGGTGAAGTCAGAAGGCAGAGTTTGAGACGGAAAGCTTTTCAGTATTTACGATCACGTGGACCAATACTAATAGTAAATTAAGTATACGGGTAGTAGATACTGCCGGAAATGAAATTGGACAAAATAGTTCAGTATCTTTGAACAGTGGAACTGAGTATAGCGTAAGCAATATTGCAGGAAAGATTCAAAATGTTGGAAATTATTCTTTTTATAAAGCAAAAGTAAGTTCAACAGCGAAAGATACAGGAACTGAAATTAAAAGGCTACGTTATTCAAAGCAAAAAAATCAGTATAGCAGTGCTGACTCAGGTAACAGTTGGAACAATGTCAGTGGTACCGTATATTTTGTTTATGCAAAGAATCCGGAAACTGTTGGAACTGTGAATCATACCAGTGATGGAATCACAATGACAATGAAAAACCTGGATGGAAATAATGTTGCCATTGGTCCAGATAGTAATTCCAGAATTGATATTGGAGGTTCTTATGGTAATGGAAGTATCAAAAAGAATCTGTTAAGGACTCTTTTGGGAAATAATGGATATCCAATTGCATCAAATTCAGGGACAAATCTGGAGTCGTTGTTCAATGGAAAAGAAGTGAATCATTTATTTTTACAATCAGTTTATGATTCAACAGGATATTATGAGTACAGCAGTTTTAAGAATTATGCTTATCTGGGATCTGATAATTCAAATTTTACAGTTTATGATGTGATCGGAACGCCGAAAAATGAAGACAGATATTTTTATAAACGTGGAAATTTCATGCCATATAATGAAATCGCAAATGGAAAATTTTCAACAAATGCGAATCTATATGACGAAGATGGAAAGAAGTTAGCTGATACTGATCCGGAAAAGGCAGAGAACTTTATCTGACTCAGGGAACAAACGATTATTATTTCAGCATGTATATGGGAGCTAATTTCCTGCAGCCAAAGAATGGAAAAGCAACACTTCCCGATGGTTCAACCAAGCAGGATATGATCTATGAATTCAACGGCGACGATGACATGTGGATCTATATTGATGGTGTGCTGGTTCTTGATATTGGAGGTGTACATGATGCACATTCCGGTAAGATCAACTTCAATACAGGCGTTGTAAGCTGGAAGGATTGCCAGACAGGTAATGACCCGGTGGAATCCAGCACTACACTGAAAGCAATATTCCAGACAGCAGGAGTATTTCCGGATGGAACAGGTTGGGATGATAGCAAGGTTGGAAATTATTTCACAGGAAATACATTTAAGGATTATACGACCCATACATTTAAGATGTTTTACATGGAACGAGGCGCAGGTGCTTCCAATCTTCATGTGAAGTTCAATATTCAGGTTATTCCAAGCGGTCAGGTTGAAGTAAGAAAAGAGCTCAGCAATACTGACAAGGAAAAATACAGTAATGTAAAATTTGCATTCCAGTTATATGCACAGAAAGCATTAAGTACAGGCGCACAGAAAAATGAAACATATTCAGATACAGAATATGAGCTTTTAAACAGTTCTGCATATTATGGAAATGCCGGCAAGCCGGTAAAAGATAAAGCAATTACTTTTTATAATGGTGAAGATGGTACTGGTGAGATCATCAACGGAAAGAAGTATCAAAATGTATTTTATCTGAAACCAGATGAATCTGCAATTTTTACAGATCTGCAGGCGAACAGGAAATATTATGTAAAAGAAATTGGAGTAAAGTCTGATGAATACAGCCAGATCACGATTAATGATACAGGTTATACAGAGTATGATGAAAATAATAAGGAGGCTGGAAAGGGAGTAATCAAGAGCGTTGAGACTGATAAAAAAGAAGTAAGTATGAGACCGGTTGTGGTTTATACCAATAACTGTTCAGCAGCAAACAGTCGAGAGCTTCAGATTAGCAAGAAGATGAATCCAGATGTGGAAACTTCAGATACTTTTACATTTAATATTAAACTGGGAGCCAGCGAACAGGAGCTTCAGAATTATTCCGGAGATTATTATTTAAAAGATAGCAGTGGAAATTATTATTACTATAATGACCAGAACCAGCTTATGAATAGTGGAACAACTGCAATTTGTATGCGGAACCATTGAGAATGGAGTTGTTTCCGGAATTAGAAAAGATTTTACAGTTGTTATAACAGGAATTCTTTCCGGCACTTATTACAGGGTGACAGAGGTTCTTAGTGCAGAGGATCAGGAAAAGTATGAAAATCCTGTATATGAGACCAGAAATATAGTAAGGGCAGGAGAGACTGGTCATCAGGATGAAGAGGCTGTAGTTGGAAATGCAGGAACTATCAAACTGTATTATGATGCAGCAGTAACTGTTACAAATACTCCATATAGCAAGATCAAGGTGAATAAGGTATGGAAGGCAGGATCTTCTGAAATCGCCGGAACGGTTCCTGTTTATGCAGGCCTGTATCAGAAGACAGTCAATGATGGCGTAGAGACATTAACACCGGTGGAAGGTAAATATCTGGAACTTAATACTGATAATAATTATGAGGCAGTGTTTGATAAGCTGGATTCCAGAATTGAATATGTGGTGAAGGAGCTTCGACCGGCAGCAGGCAACGAGAATGCAGATTTTACTATTAAGGTAAATGAAACAGATACAGGCTATGTAAGACTGATACAACAATAATGATCGGAGATGCTGAATATAAAGTAGACTACAGTAATCTGACAGTTGATGAACAGAATAAAATGCAGAAAAATATTACAGTTACAAATCAGAGATTCTGTTCAATAACGATCATTAAGGTTGACAGTGAAAATTCTGAACTTCTTCTTGCCGGAGCGGAATTTAAGCTTCAGAAGGATGGGGCGGATGTAACAGATAAAAATGGAAATGTCATTACAGTAACAACAAATTCAGAAGGTAAGGCAAAATTCAGTGAGCTGGAGCCGGGAACATATACAATTATTGAAACAAAGGCTCCTCAGAGATATTCACTTCTGAGTGATGGAATTGAGGTAACTGTGAGAGACGGAGAAAATCTGGAATTCGACGCAGTAAAAATAATTTCAAATACAAAACTTTATTCTTTGCCAAGTTCCGGCGGACCGGGAATCTACGGGTTTACAATCAGTGGTGTGGCGATTCTTGCAACTGCACTCCTGTTGTTTATAACGAATAAACGAAAGGAGGAAGAAGCAGAAAGATCGTAACCCATTAATTGTAAATATGGAAATATGAGGGGAATGGAAAAGAAAAAATGATGAAAAGAAAGGAGCTAGTCATATGAAGAATTTGTTTAGGAAGATTGAAGCATTATTGGTGGCGACAGTAATGATACTGTCGATGTGTACAGCAGCATTTGCAAGTAATGCGGCTATGGCTGCGGGCCATGCAACTATTAAAGGAATTACACCAGAAAATAACATTACTGTAACAGCGTATAAGATCATTGATTATAATGCTAACGGAACGTATTCACCAGTACTGGATGGCACGATTGATATGAATGCAGATGGTTCGCTGAATCCTACAGCAGCCAATGTTGCTGCACTGGCAACAGATAGAATAGGTGATCTTCCAACGCATTTTGAAATCGCAGGACCTGAGGAGAATGGTGATTATATAACATCAGCTCTGACACCGGGAACCTGGATGATCATTGTAACTGGCTCAGAAACTACTCTTTACAATCCAGCTATCATCAGTGCAAAGATGGATACAGATGGAATTATAAAATATGGCACTCTTGATTTTGCACATGATACATGGACCGATGTTAATAGTGTTGTATACATGAAGAAATCTGAACCGGATATTAAGAAAACTGCAGAAACAGTTGTAGCAGGAAATGACATTAAAGGCACACAGTACGGGGATATCATCAAATTTACGATTGAAGCAGATATTCCTTCTTATGAAACCGGAAAAACAGGAACCCAGTATTCCATCAAAGATACACTGGATGGACTGAGCTTTGTAAACAACAATCAGTATGGAATAACAGCAACAGTGGGCGGCAGCGAAGATTCCACCTTAAAAACAGCTGTAATAGCGGCCATTACAACAGCAATTGATAATGAAGCTAAAAGCTTTACAGTAGAAAATTTAGGTGATGCATGGCTCCTTGCTCATAGAGGACAGAAAATTGTTATTACTTATCATGCAGAAGTGTCCAGCGATGCACAGATTAATATTGATCTGAATACCAATACTGCAGAACTTAAGTATTCTACAAACGATAAAGTACAGACTAAGACAAGTGAGACCAAACATTATACATTCGGTATTGATACAGATGTTATTGGTGAAAGAGTAACAGGTACACCAAGTAAGACAGGTGAGTTTATCAAGATCAACCAGGATGGAGAAATTGCATACGATGAGACAACAGGCGAAGTAATAAAAACAACAACAGGTACAGAGTATCTGGAAGGTGCTGAATTCCAGCTCCATATCGGATCTGCAGCAGGCCCTCTGTTTACTGATGCAAGAAATAAAAACACATTTACAACGGATGTAGATGGCAGACTTGAGATCAACGGACTTGACAGCGATGTAACTTATTATCTGATCGAGACAAAAGCACCTGCAGGATATAAGTTAGTATCTACACCTGTTGAAGTGAATATCACAGCTCATTTTACTGGAGATACACTTACAGGATATGATGTATCCATTGGTGGAAGTGTTACCTATTATGACTACAATGAAGCGGAGGGAATTGTAACGCTTGTAAATGATGAAGATCATGCAAGTAATCCGTATGGATTTGAGAACACTAAACTTGGCGAACTTCCATCACAGGTGGCATGGGAACATATCTCTTTACGATCATCGGTGTTGTTGTGATGGTTGGTGCAGCTGGTGCATTCTTTATCAGCCGCAGAAGAGAATCTGAAGAGTAAGAAATAACCGTTTGGTCATCTGTTCAGAATCTGAATAGTAAATAAGTAATTCAGTTACCGCCCGGTCTCTTCGGAGACCGGGAATGGTAATACAACAGTATGGAGAAACCTATGAGAAAGAATAAAAGAAAAAATCATATAGGATTTGGGCTGCTGTTTCTGGTAGGGTTGTCCATACTGCTGTATCCGATGATCAGTAATACCTGGAACAAGTACAGGGATAGTAAGCTGATCAGTAAGTATAGCAGCAGTGTTTCTTCAAATGAGAAATCAGAAAAAATTGAAAGCATGTGGAAAGCAGCAGAGAAATATAATGAACAGATCAAGCAGGAAAGTGTGCCGGATGCTTTTTCAATAAGAGATGGAAAGACGGACAGTACATACGAGTCCCTTCTGAACCTGAATGGTGATGGAATGATGGGGTATGTGGAGATTCCTGTGATTGATGTAAAAGTTCCAATCTATCATTACACCACAGAGGAATCGCTGCAAAAAGGTGCCGGACATCTATTTGGAAGCAGTCTTCCTGTTGGCGGCGAGAACACGCATTGTATTCTTTCCGCACACAGGGGCCTCCCAAGCGCAAAGCTTTTTTACAGATTTGAATCTTGTGGAAAAAGGAGATGTTTTTTACCTGCATGTTCTTGACAGAACACTGGCATATGAAGTGGATCAGATACTGACAGTTCTTCCGGAGGAGACAGAATCTCTGGCTATTAAAGACGGCGCAGATTATGTGACGCTTATAACGTGTACACCATATGCAGTGAATACCCACAGGATACTGGTAAGAGGCCACAGGATTTCTGTTGAGAATGCAAAGGAGATCCAGAAGACAGAGCAGAAAGCAACAGGAATAACAAATCCGACAGGCCCGATGCTTGCACTTTGTGTTGCTGTGGGAATTGTGATTGCAGTAATTCTTGTGGCAGCAGTAAATTATATTCAGAACAGAAAACAACATAGGAAATAATACATGGGGAAAAAGAGAAAAAAGAAAAATGTTATCTTAATATTTTATTGCTCAGCAGCTGTTTTGGCAGGCGCAGGAATTTTTTTCTATCCAACATTCAGCGATATGTGGAATCAGTACAGAAATGCCTTGCTGATCAGTAATTACGATCAGGCAGTTTCAGACCTTTCCGCAGATAAACTATGAAAAGCTCTGGAAAGAGGCTGAAGAATATAATGCAGAACATCCGGTGAATTCTATAGTAGATGCGTTTGATGAGGAGGAAGACTACGAACCGACACATCCCTATGACGAGGTTCTGGATCCTAATGGTGATGCTGATGGGAAGTATAGAGATCCCCAGGATTCAGGCAAAGCTGGCAATTATTCATAGGCCTGAGCAAAAATGTTCTGGAAAAAGGTGCAGGTCAGTAGTGGAAGGGACAAGTCTTCCCATTGGTGGGCCGGGCACACATGCTGTTCTGGCGGCGCACAGAGGACTTCCCAGTGCAAAACTGTTTACAGATCTGGATCAGATGGAAAAGGGAGATATTTTTATCCTGCATATTCTGGGAAAAATCTGGCATATAAAGTGGATCAGATCAAAACAGTACTTCCGTCTGAAACTGAAGAGCTGGACATTGTTGAAGGGGAAGATCATGTAACACTTGTGACCTGTACTCCGTATGGAGTAAATACGCACAGACTTCTTGTGAGGGGAATTCGAACGGAATATGTGGAAAAAGAAGAAGCTGATAATACAATTCCGCAGAAGATTGCACAGACAGATCCTAAGAAGATTATGATTGCGGGAAGTGCGGTGCTTGTAATCCTGATACTGCTGGTCTACCTGATTATTCGAAATGGCGGAAAACGGAGAAGATCAGGAAATAAAGAGGAGGCGGGAAAAAGTGGAAAAGAGAACTAAGCGTAAAAATATTTTAAGCAGCTTTCTGACATTATTGATAACGGCTGCGCTGCTGATCGGAAGTATAACAACTGCTGTTTTTGCCGGAGATTATGAGGCGGGAAAAACCGGAAATATCAGTCTGAAGATCCAGGAAACCGGAGACGATGGGACAGTGGTGCAATCCCCAATGTGAAGTTGACACTTTACAAAGTGGGAAGTGTGACATTTGATGGAAATGTACATTTTGTGACAGACAGTGTGTTTCAGTTTACAGGAATTGATTTTGAAAATCTGAAAACAGCGGAAGACTGGTATTCTGCGGCAGAGACTCTTTCTGCTGCGGTAAAAAAGATCGGACTTACCGGAGTTGAAAAGCAGTCAGACGCACAGGGAAAAATCGTGTACAGCAATCAGCAGGAAGGTATGTATCTGATCGTACAAGATAATCCGGAAGGCAAGGTGTCTGTTTCACCGATGCTTCTTTCTGTTCCTTTTGCAGAAGAGGGAACCGGATGGACCTATGATGTGCAGGCATATCCAAAAGCTGTGACAAATGACGGTGGAAAAGAAACAAAGATCCAGGTTACAAAGCAGCTGTTTTTATATTGACAAAAATTTTGATTATTTCTTGTACATGGAATGCCAGTATGATGCGGTTTATAAGGT
>ENA-OQLB01001351-OQLB01001351.1-human-gut-metagenome-genome-assembly--contig:-NODE-1351-length-10581-cov-2.438397_pt1 | contig 10581 bp, 13 predicted proteins | sample MGYA00242656_ERZ504813 | MGnify/ENA primary metagenome ERZ504813 (study PRJEB26092, sample SAMD00036388) | human gut metagenome | host: Homo sapiens | study: EMG produced TPA metagenomics assembly of... | reverse complement strand
AAAAATCAGTGGTCAGCTGGATAGAGATAAGAACCTCGATGAAAATGGTCTTATTTCTATGATGGTATAAGGAGGCAGCTATGGGAAGTCAAGTAAGTGCAAAAACAAATGATAAAGAGCAGCAGCTGAAAAAGGCATCTAAGATGACCTTAATTCGTTCGCTCCTGCCAATCGTAGGATTGGTTGTTATTTTCCTGTTATTTAATGTTCTGACAGATTTCCGTATGATGGGAAATATGTCACTGGTACTTTCACAGGTATATGTAACTATGATTGCAGCTATGGGTGTTTTCTTCATTATGACAATGGGAGGTCTGGATTTCTCTCAGGATCTATCCTCGGTATTTCATCCATCGTTGTATGTATTCTTTCACAGAAAAGCATTCCACTCGCAATTATCGGTGGCATTGCATCTGGTGCGGCAATTGGAGCTCTGAATGGTTACTTCTATGTATTCCGTAAGATTAAATCCTTCATTGTTACAATTTGTACCATGTTCTTATTCCGTGGATTTATCAAATACCTTACAACAAATGCACCTGTTGCAGGTTCTGCAAAACTGATCAACTATGACAGTACAGGACTTAAGGTTGCATGTACGGTAGTTATTTTGATTATTGGATTCATTGCATTCCGTTATACAAAGTTCGGAACTTATCTGAAAGCAATCGGAGCCGGTGAAAAAGCAGCAATGTTCTCTGGTATCCGTACAGATAAGATGAAATTCCTCATCTATGTACTTGCAGGCGCAATTACAGGATTTGCGGCATTTATCAATGTAATCAAAGTCGGATCGGTTACATCTTCAGGTGGTAACCAGCTGGAAACACAGATTCTGATCGCGCTGGTATTAGGTGGTATGCCGATTTCCGGTGGCGCAAAGGTTCGTTTTGAAAATATCGTTGTTGGATCTTTGCTGTACATTGTATTGAACAGTGGACTGACGATGATGGGATTCACAACACAGATGATGCAGCTCATTCAGGGCGTTGTATTCCTGATCTTCGTTGCAGTATTCGCAGACAGAGATTCTATCCAGGTAATCAAATAATATAAAAAATTTTACAGTTGGGGAACTGACAGTTCTCATTTTCGAGAAGAATTTCCCGGATGTATACAGATCAGAAGTCAGGATTTGCAGTCCAAATAAGATTGCGGATCCTGATTTTTGGTCTATGTGGCAGAAATGGAGAGTTTATGCATAAGACAGATCAAGAAGGACTTAAATACCAGAAATTATATAATTGGGCGCATACACTGATTACCAGTGGTATAATTAAAAATATGGATAAATTTCCGTCAGAGACAAGTCTTCAGAAGAAGTTTGGGGTATTCCAGACAGACCGTGAGGACTGCATTGCAACAGCTAGAGGAAGAAGGTCTGATTACCCGTGTGAGGGGAAGCGGAACCTATGTTTCTTACGACAGCAATGGAGTAAATGGAGAAAGACCACAGATAGGTCTTCTTCTGAGCTATTATTCTGATTATCTGTTTCCACGGGTATATGATGGGATTGAGCTTCGCTGGCAGAAAAAGGGTATGGAATTGAGGTCGCAGTAACGAAGAACCGTCTGAATGATGAGGCGATTTATCTGGAGGGACTGCTGAAAAGTAATGTTAGTGGTCTGATCATTGAGGGATCAAGATCTGCATTTCCAAATCCAAACATTCGTCTTTATAAAGAAATCAAAAGAAAAAATATTCCGACGCTGTTTATCCATAATCATTATGAAAATGTGCCATTTGACAGTGTGGAAATGTCGGATTCCAGATCGGCTTACGAGCTGACCAGGATTTTGATCGAGAACGGACACCGCAGGATTGGTGGAATTTTCAAATATGATGATATGCAGGGAATTGAGCGGTACAAAGGATTTATTCAGTGTCTGTCGGATTACGGTGTAAAATTTGATGATGACTGTATCCGCTGGTATTCAACAAAAGATATGGAAGAAAAGCTGAGTAAAAAAGGACTTCTCCGTATGTACAGACGGACGAAGGATTGTACGGCGATGATGGTCTACAATGATGAGGTGGCGGATTATTACATGGAGTTCCTGGAAGAGAGAGGGCTGCATGTGCCGGAGGACATTTCGCTGGTATCTTTTGATGATGCAGAGCTTCAGGATTCGAGTACCAGTATCCAGCTGGTGACAGCGGTGCATCCAAAGTATCAGCTCGGACGTATCACAGCAAAACATCTTCTGCGGATGATGGAGGATCCGGAATGGCAGCAGAAAAATTATTCGTACCGGTTTCCTGTAAAAATTAGAGATGGAAATTCAGTGCGGAAAATATAGAAAGAGTGAAAAGCAGGTGACGAAATCCGGCAGCACTGAATGCATTCGGAACCTGTTCAAGCTCGGCAACCATTCCGATCAGTAAGAGTTGTGTGGAGAATGAACTTGGTGTTTCCAACCAGATTTCCAGTATTGCAATTCCGCTTGGAGCAACGGTCAATATGGATGCCGTTTCAATCGTTATGTCATTCATGATCATGTTCTTTGCAAATGCATGTGGTGTCAATGTCAGTGTATCGATGATGATAATTATCCTTCTGGCAAATGTGCTTCTGTCAGTCGGTACACCGGGAATCCCGGGAGGTGCGATCGCATCCTTTGAGGCACTTGCTACGATGGCAGGACTTCCGGCAGGTGTTATGGGCGTTTATATCAGTATCAATACGCTTTGCGATATGGGAGCAACCTGTGTAAATGTTATTGGTGATATGGCAGGCTGTGTGGTATTGCAGGAGAAGATTGATCTGAAGTAGGACGAAAGAAAATAGACGAAAACATAGGCAGCCGGTCTGAAAAGATCAGCTGCCTTTTTACATATTATTCATCTAATAATTGGAATTTCATATACACCGGATCATGATCCGAGTAGCTATATCCGGTATTTACATTTTCATATTCTGTGCATTCAATATTATCGGAAGTAATAAATCCGTCCAGCGTCACTGTGTAGGTCACACCAGGTACATATTCCATATCTGCATTCCGTGCACTGTCCCAGAGAGCATCCTTTTCACTGTCAGAAAGATTGTCCAGGCAGAATGAAAAGTGTTCTGGAAGCTCTTCGCGTGGGAATGGATAAGCCCAGGACTCACAATTTTCTGCATCTTTTTCGGATGCCTTAAGGTCATGGTTGAAATCACCACCGCAAAGTACATAATTACCGGCTTCGTATTCCTTTTCCATATCTGCACTCAGCATACGGATCTGTCCTTCGCGAATCGCATCACTGTTGCCGTAAGCAGACATGTGTAGCAGGAAGATAACCAGTTCCTTTCCGTTATCTACAGGGACTCTGGAAATACTGTAACAGCGGTCAAGATCAAAGAACTTGCTGAAGCTTGTCGATATAGGAAAGCTTCTTCTCAGAGAATCCGTAACCGGATATTTGGAGAAAAGAGCAAGTCCGGAACGGCTACGGCCATGCGGCTGTGTGAATGGATAAAAAAGGAATGCGGAATCGTAATTCTGTGCAAATACCGTATTGTAACTTGGAATCGTATCCTTTAAAATCGAGTATTCATCTACATGGTAGCTTCTTGTAGAGTTCAGATCAACTTCCTGGATTAGTGTGAAATCCGGATCTTTGGAAGCAACCAGCTCTCCGGCACCCTGAATATCAGCTTCGACACTTTCCTTACTTTTTGCCCAGGAAGATTTTCCACCGTCCATAAAGAAGCTGAAGTCCGGCGTGTAGGCTCCGAAACCAACATTGTAGGTCAGAGCGGAATATTCTTTCTCGGTTGTCAGTGTGTCAGCTGCGGCTGTTCCACCGGAAGTTTTCTCGATCTTCGAAGCCTGATTATCTGGAATGCGGTGATAGCTTGCAAAGAGATAGATCAGATATGCAATCAGCGCAACCAGAATGATAAGCAGGAAGATTCCGAGACTTTTAATATCTTTTTTATGTTCTTTTCATAATATCCCTTTTTGTTTGTTAAATTATAGATAAATCTATGTAAAATATAAGTTTACTATAGCATGTCTAAAAGATTATTTCTATAGAATTGAGAAAAGAAAACAGGTATAGTAAACTATAAAATAAAGCGAAAAATCTCATTGAAGTTCTTATTGCATCTCGTTATAATAGGAAATGGAGAAATGAAATCACAATAATATTGGGGAAATAATATGTGATTAGATCCGAGTATTTATTTAATGATTGGGAGGTTTACCATGAACGAAAAGAATTACAGCAAAGTACCAGTATTTGAGAATGGACTTGCACAGCCGGTATTTCCACTTACAGATGGAAAGACAGGAGAAAAGTATGATCCGGCAACATCCAGTATCGTAAGATATTGTGTTTATGTGGAAACGGATTACGATGTGGACGGAGATGGAAAAGAGATCTTGTGAAAGCTGTTGTCCAGGTACCAAGAAGTGCAGTAGAGGGGAATTATAAGGCTGCAACTTTATATGAGGCACGTCCATATGCGGCGGGAGTCCAGGAAGATGGATATCCGCATATGAAAGAAGTGGCAGAAAAAGAATATCATCCGGTTAATTTTGCAGATCTTGACAAAAAAGTGGATGCGCATGTTCCGCAGGGATGTATCAGTGCAATGGATCTTTCTTTAAAAGCAGATCCGGCAGACTGGTATTATCCGGATAAAGGAAATAATAACATTATGGTTTTTGAAAATATCGACACCTTTGATTATTATCTTGTACGTGGATTTGCAGTTGTTTTAAGTGCGGGATTTGGTTCAAAAGGATCTGACGGATTCAATTATGTTGGTTCAGACTATGAAAGAGACGCTTTCAAAGCAATTGTAGAATGGCTGCATGGAGACCGTATCGGATATGCAGACCGCGAAGGAACGGTTGAGACAAAGGCAGACTGGTCAAACGGAAAGGTTGCCATGACAGGAAGATCTTACGCCGGAACATGCCGTTTGCAGTGGCAACAACAGGAGTAGAAGGACTGGAGACAATCGTACCGATCGCAGGAATCGCGGACTGGTACAGCCAGCAGAACATGCAGGGCGCACAGCGGTACTGGCCGAAAGAAATGCTGAACAGCTTCCTTGCCTATTTTTGTTCCAGCCGTTACAATGATGAGACATTAACCGAGAAGCAGCGGGAGGATATGGCAGCATTCCATCATGAGATGAGCCTTCAGCAGATCAAGGGTGGATTTGACTATAATCCGGAATTCTGGGGTATGGGAAATTATCGCCTTCATGCAGACCGGATCAAATGCAGTGCGCTCATCGTACAGGGATTGAATGACGAGAACGTGTCTACCAAGCAGTATGAGATGATGTACAAATCTTTCCAGAAGGCAGGAAAGAATGTAAAAGCAATCCTTCATCAGGGTGCACATATCACACCAACTATGCCGAAACGATATGGAATCCTTGTAGATGGTAAATTCTATGATGATATTATCAATGAATGGATTTCTCATTATTTATACGGAGTTGAAAATGGTGCAGAGAACAGACCGGCAATCCTGGTGCAGATGAACTATGACCAGAGAAAATGGGAGACAGCAGATTCCTGGGAGACAGCATATAAGATGACTCTTACATGCGAAGAACAGGGAACAACTGTAATCGATACAGACTGGGAAGCAGCGGGTGTCAGTGCAGAGAACTTCGATGATGTGATGGGTGTGAGATCAAGCAATATGGCACAGCGTTATGTGACGGATCCGTTTAAAGAGGCAGTGACATTACAGGGAACAACTTGCGTAAGATTAAGAGCAGCGTTAAAAGATGGAGATGCAGAAGCAGATTTCAATCCGGTAAACAGTAATGATGCAGATACTCTGACGATGAAGCTTGGAATGCATGAAATGTCAGGACGTATGGATGATGTGAAGCTTACTCTTCTTCTTTGTGACGTGTGCGATGAAGAATTTGACAGCATTCAGTCTGTAGATCCGCAGAGAAATACAATTCCGGTCAATGTGGTAAAAGAAGGCGGAATTATTAGCGGAGGAGAGGTTCCGGCATGGAATGAAGCGGAGTTTGCTACTGTACATAAGAAATACCGTGTGATCACACGGGCATTTGCAGATCTGTGCAATCCGGAAGCAGGATATGAACCGGAGACAGCACAGAACAGTATCGAACTGAAAAAGGGTGAATACCATGATTACCATATTTATTTGAATGCGACAAGATATACGGTAGAGCCTGGACATAGTCTGGCACTGGTCATCACGACAGAAGATCCGATCAACTGTCTGATCCACAAGACCTATTCTGTGGAAATTGAGAATGCATCAGTGACAGCGGAAGTTCCGATGACTGCAGTGGTAGAAAATCGCGTGATGACGAGAAAATAAATTACATAAAAGGATAGTTATATAATTATTTCATGAAGGATCACCATTCCTGGAAACAGGCTTTGGTGGTCCTTTTTTACAGTAATGCAGATGTATCCTATGCTTCAGAAAAAATTTTAAGATATATCGGGATAATTCTTTTTATTTTTTGGTAAATATTGTAAAATAATTAGAAATGAAAATAACAGGAAACTGCGTAGTAGAAGTCTGGAGGAAAAGACATGAACGCGGAAGAACGAATGACAAAAGAACAATTAGAAGAAGAAATCCGACATTTTCGGAAGATCTTTCAGGAGATCCGTCTTTTCCCGATTGGAAATATATCAGATATCGATGAAGAATGGAGAAAAATCAATGAGGGGCAGAGATGCTATCATTATTGGAAACGGGAAACACCCTGTGATAACTGTGTAGCGATGCGTGCAGCGACCACGAAAGAAGAAAAAGGAAAGCTGGAGATTGTAAATGGCAAGATTTATCAGGTGATCGCACGTTATATAGAAGTAGATGAGAAGCCATATGTACTCGAGCTGATCCGTTGCCTGGATGGTGACTGGTCGATTGGAGAGATCAATCATGAGCGTTTGATAGATATGTTTGTACATTACAATGACAGGTTATACAGAGATGCAGTGACAGATGCATACAACCGGCGGTATTATGAGGATGAGATGAAGAAACAAGAAGAAAAATGCCGGGGTTGCACTGATCGATCTAGATGATTTTAAACTGCATAATGATACCTACGGACATCAGGCAGGGGATATGCACTCTATACGGTTGTAGATATTATCCGGAAAAATATCCGTAAGACGGATAAGCTGATCCGTTTTGGCGGGGATGAATTCCTTCTTGTGATGCCGGAAGTTACGGAAGAAGTTTTTAGCCAGAAACTGCAATTGATACAGGAGCGTATCTATAATGCAAATGTTCCGGGATACCTGAATTTGCGGCTTTCTATCAGTGCCGGTGGCGTGCTGACGGAAGGAGACAGTATTGAGGAAGCCGTGAACAGAGCGGACAAGCTGATGTATCAGGCGAAGGCTACGAAGAATAAAGTGGTTACACAGAAAGATGAAAGAGAGCAGTACGAGAAGCATAACCAGATTAAACAGCGGATCCTGGTTGTCGATGATTCAGAGATGAACCGTGCGATTCTCTGTGAGATGCTGAAAGATGATTTTGAGATCATCGAAGCAACGAACGGACAGGAATGCGTTTCGCTAATAGAACAATACGGGAAAGAGATATCACTGGTACTGCTTGATATCGTGATGCCGGTTATGGACGGTTTTGAAATTCTGATGTATATGAACCGGAATCACTGGATTGAAGATGTGCCGGTAATTATGATATCCAGCGAGGAATCTGAGAACTATATCCGGAAAGCGTTCAAGTTTGGAGTATCCGATTACATCAGCAGACCTTTTGACAGCAAGGTTGTATACCAGCGTGTATTTAATACGATCAAGCTGTATGCAAAACAGAGAAGGCTGATTTCCATGGTATCCGATCAGATGCATGAAAAGGAAAAGAACAATCAGATGATGGTAGAAGTTCTAAGCCAGATTATGGAATTTCGTAATGGAGAGAGCGGCCTTCATGTTGTCCACATCAATACATTGACGAGACTTTTTCTGGAAAGACTTGTTGAGAATACGGATGCATATAATTTGACGCCGGATGACTGCTATCTGATTTCAACAGCATCCGCGTTTCATGATATCGGTAAGGTTGGAATTGATGAGTCGATTCTGAATAAGCCTGGAAAGCTGACTAAAGAAGAATTTGAGACTATGAAAGAGCATACGCTGATTGGTGCTTCTATGCTGGATAAGCTGGAGCATTATAAGGATGAGAAGATGATCAAGATCGCGTACCAGATCTGCAGATGGCATCATGAACGTTATGATGGTAAAGGGTATCCGGATGGTCTGATCGGAGAACAGATTCCAATTGCGGCACAGGTTGTATCTGTGGCAGATGTTTATGATGCACTGGTGAGTAAGCGTGTATATAAAGATGCGTATTCACATGAGCAGGCGATGAAGATGATCCTGAACGGAGAGTGCGGAGCGTTCAATCCGCTTTTAATGGAAGTTCTTGTGGAAATCCAGGATAAAATAAAAGAAGAAATACGTTACGAGGCATAAAAAAGAAGAAACGTCCGCCATGAAGGTAACGATCGGACGTATGCTTCGGAAAAAGGATGCATCAGATGGTGCGATGACGCCATTTCAGGCAGTCTGTACGGCACTCGCGGCAACGGTCGGAACCGGAAATATTGTAGGAGTTGCAGGAGCGATCGCGATCGGAGGACCGGGGGCAGTCGGAAGCTTCTTTATCAGTATGAAAAAAAGGTGTGTCCAGAGGAATTTTCTCTAATGAGGCAGGTCTTGGTACCGGATCGATTGCACATGCATGTACAGATACAAAAAAACCGGTGAAACAGGGATTCTTCGGAATCTTTGAGGTATTTATAGATACGATCGTAATCTGTACACTGACCGCACTGGTAATCCTGTGCAGCGGAGTTCCGATTGGTTACGGGGAGGCAGCAGGTGCGGAGCTTACGATTCTTGGATTTACTTCTACATATGGGAGCTGGGTATCGATCTTTACCGCGGTTGCAATGTGCTGCTTTGCATTTTCAACGATTATCGGATGGGGACTTTATGGAACCAGATGTATTGAATTTTTATTTGGAACGAAGATCAACAAACCGTTTATGGTGCTGTATTCACTGGTTGCGATCGTCGGAGCAACGATGGATCTTGGACTGATGTGGAATATTGCAGAGACATTTAACGGACTGATGGCAATCCCGAACTTAATTGCAGTCTTCCTGTTATCAGGAGTTGTGGTAAAACTTGTAAAAGAATATTTTGCAGGGGAAGGGAAAGGCGTATAGAAAAATGAAATACCTGGCAGAAAGTGAATTTTTCTTTCTGCCAGGTTTTTTTAATTTCCAAAATCAACACCATACACTTGAAAGTGGGCTTCAATTCGGTGTTTGGCTTCCCATAAAATCTGAACAACTTCTTTTTCTTTTTCCCCAGAAATACGGAAAGTTGGTATGGATACACTTAAAGCTGCGATTGGCGCGTTATTGTAATCCAGAGAAACGGCAATGCAGTTCACCATTAAATTAGTTTCTTCATGCTCTAATGCGTATCCGCGCTGTCGGGTAAGCTCCAGTTCTTTTATCAGATCATCGACGGTAGCAAGTGTATGCGGGGTGTATGCGGTAAGAACTTCCGGAAATAAACTGCGTATTTCTTCTTCGGATTTGTAAGCCAGAAGTGCTCTTCCGAGACCAGTACAATACAGAGGAAGTTGTTTTCCTACAGAAGACATCAGACGGATTGGCTGAGGTGCTTCTTTTTTGCAATATAAAGTACCATGTTTCGGGACTGGATGCCAAGCTGACAAGTTTCGTTGGTTTGTGTTGTGATATTACTCATTTCCTGCTGAATGAATTGTAGGGAAGTCTTACGGTTATTATATGTAATTCCTACAGAATAAGTTGCTACACCAATAAAATAGCGCAGAGTATTCTTTTGCATATAAATAAAATTCCGGGCAGTCATCGTATGAACAAGCGGCATAATGCTGCTTTTTGGAGCGTTCAGTGCTTTGGAAAGCTCAGTGAGGGTCATTCCATCTTCTGAGTTTGAAAGAAGCTCCAGTATATCAAGTACCCGCTCAGTAGGGCGATGTTCAGTTGTTGCCATTGATTTAAATCTCCTTTATTAACATTGAAATTATTCAAATTTCAATCAAATATATAAAAATTATATCAGATAATCGTATAGAATTCCAGAGTTGCGTGTTGTATATGTAGAAATTTACCTAAAAAAATTGTGCAAAATGATAAAAATAATGAATTTATTTGATGATATATTGACAATAAAGTGTACGAGTGCTATTTTAAGAACATAAAGTATGTAAATACATACGGAGTACGTATATACGAACAAGTGAAAAGTAAAAGGTAAAGAGGAGGCAAAAAACTATGATTATGAACTTTTTGAAGAAAGTGCCGGCTGGAATGATGATCGTTCCGCTTTTGATTGGAGCAATTTTAAATACGTTCTGTTCGTCGGTACTTCAGGTAGGTTCACTTACAACAGCAACTTTTTCAAATGCAGGTGCGGCAACAGCGATGGGAATTCAGCTGGTATGTCTTGGAACAACGTTAAGATTTAATGAACTCGGGAAGTGTGTTAAAAGGGGCGGAGTCCTTTTGATTTCCAAATTTGTGG
>ENA-OQLB01001350-OQLB01001350.1-human-gut-metagenome-genome-assembly--contig:-NODE-1350-length-10596-cov-2.115579_pt1 | contig 10596 bp, 15 predicted proteins | sample MGYA00242656_ERZ504813 | MGnify/ENA primary metagenome ERZ504813 (study PRJEB26092, sample SAMD00036388) | human gut metagenome | host: Homo sapiens | study: EMG produced TPA metagenomics assembly of... | reverse complement strand
GCCATCGCAGCGCGGGTGCGCGGGCGGATGCTGTCCTCATGGATCAGCGCTGTCCAGCAGCCCTGCCCGTGCTGCCGTGCCTGCCCGGCGGCGTACAACGCCTGCGCCCGTGTCACCGGCACACCGAACTTAAAATAGCAGCGCAGAAAGGTATCGGCATCGTCCGGGCGGGCTGCCAGCGCAAAAATATCCGCGACATCCCGCACGATCTTGTTGGTAAAAAAGGTCTGCTCGACCGCCTTGCAGCCGTAAGGCACGCCGCGCCGCTCACACAGGTCGATGATGGGCAGCGCGCTCTCATGGTTGCGGAATAGCACCGCGGTCTCGACCTCGCAATGCTGCGCCTCCGCAAACAGGAAGGCCAGTTGGTCAGCGCGGCGGCGCACCTCCACGACCCGGATCGGCTCTCCTGCCCCCTGCGTAGGGGCGATGGTCTTGGGGCGGCGGTAGCGGTTGCGCGCTACAAAACGGTTGGCAGCGGCCAGAATCGGCTCCCGCGAGCGGTAGTTTTCCTCCATCAGCAGCACCCGCGCGCCGGGGTAGGTCTTTTTCAAAGTCCATCAGCGCCTGCGGGTAGGCCGCGCGGAAGCCGTAAATGCTCTGATCCTCATCCCCGACCATAAAAAGGTTGCCGCTCTGCTGCGCTAGCACCCGGATGATCTCATGCTGCACGCGGGAGGTATCCTGCGACTCATCCACGCAGAAATAGCGGTACCGCTTACGGAACGCCGCCGCCACGGCGGGGGCACCGTTCAGGATCTGCAGCGCAAAGCAGAGCTGGTCATCGTAGTCCATCTTGTGCCGCGCCCTGAGCGCCTGCTGGTAAGCGCGGTACAGCTCCGGCAGATTCTCAAGGTCCGTCTCCAGCTCGTCAAGCTCGGCATCGGTCAGGCACATATTTTTAATGTAGGTGATGCTGTGCGCAGCTCCTTGAGGGTGCTTTCGGCGGCATACTCATGGTTGATGCTCTGCCACAGCTGCAGCAGCAGCGGCGTGGTCTCACTCTCGCTCTGCAGCAGGTCGGGCGGGGTGCGGCCGTACATCCGGCTGTAGAGCGCGATAATACGCGCCGCCACGCCGTTGTATGGTGCGGAACTCCGATCCGCCGCCGCCTCCGGCATTCCCGACCGTCCGCACGCAAACCACGGGCGCGCATCTCCTGCGTGGCGGCCACCGTGTAGGTCATTGTCAGGATAGACTCCGGCGCGATGCCGCAGACCTCGGTCATGTAGCCCAATCGGGTGATCAGCACGGTGGTCTTGCCGCTGCCCGGCACCGCCAGCAACAGCACCGGGCCGTCTACGGCCGTAACGGCGGCCTCTGCTGGGGGTTCAGCGCCGCCATGTGGGCGGTCTCAAACGCGGTTTTCTCCATGGCGGCCTCCTTTCTGCGGCGTTGGGTATTAGCGGGGCGGGCAGCCCGCGCCCCTGTCAATCGACTTATTCTACCACATTTTACCCGCAAAAGCAAAACCTGCCGGTGTGCCGGGTCCCGGATTTGTCAAGGCTGCAAACTGTCAAAACCTGCCGGTTTTTGACCGCGGTATTTTGGCATACCAAGGTATTGGATAAACCTGCAGGCTGTGGTACAATATGTGTACTAATGAATTTCTCCCTTTACCAAAGGATGTCATACATGAAACAGAACCGTTTAAATATACGCTGCACCGAGGATTACGCGGTGCTGTACTGGGATAAGCCCGCCGCTGCGCCGCGCGGGGCGGAGTACACGGTCTCCCTCAACGGCGAGGCCATCGGCCGCACCGACAAGACCCATTTTACGATCGAGGGTCTGTCCTACGGCAGCACCTTCCGTGTGGATGTGGTCAGCGGCAGCTATTGCGTCGCTCCGCCACGCTGCAGTTCGGGCAGGAAAAGCACCGAATCGACATTACGCTGCGCCCTACTTCTGCCCGCGGTGACGGCCAGCTGCTGAACACCGACAATCTGCAGCGCGCCATCAACGACTGCGCCCGGACGATATTCTCTATATCCCGGCGGTGATTTTTGACCGGTGCGCTGCGGCTGCACAGCGATCTTGAGATCTACCTTGCCAAGGTGCCGTGCTGCAGGCACCACCAACATCCATGACTACGCCCCGCGCATCCCCAGCCGGTTTGAGGGGATCGAGATGCGCTGCTATTCCAGCCTGCTCAACGCCGGTGAGCTGAACCACAAGACCGGGCCGAACTGCCGCAACATCATCATCCGCGGCAAGGGCACGATCTGCGGCGGCGGCCAGACGCTGGCCCGCAAGATCATCGAGGATGAGCGTGCGCGCATCAAGAGCTTCCTCGATGACAACAAGGAGCTGGTCGAAAGCTGCGAGAACAGCGACACGATCCCCGGCCGCGTGCGTCCCCGCCTTATCAACCTGAGCAACTGTGAAAATGTCTGGATCAGCGGCGTCACCCTCAAAAACGGCCCGTCCTGGAATGTCCACATGATCTACTGCAACAATATCCAGACCGACCACTGCACCTTTGTATCGGAGGGCGTCTGGAACGGTGACGGCTGGGACCCCGACTCCTCGACGAACTGCACACTGTTTGCCAGCGAGTTCTTTACAGGGGACGATGCCGTGGCCATCAAGAGCGGCAAGAACCCCGAAGGCAACGAGATCGGCCGCCCCTGCGCCCACATCCGGGTGTTTGACTGCCGCAGCGACTGCGGCCACGGCATCTGCATCGGCAGCGAGATGAGCGGCGGCGTAGAGGATGTGCAGATCTGGGACTGCGACCTTGCAAACTCGCTGTCGGGCATCGAGATCAAGGCTACCCCCAAGCGCGGCGGCTATGTGCGCGGCGTAATCGTGCAGGACTGCATTGCCCCGCGCGTCATGCTGCACAGCGTGCCCCTACAACGATGACGGCACCCCCCGCCGAAACGCCGCCGAAGCTCAGCCATTGCTTCTTTGAGCGGCTGACCCTGACCGGCGAGGTGCTGGACCATGACCGCAGCCGGCACGATGCCGCCCCGCTGGAGATTGCCGGCTTTGACACGCCCGGCTATGCGGTGGAGGATATCGTCTTTAAGGACATTACGATCCAAAAGCCGTCCGTGACCCTGCCGCTTAGCCTCTGCCGCGGCATCACGCTGAGCAATATCAGCTGCGCGGAGCCTGACACCCGCATTTGTAAACAATTTTTAAAAACACACCGCACCCCCTTGCATCGCTGTGCAGGGGGGTGTATTATTATCTCGCTTAAATTATTAACATATGACAACTATTAACAGGAGGTGTGCAATGCCTGACATCGAAAATACCGACCTTGGCTGGCTGATCCAGTTCCTCGGCCGTGTCAACACTCTGGGCAAGCGCGGGATGCGCGCAGCGCTGGCCAGGCCAGCCGCGCTGCCGCCTTGGTATGCTGGAGCATCTGCATTTCCAGATCGAGCAGTCCGGGCAGGACGGCAGCATCTATGTGTCTGAGCTGGCCCGCGCAATGCGCCAGCCGATGCCGCCGTCTCACGCGGGCTGCGCCTGCTCGAGCAGGACGGCCATATCCTGCGTGAGACGACCCCAATGACCGCCGCAAAAACGCTCGTGCGCATCACCCCGGAAGGGAGCAGGCCCGCCTTGCGGGGGAGCAGGCCATCAGCGGCTATTTCTCCCGCGTTATGGCGCGGCTGACCCCGGAGGAGCTGGCCCAGATGGTGGCCCTGAAGGACGCCTTCCTCGCCGCCATCGTGGCCGAGAACGATGCTTTGGAGCAAGACCTTGCAAACAGGAAAGGAGACCCCGCGCATGATCAAGATATTTAAGCAGCTGGGGCGTCACTGGGCGGCCTGCATCGCCGTGGTGGCGCTGCTGTTTGTACAGGCCTACTGCGACCTGAGCCTGCCCGACTACACCAGCAAGATCGTGGACATCGGCATCCAGCAGGGCGGCATTGAAAGCCTGTACCCGAGACTGTCCGCGACACGACCCTGCAGGCACTGGAGTTGCTTATGTCCGAGCAGGACGCCGCGCTGGCCGAACAGTGGTACAGTGCCCCCGATGCCGACGGTGTGCGTACCCTCTCTCACGATGCCACCGCTGCCATGTCGGAACTGGAAAACGCGTTTGCCACGCCTGACATTGTGCTGTACATGGCCGCCGCGCAGAATGCCGCCACAGCCGCCGGCACGGCCGATGCAGTAACCCCCACAGCCTACGACCTCGATGCCGTTGCGACCCAGTTTGCCGCGATGTCTCAGGCCCCCGGCGCACGGGAAATGCTGCAAAGCCAGCTGGCCGCCGCCTTTGCCTCTCTCGATGATTCGGTGGCGAGCAGCCTGTCGAGCCAGGCCATGCTGCTGGTCGCGCTGGAATATGAGGCACAGGCATCGCCCACGATGTCCAGATGGGCTATCTGCTGCGCACCGGCGGCCGGATGCTGGCCCTGACGCTGCTGATGGTCGCTGTGGCGATCGCTGTCGGCTTCATCGCCTCCCGCGTGTCGGCTGGCATCGGCCGCGACCTGCGGCGCGATGTGTTCCGCACCGTTGTCGGCTATTCCAACGCTGAGATCGAGAAGTTTTCCACTGCATCGCTCATCACCCGCACGACAAACGACATTCAGCAGGTGCAGTTCGTCTGCGTTATCCTGCTGCGCATGGTGGCCTATGCGCCGATCCTCGGCATCGGCGGCATCCTGCATGTGGCCGGCGGCAACACGGGGCTCACATGGATCATCTTTGTCGCGGTGGCGGCGCTGCTGCTGCTCATCGCTGTGCTGATGAATGTGGCCATGCCCAAGTTCAAGCAGATGCAGACCCTTGTGGATCGGCTGAACCTTGTCAGCCGCGAGATTCTGACCGGCATTATGCCGATCCGCGCCTTCAGCCGCGAAGCCTTTGAGGAAAAGCGGTTCGACCGTGCCAACACCGACTGATGCGCACCCAGCTTTTCACCAACCGCACAATGGTCGCCATGATGCCCTTTATGACGCTGATTATGAACGGCACAAGCCTGCTCATTGTCTGGTTCGGCGGCAAGGCCATGGATATGGGCACGATGCAGGTCGGCGAGATGATTGCCTTCATCACCTACACGATGCAGATCGTCATGTCGTTCCTGATGCTGTCGATGGTAGCCGTTATGCTGCCGCGCGCCGGTGTGGCCGCCGACCGCATTGACGAGGTTGTCACGACCCACGCCACCATCCACGACCCCGCTGCCCCCAAGTCCCTGCCGGAGAACGGTACCGAGGGCGTGGTGGCGTTTAACGATGTCAGCTTCCGCTATCCCGGCTCCGAGGAGGACGCACTTGAGCACATCAGCTTTACGGCCCGCCCCGGCGAAACGACTGCCATCATCGGCTCGACCGGCTGCGGTAAGTCAACGCTGCTCAACCTGATCCCGCGCTTTTACGATGCAACAGCGGGCAGTGTGACTATCGGCGGTGTGGATGTACGCGAGCTGACTCAGGCGCAGCTGCACGACTGCCTTGGCTATGTGCCCCAGAAGGGTGTGCTGTTCAGCGGCACGATCGACTCCAACCTCAAGTTCGGCGGCGACCACATCACCGATGCCGATGTGCAGAAGGCCACTGAGATCGCACAGGCTGCCGATTTCATCTCCGCCAAGGCGGAGGCTTTGCCAGCCCCATCGCACAGGGCGGCAGCAATGTCTCGGGCGGGCAGAAGCAGCGCCTTTCGATTGCACGCGCCATTGCCAAGCACCCGCAGATCTATCTGTTTGATGACAGCTTCTCGGCGCTGGACTACAAGACCGATGTAGCCCTGCGCCGCGCGCTCAAGGCCGAGACCGGCAGCGCCACCGTCATTATTGTGGCGCAGCGCATCTCGACCGTACTGCATGCAAACCAGATCATCGTGCTGGATGAGGGCGCATCGTCGGTAAGGGTACCCACGCCCAGCTGATGGAGAGCTGCCCCGAATACCGGGAGATCGCACGCAGCCAGCTGAGCCAGAAGGAACTGAATTTACAGAAGGAGGATGCGTGATATGCCAAGACCCGGACGCCCGACGACGGAGCGCGCCAAGGACTTCAAGGGCACGCTGCGCCAGCTGCTGGCCGCCATGAGCAGGTATAAGCTGCCGCTCATCGTGGTCGTTGTATTTGCAATTCTTTCGACGATTTTCAACATTGCAGGCCCCAAGATCCTGGCCAAAGCCACCACAGCGCTGGCCACCGGCTGGATCGCCAAGCTGCGCGGGGTCGGCAGCATCGACTTTGCTACATCGGGCGGGTGCTGCTCTTTCTCGCAGGAATGTATCTGTTCTCCGCCGCGTTCAGCTTTCTGCAGGGCTGGCTGATGACCGGCCTGTCCCAGAAGGTCTGCTACGACTTCCGCGACCAGATCAACAAAAAGATCAACCGCCTGCGGCTGGCCTACTTTGAAAAGCGCACCGTCGGCGAGGTGCTGTCCCGCATTACGAACGATGTCGATACGCTCGGCCAGAGCCTGAACCAGAGCATCACCCAGCTGATCACCAGCGTCACCACGATGATCGGCGTGCTGGTCATGATGCTCTCGATCAGCCCCAAAATGACGCTGATTGCACTGCTGATCCTGCCGGTATCGCTGGCGCTGGTGCTGGTGGTCGTCAAATTCAGCCAGAAGTACTTCAAGGCCCAGCAGGCCACCCTCGGCGTGGTCAACGGTCAGGTTGAGGAGGTCTACGCCGGGCACAATGTCATCAAGGCGTTCAACCGCGAGGCCGCTGTGCTGGACGACTTCAACACCGCAAATGACAAGCTGTACGAATCCGCGTGGAAATCCCAGTTTTTGTCGGGCCTGATGCAGCCCATTATGAGCTTTGTAGGCAATCTGGGCTATGTGGCAGTCGCCATTGTGGGCAGCATCTTTGCTGCAGCGGGCACCATCACGATCGGCGACATTCAGGCTTCATTCAGTATGTCCGCAACTTTACCCAGCCCATCCAGCAGCTCTCGCAGGTGTCGAACATGCTGCAGAGCATGGCCGCCGCAGCCGAGCGCGTCTTTGAGTTCCTGAACGAGGATGAGGAGGACCAGCTGGCCGACCCCGCCCGCCGCGCCGACCCCGCCAGCATTGACGGTCAGGTCACCTTCGACCATGTGCGGTTCGGCTACACACCGGACAAAACGGTCATCCATAACTTCAGCTGCAATGTCAAGCCCGGGCAGAAGGTTGCCATCGTCGGCCCCACCGGTGCCGGCAAGACCACGATGGTCAAGCTGCTGATGCGGTTCTACGATGTGGACGCCGGCGCCATCACCCTCAACGGCCACAATGTCCGGGACTTTGACCGCAGCGCCCTGCGCGAGGGCTTCGGCATGGTGCTGCAGGATACTTGGCTGTTCAAGGGCACCATCATGGAGAATATCCGCTACGGTCGGCTGGATGCCACCGATGAGGAGGTCATTGCCGCCGCCAAGGCCGCGAATGCCGACCACTTTATCCGCACATTGCCCGGCGGCTACCAGATGGAGCTGAACGAGGATGCCTCCAATGTCAGTCAGGGACAGAAGCAGCTTTTGACGATTGCGCGCACGATTCTGGCGGACAACCGCATCCTGATACTGGATGAGGCCACCTCCAGCGTGGACACCCGCACCGAGCAGCGCATCCAGACTGCGATGGACCGCCTGATGGAGGGCCGCACCAGCTTTGTCATTGCCCACCGTCTTTCGACCATACGCGATGCGGATCTGATCCTCGTCATGCGGGACGGCGACATTATCGAGCAGGGCACCCATGACGAACTGATTGAAGCCGGCGGCTTCTATGCCGATTTGTACAACAGCCAGTTTGAGGATATAACAGCTTGACAAATTGACGCAGGTTGGTTCTATCGCAAGTCAAGAAATTAGCGCAACATTCAAACAGCATATTTGCGATATGCAATTCAACGTTGTTGCTGTTGCCCTATAGTTGTAAACAAAGGCGGAACTCTTGCCAAACGGGTTCTGCCTTTTTATAATGGAAATAGAAAACGGCCCCGCAGCGGGGCCGGGAAAGAAGGAACGTTTATGAAACTGCCGGAAAAGAAACAGCGCTGGGTCCTGCATGAGGACACTCTGCCGCAGCCCGCAGGCGCGGGCGTCACCCGCCGGGTGCTGGCTATACAGACGGCTGATGTGCGTGGAGAACACCTTTGAAAAGGGCGCGGTCGGCGCACTGCACCACCACCCCCACACCCAGATCACCTATGTGGTCTCCGGTGCCTTCGAGTTCACGGTGGACGGTGTGACCCGTACCGTCCACAAGGGCGACACCATCCTCAAGGAGGACGGCGTGGAGCATGGCTGCGTCTGCACCGAAGCGGGCATCCTGCTGGATATCTTCACCCCCATGCGGGAGGATTTTGTCAAGTGAAACGCTTTGGGATTTTTGTGACCGTGTAATCTATGTGTTCGCTTTCTGTATCCTGTTGATTATTCTTGTGGGTAATGCGGCGGTTACAGCGCATGCTTCCCCCGCGGGGGAGGCTGTCCGCGAAGCGGACTGATGAGGGCAAAGCTCCCGCAGCCACCCATTTATGAGCAGCATCCGCAGGGTCGCCCTCGTCCGGCCCTACGGGCCACCTTCCCCCGCGGGGGAAGGCTTTTCTTTTATTGACACCCCTGCTATAATAGAACCAAAGGGGGCTTTATCCATGGATTACACGCAACTTACCGCGCAGGCACGGCAGGCCACGGAAGAACTGCTCGAAGCTGCGCACCTTGAAACAGGGGATATTTTTGTGGTCGGCTGCTCCAGCAGTGAGATCATGGGCGGGCATATCGGCCATGACTCCAGCATGGAGGCCGCAGCCGCTGTGTTGGCGGGCGTACTGCCGCCATTGCAGGAGCAGGGCGTCTATCTGGCCGCCCAGTGCTGTGAGCATCTCAACCGCGCTATCGTCCTTGAGCGCGAGGCTGCCAAGGCCTACGGCTGCCAGATCGTTGCGGCCATTCCGCAGCCCCATGCCGGCGGCAGCTGGGCCACAAGCTGCTGGCGCGCCTTTAAGGACCCTGTCCTTGTCGAGGAGGTCCGCGCCGCTGCAGGTATGGACATCGGCGGCACGCTGATCGGTATGCATCTGCGCCGGGTGGCCGTGCCGGTGCGCCTGTCGCTGGATCATATCGGGCAGGCGATCCTGCTCTGCGCCCGCACCCGCCCGCCGTTCATCGGCGGTGCGCGCGCCGTCTATAGTCAGGAGGAAGTACGATGATCCCGCAAGCACAAAAGCAGCAGATGGCCGAAGCCGTTGCCCATATCCGCGAGACAATGGCTGCGGCCGCCAGAGCTGCCGGCCGCGACCCCGCACAGGTAAAGCTCTGCGCCGCCTGCAAGACCCGCACGGTCGAGGAGGTGCGCTGCAGCGCCGAGCTGCCGATCGACCTCTTTGGCGAGAACCATGTGCAGGAACTGGTTGAGAAAACCGATGCCGATGCCTACAACGGCAAGCCGGGGCATTTTATCGGCCATCTGCAGACCAACAAGGTCAACAAGGTCGTGGGCCGCGCCGCCCTGATCCAAAGCGTGGACAGCACGCGGCTGTTGGACAAGATCGACACCGCTGCCGCCCGTCTGGGGCTGGTGCAGGACATCCTTGTGGAGATCAACATCGGTGAGGAAACGAGCAAGAGCGGCGTGGACGCCGACAGCCTGTTCCCCCTGCTGGAGGCCGCTGCCGCCAAAGAGAATCTGCGGCTGCGCGGGCTGATGGCGATCCCGCCTGCAGATGCCGATGACAACGAGACCCGCCGCTTTTTTGCACGGATGCGCGAGCTGCTGGCCAAGGCTGATGCGCAGCACTATGACCGCGCACAGATGGACATCCTCTCGATGGGGATGAGCCACGATTACGCCGCCGCCATTGCCGAGGGTGCCACCATTGTCCGTGTGGGCACCGCTATCTACGGCGCGCGGGATTACAGCAAAAAGGCATAACTGCATTCGGACATTGCGGAGGGCTTCTCATGTGGTTCGTCTTTGCACTGCTGAGCGCTGTCTTTGCGGCGCTCACATCCATACTGGCTAAAATCGGCATCGAGGGGGTTGCCTCCAATCTGGCAACGGCCATCCGCACAGTGGTAGTCCTTGTCATGTCGTGGGGCATGGTGTTTCTCACTAACACACAGGGCGGCATTACCGGGATCAGCCGTAAAAGCTGGCTGTTTCTGATCCTCTCGGGCCTTGCGACCGGTGCCTCGTGGCTGTGCTACTACCGCGCGCTCCAGATTGGGGACGCCTCCAAGGTCGTGCCGATCGACAAGCTGAGCGTTGTCATCACGCTGGTGCTGGCCTTCGTCTTTCTGCATGAGCAGTTTACTGTAAAGTCGCTGCTGGGCTGCGCACTCATCGGCGCAGGCACGCTGCTGATGGTGTTGTGAGCCTGCAAACAGCAGCCGGTTTGCGGATTACTCCTTGCAAACTGTCGCTCTGCCTGTTACAATATGTCCATACTACTTTGTAAGGAGCGATCACCCATGAACTGGCAGCAGGCGTGTGAACTGCCCTATTACGGCGGCAGCGACCTCGGTGCAAATCCTGCGGCGGAGGAAACGGTTTTCAAGCTGTGGGCACCCACGGCCTGCGGGGTCGTAGTCTGCTGTATGCAACCGGCACCGATGCCGAGCCCGGCGCCGGGGAGCGCGGCGTGCATGAGCTGCACCGCG
>ENA-OQLB01001349-OQLB01001349.1-human-gut-metagenome-genome-assembly--contig:-NODE-1349-length-10600-cov-2.194882_pt1 | contig 10600 bp, 18 predicted proteins | sample MGYA00242656_ERZ504813 | MGnify/ENA primary metagenome ERZ504813 (study PRJEB26092, sample SAMD00036388) | human gut metagenome | host: Homo sapiens | study: EMG produced TPA metagenomics assembly of... | reverse complement strand
TATATTTAGAAATAAGGTATAGCTATGTCGAAAATTACAACAAAACTGTGCGGTGGATTCCAACCCTGCTGTGCGCTGTCTAACAACCGGGCTGTGTGCTGCGCTACAATGTGCCGGCGGTAACAAACGCAAAAAAATATTTTTTGCGCAAAAATTCTGCGGTCGCAATTTTGGGTAGGATTTTTGAAAAGTGTCAGGTATAACAACCACAAAAAGGAATTTTTTGAATTGTGCTCTCCGTTACAATACTGATATGGAAAAGCCGCTCTGCAAAAAAATGTGCTGCGTTTAACAACCCCGGAAGAAAAAATCCTGCAGACCGGAATTGTGCTGCCGATAACAACCGCACCCTGCATACGGAAAAACTGTGCTGACCGTAACAACAGGGAATGGAAAAATACAGATTTTCCTAAAATGTGCCGCAAATAACAACACCCAAAAAAAGATTTTTGGAATTGTGCCTTGTATAACAACAGTAGACCGGCGTAAAAGCGTTCTTTTTTACAAATTGTGCTGCGGATAACAACCTTGCCGAAATTCTACAAATTGTAAAATGTGCGCAGAATAACAATAGAGAAAATCGCAGAAAACCGAAATCAAGCACGGACGAATTGTGCTGCCGATAACAACCGCATTATTTTCAGGTATAAAATGTGTGCTGAATAACAACACCGGGCAAGGCGGAGCAAAGCTGCAAAATGTGTGCGGGATAACAACTCTGCCGTGGAAATCCCAACGGGAACGGCCGGATGAAATTATGCGCTGGATAACAACAGCGGGGCGGCAAACTGTGCGCGCCGCTCCAATCCGGGAGGGGGAAAATTGTGTCCCGGATAACAACATTGAAGGGGTGCGCCGCCGCAGAATTGTGCCGTGGATAACAACAGAGCGTGAGAAAATGTGCGCGGAATAACAACCCAAGTCAAGGCGTTCGGCCGGTGTGCCTTCCCCTATATGCTGGGGCGGGGCGGTCCATCCTGCCGGCAAAAGCACACTTTGGAAAAACTGCAGATAAAAATTGTTCCCGGCGCTTGACAAACGCGGCGGAATCCTTTATAATATCATTTGTCAATCGCACATGGATGATTAGCTCAGCTGGTTAGAGCGCTGCGTTCACATCGCAGAGGTCGAGGGTTCGAGTCCCCCATCCTCCACCACAAAGCCGCAGATAGCAGTATCTGCGGCTTTTATTTTTGTCAGCAAACACAGGGCGCGGCTTTTTCTCCGGCCTGTGTACACGGCAAAGAAAAGCGCGCCCCAGACCGCGAAGAAGGCGGTTTGGGGCGCGCGCTTTTGTATAGGGGTTACTTGCTCAGCTCATCGGCCAAAGCGGCGATCTGAGCCTCGGAGGCATCGTTCAGGGCACCCTTGACGGTGACGGTGGTGTCGGCAAAGGTCAGGGCCTTGCTGTTCTCGAGCATTTTGCGCATGACCTTGGCGGCCATCGGTGCCCAAGAACCGTTCTCGATGAAGGCAACGGTGCGGTTCTGGTAGTTGCGCTCGGTCAGGTGGTTGATGAAGTCCTTCATGAAGGGGAAAACATCGGCGTTGTAAGTAGGTGTTGCCAGAACCAGCTTGCTGAAGCGGAACGCCTGTGCCACGGCCTCGGCCATATCGCAGCGCGCCAGATCCATCGAGACGGTCTCAACGCCCTTGGCGCGCAGAGCCTCGGCCAGCTTGTTGGCGGCTTCAGCGGTGTGGCCGTAGATGCTGTTGTAGGCCACCAGCACGCCCTCCGTCTCGGGGCGGTAGGCGCTCCAGGTGTCGTAGGCGGCCAGCACATCACCAAGCTGCTCCTTGTGCAGGACGGGGCCGTGCAGGCTGCAGACGGTCTCAATGTCAAGGCCGGCGCCTTTTTCAGCACAGCCTGTACCTGCACGCCGTACTTGCCTACGATGCCGATGAAGTAGCGGCGGGCCTCGGGCAGCCACGGCTCCTCCACATCGAGCGCACCGAACTTGCCGAAGGCGTCCGCGCTGAACAGAACCTTGTCGGCGTCATCGTAGGTCATGATGACCTCGGGCCAGTGGACCATCGGGGCAGTGACAAAATGCAGGGTATGGCGGCCCAGCGGCAGGGTGTCCCCTTCCTTGACAACGATGCGGCGGTCGCATAGTCGGTGCCGAAGTAAGCCTTCATCATATTGAAGGCCTGTGCAGAGGCAACGATCGTGGTCTCCGGGTAGGCCTGCGCAAAGGCGGCCACCGAGCCGGAGTGGTCCGGCTCCATGTGCTGCACGACAAAGTAGTCGGGCGCGCGCTCGCCCAGCGCGGCGGCGATCTTGGTAATCCACTCGTCGGTGAAGTGGCGTCCACGCTGTCCATCACGGCGACCTTTTCATCGCAGATCAGGTAGGAGTTGTACGCCATGCCGTTGGGCACATCGTACTGCCCCTCAAACAAATCAATGAGATGGTCGTTGACGCCGACATAAAGAATATCCTTGGTGATTTCCATAACTGCAAACCTCCTGATAAATACGGTTTCTGATTGTTATCCTAGGCACAGTATAGCATAGTTTTAGGAATTTGTCTTGGTCTTTTCAAAAATAATTTGAGAAAATTTTTTATTGGGCGGCATTTGTAGGGCGTCGGGGGTGCCGTCCTCTGCAATATGGTTTGTAGGGAGGGGTCTTGACCCCTCCGTGCGGTGTTATTGCTGCTGCAAAGCGGCACGGACGCATATATGCTGCACCTACGGACTTGCCGTGAGTTTGCAGTGGACGCATATATGCCGTCCACTGCAGCGTAGCGGCTGCCGCCAAGTTTTGCGGAGGGGTCAAGACCCCTCCCTACAGAGCCGGATGAAAGCACGGGTAAAACAAAAAGCTCCCCGCCGATTCGGCGGGGAGCGCAGGGATGCTTACCTTAGCTTATACGCGGGTCTTTAAAACCTCGTGCTCAGGTACAGGGGCATCAATGGGGCGCGGGGTACCCTCGACCCACTGGATGGCCTTCTTCGGGCACTTGGAAACGCAGGTGCCGCAGCCGTTGCACTTGGTGTAGTCGATGGCGGCCACATTGTCCTTCAGGAAGATGGCCTCGTTCGGGCAGTTGCGCACACAGAGGCCGCAGGCGATGCAGCCGACCTTGCAGGTCTTGTTGACCAGAACGCCCTTGTCCTTGTTGGAGCATTTGACCGCAGGCTGCGGGGCGATGGGCTTCATCTGGATGACATGGCGCGGGCAGACAACGGTGCAGGCTGTGCAGCCGGTGCATTTTTCGCGGTCAACGACCGCCACGCCGTTGATGACATGGATGGCGTCAAACTTGCAGGCGCGGGTGCAGTCACCCAGACCCAGGCAGCCGTAGGCACAGGCGCTGGGGCCGCCGGCAATGCCGTTGGCAGCAGCGCAGGTCTGGATGCCCTGATAGTCAAAGCGGGTGCCGCAGTTCTCGCCGCCCGCGCAGATGACGGTGGCGCGCAGGCTGGGGCGGTCATCGGTGGCATTGCCCATGATGGTGTTGATGGCATCGGTGGCTTTATCGCCGCCCGGCGCACACTTGAAGGTGGGGGCGCCGTCCTCAACAATGGCCTTGGCGTAGTCGGCACAGCCCGGCGTAGCCGCAGCCGCCGCAGTTGGCACCGGCCAGACACTCTGCAACCTGCGCAATGCGCGGGTCCTCATACACGGCCATGAATTTGGAGGCCAGCACAAGGATCACGCCGCCGGCCAGGCCCAGCACCACCACGACAACGATAGCAAATACGATCGGGTTCATTCTCTTTATTCCCCTTTCTCAGAATATCGCGTTGATGATGTTTTCGACCAGACCACCGAAGCCCATAAAGCTCAGGGAGGTGATGGCGGCGGAAACCAGCGTGATGGGCAGGCCTTTGAAGCTCTCCGGCGGGTTGGAGTTCTCGACACGGGAACGCACGCCGCAGAACAGCAGCATGGCTACGAGGAAGCCGACACCGGCACCGGCGGAGCAGATCAGAGCCTCGGCAAAGGCAAGGCCGAAGCCGTACTCAGCGACAACGGAGGAGTAGTCCTGCACAGCCAGAATGGTGACGCCCAGCACACAGCAGTTGGTGGTGATCAGCGGCAGGTAGACGCCCAGGCTCTGGTAGAGGGCCGGGATATACTTGCGCAGCGTGATCTCGATAAGCTGCACGAGGACGGCAATGACGAGGATGAAGATGATGGTCTGCAGATAGCCCAGATCATAGGCATCCAGCAGGAAGATCTGCAGCGGGAAGGTCACGGCCGTGGCAATGACCATGACAACGATAACGGCGGCACCCATGCCCACGGAGGAATCCAGCTTTTTGGAGACACCCAGAAACGGGCAGATGCCGAGGAACTGCACCAGCACATAGTTGTTGACGAGGATCATGCTGAAGAAGATGGTGGCAAAGGTTGCGATATGAGAAATCATTGTGCGGCACCCTCCTTCTGTTCTTCTTTAGCGGCGTCAATTTTTTCCAGCATGACATCGCCGCAGCTCTTGCGCTCGATGGGCTTGTTCAGCTTGCGCTCCAGCCAGACACAGCCGGCCATCAGGCAGCCGAACACGAAGAAGCCGCCCGGGGCGGAGTTCATGACGGTCATGCGGTCAACGCTCTCGGGGATGATCGTGATGCCCATCCATGTACCGCTGCCGATGATCTCACGGATGGAGGACATGAGCAGCATCGTCAGGATGTAGCCGATGCCCATGCCGAGGCCGTCCAGTGCGGAGTCCGCTACGGTGTTTTTGCAGGCGAACATCTCGGCACGGCCGAGAATGATGCAGTTGACAACGATCAGCGCCAGATAGACGCCCAGCGCCTTATACAGGTCGGGGATGAACGCCTGCAGCACCATCTGCACAACGGTGACGAAGGTGGCGATGATAACGATGTAGCACGGCAGATGCACCTTGGCCGGGATGACCTTGCGCAGTGCCGAGATAACAATGTTGGAGCAGACCAGAACAAAAGTCATGGCCAGACCCATGCCCACGGCGCCGGAAACGGTGGTGGTGACGGCCAGTGCGGAGCAGCAGCCCAGCACCAGACGCAGAACGGGGTTTTCACGGATGATACCGGCCGTAAAAACCTTCCACTTGCTCGGTTTTTCGTTCATCGTTACTGCACCCCCTTGATCTCGTTATTGTAGCAGTCGATGGCTGCATTGATGGCGTTGAACGCGCCGTTGCTGGAGTAGGTCGCACCGGCGATGCTGTCCACGGGGCTGCCGGAGGCAACTCTCCCCCGTTCCAGCCGATAAAGCCGGAGGCGAAGGAATCGCCGGAGACCTTGGAGCCGATGCCGGTGGTCTGGGTGGAGCCGTCGATCGAGATGGCGGAGATCGCACCCTCGGTGTCGAAGGCGACATAGACGGTGACAGCCTTGCCGGAGTAGCCGGACGCAGCGGCCTTGACCGCAACCGCACCGGCGGAGGTCGTGACAGCACCCTCCACACCATCGGTGGTCAGGCCCTCGACCTCAGTCATGTCATCGGTGACGGTGCCTCGGGCAGGACGGAGACATAGGCGGCCAGCGTCTCGGCGTGGTTGTTCGCCTCGATGATGGGGGCGGTGACATCGTTCAGCACAGCCAGCAGTGCGCTGCAGACCAGACAGATAACGACCAGCACGATAACGGGCAGCACAAGCTCCTTGAAGGCGCTCTGCTTCTCGGTATTCTGATTTTCAGCCATTATTCAGCACCGCCTTTCTTGGCCTTTTTGGGCTTTTTGTAGCCCAGCGGCGTCTGGTGGCCCCAAGCGTTGAACCACGGGGTCATCAGGTTGCCCAGCAGGATGGCGTAGCTCATGCCCTCATTCATCGAGCCGAAGTGGCGGATCAGGAAGGTGATGAGACCGATAAAGACGCCGTAGAACAGCTTGCCCTTGGTGGTGAAGGGGCAGGTCACATAGTCGGTCGCCATAAAGACGGCACCGAACAAAAGACCGCCGGACATGCACTCGACCAGAGCGGTGTAGGGGCTGCCGGTGTTCAGCGCGGTCAGCACAAAGACGGTGGCCACGATGGTGACGGGGACAGTGGCCTCAATGGTGCGGGTGGCAACCAGATAGGCAAAGCCCAGCAGGATCGCCAGCACGCAGACCTCGCCCATCATGCCGCCGTGGAAGCCAAGGAAGATGTCCAGCAGGTTCAGGCTGGTCTTGTCGGCCACGGCCAGCGGCGTGGCGGAGGCCAGCGCGTCAACGGCCATGTCGGGGTAGACATAGGCGGTCATGCGGGAGGTAAAGCCGAGGAACAGCACGATACGGCCCACCAGCGCGGGGTTGGCAAAGTTATAGCCAAGGCCGCCGAAGAGCTGCTTCGTGATAACGATGGCCACAAAGGCACCGACCACGGCAATCCAGAGCGGCATGCCCACGGGCATGTTCAGTGCCAGAATGATGCCGGTGACAACGGCAGACAGATCCCCCGCCGTGTTCGGCTTTTTCAGCAGCATTTCATATAAGTATTCAAACGCCACGCAGGCCAGGGTGGTCACAGCCACCAGCACAAGAGCCTGCACGCCGAAGATCAGCCGGCAGCCAGCACGGCGGGCAGCAGCGCAATGACAACATTGCCCATCAGCGCGGGTGGTGGTCGCTTCGCGGATGTGCGGCGAGGCGGTAACGATCAGACGATCTTCCATTGGTTATTTGCCTCCTTTCCGCAGCTCGGCCATATACCAGCCCTTGGCAAGGCCCATCGTCTGGCTGACGGGGCGCTTGGCCGGGCAGGCGTAGGTGCAGCTGCCGCAGGCTACGCAGAGATCCACGCAGCGTGCCTTCAGCGCATCAAAATCCTTGTTGGCAAAGTCCTGCACAATGACCACGGCTCCAGACCCATGGGGCAGGCCTCGATGCAGCGGCCGCAGCGGATGCAGGCCGACGGCTCAGGCAGGGTGGCGGCGGCCTTGCTGAACAGCAGCAGGCCGTTGTTCTGCTTCAGGACCGGGAAGTCCGCGCTGGGGGCGGCACCGCCCATCATGGGGCCGCCGAAGATGATCTTGCCCAGCTCGACCCCTCCTTGATGCCGCCGCAGGCTCGATGACATCGCGGTAGAGCGTGCCGATGGGGACCTCGATGTTCTGGGGCTTGGCGATGGCATCGCCCTCCACGGTGACGCGCTTCGTCACCAGCGGGATGCCGGTCTTGAGGAACTTGCCTAAGGTAGACACGCTCGTCACATTCATGATGACGCAGCCCACATCGGCGGGCAGACCCGGCTTGCCGGAGGGGCCGAACTGCGGCACCTCGCGGCCTGTGCAGGTCTCGACCAGCGTTTTCTCAGCACCCTGCGGGTAGCGCATCGGCAGGCCCTTGACCTCAACCCCTTTCATCTCGCGGGTCAGCGAGCAGAGAAGGTCGATGCACTCAGGCTTGTTGCGCTCAATGCCGATGATGCAGTGCGGGATCTCGCAGTACTTCATGACAGCGGCGATGCCGGAGATGATGGTGTCGCTGCACTCAAGCATCTCGCGGCAGTCGGTGGTCAGGTAGGGCTCGCACTCGGCTGCGTTGATGAGCAGCGTGTCGATCGTGTTGGCAGCCAGCTTGACATGCGTCGGGAAGCCGGCACCGCCGACGCGACCAGACCGCAGGCCTGCACGGCGGCCAGAAGGCTTGCCTTGTCGGTGACGACAGGCGGCACGCAGGCGGGGTCCACCGTCTGTGCGCCATCGGTCTTAATGGCAACGGCCGTTGCCATTGCGCCATTGACCATGCGCAGCGGGGCAATGTCCTGCACAGTGCCGGACACGCTGGAGTAGACATTGGCGGACACAAAGCCGCCGGCCTTGCCGATCACGGTACCGACCATGACGGTGTCGCCCTTTTTGACGACAGGCTCTGCGGGTGCGCCGATATGCATCGACATGGGAATGACAACATGCTCAGGCACCGGCATCTTGACGGTCGGCAGCCCGGCTGTAGCCTTCACATGCGGCACAGCGGCACCCTTGGCAGAGCGCTTTAGGGATTTGAACAATCTGATTTCCCCCATTTCTCTTTTTGGCATTGCCGCACCATTCTGACTGCCGATACGGCGGGAATCGTGCGGCGATGACCTTTGATTCTCACCCGGGCAGGCGTTGTCTGCTCCCCTGTCCGGGCGGATAACAATACAGATATATTGTACCATTTTTCAAGGTCAAGTCAAGCAAGCAGGCGGCAGTTTTGTGCCGAACCCGCAAGAATTGCAACAATTTTCGCAACCGATGCAGAATTGAACTGCTGTATAAAAATTAACAATCCGACAAAGAAAAAAGCCCGGCAGCGAAAGCTGCCGGGCTGTGACTTACAGCTCGATCTCCTGCAGGCGGAGCAGGGCCAGGATATAGATCTTGAGGGCCTCAATGAGCTTCTCAAACGGGGTGCCCTCGTTGGCGCCGTGCATGGGACCGGCAAAGTCAGGGATGCAATGTCGGTGTGCTCGGGGCCGAAGCTGACGGCATACGGGAAGTGGCGTGCGTAGGTGCCGCCGCCCATCGTGAAGGGGGTCTTGCCCTCGCCGGTCACATCGTTGTAGGTGCTGATCAGGGTCTGGATAGCCGGGCTGTCGGCATCAATATAGAACGGCACGCGGCTCGTCACATTCTCGATGCGGGCGGCCGCGCCGCAGATCTTCTCCATGGCGGCGGTCATCTTCTCGGGATCGTGTTGGTGGGATAGCGGCAGTCGAAGCTCTGGCGGATGATGCCGTCCTTCATCTCGATCGTGCCGCCGATGATCGTCAGCGGGTCAAACAGGCCGTCATCGGCGGCAATGCCCAGCGCGCTGCCGTCCGTGGAGGCGTGCAGCGTATGCAGCACCTGCAGGTAGGCCTCCTCCTGCGGGGTGCAGACGCCGCTCTTGAGCAGGCAGTCAACGATCAGGCCGATGGCGTTGACGGTACCCTCGGGCATGGCGGCATGGCCGCTCTTGCCCCAGCCGCGGATGACGGTGGCACCGCCTTCCCCTGCCTCAAAGGTCACGCCCTCGCAGGGAACCAGTGCGCCTGCGGCCACCTGCACGGTGCAGGCTGCGCGGTCAGGCACGGCGTTGTGGGCTACGCCGCCCTCAAAGGCGGTGATGATGCCGTTCTCAAAGCGGGGGCTGACGATCTCGCCGTTGAAGCCGCCCTTCTCGCCGTTGCAGACCGGGAACTCGGCATCGGGGGTAAAGCAGAAGGCGGGCATCGGGTAATGCTCGGCGTAGTAGTCTACGTCGTGCATGTTGGTCTCCTCGTTGGTGCCCAGCAGGCGCGCACGGGGTATTTCAGCTCAATGCCGCTGTCCTTGAGGTATTTCAGCGCATACAGGCAGAGGATGCTCGGGCCCTTGTCATCGGCCACGCCGCGGCCCAGCAGCCAGCCGTCCCGCACGCGGACGGTGTAGGGGTCGGCGTCCCAGCCGTTGCCCTCGGGCACGACATCGGTGTGGGTGATGGTGCCAAGGAACTTCTGGCCATCGGCGATGCGGCCGGTCTCGGCCCAGCCGATGTAGCCATCGGCGTTGAAGGTGTCAAGGCCCAGCTCCCCGGCGATCTCCAGCGCTTGTCCAGTGCAGCGGCGGGGGCCGGCACCGAACGGTGCGCCCGGCTCCGGCGTACCCTCAACGCTGGGTACGGCAACAAGGCGGGTGATGTCGCGCAGGATATTGTCGCGGTTTTGCTCGGCAAAGGCGTCAATGGACGCCCAACGCATATCGTTCATGGATGGAATCCTCCCAGAGTTTTTCTTTCAGTATACCACATTGTCGGAATTTGTAAACGGAAAGTTGCGTAGAAAGCATGGCAGAGGGGCGGCGTCCTCGACGCCCCGGCGGCATGGGGCATGCCGCCCTACGGTTTGTGATGCCGTTTGGCGAGGCGGGGTGCCCTCACCTGCCATGCAGTCTTGCCGCCCCGCAAACATTCACCGCATCCTTCCCTCCCCGCCCGCAGTGCTTGCAGGTAAAGGTGTCGTCACAGCGGTGGTTTTTATAGTATCCGTTTTGGAATTGTTTGCGTTTGTTTTCACGGTTCATGGATGTGTCCTCCCGAATTTTTACAGTAAGCGGTAAAAATCCGTATGGGAGGAACGCGTAGCATTTGGCAATGGCGCGACCTCCCGGTCAGCGCACAAGCTCCAAAGCACCTGATTTCAAAAAGCAGTTCTCCTTATTATAATAATAGGAATATTTGCAGGGGCAGCCATTGGCCGCCCGGGGAATAATGTGGTGGCAGCCGCAGCGTTTCCGGGTCGATGCCCGTTCGTTTGCTGCGGGGAAAATTTACGCTTCCTCTTCCCTGCCGTTCATCGTGACGATCTCGCAGATGGTGCGGCCGGTCGGGGTGCCGGCGAGGCCGCCGATGCCGGTTTCGCGCAGATCCTGGCTCATCGCGTTGCCGACTTCGGCCATCGCATCAATGACCTCGTCGGCCGGGATATGCCCGACCACACCGGCCAGCGCCATATCGGCGGCGGAGACGCGTTCATGGCGCCGATGACATTGCGCTTGATGCAGGGTATCTCCACAAGGCCCGCCACCGGGTCGCAGACAAGCCCCTCCAGATTTGTGAGCGCCATGGCGAACGCCTCGGCGCACTGCTCGGCCGTGCGCCCCGGATGTCCACCAGTGCGGCGGCAGCCATTGCGCTGGCAGCGCCGACCTCCGCCTGACAGCCGCCCTCG
>ENA-OQLB01001348-OQLB01001348.1-human-gut-metagenome-genome-assembly--contig:-NODE-1348-length-10615-cov-1.593345_pt1 | contig 10615 bp, 13 predicted proteins | sample MGYA00242656_ERZ504813 | MGnify/ENA primary metagenome ERZ504813 (study PRJEB26092, sample SAMD00036388) | human gut metagenome | host: Homo sapiens | study: EMG produced TPA metagenomics assembly of... | reverse complement strand
CGTTACGGTGTATCGTTTAAAGTTCTTTTAGTAAACGTTAATTTCCGATTATCTACCTATTAGGTTAAGGCAGACAACCAAAGTATTTTAATTCTTTTAGTAAATGCATTCCACCCCAAATAGTTTCATCATTCAGGATGAGCTACGATCATAACATTTTGATAATCACTTAATTGGACTTGATCAAAAATATCTTGATGTTCGATTTTATTTATTTTGCGTTTGCGTTAGTACATCCTGTTAGGAGGACTAAACAGATTATTAGTAGTTTCTTCATACTTGAATTGTACCACTTTATTCAATTAATAAAATTAAACCTTTCTTAATATTGCTTAAGAGAAACTAAATAAATAAAAAGTTTGACAGTTAAGGGCAAACTTGGTAAAATCTTCTTGCTTACCGGAGGGTATAAGAAATTATGCTGGATAAGGTAGTGGGTCAAACCACTATTTTATCCAGCTTTTTTAGGAGGAAAATATGAATGATGAATTATTAAATGGAAGTGTTTTTAAAAGTTTGATGCTCTTTGCAATTCCCTTCATGTTATCAAACTTATTACAAGTATTATACGGAGCTGCTGATTTATTTGTGGTGGGGCATTTCGCTACAACAAGTGATGTTTCAGCAGTTTCTATCGGTAGTCAAACAATGGCGATGCTAACTAACCTGATCCTTGGGTTTACAACAGGGATCACAGTATTATTAGGACAATTTTTTTGGAGCTAAAAAGGAAAAAGAATTAGCTGCAACAGTGGGTTCTTCAGTTGTGTTGTTTACTATGATTGCTGTGACTATTTCAATTATATTATTTTTGACTAATCATCAGATTGTAGGATTAATGCATACACCTAACGATGCAATCAGTGCAACTAGAAGTTATTTATATATTTGTAGTTTAGGAACTGTTTTTATTGTAGGATATAATGCAGTTAGTGCTATTTTAAGAGGTTTAGGTGATAGTAAGACGCCTCTTTTATTTGTTGCAATTGCGTGTGTAATAAATGTTATTGTAGATTTTATTTTGGTAGATAGCTATCAAATGGGAGCAGCGGGAGCTGCTATTGCAACGGTATTAGCACAAGCAGGAGCTTTTATTTTTTCATTGATCTATCTAAAATATAAAGGATTAGGTTTTAAGTTTAATCGCCAAGATATTAGTTTTAATCTTCCGATGATTGCGAAAATCACAAAAGTTGGGTTACCAATCGGCTTGCAAAGTGCTTTAGTTGGTATTTCTTTTTTGTTGATTACGGTAATCGTCAATGGTATGGGGTTAGTTGCTAGTGCTTCTGTTGGAGTTGTTGAAAAATTGATTGAATTTTTAATGTTACCAGCAATTGCCTTAGGTAATGCTGTTGCAACGATGACAGCTCAAAATTTGGGGCCGAGCAGTATTCACGAGCGTATAAATCAATGCGTTATGGGATTGCTTTTTGTCTTTCGATTTCATTGATTGTGACAATTGTTTGTCAATTTGATGGAAGTATTTTCACACGAATTTTTTCTAGTGACCAGGCAGTAATTAAAAATGCGGCTTTATATTTACAAACATATTCTTTTGATTGTTTATGTACAAGTTTTATCTTTTGTTATAATGGTTATTTAAATGGTGGTGGATATACTGTTTTTACGATGCTTCATAGTTTGCTGGCAACCTTTATTTTAAGAATTCCATTAACTTTAGTAATTAGTAAATTGAGCGGAATTACTTTATTTCATATGGGGATTGCATCACCTATTGCTTCTATGGCATCGATTATCATGTGTGTCATTTATATTCGTTATTTAAATAAGAAATTATTATTTTAATTTTTTTGCTTATCTTTGCAAAATATACTATATGAGGTGAGAGAAATGATAAAAAGAGATAGCTATTTAATTTATAGGAGAATTAAGTACAAAGGAAAATATAAGCGAACGGTATGTTATTACTTGTAGTTATCATTTTGAATTTTTTATTAAGGAAATTATGAGGATTTTATGATCTCAATATAGTAATGGTCTGTTTTTACAAATGTGTTAGATATATGAAAAAGCTAAGTTAGAATATTTGAATAAAATCATGAAAAAGATTGTCAACGACAATCTAAAATAATTAGGAAAATTATTAGATAGAATTAATTTCTTCATTTGAAATGACTTTTATATCAGCAGATTGATATATAATTAATCCAATAATGACGATAATACAACCAATCAATTTGTTAAGGGTGAAGACGTGATAGATATAATAGTCTAGTATCATTCCACTAAGTAATTGAGAGATAAAAGTAATTAGAGTTAGCTTGATTGGAGTAACTTTGGAAATGACGATGTTTAAAATTAGAACATTAAAGACACCAATTATTCCTCCAACTAACATTATTAGATCTATCTTTGTAAATGAAATGTTTTTGAATGCTGGTAACAGGGTAAAAAATAAGAGAATTGAACTAGTAAGCAAACCAGTAAAGTAATTAAAGAAAGTGCTTTGATAAGGACCGATTTTTTTTGCTAAATATCCATTTATGGAACGGCTTAAAACAATAGTCATACCGCTAGCTATTGCACATATTATTGCAATCATTTAACCATCACTCCAATTCCAATTGTGACAATTATTAAACTTAACCATTTAAGTGGTGTTAGTTTTCTTTTTAATGACCCTAGCCAGCCTTTAGATTCTAGGATGATAGAAATAATCATTTGACCCAGTAGCCTAATGCTGTTAACAAAGCTGTACCGATATTATTGACAGCGATAATATTAAAAATTACAGTTAGTACACCAATTACTCCGCCGGTGTATAAAATAAAGGGTAAATGATGTTTAAAGGAAATTTCTTGCTTTTTTAAAAACATGATCAAGGTAAAAGTAATTAAACCAATCAAATGAATAATAACGGTTGCTAGATAAACACCACAGTGGGCAGATAGTTGACCATTAAAAATATTCATGGTCGATACGATTAAACCACATAAAAAAGATAATAATAAATACATAGTTAACACCTCCAAATTTATTATAAAGAAAAGATATTGCTTTTAAATACGACATATGTCATATTTAAGGTGGTGATATATATGAAAAATCGAGAGTATTATATCAATTTGCTTAAGTTGAGCAGATGATGAGTGATGATAATTATCAGTATCTTGAATTATGTGAGTTTTCTAAGGCTGAACATCTATTACATCAAGGCAGATATTAGAATATTTATATATTCTTGTATCTGGAAGAATTAAAAGCTGTCGAACGACTGCGAATGGAACAACAGTTTTATCAGCTTTTTCTAATCCAATCACAGTTACTGGAGAAGTTGAATTTCTAAATCATCATGAAGTCACTAATGATGTTTACGCACTCAAAAATACAGTTTGTTTTAGAATATCAGTGGCGCAATATGAAGATATTTTATTACATGATTTAATATTTATGCGTTATTTAGCACGAACACTTTCAAATCGGCTATATCATGCTAATCATAATACTGCTATTTCAATTAATTATCCAGTTGAAAATCGTTTAGCTTCATATCTTATTTCGAGTGCTCAACAATTGATCATTAAGGATAATTTTGTTCAAGTAGCAGAAATGATCGGGTGCAGTTATCGTCAGTTACAGCGAGTCTTAAATGACTTTTGTCAGTGTGGGTATCTTTGTAAGGTTAAACGAGGCAATTACTTGATTACGGATGAAAGTGCAGTAAAAGCATTAGGTCAGGATTTGTATTATATATAAAAACTAGGGTGGCTATGGCCATCCTAGTTATCGTCATGAAGAATAATTGTATTAAAAGCAAGCGTTGGGCCTACTGCAATTACACGTTGATTTGCAGAACCTTTCCAATGTAATTGAGGATCTAATTGGGTAATTTCAAAGCGCCCATCAACGATTACATCAATATTTTTGATAAAATCAATCGTTTTAATATCATCAAATTGGAAACCGGTATATAGCCAAATTGTTTTATCAGGATAACGTTCTTTAATTTCTTTAATCAATTGACCAACTTCATTAATTGAGGAAGGGTGGAGCGGATCACCACCACTGAAAGTAATTCCAGAAATGTAATCTTTATCAAGTTCTGTAAAGATTTCAGCTTTAGCTTCAGCATCAAAAGGAATACCGCTAGTGACATCCCATGTTTGAGGGTTGTGACATCCCGGACATCGATGTACATCCTGAAAGCCAAAGAACTACTCGGAGCCCTTCACCATTTAACATATCATCTTTTGTTATATTATGATAATTCATTACATTGATTTCCGATCTGCAATTTCTGCCATTTTTGCATCATTTAACGCGTATCCCCTTTAACTCGTGAATATGATAAATAACCGTTCATCCGATCTATCTTTGTTAAGTTTTTACTTCCACATTTTGGGCAAACATCCATATTTAATTCTTCATGGCCACAATCATCGCAATAGGATAATGATAGATTTACACCTTCATAAAAGCCTAATCTCATTGCACGTTTAAGTAAGGTTTTAAAAGCTTGCATGTTGTAATCGATTGGATATTTGACATATTGAATCTTACCGCCATTACATAAGTCCCAAAAACGTTTTTTCTTTATCTTGTTTTTCAATAGGACTAATTTCTTCAGAAACATGACAATGGAAAGAGTTGCTGACATAATCACGGTCACTAACGTTTTCAATTACACCATGTTTTTTTCGGAATTGTTGCACTTGAAGACCACAGAGGTTTTCTGCTGGGGTCCCATAAATAGCATATAAACGACCATCTTCCTCTTTGAATTTTTCAACCATTTGATTAATATGTTCCATTGTTTTTAAAGCAAATGAACCATCTTCAACTAATGATTTTTTATGTGCTAACTGTTCTAATTCATTTAAAGCAGTTATTCCAAAAGAAGCAGTAGCAGATTTTAAAATAGGTTTGATTTTATCATGTAGACCAAGATGCCCACCATAGAAGCCTCCTTCACAATAAGCAAGAGGATTAACAGAGGCTTTCATCTCACCAAGATAATCATATGTTCGTAAATGTAACTTTCTAATTAAGTTTAAATAATAATCTAATACATCAAAGAAAGGTTTACTTTCTTGTTTTGCTTTAGCATAAATAAGAGGCAAGTGGAGACTGATCGCTCCAATATTAAAGCGTCCTACAAATACGGGAGTATCATTTTCATCAGCAGGATGCATTCCTCCTCGACGATACCAAGGTGATAAAAAAGGCCCGGCATCCCATTGGAGAGATGATTTCTCCATATTTTTTGTAGATTGAAGCTACATATCCTTCACCTGATAAGCTGAGCCAGTCAGGATACATTGTTTTGCTTGAACATAATACTGCTGCTTCAAATAATTCTTCAAGATCTTTACCCTCGCCATGGAGTTCTTCATCATATAAGAAAACAATCTTAGGAAATAAAACCGGTTTTTTATTTCCTTTTTTTCCTTGTCCACGTCGACGAACATGAAGCATTTCAATTGAAGCCATTTTCGCAAATTTGCCAGTTCCTGTTCCTGTCGTCATTGTAATAAAAGGGTAGTCACCTCGGCTGGATGAAACTGAATTAAATTTATATTCCCATCCTTGGAACCCTTGTCTAAATTCATTTAAAACATCACCCTCAGCTACTTTTGAAGCAGTTTCTGGATCTAATCCTAAACTTAGATATTTTTCATAAAATAAATCAAAAGTCTTGATGGCATATGGTTCTAATAATAAATCAACGCTAGGAACAGTAAAACCACCATATTGTTGACTAGCTGCTGATAAAGTAATATCACCAATTACATCGAAAGCTACGTCTAGAGTTTTAGGTTCATTATACCAAAGATTTCCCATTTCAAATCCACCTTCAAGAACGCTTTTAACATCAAAAAGGCAGCAGTTCATTGTATCACGGCGGGCAGACATATCATGAATATAGATATAACCATCACGAATAGCTTGTAGTTCTTCAGTCGTAAGGAAGAATTTTTTTATATAACTCTTTATTTAATTCATTAAAAATCAAACTTCGTTTGGTCGATTACTAAAGCACTATCAGTATTACTGTTTTCTTTATCTCCAATATACATGATTGATTGTGATTTTTTATAGACCTCATCTAACATTGCCACAAAGTCTTGTTTGTAGTTCCGGTAATCACGATAGCTTTTTGCTACTTTAGGGTTGATTGCATCTAAAGCACCTTCAACAACATTGTGCATTTGAGAGATAGTAATTTCATTGCTATTGAAATCTTTAACTCGGGCTTCAACAAAATCACAAATTTGTGCTTCTTCACCTTCTTTGAATTTATATAAACAGCGTGTCGCAGATTTATTGATTGCTGTTACAACTTTTTGTATATTAAAAAGCTCTTTAGTATTATCTTTCTTGATTACGTACATTCTTTTGTCCTCCATAATAAGTTTCGTAAATTAGTATATTAGAGAATTATCGACTTGAAAAGTAAAATGCTCTATTAGTAGTAAACAAATATTTTTTGTTGATATTTTTAGGAAAATAGCAATTATTTTTGTTAGATGATGATAGTACTAGATGTATCAAAATAGATAATTTACTAATTTTCTAAAATTGAAAAAAACTAGAGAAATTAATATAAATATCAGTTATAATTAATATTTGTGTGCATTGCCAATTGAATATTTTAATGAGGCGATGATGCGTATTATTTTTATAAAAAAAGTTTTAGTGTTAACATAATAAAAGAGATTTTTAGGAGGGAACAGAATGAAAGTTATTAAAAGAGATGGTCAAATCGTTGAGTTTGATGCTTCAAAAATTGAAAAAGCAATTTTAAAAGCAATGCAGTGCGGAAGCGGGATCGTTGATTCTAAATGTGCTCATGATATTGCTGTAGAGATAGAAAACTGGCATCAATTCAGTGATAATAATATTTCGATATATCGAATTGAGGGACAAGTTTTTGAAAAATTAATTGAAAAAGGACAAATCTTAACTGCTAAAGCATATGAAGGATATCGTAAAGTTCGGGAGTTTCAAAGAGAAACAAATACGATTGACAAAGAGATATATGGAATTGTAAACCAAACTAATAAAGAAGCAATGGAAGAAAATTCAAATAAAGATGCTACAGTTTTAGCAACTCAAAGAGATTTGATTGCTGGTGAATTTTCAAAAGATTATTGTCGGCGGCTATTATTACCACCTAAAATTGTTCAGGCACATGATGATGGAATCATTCATTTCCATGATATGGATTACTATATCCAAAAAATGCATAATTGCGATCTTGTCAATTTAAAGGATATGTTTGCTAAAGGAACAGTTATTAATGATAAGTTGATTGAAACACCTAAATCATTACAAACAGCTTGTACTGTGGCAACTCAAATCGTACAACAAGTAGCTAATGGTCAATATGGTGGACAAACTATCTCATTAGCTCATTTATCACCATATGTGCGTTTAAGTTATGAGAAGCACCAACGAAATGTTCGTAATGAAGGTCGTTTGATTGGAATTGACTATAGTGAAGAACAAATTATTAAGATTGCTAAATCACGCCTACAAGATGAAATTAAAGCCGGAATTCAAACGATTCAATATCAAATTAATACTTTCTCAACTACTAATGGACAAGCACCATTTTTATCAGTGTTTATGTATTTAAGAGAAGAACCTGAATATATTGAAGAAACAGCAATGCTGATTGAAGAAACATTAAAACAACGATTTATTGGAATGAAAAATCCTGTTGGAGCTTATGTGACACCAGCTTTCCCAAAACTTTTATATGTTCTTGATGATAATAATGTACCGCAAGATAGTAAGTATCGTTATTTAACGGATTTAGCAGTTAAATGTGTCTCAAAGAGAATGATGCCAGATTTTATTTCTGCTAAGATCATGCGTGAAAACTATGAGGGACAAGTATTCCCTTGCATGGGATGCCGTAGTTTCTTATCACCATGGAAAGATGAAAATGGTGAATACAAGTGGTATGGTCGTTTTAATCAAGGAGTAGTGACATTGAATCTTGCTGATGCTGGTCTGTCAGCTAATCATAAATTAGATAACTTTTGGAAATCTTAGATGAACGTTTAGAATTATGTAAAGAGGCCTTGATGTTACGTCATGAAAGTTTAAAAGGAACACTAGCAGATGTTAGCCCGATTCATTGGCGTTATTGGAGCTTTAGCTCGTTTAGAGTCAGGGGAACCAATTGATAAGCTTTTGGAAAATGGGTATTCAACGATTTCCTTAGGGTATATTGGTTTATATGAATGTGTTGTAGCTTTAATTGGTCAAACTCATACTTCTAAAGAAGGAAATGAGTTAGCAACAAAGATCATGGAACGTTTAAGAAGTGCTTGTGACAGCTGGAAAGAAGAAACAGGATTAGGTTTTGGTTTATATGGAACTCCAGCAGAATCAACTACATATACATTCGCTAGAGCATTAAAGAAACGTTGGAATTGTTGAAGGAATTACTGATAAGGATTATTTAACAAATTCATACCATGTTAATGTTAAAGAACATATTGATGCTTTTGATAAACTGCAAGTTGAAGCAAAATTCCAAAAAGTATCTTCTGGCGGAGCAATCAGTTATGTTGAAGTCACTAATATGTCAGAAAATTAGATGCTTTATCAGCGTTGATTGACTATATGTATAACACAATTCAATATGCAGAGATTAATACAAAATCAGATTATTGTCAGGAATGCGGATTTGACGGCGAAATCTTACTAGATGAAAATCGGGAATGGTATTGTCCAAATTGTGGAAATCGTAATCATAAACTTTAAATGTTTGTCGTCGTACTTGTGGTTATTAGGTGATAATTTCTGGAATCAAGGTAGAACACAAGAAATTGCTGAACGTTTTGTTCACTTAGATAATCATCTTTATGGTGAGTAACGATGAGATATGCTCAAATTCGAAAAACGGATATTGCTAACGGAGAAGGAATTAGGGTATCTTTATATGTTCAAGGTTGTAAACGACATTGTCCAAACTGTTTTAATCCCGAAACTTGGGATTTTACTGGCGGGAATAAATTTGATTTAAAAACTGAAAATATTTTAATTAAATTAGTAAATCAGCCGCATATCGTAGGAATCACGATTCTTGGTGGTGAACCATTAGAGTTGGAAAATCGCCAGGATGTTTCCATTTTATTAAAACATCTTAAGGAACAATGTCCTAATAAGACAATCTGGTTATATTCTTCTTTCTTATATGAAGAAATCAAAGATTTTGATGTTGAGATTTTATCATATTTAGATGTTTTAATTGATGGACCGTTTGTTGAAGCATTGAAGGATCGTAAATTAAGATTCCGTGGATCCTCAAATCAACGATTAATAGATGTAAAAAATCATTAGCTAATGATGAGGTTATTTTATATCAAGATAGCCGTTATTATAAAAATGATAAAGAGGTATGACCATATCATACCTTTTTTACATAAGTAATATTTTTAAGTGTTGAAGACATATCTACGAGATATTTAAATAGATGATTTCAAGAAAAAATGAAACTCAAATTTTTCTTTCTAGTAATTAGAATCAAGATATCTTATAATATAAGGAAAGGTTAAGGGATATTTTATGAGTAATATAAGGATTCAATTATTAAATGTAATCAATAGAGAATCATCAAATTCAATGAATTTTATTATCGCACAGTATATTTTAGAAAATCTTGATAGGCGAAAGGTAATTACTACTAAAGAATTAGCTGATAATTGTAATGTATCAAAGTCTTCAATTAGCCGCTTCTGTCGTAAAATCGGGTATGAGGATTTTATGGAGCTTCAATATGCGATTGCAACATATAACTCATTTATTGCAGAAAGATTTTCTCATATTGATGGTGTTACAACCAAAGATTATGTTGTGAACTATTTCGAACGTTCTAAAAGAAATAATTAATTATTTAAATCAAAATATGGATACGGACACTCTCGAAGAGTTAGTTAAAGATATTCATGACTATAAGAGAGTAGTTTTAATGGGACATGTTCAATCTAGTTTTCCGGCTATTTCCCTTCAATATTATTTAACGATTTTACATAAATTCATTTATTCAACACAGGATCCAAATGAACAAAGAGAAATGCTGGAGACTTTAGATGATCAAAATCTGATTATTATTTTTAGTGCCGGGGGAAGATTTTTAGAAAGAGTGCTGGATCGTTTGAGTGTTATGGATAGAGAAAATGGTCCTAAAATATATATGATAACTGCAAATAAGTTAAAACATTTTCCTTTTGTTCATAAATATATTGAATTATCTGAAGAATTTAGTTATTCATCGTCCGTTATATTAGAGATGTATTCTAATCTTATTTCGCTTATTTATCATAAAAAATATACTGATAATTATTATTGATGATAAAGTAAGAGATTTAAGCAAGAGTAGTTAAATGTGTTTCATAAATAACAAAATCCAAGGCTTAAAAGCCTTGATTTTATTTTCCTGTTCATATGAGAATCAGTGGAATAGTCTAAGAAAATATAAGTCTTTTAAAAGAAGAGTGAGGATATAATAGTATGACGATCAAGCGCTCAATAGCTAAGGACTTGATCAACATATTCTTATCTCTTTTTTAATAAATGACAAATAGTTATTAAAGGTAAGCTTTTGTTTCATGTTTTGAAACAGTGTGCCAGCTTG
>ENA-OQLB01001347-OQLB01001347.1-human-gut-metagenome-genome-assembly--contig:-NODE-1347-length-10620-cov-1.401315_pt1 | contig 10620 bp, 13 predicted proteins | sample MGYA00242656_ERZ504813 | MGnify/ENA primary metagenome ERZ504813 (study PRJEB26092, sample SAMD00036388) | human gut metagenome | host: Homo sapiens | study: EMG produced TPA metagenomics assembly of... | reverse complement strand
TATTTAATGAAGAAGTGTAAGTTAACGTAACAAAATCCTGTTGTGCAAACTGTACCGTTTTGACTTCTTTATCTAAAACAAAACCATCTGGCAGTCAATTTCTTCCACATTATATGTACCCATTGGCAATCCAGATAAAGATAACTTACCATTTGTATCACATGAATAAATACCGTTTTCTAATTCTTTACCATTCACTAATTTTACGACATCATCATTGCTTCCTTTACCTGAGCCAACAGTAATCGCATCTCCTTTAGAATATAATTTTTCTAAAGAAACACTATCATAAATATCTTGGTTTGCAGTAATCTTGAATTGTACTTTTGTTAAATCATAATCAGCTTTATTGACCTCTATATTAGAAGTTTCTAAAGACTTATTTATCTCTAACGTACCTGTAGGTCTTAATTTATTGACAACGATCTGCTCTGTTGTCTGATCTTTATTAACTGTTACCTGAAACGTCTTTTGAAGAACTGCATGACCATCAGGTACTTTTGTTTCAGTTAATAGATACTCTCCGACTGGTAATCCAGTCATAGATAATTTACCATCCTTTACAACTAGTTTCTTTTCAAAATCAAGTGTAGTGTGTTTTAATAAAAATTCTGAACCGTCAATCAGTTTTCCTGTATCATTGGTTTTTCTTAATTCAAAATCACCTACATCCATCCATTTAACATTTAAGCTCAATGTTCGTGGATCACTAATTATTGATAATGTTCCTTCTGTTTGATAATTACCTCCCGCTGAAATTGCAAGAGGTGCAAACATTGTAAGATTATTACCTGCCAATTCCCCGCTACTATAATCTTCCATTTTTTGTAACGGTGCTGATAAATAAAAAGTATCACCGCCATTAATCGAAACTGTTCCGCTGTTAACTGTCCCTTTTGTCAGATTATGTAATTCTACTCCACTTTGTAATGGGATACTAACAGTTACTTCTGAAGATGTATTTAATGTTATATTTTCTGTTCTCTGTTCTCCATCTTCAAAATAAGCTTGAACATTATTATTTGTTAAGTTAAATGTTTTTGTTGGTACAGGCATAGACTGAATCTGATCGTATCTCGCTTTTAAACCAACACCATGTGCTTCTAAATCGTCCCAATCATTGCCACCATATAAATCACCTGAATACGCATAACTAGCCATAATATGCGTATAAAGATATTTAGTAGTATCATTTGTAACCTGATCATCTTTAAAAACATCTCCTGGCCCACCATAACCATAGTAAAGTACTTTTAGAAGTGCTTCATTATGTTCTATCACATAAGGTGCATACTGCTTGTGGGGGAGTTTCTTTTGAGGCTTCTAGACAATACGCTAAACTGCCGTTTATATAGCACATTTTTGTAGACCAGTTTCCAAGCCAGCTTGGATAACGGATTTCCTGTCCCCAGGTCAATGTAGCGTTTAAGGCATTTGCCTGAGTTAATGTCGATGCACTGATACTTAAAAACATCGCCAGTACTAACATAAGCTGTTTCCAGCATTTTTTTATTTTGTTTAATCCTTTCATTTCTCTACCTCACTTTAAGTTAAAATAAAAAAGATATCGTTTTGATATCTAATAAATATTAATTTGTATCTATATCGCCTCCCTTCGTATTATTGCAATAATAACGGCACTAACGCCTACTAATACGACAAATATTTTTAAATTTGCTAGTATCATTTGTCTTTGCTGCAGCTATAGGAGAATGTTTAGGTATGATGCTGATATCATAATTCATACCGTTTTTGCTTTCATTGTTAAATACAGGTACGGATATTAATGTAGCATGATATTCTCATACCTGTTAATATCTGTTGCCTGAAGCAGATAAACACCCTTTTCTAATTGATCAAATTTGACCGTTCCATAGTCATTGGTAGTTTTTCTAGTTCCAACTATATTTTTTGAAACAGTAATTTTTGAAATAGTGTATGCTGCATTTTTCATATCTTCTGCCGTTTCTAAAGTGTTTAAATCAATCTCAATATCCTGCAGATCATCTATAAAAAGGTACTGTCCATTAACTACATCACCAACTTTAATTAATTCTAGTTCTACGTTTTTAACACTGGTTCCCTTTTTTCCTTCTTCAAGATTTACTGTTATAGATCCGACTTCGTCTAAAGCAGGAGACAGCGGTTATACTGATTAAAAATAAAAAAACTGTGAATACTGCTGTAATTAATTTTTTACACATTTTTCACCCCTCGTTTTCTAAAAAATAGTATGCCTGCCACTGAAAACAGAACAGGAATAACATAGAAAATAATTTCCCTTAATGACGGCATACTGCTTTTAATTGATTTCTTTTCCTTTTCTTCATACGGAACTCTTTTACCTGTTATTACAAGCCTGTGGGTATTTAGCCCATAAGGAGTACAGGTAATCAGTGTCGCTAAATCCTGATTATCTATAATTGAATAACTTACCTTATCAGGCAGTACTACCTCGATTTTATTTATTTTATATGCTAAAGTTTTATCAATTATTTTAATAAAAAAAAGATCATCCTTTTTAAGTTCGTCTAATCGAGTAAAAAGTTTGCTTGACGGCAAACCTCTATGGCCAGTTAAAACAGTGTGGGTATTGTTACCACCTACAGGCAAAGAACTGTCCTCTATATGGCCAGCTCCCACATTTAATACATCACTGTCTGTCCATGATAGACAGGCATATTTACCTTTATCTTTGGTATTTCTACAGTTCCTATTACACCATTTCCAAAATTTAAAACATTTTCATATTCTAACCCTGAATCCTCTGACAACCCCTTTTGTTTTGAATACAGACTATTATTCCATTGGTATGCTTCGTTCAGCACTAACTGTTTATTTGCACTGCTCAACTCATTGACAGAACTGTTATATGTATCGATCTGACCTGCCTGTTCTCTGGACTCTATATAATTAGAAATAACAGGGTAGCTCACAAGAGCCAGTCCTGTTATAAAAATTAAAATATCTTTTTTAAGAAATTTGAGAATTCTCATCTTTTCATTTTTTCTTCTTCTGATAAGTACAGTTACCATCACCGCAGTACCCGTTACAACTAATAATAAAGTGGCCATACTACCTGTTGCAGGAAGTTTAGATCCAACTTTGTTTACAACCTTGATATTAAATGTACCTGTATCTACATCAGTTGAAAGTGTTTTGTCATATTGATATATGCACCTGTGTAAAATTCTTTAAAACTTGCTGTTGCTGCTAATTTCTGTAATGTCTTTGCAGTTGCGCCATCGCCCTTAACATAATTTAATCTGTTGTCAGCTCCATAAGTTGCTTTTACATCGATTTTTATAGGGTCTTTTAATAAACGGTAACCGTCTGGCGCCTTAGTTTCTTTCAAATAATATGTCTGACTGTCTAAACCTATGATATTGAAAACACCATTTGAATCAGACACCATTTCAACTGCACCTAATGGAGCAGTATCACCTTTTACACTGTCTCGATTGATTACAGTATAACCGTCACCACCGCTTGCTTTTTTAACATATACTTCTTTAGTACAGTCCTCATCAGAATATAATTTAAACTTAGCACCTTCCAGCTTTCTTTCTGGAGTCTGGTCATTTACTTTGATACCGTCCATTCTAAATGTAAATGCCACTACTGTATCCCAAGGTGTTAACCCTGTTTTGCCAGTTCCGTCACTGTCGGGATCGTTAGAATATTCCAGTCTTACATCATTTTCGAAACCTGCTCTACCAGTATCAGCCTGTGCTGATTCATTTAAAGTGGCATTATATTCTACAACAATTTTTTGACCATACAGCTTCTCTGTTTCTGGATTTGCTCCCGCTTCAGATGCATAAAAATATTTATTAATTGTCGCTTTTAAATCTGTAATCTGGATCTGGAATGTTTCTCCAGTTAAGCCAGTTGTTACAACTTTATAATCTGTATCTTTTACAAGCGTCTTGTTCCCGACTTTGACAACTACACTATCCTTATTGAATGTTAACTGGCTGTCCATGCGGTCATGCATTGCAAAATAATAATTTGCATACCCGTTCATGTTTGGTGCATATGTCAGATAACGGTAAGGCACGGTCTGTCCAATCTCATAATCTCCTACATCATTCCATCCGTCTTTATCTGTTCCGACTGTCTTTTGATTATCTCTTCTAAATCTTGTTTTTGAATTACAGGAAAATCTGATTTTATATCGATTGCAACATCTGGATTAGCAGTATTTACCATGATCAGAGATGCAGCACTGTGCGTTCCATTAACACTGGTAACTTCATCGATTATATACCACCCGTATGCAACATCTAATGTATAACTGTCTGTTGCTGTAGATGGGACTGTTAAAACCTGTGTAGGGTCGGCTTTATCTTCAACTAACATATTTCTTAGACTCTCAACAAAATATCTAAAATTAGAATATGCAGTCTCATTTTTCTGTGTCTGTGAAACATCATTGATCACCTGATTGTTATTTAATGTTTGAATATAATCTATGATTGCATATTCTGTATCTTTTCCAGTAACCTTTTTCAATGATTTTTCATATGCAGGATTCATTGTATAGTTAATACTTTCCATTCCTGCACTGTTTTGAACATCAAAGATGCGGTAAATATTAAATTTCTTCCCTGCCAGACTTTGAGTAACTCCATTATCTCCTACATTGGCATTAATAGTTATATGTCCTGTTCCTTCAGCATTTAGTTTCGTAAAAATTCCGTTTCCATTATTTCCACTGTTGACTAAGTTTGCTACTGTTCCTGCTGTCGTTAAAGACAGTACACAAGCTAAAGCAGTTATACCTTAATTTTTTAATTTTCTTCATTATTGTTTTTTCCCCTTTTAATCGAAATTAATAAACATAAAATACCTGCCCCTGTTAAAACAATCGTCATAGGACTTCCAGTTGCAGGAAGAATAGATCCTCGACTGTTTATAACTGTCAAATTGCCAGTATATAAGCCATTTTCTAATGTTAAGCTGTTATTTTTATCATCTTCCTTAATCTCTTTGTCATTAACAAAAAAGTGAACTTCCCGTTCACATTTTTAATGATATTTTAATTGGATCTTCCAGCAGACGATAACCTGCAGGTGCTTTTGTTTCTTTTAAATAAAAATCACCAACAGAAATCCGATCAAAATTCAATTGACCGTTCTTGTCGGTTTTTCCTTTTTCTATTTCCTTTGTACATTCCTTATCAGAATATAAGCTAAATTCAGCATTCTCTAATACTTTACTGTTATCATTCTTCTTTGTAATTCGAAGATTGCATATATCTATTTCATTTTTAACAGTAATGGTCATTGTACCATGAAACGGCACATTAAAAGTACCATCTTCTACAGTACCATTCAGATCTGAAACACTGAATGCCCCCTTCTCATCAACATAAAAATAATATTTGGTATCATTTAATTTATAAGAGTCAGGTGCTTTTGTTTCCTGAAGATAATAGGTTTTCTGTCTTGATAAATAAAAGACAGCAATATTGCCATTCTTATCTGTTTTATACGTTCCTACTTTCCTTTTATCTGTAACGTTGTATAAATCAAATTCAGCATTTTCAAGTTTTTTACCCGAATCCTTATCAACTTTATAAACATTTATAAAAGTAGGATAGTTATTTATTTCCCATGTCACATCTAATCCCATATGCAGTTTAGAATCAGTTTTATCAGCAGTTATAGTAAAATCATATGTACTGTCATCATCACGGAAACCATCTGGTACTGCAGACTCCTTTAGGGTGTATTCCCCCAAATTAAGATTATCCAGTTCACCATAACCGTTTTCATCTGTTGTAAGATTTCCTACCACTTCGCCCTGCCTATATATAACAGTTCCCTGTGGTGTTCTTATATCGTTTCTGGCAATCACATCAAATGTTGCGTTTGCTAATTTTTCACCTGCATGATAATCTAATTTGTCAACAGATATTTTACCCATTATCCTATTGTTTACAACATTGATCGTTGTATCACTCGGCCAAAAATTAACCGCATGAGAATAAAGATTTTCCTGAACAGCAGTATTATAATAAATATGAATAACATACTGGCCACTTTCAGGCATCTGTTTATTTGCACGCCATACGCCGTCACTTTCTTTTGTTAGATTGACCCATTCAATATCATCTTGGCCACCTGCCACAGACCATGTCGGAAATTTAATCAGTGTTACATTATCTGGCACACCTGTTACTTCATATTTTATATAATGGTTGTCTGCAAGTGTAGACGATAATTTTACATTTACTTCTTTACCTTCAATTTCTGCTGTAAAAACACTTCTGTCGATATAGCCGTCTAATGTAAATTCCTGCTCGTATCTCGAAGAAGCTGTATATCCATCTGGCACTGTTTCCTCTACCTTAAATTTTCCTTCATTCAGATCTGTTTTTTCTAAAAAATCGCTCTCATATAATTTATTGGTAGAGTTATATGAAAACTCTCTTAATTTCTCGTAACGACTAGTTGTCTTGTTCCACTGTAATAAATTAAATTTAGCGTTAGAAATGTTTTCACCGAAATTATCTGTTTTATTAATATTTATTTGACTGCCATTTAACCAACTTACATTAAAACTTAATGTTCTTGGATCACTTACTACAGATAATGTAGCCTCTGCTTGGTATCCACCCCCTGGCATTATAGCTAAAGGAGCATACATTGTAGAATTATTACCAGCTAATTCACCGCTACTATAATCTTCCATTTTTTGTAACGGTGCTGACAAATAAAAAGTATCACCACCATTAATTGAAACTGTTCCACTGCTAACTGTCCCTTTTGTTAGATTATGAAGCTCTACCCCTTCCTGTAAAGGAATGTCTATTGTCACATTGCTTTCAGCATTAAATGTATTATTTTCAGTTCTCTGAGAACTTGTGTCTGAATCATAATACGCACTTAAATTAGTTTTAGTTAAATTAAATGTTTTTGTCGGTACTGGCATGGACTGAATCTGTTCATATCTCCATTTCAATCCAATTCCATTGCCAATAAATCATCCCATGACTTACCACCATAAATATCTCCTGAGTAAGCATAACTAGCCATAATATGCGTATACAGATATTTATTAGTGTCATTGGTAACCTGATCATCTTTAAAAACATCTCCTGGCCCGCCATAACCGTAGTAAAGAACTTTCAATAGTGCATCATTATTTTGTATTACATACGGTGCATATTGTCCTTGTGGTGGTGTATCTTTTGAAGATTCCAGCAATACGCTAAACTACCATTTATATAGCACATTTTTGTAGACCAGTTTCCAAGCCAGCTTGGATAATAAATTTCCTGTCCCCATGTAAATGAAATACTGCTTTGTGCCATTACTGGAAGTGCTGATGACAAAATACATACGATAGAAAGAAATGTAATAATAAAGTATTTAATTATTCTTGTCATTTTTATTTTCCTTCCTTCCATATTATTCTTTCAAATAATTAGCAAGGATTTCTACAATAAGATTTTATTTTAATCCCCCCAAAAAATAAAAAGCAATCCGTTGAATTGCTTTTTATATATATTTATCCCAATACTTTACATCTGTAGCATCGCTTGGAACTCTCCATGATTCTAATGGATCGCCCTCATAACAGATATATCCTGCCTCAATAGTCGAATCTCCCCATTTATAAGTTATAGTACGCCACACTTTTCTTTTTACTGGCTGAGTAGTTTCTCCCGTTGATCCAGAATTTCCTCCAGTATTTCCTGATCCACTTCCAGAACTTCCACCTGAATTACCGCTATTTCCTCCTGAACTGTTGCCACCAGATGTTCCACCATTTGAAGGCTTGTTAGAACTACCACTAGATGATCCTGAGCTTCCTCCAGTAGAACCTGAAGGTTTGCTTACAGAACTATTAGAGCTGCTATTTGAATTGTTTCCACTAGATACTACTTTATTTCCTGATGAATCTGCTTTTTTCTTAACAGTATTTTTTACTGTTTTCGTTCCATCAGCATTTGTTACTGTCTCTTGCACTACCACTTCATCCTCAGCAACTGCAGGTGGCGCAATTACTGTAATCTTTACATCTTTTTCAGCTTTATTTCCATTTGTATCTTCAATATTGGCTTTTACAGTATATTCAGCAGGTACATTAATATCTACTGTACTGTAATCAACTGTCAATTCATTCATTGTTGCTAAATCGGTCGCTATAATCAGTGATTTAAAATCAAATGTTGCCAAATCTGTTCCCTGTAATATTTCTATATTTTCAGGTGCTGTAATCTCTGGAGCAGTTGTATCTTTCACAACTACCTTAACTGTTTTAGTTTCATCTTTATATGTTAAATTTACTTTATAATCTCCTACTTTAGCAAATCCACGATCTTTTTTCTTCTGTAGTACCATCCTCTTTGGTCATCACTTTCAGTTATCATTTTTAATATCTGATTTTTATTTTAAGGTTTTTTTTTCAAATATTCCTTTATCTTCTTTATTTAATCCTTTAGTATCAACTAAAGTGTCAAAATCTGCTTTGAATTCTTTTCCGTATTCAAGATTAATCTGTTTTTTCTTAAGTTCCAATTTTGGCGAAACATCTCTTGTAGCATATACAATTCCTCCGCCACATCCCAAGACAATCAAACCTGTAACACAGCCCGCAATGAGCCTGTTCTTTTTGGTATTTAAATACTTATCAATAATATCTTTTCTAATGTCCATACTTTATCCCTCCATCTAAATTTTATAATTTATTACTCCATAATTCAAACTTTAGTATAAACTATTTGAATTTTGATATATTCCTATTAAAGTATCACCCTGTAGTGACTGTAATATACGAATCATATTTGACTGACTCACGCTAATACATCCTGCTGTTGAACCGCCAGTTGAGCAGTGTAAAAAGATAGCACTACCCGCACCTGGTGTACAAGCAGTATTATAATTTACAGCAATAGCATATTTATATGCTGTTGGATAACCAATTAAATGCTCAGCACTGCTCCATTGAATTCCAGTCTGACTAGCATCAACTAATTTATTGTAATATGGACTGTTTACATCATCTACCCAGTAATGATTGTTATTTACCTGTAACCATCCTCTAGAAGTTCCTGGATTCCCTGCTACACCAAATGCTTGACCAAAACTATAGATTCCCGTAGGTGTTTTTCCATCACCTTCACGTTTATTGCTAGCTATACCATTTTTCCCTACTCGAGCTGAACAGCTTAATGTTTCTGTCCAGATACCGTTACGCTTAGTATGCAGTGTTAACGTTGCATAGCTTCCACCGTTTCCAACAACTGTTATTGCCTGTGTAGTTTGTCTCGAAATTGACATATTAGCAACAAAACTTTGATTCACTCCAGAATTGGAAGATGAATTAGAACTATTGCTGCTTGATGAACCTGTAGATCCTTTTTTATTTGTACTGCTTCCTTTACTGGAATTAGAACTAATTTTAGTATTTGCTATATTGCCTTGAACTGTCGCTTTATCTTTTAATGTATTGCGAATAGATTTTGTTCCATCCTCATTAGTTACTGTTTCTGTTACAAGTTCTTGATTTATATTTGGAGCTTCTGTTATATTAACTGTTAGTTCTTTAGTAGTTTCATTACTAGAAGTATCCTTAGCAGTAACTTTTAATATATACGTTCCTACTGTGCTACTGTTAACTGCACTGCTGTCGTATCCTACCTCTACAGGCGATAGATCCGTTGCATTAAATAAATTAAGACCTGTAAAATCATATGTTGCTAAATCTGTTCCTTTTACAATATCTATATCACGAAATTCTGTATTTAGCTCTGGAGCTGTAGTATCAGCGACTTTAACTTTTTAACAAGTGTATTATCATTAAAGGTCATTGTTATCTTATACTCTCCAATTGCTGGATAATCTTTACCGTCCTCATATTTAAAATTAGATTTTATACTTAAACCATTTTTTAATATTTTTTATCTTCATCATCCATACCTTCTGTATTCAATAATTTCATGCCGTTAACAGAATATTTATCTCCATATTCTAGTTAATAGCTTTATTGTCATTTAAAACAAAGTCGGGTAAATTATCTTTTGTTAAAGCATATATACCCAGTGTACTAGCTAAGATTACTGCGAATACACTAATTCCTGCGATAATCTTTTTATTTCTTGTATCTAAATAATTTAATAACATTTTTTTCATTGTGCTTTTTCTCCCTGTTTTACCTTTTCAACATCCTCACTATAGGACTTCTCTATTCCACATAAATAGTCAATCGATACTTTATATAGCAAAGCAAGCTGCATTAGCTTATCGATTGGTGCACTCGGATTCCTAATTCATATAATGATAATGTAGATCGATTTATGCCTGTTAACTCTTCTACTTCGAACTGTGTTAACTTCTTTTTATCCTCAACTGCTTTAAGCGTTCTCCTATTTCCATAATGAATGTTCCTCCCGTGCAAATCATATAAATCATATTGTCTACTTTAGGTAGCATTGCTAACAAAGAGAAACAAAAAAAAGAAGTATCAAAATACCTTCTATTTAATACTTCTTCTACTTTTTACCTTTTATATAGATTGATTAAAAAACTGGTAAATATTAACACCATGCTTATTACCGAACAGCAAGCTACTATCCATAGCTTACAATTACCTGACTCTCTTTATGTG
>ENA-OQLB01001346-OQLB01001346.1-human-gut-metagenome-genome-assembly--contig:-NODE-1346-length-10623-cov-4.308117_pt1 | contig 10623 bp, 13 predicted proteins | sample MGYA00242656_ERZ504813 | MGnify/ENA primary metagenome ERZ504813 (study PRJEB26092, sample SAMD00036388) | human gut metagenome | host: Homo sapiens | study: EMG produced TPA metagenomics assembly of... | reverse complement strand
CGAAGAATCTGCTCTCCTATATGATGAGTATTGACATGAGTGAGTATTGACATGAGAGAGTAGATTCTTCGCTACGCTCTGAATGACAGATACTATCGAGTAGCAAGATTAACACTCTGTGAAATTCTATGCACTCTGTGAAACTCTGTGTACTCTGTGGTGAAAACATTCATTACTTGCAAGGTTATAAACTTAATTCAAATACTGATTCGCACAATTAATTAATAATCAAAAAAATCAAAACTCCTATGGCAACAAAATCATCTTGGTGGGACAAGTTCCTCAAAATCGTAATCGCAGTAGCATCGGCCGTTCTCGCGCAGTAGCGCCAAAGCCATGCCCATGTAACTCATCACTCATCGTACCTCACTCCTATCTCCTCATTCCCATGCGTACAATCACCCTGATCATCATCCATTGCAGCGCCACGTGCGAAGACCGCCCCTTTACGGAGCAGGCACTGGAAGCCGCCCACCGCCAACGCGGTTTCGACGGCACAGGCTATCACTTCTACATCCGTCGCGACGGCCGCATACTCACCACCCGCTCCCCCGAACGTCCCGGAGCACATGCCCGCGGCTACAACGCCCACTCAATAGGCATCTGTTATGAGGGCGGTCTGGACCACTACGGCATGCCCAAAGACACTCGCACCGAGTGGCAACGCCATTCGCTCCGCGTCCTCGTCAGGACGCTGCTGCTGGACTATCCCGGCGCCAAGTGGTGGGACATCGCGACCTGAGCCCCGACCTCAACGGCAACGGCGAGGTGGAACCCATGGAATGGACAAAGCAATGCCCTTGCTTCGAGGTGAAGAGGGAGAAGTGGTAGGCGGACAAATGAGGCGCGGACTACACCGATTTCACGAATGAAAGAACCTCGTGAAATCCGCGTAATCCGCGCCTTTTTAAAAAATATCTGTTTAACAGTTTATACCAATAATATGCTATACAGCCGCTTTCTGCAAGGAGTCTTCAATGTATTCGAACTGTCCTTTTCCAACCACCTTATACTGTATGGTATAAGTAGTTGTGGAAGATCCGTCGTATATACCAAAGTTTATCGTGTAAATCACGTCTACTCCATTGTCGGCAGGCGCAGCATCGGAATAAAGGGCTTCCAGTGCATGCGGGAAGGCTTCGGGCAGACGCTCCCACATCAGTGCGCTGATTTCATCGGAAGACAAGTCGTCGTATGTGCTGTCCCTGCCATGCGCTTACGCGGAAGTCGAAATTATTCTGATAGCCGAACCGCCATAATAGTAATCATTGTTGCCGTAAGAGGTCACATAATCGGCGTGATTTTCTTTCACCCAGTCCGTAATGGCCTGATAGAACGCAGACACTTCGGCATTGTTCTTCTCTACCGGCAGATTGATGAGGATGCTTGGAGAGTACAACCATTCCGTACCGTTGTAAGCATAAGGTCTTGTTTCAATAGCTATGTTGTCACAATACTGCCATACATTAATGGTGTCGTTGTAGATATACTGGTCGGCATTTGCCTGATATTTGCCACTACCTGCGTAGTAACGGTAGATTACGGTACAGGTATCGCCACCCATCGGATAGGCAACCTCATCAGCCAGATAGCGAGGAACGTAGTTCTCTGCCTTGACGGTGGAACTGAAAGAGTAGTCCTTGCCCGGACGACCATCACCGGTTCCCATATCTTTATAAGATTCCCATGAAATGAACTGTGCCTCATCGGAATTCTCAAAGAGTTCCCATTTGTTCTTGATACGTTCGTACAAAGCAAAACGCAGTTCGGTGTTGACAGCAGTAGGGATGTCCTTGCCTACTACGATATTGTCAATCTGATAACTGGTAGTTTTCTTTTCTTCCGGGTTCCTGTGTAGTGGAAAGCCATATAAATTGTCTTGCCTGCGTATGTATCCAAGTTCATAGTACCTGCCGTCGCAAAATTGCCCCATGTTTTTGCAGGCTCTTGAGGGATATTAAACTTGCTTGTCACATCATCCCAAGTCGCCTTAGTCACATCCTTACCGTCAAAGTCGGTTGAGATGAGTACTTGCAGCCCGTCATGTGTCCAATAGCCAACCTTAACATCCCATGCAAATTTTTTGTCAGCTCCTTCAATCTTGATGCCGGGAGTCACCAGCCAAGCCTCCGCAGGACCGTCGGCCTTGTTGGCCGTAAATTGCAGATACTTATTGTTGCTGTATTCGCCCACAGTCCATTTATTACCTTTGGCACTGAGATACCAGCCGGAGATTTTCTCCAAATCGCCCTTGTTCAGATCTTCAAAGTTGTACTGGGCAATGGGAGTTTCCACCTGTTCCGGTTCGGCTGTTTCATTATATTGGTACTCCACAAAAGAGAATGCACCGTCTTTGGCATCGGCATACTTTTTGTTCAGTATCTGATACATTTTACCTTCTGTCTTTTTATTCAGATAGGGTCCGTAATATCCTTCTCCATGAATAATAGTATACTCATCTTCGGTGAGTTGCAGATAAGGAATATCATTATACTTAGGATATACTGTCTTAAAACGGTATGTAATCTTTGCCGAGGAGTTCAAATCGGCCGCAAAATAAGTTTTAGCCAGCCAATCGGGGATGTAATCGTCGGGCATAGCATCGGCGGAGAAATATTTGTTCTTCTTCACATCATCTCCCATTGCATCATAATCGGCATCGGTGAGCGTGTAGACAATCTTTGCAACATCGGTAGGACGCCCGCCTTCATCGTAGCCGGGAAAGTTATCCTCGTTGTAATCGCAGCCCGTCATCAGGAAAGTGGCTGCACATAAACTATATATAAACTTTTTATTCATAATTGTAGTTCTTAAAGGTTTAGAAATTGAACTTCAGTCTTACAGAATAAGTACGTCCGAAGCCGTAAAGCACACGCGTAGCCGTCTCCCAATCATGGCTGCCGCCGTCGCGGGCATCAGCTATATATTCCTGATCAAAGAGATTGTTGACATTACCACTCAGCGTAGCGCGTACCTTGCCGAAGTCGAAAGAATATCCCGCACTCAGGTCGAACGTGCTATATGAAGGAATTTTCCATGGACTTACCACTACAATTTCATCACCGAAACCGGCGTTTCCGGCATCAATGTCATAGTCGGCAAAGTTGCGTGCAAAGAAGTTCCAGTCTGCCGAAATACGCAACCCTTTCATGGGACGGACGTTTACACCCAAAGCAGCCGTAGTCTGTGCCGACCCTCCTACGTATACATTATCCATTTTGATGTTAGCCTTGTAGTTGGAGGCTTGCGACATATCGGCCAGTGTACCGCCCTTGAAGTCTGTCATCAGCTGACCGGCAGCATTGTAGTAATATCCGCTGGCATTACCGTTCCAACGCCAATCACCCCAAGAGAACATACCGTTGATGTCCAACCATCTCAACGGACGGATTGCAAAGTCCAGCTCAACACCAAAGTGGTCGGCATTGGCTCCGGTCATGTTCAATGTATAGCGGTCTTTAATGTTCTGTCCGTCTACCTTATAATCAAAATCACCGGAATCGTACAGAGCCTTATCCATCCAGCGGGTGTAATAGGCATTGAGGTTAGCTGTGAATATACCACTACGATAACCGTAACCTACTTCAAATGACATGATTTTCTCATTCTTGGCATCTTCGTTGCGGGCATGAGAGTTTTGTGAATTAACAAAAGAAGTATCGAACATCGGGGCACGAGTAATGAAACCTGCATTGATGAATACGTTGTTCTTTTCATTGAGGTTGTAGTTGACACCTCCCTTTATGTTTCCCCCTAAGTAATTCTTGGTATCAGACTTAGCCTTATCCTTGCTGTAATACATGCGATCGTAACGCCAGTAACCGGTATTGGAAAGACCTCCGGAAACGAATGCACTAAGTTTGTCGCGATTGTATTCAAGCTGTGCAAATGCACCTTCGGACATTACAAAGCCGTCATAATCACGATAATATACATCACCTACCCCGAGCTTCTGGTTCTTGAAATTGGGGTCGGAAGCTGCCGGATTGTTCTCTGCCAAAATCTTGCCGCGGTTTTCCGCATCCACAAAATAATCACCACCGAAGAGGTCTACAATGATATTCTGATGCAAACCTTTGTAATAACGTAAGTCAATACCGCCGTAGAAGTCGAAGTATTCACCAAACTTGGTGGTATAAGTAGAAAGTAATCCATACCACATGTGATTATTCATTGACTTACCCATAAACATCTTGGAACCGGTAGTGCTGGCTTCATTCAGAGCTTCTACCTGATCGTAAGCGAAAGTACCGTCTGCTTCGCGGAAGTCATTGTTTACCAACCCGTTGCTTGCTCCATACCAACGACTACGGTTGGAGGCATCACCCGAACCGCTGTAACCGTTACCGCGACCGATAGATACATACAAAGCTGTACTCAAACTTGATTTACGGTCTATCTGCCACAAGTGGTTCAGAGATATCTGCGGTTTGTGGTAGGAGTTTCTGGATGAATTGTATGCCTGTCCGTTTCTGTAACCAAAAGTAGGGTTATATCTATAAGGACTTTTCTCACCCATGTATTTCTGCACACGCTGCCATTCTTTAATAGTAAGCCCGTTTTGATTATTGCGCTGATTGTGCCACTGCGGAGCACCGAATGCAGTGAGAGACAACTGGTGATTGTCGTTGAAACGTTTGGCTATGCTGGCAAACCAGTTGTAGCCTTCAAATTCCGTACCTTGTATATATCCGTCGCCCCAAGTCTTACCGCCAAGCAAAGTGAATGCCCAGCCATCTTTGGACAGACCGATGATACGCTGAAAAGAATTTTATTGTAACCGTCGTTACCCATGCCGTAAGACACAAATCCGCCTCTCTTGGCTTCTGTGCTCTTGGTAACGATATTGATGGAACCGCCCACTGCCGGAACCGATACTTTGGCAGCACCCAAACCGCGCTGTACCTGCATGCTGCGGGTTACGTCGGACAGACCTGCCCAGTTGGACCAGTATACCTTCTGGTTCTCCATACCGTTCATCGGCACACCGTTAATCATCATGGCTACGTTCTCGCTCTTAAAACCTCGGATACGAGTCTGCGCATCTCCATAGCCACCACCGTCTTTAGTGGTATAGATACCCGGAGTGGACTTCAGGATTTCAGGAAATTCCTGCGAACCAAGTTTCTCTTCAATGAACACCGGATCTACGGTAGATACCGCTACCGGAGTCTTACGAGCCACCGCAACGGATGAAGTGATGGTAACGTCCGACAACATCACTGCATCGGGCTGCATCTTGATAGTTCCCAGTTCTACAGAAGCGCCCTTCTGTGTGATTTTTTTCTTCTGGTCCTTGTAACCGATGTACTTGAAGAGCAACGTAGCATTAGAAGCAACGCTTTGCTTGAAATAGCCGTCAATGTCAGTCACTGACCTTGAGTAGTTCCCTCTACCATAACGGCAGCACCCACCCAAAGGTTCGCCGGTTTCAGCGTCGACAAGCTGACCATGCACTGTCGGTCTGAGCCCATGCTGCGGAAGTAAACAGCGACAACATGGCAACCAACAGAAATTGAATTAGACTTTTTCTCATAATTCTACTTTTAGTTAATAGATAGTGTTAATTAATATTTAAAAAAGTTCGTGAGTTGCAAATATAATATTATTAAATTAGATATTCATTACAATTATGCTACATTTTTTCAAGTTAATAAACGATTCGGGAAACTCTAAAAACAAAAAAGCTCCGCCATTTTTTAGCGGAGCTTTCTTTTTGTCACAAATGCAACGTATATACTTTCAGATTAAAATCTAAAATCAGTCATTCATCAACTTTCTATAACGCACACGAGTCGGTTCTTCTTTACCCAGACGTTTCAATTTATTTTCTTCATATTCCGAATACGACCCTTCGAAGAAGAACACATTGGAGTCGCCTTCAAACGCAAGGATGTGCGTACAGATGCGGTCGAGGAACCAGCGGTCGTGGCTGATGACAACGGCGCATCCGGCAAAGTCCTCAAGACCCTCTTCGAGGGCACGCAGGGTGTTGACGTCAATGTCGTTGGTAGGCTCGTCGAGGAGCAGCACATTGCCTTCTTCCTTGAGCAGAGGGCCAGGTGAAGACGGTTGCGCTCACCCCCGGAGAGTACGCCGCAGAGCTTTTCCTGATCGGCACCGGAGAAGTTGAAGCGCGACAGGTAGGCGCGTGCGTTGATGTCGCGTCCACCCATGCGGATGAGTCGTTGCCGCCGGAAATCACTTGGTAGACACTCTTGTTGGGGTCGATGTCCTTGTGTTGCTGGTCCACGTAGCTACTTTCACAGTCTCTCCTACCTCGAACTCGCCGCTGTCGGGAGTCTCCAGCCCCATGATAAGGCGGAAAAGGGTGGTCTTACCTGCACCGTTGGGACCGATGATGCCCACAATACCGTTAGGCGGCAGCATGAAGTTGAGATCGTCGAACAGGAGCTTGTCGCCAAACGCCTTTGCCACGTGCTTGGCTTCGATGACCTTGTTGCCCAGACGGGGACCGTTGGGGATGAAGATTTCGAGCTTTTCCTCTTTCTCCTTCACATCCTCGTTCAGCAGTTTGTCGTAGGAGTTCAGACGGGCCTTTCCCTTTGCCTGACGGGCCTTGGGAGCCATACGCACCCACTCCAGCTCGCGTTCCAGCGTCTTACGGCGCTTGCTAGCTGTCTTTTCTTCCTGCTCCATCCGCTTGGTTTTCTGTTCCAGCCAACTGGAGTAGTTGCCCTTCCAGGGAATGCCTTCGCCGCGGTCGAGCTCAAGTATCCAACCTGCCACGTGGTCGAGGAAGTAGCGGTCGTGGGTTACGGCGATTACCGTACCTTCGTACTGCTGCAAGTGTTGTTCCAACCAGTCGATGGACTCTGCATCAAGGTGTTGGTGGGCTCGTCGAGGAGCAGCACGTCAGGCTTCTGGAGCAACAGGCGGCAGAGTGCCACACGACGGCGCTCACCACCGGAAAGATGCTCTACGGACTGGTCTTCGGGCGGGCAACGGAGTGCATCCATCGCACGCTCCAGCTTACTGTCGAGGTTCCATGCATCGGTAGCATCGATGATGTCCTGCAACTCTGCCTGACGGGTGAAGAGCTTGTCCATCTTGTCCTGATCCTCGTAGTATTCGGGCAGACCGAACTTCTGGTTGATCTCCTCGTACTCCGTCAGCGCATCCACAATGGGTTGCACGCCTTCCATCACCACTTCTTTCACTGTCTTCGTAGGATCAAGATAAGGCTCCTGAGCCAAATATCCTACCGAATATCCGGGTGAAAACACCACTTCGCCCTGATAGGATTTATCCAAGCCGGCGATAATCTTCAGCAAGGTTGATTTACCCGAACCGTTCAGACCGATGATACCGATTTTCGCTCCATAGAAGAACGAAAGGTAGATGTTCTTCAACACCTGCTTGTTGTTCTGCTGAATGGTCTTGTTCAGCCCTACCATAGAAAAGATAATTTTCTTATCGTCTACTGTTGCCATGTAATTTTAAGTATAAAGTATGAAATATAAATTATGAATGTTCCTTTATAATGCTTCCTTATAACGTTCTTTTTATAATATTTCCTTATAATGTTCTTTTTATAATGTTTCTTTTATAATACCGCTATTACGACATCGCTTTATAATGTTCTTTTGTGATACTCTTGTGATACCCTTTGTGATACCTTTCTTTATTTTAGCAATACATTTTTTTAATGGAATATCAATGTATCAAACATTGTATTATCAGGGAATTAAGAACTACCGCATCTATAATCCCGGTACAAAGATAGGAAAAAAAGCGAAATTCCTTTGCAACTTCAAAAAAAAGTCTCTATCTTTGCACCCGCTTAACAGCAGTAAAGGATTGATTCGCTAGCTCAGCAGGTAGAGCACAACACTTTTAATGTTGGGGTCTTGGGTTCGAGCCCCAAGCGGATCACCAGAAAATCAGAGAGTTACACCAAAGTAGCTCTCTTTTTTTATGCTCAAATTGCGTTGATTTACATGGTTCGGTTAAACCGAGAGTTAAACCTAGAATGAAAGCGACAGTCAATGAAGCACTGACACTGAAAAATCCGTCTCTTATGTATCAAAAGACTTTTCACTGGAATTGAATTAAATACTCGATAAAAATCTCACAAAAGAAACTATATCTCCCTCAACGCTTGCTTTTTCGAGGACCGCCATATATTCATCTCGTCTTTCCACCGGAATAATCAGCCAATCGTAGCCACCCGAAGCCAACATGGCATTCATTAAGAACCGCCCGACACGACCGTTTCCATCCATAAAGGGATGAATATAAGTAAACAGGAAATGCCCTAAAACGGCTCTTACACAGGCTTCCGGTTCTTCTCTAAGCAATTCGAACAAAGTGGTCATGGCATCACGAAGTGCATCCGGATTCAGAGGTGTGTGCATCGAGTTACGAATATAGACCTGATGGGAACGATAACCGACAATATCGGATGGTTTGATAATGCCTGCCGTTACGCAAGGCATGAACATTTCACTGTGCCATACCGATAAGTCCCGTTCCGCAACCTCAGCACTGTTACTACCTTCGAAAATATCGGATACGCTCTTTTTGACCTCCTGAAAGGCTTGCCAATAACCACGTGCCGCAAGCGCATTCTTTGAATCCATATCCTCTCCATCCGGCTTCCATACACCGCTTTTTACTTTATTTATTAATTCATCAGTGACCCGATACCCCTCAATAGACAAAGAGTGATAAGCATCCAACTTGTACTGGGTTTCCATTCGCTCTAAAAATTCTTTGGCGGAAAGATTACTTTTAAGCCGGGTGAAATTAGCTATTACATCTTCTCTCATATTCTGCCACATCAAGCGCAAACGGACAGCGTATGGAGATTGCGACACATGAATTTCCATCACCCTTTCGAATGGGTCTTCTTCATAAATGATATATCCCATGCGTTTCATAGTTCCGGCAATTTCATCGGCCATGTCCGTTCGCCCGATATTACGGAATGCTCCAATCACCCTGCCTGCCCGGACTGTTTGCCCTGTATCAACCAATATCTTCAAAATATCCGAGCTATCATGAACCATTGCAAGGGCAGTCCGCATCGTTAGCGCATCGTTGCGATACATGGTAGGCGTAGCTACAATAATAGCTTCCGCCAATGTATAGAGGTTGAGATTATACGGATTGTTCGTATCAATCTTGGAGGGCAATTCCGCCCCTAAATTAAAAACAGAGGTCGGAGGAATTAATGAAACCATATAGTCGTTACCTTTAGGTGCTCTTATAAGAACTTGGTTCGGTATGATGGTGGCACCTGTATATATCGACAACGATTGTTCGGCAGATAGACACCATTCATTGCCGTAGCGTTCATTTGCATACCGGGTAATAAAGCTCCAAAACGAAGCATACCATGCCGTACTGTCGCCCGGCGTTGCCCTTGGGTCGGTAACCACATACCAGCTTAATGATGGGCTTGAGAAAATGATTATCTACCAATCTTTTTATGTGCGTCCGGGATAAGTCGCTACTTTTAATTATCGTAAAATCCTCACCCCGTTGTACTTGTTTCAGCGCATTCAAAGAAGATGCTAACAGTTCTGCTATCGTTGCCATAGTTCCGATACATTTATGTATTACACGAATATTCTATTATTGAGAAACACGAATATATCGCTTTTATATTCCACGAATATTTTGCAAATATAGCCAGATATTATTTGAAAAACAAATAAATAGAAGCACAACAAAGTGCAAAGACTGATTTAATCTTTCAAGTTACACTCAAGCAATTCTCTTTTTTTTATGTCTGAAAAGCCCGTTTTACCTCCCGGTCCGGGCAAACCGGGAAGTAAAACGGAGAAGCATTTACTTTCGGCTGACGATTGTCCGGTGGCCTGGTTGGCAGGCATCACCAGCACCTCCGCCACTTGTATATGTTCGGGTACGGCAGCGGCAAAGTACACCACTTCGGCAATGTCGTCACCGGTAAGCGGACGGATGCCCTTGTACACATTGTCGGCAGCGGCTTTGTCTCCACGAAAGCGCACTACGGAGAAATTCGTCTCCACAAGGCCGGGCTTGATGTTCGTCACCCGGACGGGAGTATCCACGAGGTCGATGCGCAAGCCGTCGGATAGGGCTTTGACGGCAGCTTTTGTGGCACAATACACACTACCTCCCGGATAGCATAATCGCCGGCAATAGACCCCATGTTGATGACATGACCGCGTCCGCGCTCCACCATTCCGGGCACAACGAGGCGGGTCATGGCAAGCAAGGATTTCACGTTGGTATCAATCACCACATCCCATTCGTCCAGACTACCCTCATGCTCTTTGTCCACGCCGATAACCAGTCCGGCATTGTTAATCAGGATGTCTATCGCCTTCCACGCTTCGGGAAGCGAATCAAGGGCGGCTGCCGCAGCCCGGCGGTCGCGCACATCGAAAGGAAGCAGGCAGACGTCCGCATGATATTCCGTTTCCAGCTCACGCTTTACGGCTGCCAGTTTCTCTACATTCCGCCCGTTGAGGATGAGACGGTAACCATTCATGGCAAACTTACGAGCACAGCCCTCTCCTATACCGGAAGAGGCGCCTGTGATAAATACAATTTTCTTTTCCATACTGATAGTTTATAATTCATTGTTTGAATTTCATTGTTTGTAATTCG
>ENA-OQLB01001345-OQLB01001345.1-human-gut-metagenome-genome-assembly--contig:-NODE-1345-length-10643-cov-5.709680_pt1 | contig 10643 bp, 16 predicted proteins | sample MGYA00242656_ERZ504813 | MGnify/ENA primary metagenome ERZ504813 (study PRJEB26092, sample SAMD00036388) | human gut metagenome | host: Homo sapiens | study: EMG produced TPA metagenomics assembly of... | reverse complement strand
GTAGATAACGCAGAAGCGTAATATATTAAATGAAAGACAGGATTGGACAGATAGAAACAGGCCAATCCTGTTTTCCTTTTGCTAAAATAGTGATTGCTCAGAGCCAGCAACAGGTAAATCTCATTATATGACTTGTGGCAGAATAAAAATTCCTTTATTATAAGATAGAACATAAGACGACAGAAAATATACCAGGAGGAGGATTCCGATGATCAAAATTGCGATTGTAGAAGACGAAGCAATGTATGCAAAACAGCTGGAAGAATTTCTGCATCAATATGAGGCAGAAAACCATGAAGCATTCGATATCACAATCTATTCAGACGGAGATCAGATTGTAAATAAATACAAGTCCCAATTTGATATTATCCTTATGGATGTTGAGATGAAATTCATGGATGGAATGTCTGCTGCGGAAGAGATTCGCAAGATGGACAGTGAAGTTGTGATTATCTTTATTACAAACATGGCACAGTATGCGATCAGAGGTTACGCGGTAGATGCGCTGGATTATGTATTAAAACCGGTATCTTATTTCGCATTTTCACAGAGACTGAACCGTGCGATCGAACGTATGAAAAGCGAGAGGCAAAGGTTATTATGGTAAATATAAAAGGCGGTATGGTGCGTATTAACATCGCAAATATTTACTATATTGAAAGTCAGGGACATACGTTGATCCTTCATACGATCCTTGGGGATTATGAGACGACCGGGAAAATGAAAGAGATGGATGAAAAGCTTTCAGGGATGAATTTCTGCAGAGGAAATAAAGGATATCTGATTAATCTGCAGCATGTAGACCGGATTCAGGACAACTGTGCGGTAGTAAAAGGCGAAGAGCTGGTGTTGAGCCGTGCACGTAAAAAGGAATTTATGGAAGCTTTGACAAGATATTGGGGAGAGGTGATAAAATGATCGATCATTTGATGCCGGATATCCCGAGACTTTACTCGGCAATTGCAGAGTGGCTTGCATGCATGATTTTTATCCTGCCATTTAAAAAGAGATTTTCAAAAATAAAGACAGGTGTGATCACGGCAGTAATGCTTGTTGTACAGAGCGGATTCATGGTCGTGACGGAAGATGTCAGCTTGTTTTTCTGGATTCCCTGCATGATGGTAGCTGTATTCCTTATGCTGTTTTTCATTTATGCATCCTGCGCGATCGAAATAACAGACGCAGTATATTTCGTGTTGATTGCATTTGTTGTGGCAGAATTCATGGCGTCGATTGAATGGCAGGTTGCTTGTTACTTTAGGATAGCGCAATCAGGAGTATGGTGGAAAGAGTGGTCAGCTCTCATTTTGGGATACGGGATGATCAGTGTGATTCTGTACAAGATCTTGCATGTACATTTTCCGGAAGATGGACAGATGGAGATAGGCTGGAAAGAATGTCTGTCCGCATTTTTGATCGCAATATCTGTATTTGCTGTCAGCAATATTAGCTATCTTACAATCAATACTCCATTTTCCGGAAGGTATTCATTTGAGATAGCAAATATCCGTACGATCGTGGATCTGGCCGGAATTGCGATTCTGTACGCACATCTCATGCAATGCTGTGAGATGCGGGCAAGAAAAGAGCTTGAGGCAGTTCAGAATGTACTTCAGAATCAGTATGCACAGTATGTGCAGTCAAAAGAAAGTATTGAACTGATCAATTACAAATATCATGATCTGAAACATCAGATTGCGGTGTTGAGAAGTGAGGAAGATCCTCAGAAAAGAGAAGCATTTTTGGATGAGATGGAGGCGGAGATCCGTCAGTATGAAGCACAGAATAAAACCGGAAATAAGGTACTTGATACTGTGCTGACGAGCAAAAGTCTGTATTGTAATAAGAATGGAATTACATTTACCTGTGTGGCAGACGGAACGCTGTTAGACTTTATGGATGTTATGGATATCTGCAGTATCTTTGGAAATGCACTCGATAATGCGATCGAATGCGAGATGAAAATACCGGATAAGGAAAAGAGACTGATCCATGTGACAGTGTCCAGACAGAAGGCATTTTTGATTCTTAAGTTCGAGAATTACTGTGAAGAAAAACTGCAGTACCAGGATGGAAATATTGCGACGACAAAGAAAGACAAAAAGTATCATGGATACGGAATGAAGAGTATTCGTTATACAGTGAATAAATACGGTGGGGCAGTCACGATCGATACAAAAGAGAACTGGTTTGACTTGAAAATTTTGATTCCGATTAAAGAAGAACAAGGGAATTAAGTTTACAGTTTATGCAGAAAAAGTGCAGGTTATGTAAGTATAATAGATAGGCATGTAATCCATGTTAGGATATAGATACGAAGTCCAAGGGAGGACAAGAGAATCTAGAATCTTAGAAGAATGGAGAATGTAGAATGAATAAGCTAAACAACATATGGAATCGTTTTGCAGAGAAACATCCGAGTGCTTCAAAATGGATAAGAGAAGGCGGATTGTTCGTAATCGTAAGTAATCTGATCACTGTACTTAAATATGTAATGTTGCTGTTTTTGCCACTGGCATTCGCAGGACTTCCGAATATTGATTTCGGTTTCCCGGGAATCGACATTACATTATTCGGTGAGACATTTAAGTGGAATATTATCGGATATGATGCGCACATGGCGGTCTTCCGTATTTCTGTGCATACATGATCGCAATGCTCGTTGGTGAGTGTATCAACTTCCCAATCCAGAGAAGCTTTGTGTTCCGCAGCAAAGGAAAGATCTGGTATCAGGCGTTCTGGTATCTGATCGCATTCTGTATTGTTACATGTATTGTAAACTCAATCAATTGTATCTGGGTTGCAGTTGCCGGAATGTTTGTACCGGGATGGCTTTATAATATCGGAACAACCGTGCTGAACGGAGGAGTGTCGATGGTGGTATTCTTCTTCGTGAATAAGATTATTTTCCCGGAGGGAGAAGCAAAGTAGAATAGAGAAAAGAAGAACAGAAGAACAGAAGAACAGGGCAGTGCGCGTTAGCGTGCTGTCCTGTTCTTTTAACATGAAAATCATTTTCAAATTCATCTTGACAATAAAATTTTTTGCGTTAAAATAAAAAAATGATTTTGATAGATTCGAGATGGAAGTAAAGTAATGTTGGAATTTGTAAAACAGAGCAAGAAAAGAAGTTATATTGTATCCTTGGCATATTGTATCTGCTGTGTATTATCTTTGTTGCAAATGATGCATGGTTGTATAGCACACCCATTGCAAAACTGACAAAGGTCGAAACCAGTGTCTCAGGAGAAGAGACCGGAACCAGAGGAACGAAGGAGAAAAAATATAAGCAGAACATCCAGGGAGTAATCCTAAATGGGGAAAACAAGGGAAAGACAATAAGTTTTACGAATGAGTACACGTATACCGGAATGATGAAACAGCCATATCATAGAGGAGATAAGGTACTGCTCAATGGAACCAGCAAGAGAATAGGTTCTGGAATTCGTGGACTGAAACGAGATACAGAGCTTATGATACTTGTAGGATTCTTAATGTTTGTATTAATTACCATTGCAGGAAGACAGGGTGCGCTTACGATATTGACCGTTATTTTTAATGTTGCTGTTTTTGCAATTGGTTTTTGGAAAGCGGGAGATACATCAAATGTGCTGGAAATGTGCAGCAGGCTGGTGATTCTTTTTGCGGTTATTACATTGGTTGGATTAAACGGGATTCATAAAAAGACATGGGCAGCACTTTTTACAACATTGATTGTTCTTGTAATGATCATGGGAATTTTTGATGTTGTAATCCATCATGCAGAAGATCTTGATTATTCGACCATGGAGTATCTTGGAAGTATTGAAAATCCGGATGAAATTTTCCATGCAGAAATCCTGATCTCAGGACTGGGAGCAATCATGGATGTGGCGGTCGCCATCGCTGCATCCTTAAGTGAAATCGTTGAAAAGAAGCCGGAAGTGACATTTTTGGAATTATTTAAATCAGGAAGAGAAATTGGATATGACATTATGGGAACGATGATAAATGTGCTGTTGTTTGTCTTTAGCTGTGGACTGATCCCAATGTGTCTGATTCGAATGAATAATGATGTGAGTTTAATTACTATTATAAAATTGCACATTCCATGTGAATTGTGCAGATTTCTGGTGGAAGTATAGGAATTGTTCTGGCAATACCGATTTCTATTTTGGTCACTTCTGTGATGATGAAGGTCCCAGGAATGTTTCATAGACAGAAGAAAGCAAGAAAGGTGCAGGGAGAAGGAAAATGCTGATAACACTTGGATTGATTTTACTGATTTTAATTATGGTCGTCGGTGGAGACAGAGGTGTCGTTTCGCTTATTGCTTTGTGTGGAAATCTGTTGATCTTAAGTCTTGCAATCTGGCTTATGGCATCAGGAGTTCCTGTTCTTCTCGTTACGGTTTGTGTCGGTGTTGTCATTTCCTGTATTACGTTGTTCTATCAAATGGTAGAAATGGAAAGACATGGAGTGCATTTCTGGCAACTATGATCACAATGCTGTTGCTGTTTTTCTTCATATATATCGTTGTATGGAGAAGTGAGGCGGGAGGTCTTAACGAGATACAACAGGTTGGAGAAGATGTATTTTATTATAATATGAACCTGAATATCAGTATGAGAAATGTTGCTGTCTCTGTTATACTTCTCAGTACTCTTGGAGCTGTTCTTGATATGGCACTGACAGTTACCACCTCTGTTTATGAAGTGAAAAGCCATAAAGAAGATATGACTTTTAAAGAACTGATTCACAGCGGAATGCAGATAGGAAAAGAAGTGACCGGAACAACGGTGAATACACTTCTGTTTGCATATTTAGGAGAATCACTTCTGCTTTTTTCCTATCTGCGGATGCAGGGATATTCGTTTGAACTACTGTTGAATTCTAAAATCATGTTTGAAAATTGTGCCTCAATGATCTTCGGAGCAATCGCCTGCGTGGTTGTAATGCCAGTGGCAGCGGTTGCAGGGGGCTATTTTTTTCGATTTAAATAAACATAAAATCCGACGTTCAACATAATACCAACTGCTGTAGAAACCGGTGCAGCAAGACCGATCTTTGTCAGGCTGGCATTCGGCTGGATACTCATGATGTATGCCATTGGCAAACGGACCAGAAGTGTCTGAATCAGACCTTGCGTCATAACCCAAAGAGTCTTATCATTTCCATTAAAATATCCTACCATACTGAAAAGAACGGCTGTTACAATTGTTTCCGGTGCGAATCCTCTCAGGTAAGCAAAACCATTCTGAATAACAGCTGCATCGGTAGAGAAGAATCCGGCCAGCACATCTCCCTTAAGAAATACAAGAGTGAAGACGAAACATCCGACAACCAGGCCGACTCCGATTCCGGTGAACATAGATCTCTTTGCACGCTTTGATTTTCCGGCACCGACATTCTGAGAGACGAAAGAAGCCATGGACTGCATGAGTGCGCTAGGTACCAGCATTGCAAAGTTTACGATTTTACAGGCAACGCCGTAACCAGAAGAAGCCTCCAGTCCGAGCCGGTTTACAAAAGCGCAGAGTGCGAGGAATGACATCTGTGTCAGGAATTCCTGGAGTGCAAGAGGGAGTCCAATAATGAGGAATTTCTTGCACTGTGGATTCAGACAGAAGTCTTTCTTTCTAATCTTGAATGGTAGTTCTTTTTTGATAAGAAGAACTACTGCGAAGACAACACTGATTGCCTGAGCGAAAACAGTTGCAATTGCGGCACCGGCTGCGTTCATGTGGAAACCTGCAACAAGTATCAAGTCACCGAAAACATTTATGATGCATGCGACAAGTACAAAAAGCAGAGGAGACTTGCTGTCTCCGAGTCCACGGAAAATCGCAGAAAGCAGGTTGTAAGCGACGATAAAGAAGATTCCACCACCGCAGATACGGATGTAAACAGTAGTCAATTCGACAGCTTCAGCAGGTGCCTGCATCAGGATTGCAATCGGGTGTGCAAAACAAACCATAACAATGAACAATCCAACTGAAATCGCTGTAAATACAATTGCAGCACCGCCAATGACGGAGCCAATCTGTTCCGGTTTCTTTTCGCCGAGATAACGCGCGATCAGAACCGTGATACCCATAGCAAACTGGACAACTACGAAAGTAACCAGATTCAGAACCTGACTTCCGGTAGAAACTGCAGAAAGCCCGGAGGTAGAACCAAATCTTCCAACGACCAGAAGGTCAACCGCTCCATATGCTGCCTGAAGGATTAGTGCACCAAGCACAGGCATCATAAATGCCACCAGTTTCTTTAAAATACTTCCTTGTGTAAAATCAGCAGTTTTATCTGTCATTTTGAATGCTCCTTTCACACATGATGTCGTAAAATTTCTGAATTGTCTGAACCATGCAGTCAGCGTCCGCATCGGAGATTCCATCAAGGTAAGGAATCAGCTCATTAAAATAATTTTCATTATACTTTTCAGATAGCTCCTTGCCATGTTCGGTCAAAGACAAGTATGTGACACGTCCGTCATCCGGAGAGGAGATCTTTTGAACTAATCCTTTCTTCTCCATTTCTTTTATTGTCCTTGTGACACCCGGTCGCGGGATATTCAGAACGTCACTCAGATCAGAAACTTTTACATGGTCGTTCTGTTTCTGAAGCTCCTGGATCATATCCATATAGCGGATGTGAGATGACATGATACCTTCCGGAAGCGGAGGGAGCATCTCACGAATTCGTTTTGCCTGATAACATGCATCAAGCATGCGTTTGATTTTTTCATTTGTCATAATAAAACTCCTATATAGTTACCAAAGTTAATTACCATAGATAATTATATGGAGATTTGAGGAATTGTCAAGAGAAAATGTTGATTGTGATGATAATTTGAGAAAATTGTGGAAAGAAGTCTTGATATATTCGCAAATTAATAAAAGACAAGAAAACGTACAAGATAACAAGCAAGTTATAGTAAAATAAATAAAAATCTAGTATAATATAGTAAGAAAACGTACAAGATAATAAGTAAGTTATACGAGGGGAAATGATATGAATACTTATGCACCACCATTCAAACTTACAAATACAATGCTGGATTTAGTCGCATCAATTTCTGAAAAAGTAGGAAGAATCACTACTGGAAAAAATCTGGAGTCAAAGCCACATTTGAGAAAAAATAACAGAGTTAAATCAATCTATTCTTCTTTGAAAATCGAGGCAAATTCATTGACGATCGGACAGGTAAGAGATGTCATAGATGGAAAGCTTGTGCTTGGAGAACAAAAGGAGATACAAGAAGTAAAGAACGCATACGAAGCATATGAGAAAATAAATGAGATCGATCCTTATGATATTGAAGAATTAAAGCACATACATGGATTATGACGAAGTATCTGATAGATGAATCAGGATGTTTCAGACATGGCGAAGAGGGTGTTTTCAATGGAGAGGAATGCATCTTCATGGCACCGCCGGCAAGATTCGTCCCACATCTTATGGAAGAACTGTTTGATTGGATGGAACGAGAAAAAGAGGAAGTTCATCCATTGATCCTGTCCTGCGTATTTCATTATGAATTCGTATTTATTCATCCATTCGCAGATGGGAATGGACGCATGGCAAGGTTGTGGCATACTTGTCTTTTAGCAAATTGGAAGCCATTCTTTCAATACATTCCAATAGAAAGTCAGATTGAAAGATTCCAGGAAGAATATTACAATGTGATTGCACAATGCCATGTAAATGGTGATTCAAATCTATTTATCGAATTTATGTTGCGCCAGATTGATCAGATTTTAAAAGAAGTTCTGTTACAGTCGGAAGGACAAAGGGAAAATATATCAGAATATGTAAAACGATTATTAGATGTTATGGAATACGAAGTTCCGTACACCGCAGTTACTTTGATGGAGTTGTTGGGTCTAAAGTCAAAGGAATCATTTCGCAAGAATTATCTGAATCCGGCAATAGAACTTCAATTGATACGAATGACAGTTCCTGACAAGCCACGTAGCAGAAATCAGAGATATGTGAAAAGATAGATGTTGCTGGGCAAATATGAATGCGGATGCAGTAGCGGCACAGATTAAGAAACGGAACTACCCGGCGGCAATCAAGGAGTTTGGCGGTGAGATTTTGCTGGTCAGAATTAATTATGATATACTAGACATAATGAGTTGGTAGTGAGAGTGGAGCAAGCTGGCCTGCTTTCCATCAGCGATATGATTATATTAAAACAAAGGAGGACTTACTCGATGAGAGAAGTAAAAGCAGTAAAGATTAATGCGGCAGATTTTGCACCGTACGGAACATTTTGCAGTATGACAGAACCAGAGGGATATCCACTGGAGGGAGAGATTCATAAATTCTATCCGGACCGCATCTCAGGAACCTGTGTTGGAACAATGGCATTTTCACCGATTGAAGTTCGCAAGGACGAAAGAATTGTCAAGATGGCGGAATATCATACAACTACATGGGAAGGGATTGTTGCTCTTGATGACGACATGCTTATCCATGTTGCACCTGCTTCCGGCGGAACACCGGTTCCGGAACTTGCGAAGGCTTTCCTTGTACCAAAGGGATGCATGGTAAAGATCAATGCAGCGATCTGGCATCTGTGTCCACTTCCGGCGAATAATGAGGTACTTCATGCAATGATCGTACTTCCGGAATGTACTTATGCAAATGATTGTACGGTTGTTGAATTTGAAGAGAAAGATTGGTTTAAGATAATATTATAAAGATGAAACAGATTGATTTTGACCACGGAACGGTTACAGGGAATATTTTAGGAGCAGCGTTACCGATGCTTGTGGCACAGATATTGAGCCTTTTGTACAATATCGTAGACCGTATTTATATTGCCAGGATTCCGTCCGTGGGAACAACAGCGCTTGGAGCAGTGGGATTGTGCTTTCCAATCATTGTGATCATCACTGCATTCAGCAATTTATTTGGAAGTGGCGGAGCCCCGATATTTTCAATCAACAGAGGAAAAAGAAATATAAAAAGAGCGGAAACGATCATGAATACATCATTTTCAATGCTGTGTATTTGTGGAGTGGCATTGATGGTGATCGGAATGCTGTTAGCAAGTCCGATTCTGGTGTTGTTCGGGGCGTCGGAAGAAGGGCTGTCTTACGCATATCCATACATGATGATTTATTTGATTGGAACAGTTCCATCTATGATTGCAACAGGGATGAACCATTTATTAATGCGCAGGGATATGCAACTTCAGGAATGTTATCGGTTACAATTGGAGCCGTTGCCAATCTGATTCTGGACCCATTGTTTATATTTGGATTGAATTTAGGCATAAAAGGAGCGGCGATCGCAACAATCATCTCCCAGACTTTATCGGCAGCATATGTATTTTATTTCTTGAGAAAGAAAGCGGAATTGAAAGTGCGGGTGCTGTCAAAAGGAGAATGGAAAGCATGTAGAGATGATGCGAAGAATATTGTGAGCCTTGGAAGTGCAGGGTTTATCATGCAGCTGACCAATAGTCTGGTAACAATATGTTGTAACAGCGTCTTATCAGGAATTGGCGGTGATGTATATATCTCTGTTATGACGATCGTATCAAGTGTTCGTCAGATGGTGGAAACTCCGATCTATGCTATCAATGAAGGAACTTCTCCGATCTTGAGCTATAATTATGGAGCTCAGCGTCCGAAGAAAGTCAAGAAAGCTATCTGTGTATTGACTTGTATGATATTGATCTATACAGCAATTGCGTGGAGCGTGATTATTTTCGAACCGGAATTTCTGATCGGAATTTTCAGCACAGACAGTGAATTACTTGCCGATTGCGTAGAAGCACTGAAACTTTATTTCGCAGCATTTATATTTATGGATCTGCAATATGTTGGGCAGACGGTTTTCAAATCATTGAACAAAAAGAAGCAGGCGATTTTCTTCTCGCTACTTAGAAAAGTATTTATCGTTGTGCCGCTTACATATTTGTTTCCATATACATTTCACATGGGAACGAAAGGGGTGTTCTTAGCAGAGCCTATATCTAATGTGATTGGTGGAAGTTTGTGCTTTATTACAATGCTGGTAATGCTGAAAAGATCTGTTTGACATAAGAAAAAAGAAATAGGTTAAAACAGTCTTGACAAACCTACCTAAGCGGTGTATATTATCAAAATGAACATTGTTCATTATAAATTCACAATACAGAAATGAGATATCGGAGGTGAGATCGTGAATCATCTTGCTACTTCAAAAAGAAGACATATTAGCTGCCAGCAGAGATCTGATAAAGGAGAATGGATGGGCTGCCGTAAGTATACGGGCTGTTGCGTCCCGATGTTCTGTATCAGCAGGTACTATTTATAATTATTATGAATCCAAGGCAGATTTGCTCAATGATACAATAGAGAGTATTTGGCATGAAATCTTTTTTCATCCGGAAGATGAACAGATATTTCACGATGTCGAATCTTGTATTTCATGGATCTATGAACGATTAGAATACGGTAATCGTCAGTTTCCTGGGTTCTTCTCATTACATTCATTTGGTTTTATGAGAGATGAAAAAACAAGTGGAAAGAAAAGAATGATGAAGACATGGGGACATATTCTGAATGGGTTATGTGAGGTTTTAGGAATGATCCGAAGGTCCGTGCAGATGTATTTGACCAGGAATTTACAGAGAAAAAATTTGCAGACATACTGTTTTCCCTGAT
>ENA-OQLB01001344-OQLB01001344.1-human-gut-metagenome-genome-assembly--contig:-NODE-1344-length-10647-cov-1.593916_pt1 | contig 10647 bp, 14 predicted proteins | sample MGYA00242656_ERZ504813 | MGnify/ENA primary metagenome ERZ504813 (study PRJEB26092, sample SAMD00036388) | human gut metagenome | host: Homo sapiens | study: EMG produced TPA metagenomics assembly of... | reverse complement strand
TGAAGCCGGAACGCCTGAAGTAGCCGAAAGCTTTCTCAAATCCCGGATAGAAGTGGTTGTTCTCCCTTTGCCTTTGCAAAAACATTCAGGCCGTGGAGGATGACCTCCTTACCGCTCTCGTTTACAAAACGTGTACCTTTTAGTGTAAGCTTTTCCATGGTTCCCTCTCCTTTATTTTTTGATTCCGCGCCTTGATTTCCGCCTGTTCCTTTGCAATGATTTTTTCCACATTGAGGAACAGGAGCAGCCCGATTACGATGATGCCTGTAACAATCTCTACACCAAAAAAGCAACCGGTAATGACGTTCTGGGTTGTGGCGTTTTGCGTGGCCGCTATGGTCTCTCCACCTGTGAGCACCGGGGCAACATAGCCGCTTGCTGACAGCAGCAGATTGAATACCCCGCTGGAAAGTCCAAAGCGCAGGGTGAGGATTACCGACTGGACGGAGGCCGAGAAACCGTCCACCCGGTGGCCGCACTTCCACTCCATGTGGTCCAGCACGTCGGCCATCAGCGCCGCGAACACATAGGCGCAGGGCAGGCCGCCTATGTTCTTGATGAACTGTCCCACCAGGACCACGGCCATGTTCTGCGGGGACAGGATGCAGACGATCCCTCCAGAATGTACAGCACAAAACCCGCCAGGGTGGTGTTCCGCTTTCCAAAGCGCTTGGCCAGGGGCCACACGGCGAAAATGCCGATACCCATGGGGATGCCTCCAATGACAGACACCATGGTCTGGGTGACGCCGTCGTTATAACTGCCCAGCACATAGTTGCAGTAGTAGATCAGCGAGATGTTCTTGATGTTGCTGCCGAAGGTATAGACGAAAAAGTAGAGCACGATCACCACCCAGTTCCGGTCGGTGAGCACGGCCTTCAGCTGCGACCGCACCGGCACCTTCTGTTCTGCCCGGTTGGCGGCCTCCTCGGATATGCGTTCCCGGGTGAAGAAATATTCCACCAGGATCAGCGGCAGCGCCAGCAGGGAGATCACGCTCATCACGGCGATCCACCTGGCCTGGTCTACCCCCAGCGCCGGGAGCACCACCATGGGGAATACCAGCGCCACGATAATGCCGGAGATCATCACCGAGGCCACATTGTTGAATACGGAAAGGCTCCCTCTCTGCTCCAGGTTCCGGGTGGACAGGGGCACCATCAGGCCGTGGCTCATGCTGTAGATGGTGAAGGCAAAGGAATAGAACAGGTTATAGGACAGCATGACCCACACCACCTGGACTGTGGTCCCCGCCCGGGGCACCGTGAACAGCAGTACGCCGGTCACGGCTACCAGTGGCGCGGACAGTAACAGCCAGGGCCGGGCCTTGCCGCCTTTGATGCGGGTGCGGTCGATGATCTGCCCCATAATGAGGTTCGTCACCGCGTCGATAGCCTTGCTGATGATGGGGAACAGGGCCAGGAACGATCCGCCCCATACGCCGGTAAGGTTCAGCACATCGGTGTAGTACACGTTCAGGTAGGAACCCAGCACCGCGTTGAGCAGCAGCGCCCCCGCCGGCCCCACCAGGTAGCCCAGCCATTTCTCCTTTGGGCTCACGGCATCGCCTGTGATTTTGCTTTTAGGCAGCCAGCCCCATTTTTCTTTGGCGGATTCCATATCAAGCGCCTCCTTCTGTCATTTATCATACAGGAAACGCCGGAAATTGTCTTGTAATTTTGTCGGTTTTAAGGTAAAATTGTAACAGATTTTTCAGGAGGCAGTTATGGACTACAACTATCTCGCGGAGTCTCTTGCCGCTCTGGCCGGGGTGCCGGTGCGTATCTACCGGGACGGCCGCTTTCTGAGCCTGCACCACACCCGATTCAAGCCGGACTTCGCCATAACCGAGGAGGAAAATATCTTCAAAATCGCCGGGGACGTGGGCTACTATATGGATCCGAACTTCCTGTACTACGGGCTGTTCCGCATAAGAGGGGAGGACATTGCTCTGGTCATCGGTCCGGTGTCTCCGTCCCCGGTAAGCAGGAACCTTGCCCGGAAAATTCTGGCCCGCATGGGCGAGCCGGTGAGCCGCACCCAGGAGGTGCTGGACTACTTTTCGGTTATGCCCGCCTACCCCCTGCGGAACTTTTTTGCAGATCCTATGCACCATCCAATATTTCATTAACGGGGAGAAGGTAAGCGTGTCCAGCTTCCTGCTGGACGAGGAGAACCCGCCGAAACTCCCGGCCTTTTATGCCCCGGATATGCCCGCGCCGGAGCATTTCATGCACAACACCCTGGAGCTGGAGGAGCGGCTGCTGTCCAACGTGGAGCATGGCCGGGCGGATGAGATCGAAAAGCTGTTTCAGCGCCCGGCGGAGGGCCGGGCCGGAAGCATGGCCGACAGCGCCCTGCGGCAGGAGAAGAACCTGATCATCTGCACGGCGACTTTGGTTTCCCGGGCCGCTATTAGGGGCGGGCTGGACGCGGAAACGGCCTTTTCCCTCAGTGACGATTTCATACAGAAGGCCGAGCTTCTGGACAACCTGGAGGCTCTGACCAGGCTGAATGCCGTATGGTGCTGGAGTTTGCCCGCCGCGTGGAGGATGTTCGCTGCGGCACGAGCGGCTCCGTGTTCATCCGACGCGCCAGGGAGTACATCTTGACCAACCTCAGCGAGCCCATCACTACCGCGGTTCTGGCGAAAGCTGGGCATGAACCGTACCCACCTGTGTGAGCGCTTTGTCCGGGAGACCGGCATGACGGTCAACGCCTTTGTCACCGCCGTTAAGATGGATGAGGCCAAGCGGCTGCTGGCGGTCACGAAGAAATCCGCGGTAGAGATTGCGGAGTATCTGGGATATTCCTCCCAGAGCTACTTTGTGAAGGTGTTCAAGAAAATACATGGGGTGACTCCGGGGGAATTTCGGAATGGGTAGCCCATTGATCAGCTTGTTCCTGGTATGGAAACCTGCAAATGATGTTGTACGCAAGTGAAAGCTGCGTTATAATATTGGCATGGAAAATCAACGAGAAGGCTGCGCATGACGGATTATGAAAAAACGCTGGAATTATGGCGGCGTAAGAATGTGCAGTCGGACGTGGAACTGGCCGAAGCCTGAACGGGTACAGCATCTCCTTTGCGTACCACTCCGGCAAAATCGAGAATGGCCGGGTCATCTACCACGATGTCCGTGAGATTTTCGATACGAAGGGCGGCCTTGTCGCAAGATATATCTATGACACATAGGCAACACGCTCTCCGTTACCGATGCAAGCGGCAAAGCCATAACCGACCCGCTCCACATAGCCAACATCAACCCCATCCGCTACCGCGGCTACTATTACGATGCAGAAACCGGGCTGTACTACTTGCAGTCGAGATACTATGATGTTGTGACTAAGCGCTATATCAACCCGGACGGTATGTGTATACGGGACAAGACATGCAGAGCGGCAATATGTTTGCTTATTGCGGAAATAACCCGATTACAAGAAGCGATCCTTATGGCGGCATGTATGTTATTAATGGTGGAGACGGAAGTGGCATACACGGGAAGTCTCAGAGCGATTGGGATAGATGGAACCAAAAGATTGAAGCAAGAAAGAAGTATAACAAAAATACAATTAATGTATACTCTGGAGACGGATCACCAGATAGCTCCAAGCTAAATGTTCACTTCTATAATGCAGGTCAATATGTTAATATTAATATTGATAAGTCATTATCTGTGAAATCTACTATTGAAATGGATGCCGTGTTAGATGTTATAATAGCTAGTGAATATTACAGTTATGAGAAATACGGTTCAAAAGGGTTTATGAGAGCACAGTGGCTTGCTCATAATTGTGCCTATTCCATGGCATCTTCAGGAGGTATATCGGAAAGAATAGCGAGTATTCTTTCTGGTTCAGATAATCCCAAAGAAAGCGCTCAGATACTTGATATTAGAGAACTAGACAATATGCTGCTGAGACAAAAATTGGTTTATGCCGGTCTTTCTTGGATAGGAAGTGAGTGAATACGATGGTGAAGCAGCGAATTATAAGTATAGTTGCTATTTTGCTTATTTGTTTGATTTTATCTTCTTGTGTTGGTCCACCTGTAGGGCATACATATGTGGATAATGTGGATAGATATCTGGAATTTAATTCATATGTGACAGATAATGCTTCAAAAAAAATTCTATGGATCTTTGCCAGAGACAATTACTAATAAGGATGAAGTCATTGATTATTATTTTGATTATTCATGCGCAGTTTTTGGAGACCCAAGTTTTTCTCATAGAATTAAAGATGAGGTATGAAGATGCAATGGTTAAAAAAAGATGAAAAGCAACGCCTTGATAATCTACTAAGAAGTGAACCTGTTTATATTGACCAGAAGATATATTATATTTTTCAAGGTGATCTAAACTCATTTAGCATGTATTTGGATGATCAAATCTACGATGGATTATGTATTTTTTTTGAATTGGTTATAATTGATCCGGAGCAAATGACTATTAAATATATTTCTGCTATGCAGCAGGATAATAAGGATAAGATTGATGAATTATCCAGTCAAGCAAAAGCAATAATCGGTTATTATATGCTTTCCGAAGATCAATAGTTGTCCCCAAAAACAAAGATTGAGGTATTTCGTTGGGACGAGAATCCGAACTATAATCCGAACTATATACTTATGACGCGCTGGGAGCTTTGAGCGGCATACAGTATAAGAATGCCGCCGGAACGGTGACGAACTACATCGTCCGCTGCACGCTCTCGGGCGACGCAGACCAGATATACAGCGGTTCCGGGAATCTAGTGGCGCGGTATATCTATGACACGTGGGGCAGCACACTCTCCGTTACCGATGCAAGCGGCAAGGCCATTACCGATGCAAACCACATAGCCAACATCAATCCTATCCGCTACCGCGGCTACTATTACGATGCAGAAACCGGGCTGTACTATTTACAGTCGAGGTATTATGATGCCACAACACGTAGATTTTAAATGCGGATACATTGCTCGGTGCAAATGCAGGTGCAGCATAAAGAACACCACGGTGTAGGTCTAAAAAGTGTCAAACAAGCGGTACAGCGTTATCACGGAGTATCGAGAATGTATTATTGCAATGAGGAAAATAGATTTCACAGTGTGATTCATTTGACCAAATAAAACTCATAGTATTTAATGAACAGCTCAAGAATCTGATTGAAATGTCGGATTCTTGAGCTGTTTTTCTGTTTTAAGTCACTATTAGATATATAAGCAAAAATTTAAGCTGTGAGTTTGGGTGCAAATATTCATCAATACGTAATTTCATGTTTTGCTTTTGTCATTTTGTGTATTAGATATTGACTTAATATGAATTCATTATATAATTAAGTCATAGATTACAGCGACTATGTGGCTAATTTTTGTGGAGGATATATGCTGATGTTTGTACAAGTGAAGTATCAACTGCGCAGCCGCGGGCGGAGCGTGCTGGTTTTGTGCATTGCGGCGCTGCTTGCGGCCTGCATGGCGTTTTACGTGGGGAATATCGGCGTGAACAAGGCTGCGCTGCAAAGCCTTTCGGACTCCGTGCCGGTGACAGTGCGCATCACGAGCCGAAACGGCGCGAAAACCGCGGGCTGAACATTGAGGCGAAGCCGTTTGACCACTTGACAGAGGCGGGCGTGCACGATGTGCGATGCACCGCCGTGGCGGCCGGGCGTTCAGCCCGGAGGTGCGCGCGCAGGAGATGTTCCTCGGCGGCGACACGATCGTGCGCGCGGGGAATTCGCTTGAGGCGCTGGAGCTTTCGGCAGACAATCTGCATTTTGCGGACGGCCAAAGCGCGGCGTTTTTTGAGCGGCGACAGCGCGCAGTGCGTCATCGGCGAGGATTACGCGGAGCGAACGGGATTGCACCCGGGCGATACGCTTTCGCTTGAGATTTACACGGTGCGGCAGTCCATGAACGGCACGATCTACCAGATGATCGGCAACGCGGCACTTGAGATCATCGGCACGCACAGCGCGCCCGGCGGTGCGGACGTGATTTTGCCAGTCAATTTCCTGCGCACAGAAGCAGAAACTGCGGGCGTATCGTTTTTGTACGATTCGTGCAGCGCGCTTGTAGTCGACAGCACGCATTTGAAGGACTTTAAAGCCGAAATGCAGAAATATTTTATGGACATTAACCCGAGTGCGGAGGACCCGAACGCGGGCGACGCGCTCTCCGTGGAGGACGAGCTATTTGTGAAAACGGCGAGCCGCCTGCGGCAGAACATCGCGCTGTTCCAAAGCATGCTCGTGCCGTTTTTTGCGCTTATCATTGGGCTTGTGGTGCTGACGACATTCCTGACCATGCGCAGCACACGGCGGGATATGGCCATTGCGTGCTCGCTCGGCGTATCAAAATGGCGGTGCGCCGCGCCGAATTTCATCAGCACAGTGCTCTTGGATATGCTTGGCTGCGCGGTGATTTTGCCGATTTTGAGCGCGGCTTTGCACATTCCGACGCTTTCCGCGCTCGTGATTTTCGGGCTGTTCACGCTTTGTGCGGCGCTGGGCACGGCTGCGGCCTTGCTGTGCCTGTTGCGGTTCGACACACTGACGCTATTGACACAGGTTGATTAAGGGGGAGCATGTATGAACGTATTGGCAGCGGAAAATGTGAGCTACACCTACCAGAGCAAATACCAGAAGGTGCAGGCGTTAAAAAATGTCTCCTGCACATTTGAAGCGGGAAAATTTTATGCCATCGTCGGGCAGTCCGGCAGCGGTAAAACGACGCTGCTTTCGATGCTCGCGGGTCTCGGTACGCCGAGCGATGGCGAGATTATCGCGAACGGAAAAACGCTGAAAGAGATCGGAAGCGAGCGACATCGGCGTGAGAATGTGACAGTGATCTACCAGTCTTTCAACTTATTCCTGACTTTGAACATTTTAGAGAACGTCATATACCCGATGCAGATTATGAAGAAGCCGACGAAAGAGGCAAAAATCAAAGCCAAAGAGCTTTTAAGCTCGGTTGGACTTGGAGACGTTGACCCAAGAAAGCTGCCGGCGATGCTCTCCGGCGGGCAGCAGCAGCGCGTCGCCATCGCGCGGGCGTTGGCATCCGACGCAAAAGTTATCCTCGCGGATGAACCGACGGGCAACCTCGATACGGAGAACGGCAAGATCGTCATTGATCTGCTGAAAAAGCTCGTGAAAGACGAAAATTACTGCGTTATTGTCGTCACGCACGACCCGGGCATCGCGGCGCAGGCGGACGTCGTCTACAAAATGCAGGACGGAAGGCTGGCAGTAGAATGTTAAAGAGCCTCAAACAGCTGCTTCGCACGCCGGTAAAAGCTGTGCTATTTTTCCTCCTGATGACCGCTGCCACGGCGCTTTTGGTACTGGGGGCGGGATTGTGGCTGAACACACAGCATAAAATCGACGCGGCAGAATCGACTTTCACGACGATTGGAACGGTGACGCAAAAGGAAAACGCAGTGCAGGTCTCACCGCTGTGGAGCGCTTCCACAAAAAGCTATATGAGCTTTTCTTCGCCGGTATATGATTCTTTGATCGATGAAAGTGTGCTTGATTTTTCGGGTGCGGAATACCTTGCGGGGCCGGAACGCAGACCGTATTATACTTCGGTTTTGCCGAATTGCCAGCATTCCGTGACGAAACTCGGTTTTGAAGACGAGTGGATTGTGGCAGAATTTGAACCGCTGGAAGACTGTGTGCCGATGCAGCCGGTACAGGTGAAAGTTAAGCGTATTTTGTTTGGAAACTTACATGATAGCGATACATTCTGGTTTTGTGACCACTATACGGAATCGCCGGAAAAAATGGAAGCGGGAAAAACATATATTTCCATTATGCACCCGACGCCGAACATGCACGCGGAATATCTCAATGATCCGAGCGGCGCTTCCGGCAGCGCGCTGGAAATGACCGCGCTCAATCTGGTTTACGCTTCGCAGTATACGGAGATGGGTGAACCGATCAAAGCGGTATTTGCAGAAGAGAATGTAAACGACGTGAAGAAAACGTGGGAAGAAGTGACGGCGGATTTTTACAGCGCAAACGGGCGCGGAAAATATTGGGAGAGTTTTGCTTCTTCACTTTTGCAAATGGACGACCTTATCCCGGTTTTGCCGACGGACAGCCTTAAATTGCTGCCGACCTTTCACGAGAAAGAATCCTTTGTAGAAGCAGGCAGGGAGATCACCGCGGAAGAGTTTGAAAGCGGTGCGGCTGTGTGTCTTATCTCGGCAGATTTTGCAAATTTGAACGGTCTGCATGTTGGCGATACTTTACCGCTTGCATTGCTCTATGCGAGCTATCAAAGCTCGCCCGCATTGGTGTTTTCATTTGCGGGTGAGGCGCGAGATATTTCCAGCCTGATCGATGTAAACGGCGAGCCGTATACCCCGTTTTTGGCAGCAGGATTATGAAATCGTAGGACTTACCGCACGATAAACGCCTATGAACTTACCTCAAAAACGGCTGAGATGGGCTACGATATGGCGATTATTCCGGCGGCATCCGTTGGAGCATCTGCCAAAAATAACATTGCCGGTTACGGTGTGATGACGGCGGCGAACACCTCCTTCCAAATCCCAAACGGCACGGTCGACGACTACATGGCAGCGTATAACCGAAATGTTCCGGCGGAGGTTCGGGAAAATTTGGAGATCACGTTTGACGACAACGGGTACAGCCAGATCATCGGCGGTTTACTCAATATGCGGTACGTGGCGATCATTCTGTTCGCGGCGGGACTGCTTTCGGCACTGGCGATTTTGGTGTTGCTGCTCTATTTCTTCATCGTAAAGCAGAAGAAGCGCACGGCAATTGAGCGGAGTTTAGGTATGAGCAAAAGTCAGTGCAGGATGTCGCTTGCCTCGGGCGTGGTGCTCTTGAGCGCCGTGGCGGTGATTTTGGGCACGACCGCGAGCACAGTGCTGTTCGACAAAGTGCAGACGCTCGATTTAACCGGGCAGAGCGAGCACACATTCAGCACGGAATACAGCCTTTGGGCGCGGGATGAAAGCGCGGTGGAGACGGAGGACGCAGAGAACACGGGCGTTTGGAAGTCGTCATTCCTGCAGCGATGACAGTATTGACGGCGGGATTATCCGTGATTTTGGTGAATCGAAACCTAAAGCAGGAACCGATAGAGCTTTTGAGCGCACGGGTGGAATAACATGAAAAACAGCTTAAAACAACTTCTGCGCACGCCTGTAAAGCTGTGCTATTCTTCCTCCTGATGACCGCCGCCACGGCGCTTTTGGTGTTGGGGGCAAATTTGTGGGCACAGACACAGGCGCAAATAGATGCTGTGGAAAAGCAATTCACAACGCTTGGCATGGTAGAGCAAAAGCCGAACCGCACGCAGATGCGCACGGGTGGGATGCCGCCGATGGGGCGTATTATAGCGAAGCCGAACCCGTGTATGATTCGGTGATCTCTGCCGATGTTCTGGATTTTGACGGCGCGAATTATTTGAAAGCGCCTGAAAAACGCCCGTATTACCTTGCGGATTTGCAGGGGCTTGCGGTGCGCGACGGCGGCACGGCGCTGTTTTACCCGGTGGTCGAATTCACGCCTGCCGAAACGGCGGTGCCGGATCACCCCATAAAAGTGTATGTGCAGCGATTTTTGTACCCGGAAGCGGAAAATCAGAACAACGAATACGAAATTTACGTTTGCGACCACTGGACGGAAATCCCGCGCCACTGGAGGCAGGGAAAACATATGTGGCGTATACAAATGTGATCGTCAATCACCACGAAAACGCGAAAAGCTCCATTGAATACGCACTGATCGCGGCGGAGCGCTCCACACAGTGCGACGCAGGCGGAAATTTGCTTGAAAGCGATATGCAGACACGGACATTTGACGAAGTGACGGCAGGCTTTTACGAGACCGAGCGCGGGCAATATTGGCTGGAGCTTTCAAAGGCGCTTTCCATGTGGGACACGACCGCGCCCGTTTTGCCGGTTACAGATACGGCGCTGCTGCCGAGCTTTCACGACCGCACGGTGTATGTGCGGGAGGGGCGGACGTTTTCCGCGGAAGACCTCGAAAACGGTGCGGCGGTATGTCTTGTTTCCGAAGAATTCGCGCGGAAAAACGGGCTTTCCATCGGCGATAAAGTGGAGCTGCCGCTTTACGGCGTGAACGAAAAAGACTCGCCGCATAGGACGTTCGGCGACGGTAGTGGCCTGCGCACGTTTTCGCTTTTAAACGCACAGAACCGGGCATACACGCCGTTTTGGACGGCAAAGTATGAGATCATCGGCACGTATTACAGTGGTGGGCACATACGGAAAACCGGCGGGCTCCATCGAAATGGCGCTGAATTTGTTCCTCATTCCCGCAAATTCGGTCAAGGCAGATTTTGCCGGCAATATCGTAGACAGCGGACCGATGCAGCGCGCAACGACCTCCTTCCAAATCCCAAACGGCACGATCGACGACTACATGGCAGCGTATAACCGAAATGTTCCGGCGGAGGTTCGGGAAAATTTGGAGATCACGTTTGACGACAATGGGTACAGCCAGGTTATCGGCGGTTTACTCAATATGCGATACGTGGCGATCATTCTGTTCGCGGCGGGACTGCTTTCGGCACTGGCGATTTTGGTGTTGCTGCTCTATTTCTTCATCGTAAAGCAAAAGAAGCGCACGGCGATCGAGCGGAGTTTAGGCATGAGCAAAA
>ENA-OQLB01001343-OQLB01001343.1-human-gut-metagenome-genome-assembly--contig:-NODE-1343-length-10648-cov-2.113868_pt1 | contig 10648 bp, 19 predicted proteins | sample MGYA00242656_ERZ504813 | MGnify/ENA primary metagenome ERZ504813 (study PRJEB26092, sample SAMD00036388) | human gut metagenome | host: Homo sapiens | study: EMG produced TPA metagenomics assembly of... | reverse complement strand
GTGTCGGACAGGTCATCCATCAGCTGGGCATCCTTGGTGGAGCCGAGGGTGCAGATGGTCAGCACCTGCGTCTGGCCGCGGGTGAACATGCCGGAGCCGTGGACGCGGGGCAGCAGGCCGACTTCAGCGGCAGAGGGCGGATCTCATTGATGCCGCGGCCGTCAACGCGCTTGCCGTCCTCGAGCAGCCATGTGCGCACGACCTTCTTCTGCAGCTTGTAGCTGATCAGGTCAAGGTCGGCGGCGGTCAGCTCGGGATGCTCGGCAGCGATGGCGTCCATGATGGGCAGCATAGCGGCATCGCGGACATTCTTGTCATCGGTGTTCATGGCGTTTTTGACTTCATCAAGGTGCTTGGCATAGACATCGGCCAGCAGGGCATGATCCAGCTCCACAGGGGTAAAGTTCTTCTTCGGCTTGCCGATCTCGGCCACAATGCCGTTGATGAAGGCGAGCATCTTCTTGATCTCCTCATGACCGGCACGGATGGCCTTCATCATGGTCTCCTCATCGACCTCGTTGGCACCGGCCTCGATCATGACGATCTTTTCCTCGCTGGCGGCAAGGGTCAGGGAGAGGTCGCTGTGCTCGCGCTGCTCCTTCGTGGGGTTCAGCACGATCTCACCATCCACCAGACCGACAAAGACACCGGCGATGGGGCGTTCCACGGAATGTCGGACATAGCGATGGCCAGAGAGGCGCCGTTCATGCCGGAGATCTCTGCGGAGCAGTCAGGGTCAAGGCTCATGACAGTCATCGTCACGCAGACATCGTTGCGCATATCCTTGGGGAACAGCGGGCGGATCGGACGATCGACACGCGGGAGGAGAGGATGGCATGCTCACCGGGGCGACCCTCGCGGCGCATAAAACTGCCAGGGATGCGGCCTGCGGCGTAGAGCTTCTCCTCAAACTCAACGCTCAGGGGGAAGAAATCAACGCCGTCACGCGGCTTGTCGCTCATCGTGACGTTGCAGAGCACGCAGGTCTCGCCGTAGCGGATCATCGCGCTGCCGTTGGACAGACCGCACATTTGCCGGTCTCGACCACAAAGGGGCGGCCTGCAAAGGTCGTCTCGAACTTGCGGTACTTGGGGAAGGTTTCCAGTCTGGATGCGAATTCGTAAGCCATAGGGATTCTCCTTCTTTGGTAGATTTTTACTTTCAGCTCTCCCCTGCCCCGATCTTGTACAATAAAGCCAGCAGCCAGACCTTATTGTCTGGGTGCTCGATTTACTGCACAAAATGGCGGCGAGGCGGCTGTAAAATACAGATGCAGTGGGGTTTCAGGTGTGCATTGCCGGAAACAGGCACAGACGGATATGGAATCCGCCCCTACAACCGTCCGCGAAATGGGCGGCTGCGCACTTATAAAAAAAGCAGGCAGAGTGCAAATGCACCCTGCCCGTTTTTGCGAAAATTACTTACGCAGACCCAGCTCAGCATCAGGGCACGGTAACGGTTGATGTCCTTCTTCTGCAGATAGGCCAGCAGATTGCGGCGGCGGCCGACCATCTTGAACAGGCCGCGGCGGCTGTGGTTGTCATGCTTGTTGGTCTTCAGATGCTCGGTCAGGTGGTTGATACGAGCGGTCAGCAGAGCAACCTGGACCTCCGGAGAACCGGTGTCACCCTCATGGATGGCTGCCTTAGCGATGATGGGCTGCTTGTCGATAGCGGATTTCTGGCTCATTGGTAAATACCTCTTTCTAAAAAATATATCGGCCATCGGCGCAGTAAGGGGTAGTTGGAACCGTTGAGGCATACGCCCCATACCGGGCCGCGGTAACATTGACTAGTATAGCACAGCTCTGGCAGAAATACAAGGCTGTGCCGCTTATTTTGCAATTATTTGCCAATTATTTTGCCGCATTTTCCCCGGCAAAGTAGGCCTTGCTCTCATCGACGGCGCGGTGGATGAGGCCGCCAGCTCCTCAAGGGAGTTGAACTTGCGGACCGGGCAGTAATACTTGTGAAATTCCAGCACCGGCTGCCGGCCGTAGATGTCCCCCGCATAATCCGGCACGAATGTCTCACAGGTCACGGCAGCGTTTTTGCTACTGTCGACCGTGGGGCGCTTGCCGATGCCGGTTGCCGCAGGCCGCCACTGCCCGTCCAGAAAGATGCGGGTCAGATAGACGCCCGCGCAGGGCTGCAGCGCCGCAGCGGGGTAATTCTGGTTCAGCGTCGGCGTACCCAGCAGGCCGCCGCCGATGCCCTTGCCGTGGACAACAGGCCAGTCGATGGCATAGGGCTCGCCGAGCATCGCGTTGGCGTCCGCCAGACGGCCCTCCTCCAGCGCGGCACGGATGCGGGTCGAGGATACTGTCTGGCCGTTGTACTGCGCCATCGGCACAATATGGACGCCGATGCCCAACGGTTTGCACAGCTCGCGCAGCCGCTCGACATTGCCGGCCGCCCGCGCGCCGAAAGTAAAGTTATCGCCGCAGAAAAGCTCCCTCGCCGCAAAGCAGTCAACAAGCACCCTCTGCACAAAATCCTCCGGTGACAGGCTGCGGAACGCATCAAAGGGTGCCTCCTGATATTCCTCAATCCCCAGCCCCGCGATGCGGCATGCTTTTGCGCCAGTGAGAGGATGCGCCCGCCTCAGGGTGCTGCTGTCGGGCAGTTCAAAGGTAAAGGCGGCGGCAGTCAGGCCCTTTTCTGCAGCACAGGCCGCAGCCGCGCCCAGCACGGCGCGGTGGCCGCAGTGGACGCCGTCAAAATAGCCGAGCGCCACGGCACTGCCCTGCAGGGCGTGGATAGCGTCAGGCTCTGGTAGATCTGCATTGGCTGTCAGCCCCTTTCGCAAAATAGTTTTTCGACCTTGAGCACACCGCCTTCGACGCTGGCCAGCCCCAGAAACGCCCCGCTTTCCTCATAGACGCGGTAGCGGCCATCAGCAGCCTTATAGTGGCTGGTAGGGCAGCCGTTGAGCAGGTGTGCCTTCACGCCCTCGTTGACATGCAGGGCGGGCAGCGGCGTAAAGACGGTCTCGATGGGCAGCACCCAATCGTTGGCCGCAAGCTCGCCGCGCTCAGCGGCGGCAAGGATCTCGGGTAGCGTGTGGCACTGGGCCAGAGAGAACACACCCGCCTGTGTGCGGCGCAGCGCCGACAGGGTCGCAGGTACGCCGAGGGCTGCGCCGATCTCCTCGGCCAGCACACGGATGTAGGTGCCCTTGGAGCAGGCTACCCGGATCGTGTACTCATCCTGTGCGGGGCTGCGAGATATTCAATGTCGTAAATCGTGATGGGGCGGGGCGTGCGTTCCACAGTCTGGCCCTTGCGGGCAGCCTTATACAGCGGCTGGCCGTTGATCTTGACCGCGCTGTACATCGGCGGCAGCTGCATCCGGTCACCTCGGAACTGCGGCAGCACGGCGCACAGCTCCTGCGCACCGACCGTGACGGGGGCTGTTTCCAGCGTTTCGCCGGTCACATCCCCGGTGTCGGTGCGCAGTCCCAGACGCAGCGTTGCTTCATAGGTTTTATCATGGTCAAGCTGGCGGTCGGCAGCCGCAGTTGCCTTGCCGATAAACACCGCGAGCACACCGGTGGCCATGGGGTCCAGTGTGCCCGAGTGTCCCAGCTTGCGTGTGCCCAGTGCGCCGCGCAGCTTGGCCAGCACATCAAAGCTGGTCCAGCCTGCGGGCTTATCCACGGGCAGAATGCCGTTTGGCGTTTGCATAGCAGGGTTCCTTTTCTGTTGTTGGGTTAAACGTGGATGCGCGGCAGTGCGGGCGGATATGGAATCCGCCCCTACAACCATACGGGAGACGGGCGTTTTACGCCTGCGCTTTTTCCGCATCGGCGCGGTCCAGTTCCTTTTTAACTTCCTCGAGGATCGCGTGCTTGGCGTTGTCCGGGTTGCCGCTGATCTCGCAGCCTGCAGCGCGGGGATGCCCGCCGCCGCCCAGACGGCGTGCGATGTTGCAAGCGTTGGTGTTATGGCCGGTGCGCACGCTGATCTTGAAGCTGCCGTCCTTCTGCTGGCGCAGGGTCAGGCCGACCTCGACACCCTCGATGGAGCGGGGCAGGCTGGTCAGATCCTCCAGCTCGGCACCGGCCACGCCGGCCGCCTGAATCTGATCCCATGTCAGGCAGATCAGGGCGCAGCGGTCATCGTAGTAGAACTCCAGACTTTCCAGCGCCATGCGCTCCGCGATAACGCGGGCGTGGGAGCGGCTCTCGAACAGTCGTTCGTTGAGCATCTCCACATCGGCACCGGCCTCGATCAGGTCGCCGCCGCACGGTGGGTCGCCGCCGTTGTGTTACTGAACCGGAAGCACCCCGTATCGGTCGCCACGCCCGTGTACAGGCAGGATGCGATCTCCGGCGTGATCTTAGCGCCCATCTCGGGGATGAGCGTTGTCAGCAGTTCGGCCGCAGCCGCTGCGCCATCGTCCACCAGTGTCTCGTAGGCGTAGCCGCTGTTGGAGCCATGGTGGTCGATGCACAGATCGACATGCTCTGCATATTCCTGAATGTTGTTGCGCTCCCCGAAGAGCTGGATGCCGGCCACATCCACCGCCACCACAAAGGCAGGGCGGAAGCTGCCGTCAAACGCCGTGATGGGCATGTAGCTGTACATGGCAGGGATCGGGTCGCTGCACAGCACCGCTGCATTTTTGCCCAGCTGCTGCAGGGCAAGGCAGAGCGCCGTGCCCGAGCCGATGGTATCGCCATCCGGGTTTTTATGACACAAGATCAAGATGTCATCTGCAGCAAGCAGACGCGAAACCACGGTCCCGCGATCTACATTCTGAGTCATAGGTTCCTCTTTTCTAACCGGGTACAGGGTTTACTCTGCGTCAGAGTCGGACTCGATGTCCAGCTCACCCAGCAGTTGGTTGATGTGCGCGGCGTAGGCTGCGCCTCATCTTTGACGAACACAAAGCGCGGTGCCTTGCGGATGTGCATCCGGCGGCTCACCTCGGTGCGGACATGGCCGGACGCCTTGTTCAGCGCCTTGACGACCGGCTCCGGGCCGCCCTCACGGCCCATCACGCTGATGTAGACCTTGGCTGATCGAGGTCAGGGGTCACATCCAGACGTGTCACGGTCAAAAGACCGCCCGTCACGCGGGGATCCTTCATCTCGCCGATGATGGCGATGATTTCACGCTTCATATCCTGGGCCATACGGCCGTGGTTTTTGGTTGGCATTTACTTTACCTCTGCAATCAATCGCGGTACTCTTCCATCTTGAAGCACTCAAAGACATCGCCTTCCTTGATGTCCTGGAACTTGGCCAGGGTGATGCCGCACTCAAAGCCCGCGGCAACCTCCTTGGCGTCATCCTTGAAGCGCTTCAGGCTGGCGATGGCATCCTCGCAGATGACGATGCCGTCACGCACCAGACGCAGCTGGGCATCGCGGGTGATCTTGCCATCGGTGACACGGCAGCCGGCAACGGTGCCGACGCTGGAGATCTTGTAGACCTGACGGACCTGTGCCTCGCCCAGTGCGACCTCACGGACCTTCGGGGCCAGCATGCCCTTCATAGCGTCGGAGACATCGTTGATGGCATCGTAGATGACGCGGTACATACGCATCTCAACGCCGGTCTGCTCGGCCTCGGCTTGGCAACGGCATCGGGGCGGACATTGAAGCCGATGATGATGGCGTTGGACGCATCAGCCAGAGAGACATCGGACTTGGAGATGGCGCCGACACCTGCATGGATGACGCGGACGCGGACCTCCTCGTTGGAGATCTTCTCGAGGCTCTGCTTGACGGCCTCGGCGGAGCCTGCACATCAGCCTTGACGATGATGGGCAGCTCCTTCATATCGTTGGCGGCCATCTGGTCGAACAGGTTATCCAGCGTGACCTTGGTGTAGGCAGCAAACTGCTTCTCCTTGGCCTCAGTGGTACGCTTATCGGCCAGCTCGCGGGCCAGACGCTCGTCCTCGACAGCCTCGAACAGTTCGCCGGCCTCGGGGACCTCGGTCAAGCCGGTGATCTCAACAGGCGTGGAGGGGCCGGCCTCGGTGATCTCCTGACCCTTATCGTTGCGCATGGTACGCACGCGGCCGACAGCAGTGCCGGCGATCAGGCAGTCGCCTTATGCAGGGTACCGTTCTGGACCAGCAGCGTTGCATGGGGCCCTGACCCTTATCCAGACGGGCCTCGACCACAGCGCCCCTTGCCGCGACGGCTCGGGTTGGCCTTCAGCTCCATGACTTCGGCCTCGAGAGCGATACGCTCGAGCAGGTCGCTGATGCCCATGCCGGTGACGGCGGACACAGGGATGCAGGCGACGTCGCCGCCCCAATCCTCGGGGACGATTTCGTACTTGGTCAGCTGCTCCTTGACGCGCTCGGGGTTGGCGGTGGGCTTATCCATCTTATTGATGGCGACGATCAGCTTGACATTGGCAGCTTGGCATGGTTGATGGACTCGATGGTCTGGGGCATGATGCCGTCATCAGCGGCAACGACCAGCACAGCAATGTCGGTCATGTTCGCACCGCGGGCACGCATCGAGGTAAAGGCCTCGTGGCCGGGGGTGTCGAGGAAGGTAATGACGCTGTCATTGCTCTTGACCTGATACGCACCGATGGCCTGGGTGATGCCGCCGGCCTCACCCTTGGTGACATTGGTCTTGCGGATAGCGTCCAGAATGGAGGTCTTGCCGTGGTCAACATGGCCCATGACAACGACCACGGGGGGACGCTCGACCAGATCGGCGGCGTTGTCCTCCTCCTGCACAAACAGGCGCTCCTCGATGGAGACATGGACCTCATGCTCGACCTTGGCGTGGAACTCCTCGGCAATCAGGGCGGCGGTGTCGAAGTCAACGACATCAGAGATGGCGTGCATCTCGCCCATCTGCATGAACTTGGCCACGACCTTGGCAGCGCTCTGCTTCAGGCGGGTAGCCAGCTCACCGACGGTGATCTCATCAGGATGGAGATTTTCAGCTGCGCGTTGCGGGCCTTTTCCAGCTGGATGCGCTGCAGGCGCTCGGCCTCGGTCTCACGGCGGCGGCCGAACTGCTGGCCGCGGCGGTTGTTGCGGTTGTTGAACTTTTCCTTCTTGCCGGTGGGCTGGTTCTTGCGCTTGCTGGGCATGTTGCGGCTGTCGGCCAGATCGTCATAGCGGGCGTTGAACTTATCCACATTGACATCCACGGTGCGGGTATCCACAGAGACCTGCGCGCGGTTGACCTGCACCTGCTCCGTCTTGACGGGCTCCTTGATGCCAGTATCGGCGGCCAGCTCCTGCAGGGTGACGCGCTTCTCGCTGCGCTTTTCCGCCTGCTTCTCGGGCTTGCGGCTGTCTTTCTTCTGCTCGGGCTTCGGCTCCTGCTTGGCGGCGGGCTTGGCAACGGGCTTGGACTGCTCCGCCTTGCGGCGGCTTGTCGGCCTTCTTGGGCTCAGGCTTCTTCTGTTCGGGCTTCTTCTGCTCGGGCTTCGGGGCGGGCTTAGCCTCCTCCTTGCCGCTGGCAAGGTAGGCGTCCAAACTTGCCTCGGCATTCTCGCGGGTCAGGGTCTCCAGCAGGACATTCAGCTCTTTTTCCTCAAAAGTGCCGCCGGTCTTATAGGCTTCGCCGGTCACGCCGGTCACGGTCTCGATGACCTTTTTGGCGGGCACGCCGAACTCCTTGGCAACATCAGCGATCTTATATTTAAAGTCCATATAGTGTGGTCCTCCTCTATCAAAGGTATTTTGCGCACAGCTGTGCAAGGTGTTCGTCAGTCACGCCGAACACGGCGGCGGGCTTGGGGGTAAGCATGGCCAGATCTGCGCTGGTCAGGGGCATCTGCTCGCAGGCAACAATGTCCTCACAGGCGTCCTTCATGTGGCTGACGGTGCGGTCGCTGGCGTCTGAGGTCAGCAGCACAAGGGCCACCTTGCCGCGCAGTGCATTTTCCTGTACGCGGTCATACCCGTGCAGCAGCTTGCCGGCCTTGCGGCACAGCCCCAGCGCACCCAGCAGCGGGTGCTGATCGTTATTCATCGCTCGCCGCCTCCTTTGCGCTTTGCTCCGCACAGGCGATCTCCTCCGTCAGGCGCTCATAAATGCCGTCCGGGATGGGGACCTCAAATGTGCGTTCCAGTCGCTTTGCCTTGCGTGCTTTGGCAAGGCATGCGCCGAGGGGCACAGATACGCACCGCGCCCCGGTGCTTTGCCGCGCAGATCAATGCTGATCTCGCCCTCCGGGCTGCGCACCACGCGCACCAGTTCACGCTTGGGGCGCTGGGCATTACAGGCCCACACAATCGGCGCACGGGGATTTTTTTCTGCTTTTGCTGCTGCAACTAGCCGACCTCATTTCTAGATAATAGGTAAAAGATAAGAAATATGGGTGTTCCGCGGCGCTGCGCACCGCTCAAAATTTTGTTTTTGCCCTGCGGGCAAAACCTCCACACTTTTTATTATCTATTATCTTTTATCTCTTATCTCTTTGTATTTATTCCTCATCCTCGCCGTAATAGCCGGACTCGGGGCGGATATCAATATTGTAGCCGGTCAGGTGGGCGCACAGACGCACATTCTGACCCTTGTTGCCGATGGCAAGGCTCAGCTGCTGGTCGGGAACCGTAACACGGCAGCTCTTGGTCTCGCCGGGCAGCAGCTCGACCTTGACGACCTTGGCCGGGCTCAAGGCGGCGGAGATGAACTCGGCAATGTCCTCGCTCCAGCGGATGACATCGATTTTCTCGCCGTTCAGCTCCTGCACGATCTTCTCCACGCGGACGCCGCGGGCACCGATGCAGGCGCCGACGGGATCGACATCGGGGTTCTTGCTCCAGACAGCCAGCTTGGTGCGGGCACCGGCCTCGCGGGCGATGGCCTTGACCTCAACGGTGCCGTCATAGATCTCGGGGACCTCCAACTCAAACATACGCTTGACAAGGCCGGGATGGGTGCGGCTGATGGTGACGCGGGGGCCGCGGTCCGTTGCCAGAACATCCACGACATAGACCTGCACGGTCTGACCCTCGGTGAAGGTCTCGCCGGGGACCTGCTCATTGCGGGGCAGCACGGCGGAGCCGCCCTTGCCCAGATCCAGCACAATGTTGCCGCGCTCGGGGTCGATGGAGACAACGGTGGCGGCGATCAGCTCATGTGCGCGGGACTGCATCTCGCTGCACTGCAGGTTGCGCTCACCCTCGCGCAGGCCCTGACGGATGACATGCTTTGCCGTCTGGGCGGCAATGCGGCCGAACTCCTTGGTCTTGAGGGGGGTGACCATGCGCTGGCCGACCTTGTAGCTCTTGCGGACCTTCTGGGCATCCTCCAGGCTGACCTGCGTGTGGGGGTTCTCGACCTCCTCCACGATGTCGCGCAGCAGGCTTGCGCGGAAGGCGCCCACCTCGGGGTCAATGTCAACGACAACATTGTCATCCTCGACCTCATAGTCCTTCTTGACGGCGATGACGATGGCTGCCTTGATCTTGTCGATCAGGTAGTCCTCGGGCAGGCCGCGCTCCTTTTCCAGTGCAGAAAGAGCCTCAAAGAATTCGTTGTTCGCAGTAGCCATGTTTCTGGTTTCCTCCCAATTATATTTCAAGTACACACAATACAGTATTATTCTTGCCTTCCCCTGCGGGGCTGCGCCCGCAGGCGCGTGTCGGAGCGCAACCGCCGTAGGCGGCTCTTAGCGCGTAGACTGAAGGTGGCGCGCAGCGCCGGATGAGGGGCGATGCTGCCGCTATTACCCGTTCATGGGTAGCTGCGGCAAGTCTGCCCTCATCAGTCCGCTTCGCGGACAGCTTCCCCCCACGGGGGAAGCCTACTCACCCGAACAGATCCTCGTCATCGCAGAGCTTGACATAGCCCGCGCTCTTGAGCGGGAAGGTAAAGCTCTCCTCCCCGTCCGTCAGGGTCACATTGCCATCGGCGTCCAGTCCCTGCAGCAGGCCCGCATAATCGCGGCGGCCCTGCGCGTCCGGGCGGATCAGGCGGACAGCGCACTTCTGCCCCTTGAGCTGCTCATAATGCTCGGGGCGGGTCAGGCGGCGGCCCATGCCCGGGCTGCCGACCTCAAGGTAGTAGCTCTGGTCAATGGGGTCGGCCTCGTCCAGCAGCGGATCGATGGCGTGGGAGACCTCTGCGCAGGTGTCGGTATCCATCGGCTCATCGCGGTCGATCAGCACGCGCAGGAACCAGTCCGGACCTTCCTTCTCAAAGCGGACATCCCACAGGCGCAGGCCCATAGCCTCGACCACGGGGCGAACCAGCGCCTCCACGACCTTGACCGCACTGCCCTGCTGCGGTTTACCGGGTTTTGCCATATAAATGCTCCTATCATAAAAAGAAAGCGGACCTTGCGGCCCACTTTCAGTAAAATCATCATCGAACAATATGACTATACCACATCCCCGCGCAAAAAGCAAGCCCCCGCCGGGCAGAATTACCTTTCAGCGGGCTTTTTCAGCGCGCATTTTTTGCGCAGTTTGGTGCAGTGCGCTCGCAGCGGGCTTTTCGAGCAGGAAATACGCCGCTGCACCAACGGTCAGGGCGGCGGCCCAGTACAACATATCGGGCACGGTGCATCCAGACTTATCCCCCAGCTGGTTGGGCGGGGTCACACCCTGCCAGGCGGCAGATGCAGGTCATACTTCAAAAATACCGTCAGCATCTGATGCCAAAGGTAAAAGCTGTAGGTCAGCGCCGCCAGCCCGCGCAGCAGCCGCCGTG
>ENA-OQLB01001342-OQLB01001342.1-human-gut-metagenome-genome-assembly--contig:-NODE-1342-length-10658-cov-3.018612_pt1 | contig 10658 bp, 17 predicted proteins | sample MGYA00242656_ERZ504813 | MGnify/ENA primary metagenome ERZ504813 (study PRJEB26092, sample SAMD00036388) | human gut metagenome | host: Homo sapiens | study: EMG produced TPA metagenomics assembly of... | reverse complement strand
CTATTGAACTTCGATGATCTGGACAGCGACGAGTTCGTGTAACTTCGGGCCATGATGACCCGAAGCGCCGCCGATGTGGGCGGCTTTTTTTGTACCCAAAACCATCAAACAAACAAAATGGAGGAACATATATGGAATTTTTCAATCAGGCAATCGACATTCTCAAAATTCTGGTTATGGCTCTTGGTGCCGGTCTCGGCGTTTGGGGTGCCATCAACCTGCTGGAAGGTTATGGTAACGACAACCCCGCCTCCAATACTTGTGTACGGTAAAGAAGCATTCAACAAAGATAGACAGTCAGCCCTACTATTCCGATAATTCTGTATTAGCTGCTGTAAAGTTCCAGCGCAAGCATAGATTGTTCAGCACATACTTTTTATTTTCGGTATCACAGATTTTCCGTCCCGAGCTTGACATTATACATATATGTGTGTATAATGGTTAGTAGTAGCTAACCGTGTGTATTGGTACGAGTTTTTACACTTCCAAGGTCATTTCTGAGATTGGTACATTTCGGTTGGTTGGTCTATCATCATAATTTCAAGGAGGAACCTAAAGAATATGAAAAAAGCAAAAAAAAATAATTGCTGCTGCTCTTGTTGCTGTTATGGCTCTTCAGTTAGCAGCGTGCCACGGAAATCCAAGCAGCAGTTCGACGGAAACTCCATCTGCGGAGAGTTCGCAGACCTATGTCACAAGGGACAGGAAAGGACGGGCGGCGGATGAGCTCGTTGTTTCTATGGGCGCAAGGCTGCCCCATGAATTTGACCCCAAAGAGCGTTATGGAATGTATAACGAAGCACATATCACGCACAGTACACTGCTTCGTAGAACAGCGGATCTCAAATTGTGGGGATTTTGCAAAGGATTATACAATCTCTGATGACGGCTTGGTTTGGAACTTCAATTTGCATGACGATTTTAAGTTCTCCAACGGTGAGCCGGTCACAGCTGAGGATGTAAGTTTCCTATGAGATGCTAAAGAGGATGGGAAACACTGATCTTGCTTTTATAGATAAGATTGAGATCCCTGCTGAAAATCAGATTGTGTTTACCTTGAAAGAGCCAAGATCTACTTTTGCGATGTCGCAGCTTGTTGAAGTGCCGATCGTTCCGGCAGCACACTACGATGAAAACTATAAATTTAATCCGATTGGATCCGGTCCCTATATGGTAGCTGAGTATAAGCCGGATGAGCAGGCAATTTTTACGGTCAATCCATATTGGCATGGAGATGAGCCATACTTTAAGAAATGGACATGGGTTATGCTGGATGAAAATACGGCACTTGCCGCGCTGGAATCCGGCGATGTGGATATGATCTATGCGACACCGGAACTGGCAGACAAGAAAGTTGATGGTTGTAAGCTCTTCGATATAGAATCCAACGATGTGCGCGGCCTTTCGATGCCGTATGTAAAGACAGGTGTTATCGCGAATTCCCCGGACGGTTATCCGGTAGGGAATGATGTAACCAGCGATCCCGTTATTCGTAAGGCTTTAAATATCGGTGTGGATCGTCAGAAAGTGGTGGATACCGTGCTGAACGGGCACGGAAAACCGGCCTATTCTGTCATTGACGGGACCTCCTTCTGGAATCCGGAATCGGTTATTAAAGACAATGACCCGGAAGCTGCGAAGAAGCTTTTGGAGGAGAACGGATGGCTTGCGGGAGGTGACAGTATCCGTGAGAAAGACGGTATCAGAGCGGAGTTTGAGCTGTATTATCCAACTGCTGATCCGCTCAGAACCAACGTGGCAGTGGAAGCGGCAAGCCAGGCAAAAGAGCTTGGGATCCAGATCAACCTGGTAGGAAGCAACTGGGATGAAATGATTACAAAATCACATGAGGTATCGCTCTTATATGCGGGCGGACGTCACAATCCGAATCAGTTTTATGAATCCCATCATCCGGATTCCGCAGGAAAAGGGTGGACAAATATTACTTTCTATAACAATCCGGCAGTGACGGAATATTTGGAAAAAGCGATGAAAGCGCCCAGCTTGGAAGAGGCGGAAAAATATTGGAAGCTTGCACAGTGGGATGGAAGCACAGGCGCCTCCTCTATGGGAGATTTGGCAAACGTCTGGTTGGTAAGAATCAATCATACTTATATCGGAGACAACAGAATCAATGTGGGTAATCAAGACTGCACAGCCACGGTCATGACTGGTCTTTGATTGCTAATATAGCGGAATGGACCTGGAACGAAAATGCACAATAATATAATTCTATAATATCATATGCCATAAGGGAGGGCTCCGAAATAGAACCCTCCTTTATAGCTTAGGGGAGAAATATTTTGATGAAAACCATTTGGACTATCATAAGAAAGATTATACGGTGCTTCACACTGCTTTTAGGCATTTCTCTTCTTTCCTTTGTCCTCCTTAAAGCTTCTCCTGTAGATCCTGTAATGGCAAGCGTAAATTATGACACCACTCTGTCAGAGGAACAATATAACGCTATTGCAGAATACTATGGATTAAATGAACCTCCGGTTACGCAGTATCTGCTGTGGATTAAAAATTTCATTCATGGCGATTTCGGAACATCTCTTGTGCACAGAGAACCGGTAATAGAAGTGATAAAGGCAAGAGCCGGGGCTTCCGCATTGCTGATGGGAGTGTCTTGGATATTGTCCGGAATACTGGGATTTGCTCTTGGAACCATCGCCGCGTTTCATCAGGGGAAATTATTTGACAGGTTTGTGAAATGGTTTTCTTATCTGCAGGCGACTGTTCCGACCTTTTGGATCGGACTGATTTTTTTGATTATTTTTGCTGTACAGCTTCGCTGGTTTCCTATCGGTATTTCCTCTCCGATCGGAGTGCTCAGCGAAAATGTAACATTCATGGACAGACTGAGACACCTGATTCTGCCCGCATTCACATTAAGCGTCCTGGGTATTGCCAATGTAACGCTTCACACCCGTGAAAAAATGATTGATGTGCTTCACAGCGAATATGTGACCTTTGCGAAAGCAAGAGGCGAAAACAGCTGGCAGATATTCAAAAACCATGCGTTACGTAATGCGATCGTTCCCGCCATCACAATTCATTTTTCTTATTTCGGTGAATTGTTTGGAGGCTCTGTATTGGCGGAGGAAGTATTCTCATATCCGGGCTTGGGTTCTACGCTGACAGAGGCAGGACTGAAGAGTGATACACCCCTGCTTTTGGCGATTGTAATGATAGGAGCCGTTTTTGTGTTCTGTGGAAACATGACTGCCGATATACTGAACGGATTGTTTAATCCTAATCTGAGGAGAGAAGCATGAAAACAGACGCAAGAATAAAAGTGATTTTTTCAATCACTATATCCGTCCTTATCATAGGCTTGATTCTGATATTGAGCTTTGTCCTGAATGAGCAGGGACTGACTCCGAACGCCGGATTAAAGAACCTGTCTCCCTCTTCGTCCTATTTATTCGGGACCGACAGCATGGGACGGGATATGCTGGTAAGAACCGTCAGGGGATTGAGATTTTCCTTGTTCGTAGGGATCATCGGCTCTGTGATCGGGGTTATGATTGCACTTACACTGGGGATCAGTGCCGCAATTGGCAATAAAACCGTCGATAAAATTGTTCTGTGGACCGTCGATATGTTTATCGGTATGCCGCATTTGGTTTTTATGATTTTGATTTCCTTTGTTGCAGGGAAAGGCGCACAAGGGGTAATTATTGCAACCGCTATTACGCATTGGCCTGCGTTGCAAGGGTGATAAGGAACGAAGTATATGACATCAAGAACATGGACTACATTAAATTATCAAAAAACATGGGGAAAAGCAGATGGTACATCGTGGTGAATCATATTTTGCCGGTGATTTTCCCACAGATTTTCATCGGGTTTATTCTTCTCTTTCCGCATGTTATTTTACACGAAGCGTCCATGACCTTTCTCGGCTTCGGGCTGTCTGCGCAGCAGCCATCCATAGGAATCATATTATCGGAGGCGGCAAAGCACATATCCCTTGGCAACTGGTGGCTTGTTGTCCTGCCGGGGCTTTCCCTGATCCTGCTGGTAAAAAGCTTCGACAATATCGGAGAAGCCCTGAGGAAATTAAATGATCCGCAAATGAGATACATGTAGGAGACGGAATATGAGCGATAGATTACTTTGCGTCAGAGATTTGTCCATTTCATTTTCTCAATATGGAAAAGGACTTAAGCATTTTATAAGCACACCGATAAAGTCCCTGAGTGTAGAAATAAAAAAGGGGGAAATCCTTGCCATAGTAGGAGCAAGCGGTTCAGGGAAAAGTCTGCTGGCGCACGCCATTATGGATATACTTCCCCCGAATGCAATGGTAAAGGGGGAAATCTCCTACAAGGAAAAGGTGCTTGACAAAAAAAACATAGGTGCCCTGCGCGGAACAGAGATCGCCTTTATTCCGCAGTCGGTCAATTATCTTGACCCGTCCATGAAGGTAAAAAACCAAGTAAGGATCGGATTGCATGAAACAAAGGAAAGAAACAGGCAGCTTCAGGAGGCTTTGTTTGAAAAATATGGACTAAAAAAAAAAACAGACGGCGAACTCTACCTTATCAGCTTTCCGGCGGTATGCTCAGACGAGTGCTGTTCGCAACCTGCGTAAAGCAGGGAATTCAGCTGATTATTGCGGATGAGCCAACTCCGGGAATACACAAAGAAGCATTGGATATGGTTTTGAAGCAGCTGCGCGACTTTGCTGATCAGGGTATGGGAGTTATGCTGATTACACATGATATTATTTCAGCAGTCAGGATCGCCGATTACATTTCTGTATTTAAGGACGGGGCAAATATAGAGACTGCGCCGGCAAATTTTTTTGAAGGAAAGGGAGAGCGATTGAAAGAACAGTATACGCGAAATCTCTGGCTGGCCTTGCCGCAGAATGAGTTTCTGAGAGGAGAAGCAAATGGCATTGGAAGCTAAAAAGCTCGGGTATTACTATACTAAAAACGAGTGGATATTCAGAGATATTGATTTGAAAATTCAACGAGGTGAAATTCTGGGGATTTTCGGATACAGCGGCTGCGGCAAGACAAGTCTGTCCAAGGTGCTGTCAGACTTTTATCGCCGAAGGAGGGAACTGTTTTTATTGACGGGAAGGCACATGGCTCTCATGGATTTCGAGAGGTACAGCTGATTTGTCAGCACCCCGAAAAATCATGAACCCGTTATGGAGAATGAAAAAAATCTTGGAAGAGGCGTATATTCCTGAACCGGAGCTGCTGGAGACGTTCGGAATCAGAGAAGAATGGATGGACCGGTATCCGATTGAGCTGTCCGGAGGCGAATTGCAAAGATTTTCAATTGTGAGAGCACTGCATCCGCAGACAAAATATCTGATAGCAGACGAAATGACTACTATGCTGGATGCAATTACGCAGGAATTCATATGGAGAAGCCTTCTTCGGATTGTAAAACGGAGAATCTGGGGCTGATTGTCATCAGCCACGACCACGATCTGATAGAAAAAATCTGTGATCGCTGCTTTTATATGGAAAGTGGAAAAATGCGTCAGATGAAAGAATAAAATCCGGTCGAAGTTGTCAATGGTCAAGACAAGCGGGTATCGCCTGCCGTTGACAGCTTCTCCCGTCTTTTCAGAACAGCAATCAAAAGGATGCAAGACAAAAAGTGCTACCGTCCTCTTTTTATAAAAACTGAATAACCGTCGCCTATCGCAGCGGCATATAAAACAGTAAGTCTTGAAAAAGATTTGCTGTTTTTTTTTTTGCGTTTTATTTGGCATTTCAGGAAGTCACCTGTATTAAGAAGCAGCAGAGGAAACAATCCAAACGCTGATGCAACACGGAAATCAGAAAACTTTTTTCAAAAATCATCTGTTTTGATTGGCAGTTTCATCTTTTCCGGTGTTGTAGGAATTAAAAGAAAAAAGTAAAACGGTTTCCGGAAAAGTGAGCAAAACATGCAACACAGATGGTTGTACTGATGAAGGGACGCATAAGAAGCAGAAAGTACCGGTCTTTCAGAGCAAGCAGCTTGAACAGGCGCAGGAACGCATTTCTGAAATCAGCCGCATGATTAAGCGGCTGTATGAGGACAATGTAAACGGCAAAATCAGCGACGAGCGTTTCATGGAACTGTCGGCTGATTATGAAGCCGAGCAAGCGGAACTGAAAAAGAGAGCCACAGCCCTGCAAGCTGAACTGGACAAGTCGCAGGCAGCCACCGTCAACGCCGAGAAATTCATGGGCATTGTCCGCAAGCACCTTGCCTTTGAAGAACTGACCCCGACCCTGTTGCGGGAAATGATTGAAAAAATCGTGGTGCATGAGTGCAGCTACGACGAGAACGGCACCCGCAGGCAGGACATTGAGATTTATTACAGCTTTGTCGGCAAGATTGACTTGCCCGAATAACCGCCCGACCTATCCGACACAATGGCCAAGTGTCGGATAGGAACGGCAAAATTTTTTGCACTTCTATTGCTTCTTTATCACACATAAGCAAAGAGTCAGGGCATGAAGCAGCTCATGGCTAAGTAGATGTAATCAAGAAAAGAAAGGAAAAGCATAATCCAGACGGAACCGGCGATTGTGTCAAGAAATGTTTGTGGAATAGCAAGAACTTTGATATATTGGGGACAGGAACCCCGGAACCGGGAGAAAGGCAGGAGGATAAATGCACATAAGCTATAAACCCCTCTGGCACACGCTGGTTGAGCGTAATATGAGGAAAGAGGACTTGCGGCTTGCCAAATATGATTGCCAACATGGGTAAAGGTAAAAATATCAGTATGGAAACACTGGTTCGTATCTGCGAAGCCCTAAAATGTGATATTTTGGATGTGATTGAATTAGAGCAGGACAAAGACGCTGAAATATTAAATTGACAAGGAAGGCGCTGCGAAATGGACAATAGAGAAAGAATTATCAGACTTTGGTTTGATATGTGGCTTGCAAAAAAAGATTTGGGTATATTTAATGTATTTTTTAATAATGCCGTATATATTGAAAGTTGGGGACCAGAGTACCACGGCTCCAAGAAAATAAAACTTTGGTTTGAGGAATGGAATACCCGTGGAACTGTCTTGCAATGGGACATCAAGCAATTTTTCCATAAAGGCAATCAAACCATTGTTGAATGGTATTTCAAAAATAAGATGGACGCCGGTAACGTAGAAGCGTTTGATGGAATGTCACTGATAGAATGGACGCTAGATGGCAAGATTGCTCTCTTAAAAGAATTTGGTTGTAACGAAAATCGGTATGACCCTTATAAAGATGGCAATATACCACATTTCAGAGATGAAAATGCAAAGTGGTTTTAACTGGAAATTCAGTTGCTGGAGGTAATTATGCGGAATGGATAATTGGTTTACCATTGAGCAAATAGACCGTGATACATTCTCTATTAGCGAATACAAGCACTGGGAAGAAACACATTGTTATCTATTATGTGGAGAAAAATATGCTATTCTCATTGATACAGGTTTAGGCGTTTCCAACATCAGTAGAATTGTGGACTCTCTGACAAAGTTGCCTGTTATGACAGTTACAACTCATGTTCATTGGGATCACATTGGCGGGCATAAGTATTTTGATAATATCGCCGTACATGAAGCAGAAAAGGACTGGCTATCGGTCAGGTTTCCGATACCGTTGCAAGTTGTGAAGAATAATTTGACAAGGCTTCCTTGTGATTTTCCAAGAGATTTTGATATTAACGCTTATCGGATTTTTCAAGGTATCCCACAAAGAATTTTACATGATGGCGATTTTCTAAATTTAGGCGGGCGGGAAATTCAAGTTGTTCACACGCCGGGACATTCTCCCGGACATTGTTGCTTTTACGAACCAGAACGAAACTATTTGTATTCCGGGGATTTGATATACAAGGGAAGCCTGGACGCATTTTACCCCACTACCGACCCGCAACTATTCTATCAATCTATAAAGCGAATACGGAAATATAATATAAAAAAAGTTCTGCCCGGACACCATCAGTTGGATATTCCCGTTTCTTTGATAGCTGATATTGAAGCCGGATTTGCACAATTAGAGAAAGCTGGAAAACTCAAACAGGGAAATGGATTGTTTAAGTTTCCGGATTTCCAAATTCATATATAATCAAAGCTGCCGTTGCAGGAACACCCATTCCCACAACGGCAGTTTTTCATTTCCACGGTCTGCGCCGGAAGTTCATACCGGACTGTTTTATCAGCGGGGATTTCTTGAACAACTTCTTCAAAAGGCTTCGTTCCTCTTGTGAGAGCCGCTTATATTTAAGCCGGAACGCTTTGCAGAATATCTCCGTAAACTGCTGTGCCCCGGACCGCCCAGCAGTCCATCCCCATGCAGCGGATGTTTGAGGATGGCACCTGCCGGGTGAAAGCAAACTATTATACCCGCACCATCCAGTATCAGGACATCAATTATCAGCTCGCCCAGCAGGAGGATAAGACGGCGATTTTCGAGGAATGGTGCAGTTTCCTGAACTTCTTCGACAGCTCCATCAAATTTGAGCTGTCCTTCGTGAACATGGCAACGGACAGCACCGAGTTTGAAAAGAGCATCCGCATTCCGTTCCAGAAGGACGGTTTCGATGATGTTCGTGCGGAGTATTCCCAGATGCTGCGTCAGCAGCTTGCCAAGGGCAATAATGGTCTGACCAAGACCAAATTTATCACCTTTGGTGTGGAGGGCGAAAGCATGGCGCAGGTCAAGCCGCGGCTTGACCACATCCAGAACGATTTGCTCAACAACTTTCACCGGCTGGGGGTGCAGGCAAAGCCCCTGAATGGTGTCCAGCGGCTGAAACTCATGCACGATATGTTCAACATGGACGGCGCATCCAAGTTCCACTTTGACTGGAAAGACCTTGTGAAAAGCGGCCTTTCGGTGAAGGATGCCATTGCGCCGACTGCCTTTGCATTCAAGAACAGCCGCACCTTCCAGATGGGCGGCATCTTTTGCGCCGCCAGCTTTTTGAGCATTACGGCATCCGACATCAGCGACCAGCTGCTGAAGGATTTTCTGGACATGGATTCCAGCCAGATCGTCACCATGCACATCCAGTCCGTTGACCAGAACAAGGCCATCAAGACGGTCAAGCGCACCATCACGAACTGGATCGCAGTACCATTGAGGAGCAGAAAAAAGCAATCCGTTCCGGTTATGATATAGACATTCTGCCGTCAGATTTGAAAACTTACGGCAGGGATGCCAAAGCCCTGCTGAAAGAATTGCAGAGCCAGAACGAGCGGATGTTCCTCGTCACTTTTCTGGTGCTGAACACCGGGCGCACGGAACAGGAGCTGGAAAACAACATTTTCAGGCCAGCTCCATTGCACAGAAGCACAACTGCAACCTGTGCCGGCTGGATTTCCAGCAGGAGCAGGGGCTGATGAGCAGCCTGCCGCTGGCAGACTGCCAGATCGAGATTCAGCGAGGGCTGACCACCAGCAGCACGGCTATCTTCATCCCGTTCACCACGCAGGAACTTTATCAGAGTGGAAAAGAAAGCCTGTATTACGGGCTGAATGCCCTGTCCAACAACCTGATCATGGTGGACCGGAAGAAGCTGAAGAATCCCAACGGTTTGATCCTCGGCACTCCCGGCTCTGGCAAAAGTTTCTCGGCAAAGCGTGAAATTGCAAACGCCTTTCTGGTGACGGACGATGATATTATCATCAACGACCCCGAAGGCGAATACTCGCCGCTGGTGAATCGTTTGAAGGGTCAGGTCATCAAAATCAGCCCCAACAGTACCCAGTTCATCAACCCTATGGACATCAATGCCAACTACTCCGAGGAAGATAACCCGCTTTCTCTGAAAGCTGACTTTATCCTTTCGCTGTGCGACTGGTGGTGGGCGGCAAGGAAGGGCTGCTGCCGGTGGAGAAAACCGTCATCGACCGCTGTGTTCATCTGATTTACCGCAAATATTTTGCGGACCCCTGCCCGGAGAATATGCCCGTCCTTGAGGACTTGTACAATGCCCTGCTCCAACAGGACGAGAAAGAAGCCCATCATGTTGCTACTGCGTTGGAAATCTATGTGAAAGGCTCCCTGAATCTGTTCAACCACCGCACCAATGTGAACGTCAACAATCGCATCGTCTGCTACGACATCAAGGAACTGGGCAAGCAGATGAAAAAGCTGGGAATGCTCATCGTACAGGATCAGGTATGGGGGCGTGTCACGGCAAACCGCAGCAGTGGCAAGTCCACCCGGTATTATATGGATGAGATGCACCTTCTCTTAAAAGAGGAACAGACCGCCGCTTATTCCGTCGAGATCTGGAAGCGTTTCCGCAAGTGGGGCGGTATTCCCACGGGGCTGACCCAGAACGTGAAAGACCTTCTTTCTTCCCGTGAAGTCGAGAATATTTTCGAGAACAGTGACATGATCATCATGCTGAATCAGGCGGCAGGAGACCGGCAGATCCTCGCAAAGCAGCTCAACATCTCGCCCCATCAGCTTTCTTATGTGACCCACTCCGGCGAGGGCGAAGGGCTGCTGTTTTTCGGCAATGTCATTCTGCCGTTTGTGGACCGATTCCCCACTGATTTGGAACTCTACCGGATCATGACCACCAAGTTGGGTGAGGTTTCGGAGGGCGCACAGAAATGAGTGAACCGAAGCTGAACATCAAAGAGGAAACGTCCGCAAAAAAGACCCGTTCTCCCCCGAAAAAAG
>ENA-OQLB01001341-OQLB01001341.1-human-gut-metagenome-genome-assembly--contig:-NODE-1341-length-10673-cov-3.745022_pt1 | contig 10673 bp, 12 predicted proteins | sample MGYA00242656_ERZ504813 | MGnify/ENA primary metagenome ERZ504813 (study PRJEB26092, sample SAMD00036388) | human gut metagenome | host: Homo sapiens | study: EMG produced TPA metagenomics assembly of... | reverse complement strand
TTTGTTTTTCCTTTTGATGTATTTATCTTAGCATTGCGTTCAACGTGACACGCAATATTCAAAGATGCACAATGTTTTGTTTTAATATTTGTGCAATTTTATCAAAGTCTATCCTTTTACCTTTGCGAAAATCCTATTTTGAGTACAAAAAGAGGAGAGAAATATCCTTTCTGTATCCTGAATATTTCTCTCCTCTTTACAAATTACATCGTGTTTTGATCACGATATCTTCATAACAAAATTCTTCTTTATGTCCTGGATTCCCACAAAGACTATGAAAAATCTCCATTACCGACTCGTATCCTTGTGCATAAGCTCCTGTCTTAATACAAAATTGATCACACCTTCTTTCAGATTCTTCTTGTTCTCTCCCTCATAATCATGTACGATCACCTTGATCTTCTTCTCTAATTCATATTTTTTAAGAATCTTACATACCCCACTTTCTCCCTGTGCCGGCATATAGATTCCCTTCAGATCCGGAGTGATCTCTAACTGTTCTTCTAATAATTTTCCTGCTACCCAGTTATCATCATATGCAAATCTTGGCTCCATGATCGTGATTGATGGATAATGATAGCTTAATTCCGCCATAAATCCTTTGGTTCGCTTTACAGTTGCTGTATTGTCTGCAGATCCTGATATGATCATGACCTTTCCACCATCAGGAATGATTTCTCCCATCAAGCCTCCTGCAACACGGCCACCTGCATAATTATCCTGTCCTACAAAACATCGTCTCTTTGTATCTTCAAGGTCTGAATTGATCGTTATGATCTCAATGCCATCATCTACGTAGCGGTCGATCGTATTTTTTAACATCTCATCATTCGACGGCATCAGTACAATTCCTTTCATACCTGCCTCTTTATAGCCTCTCATGATATCCAACAGCTGTCTTACATCTCCACCATTGATCTGGTCGATCATCACACGTCCGCCAAAACGTTCTACTTCTTGTTTTGCATCCTTAGCTCCTTCTAATACTGTCTGGATCGTCGGGGTATCTGCGTATTGCAAATAACTCCGATCCGCAGGATCTGATTGCCTGATGATAGTGCCTTTGCCGCAATATTCGGCTGATATCCAAGTTCCTTTGCAATCATCTTGATCTTCTCTGCCACTTCCGGTCGAATACGTCCACGGTCATTCAATGCCCTGTCTACCGTTCCTCTTGATACACCTGCCAGATCCGCAATCTGTTGCATTGTTACTGCCATTTCTTGTTCTCCTTTCTTTGCGTTATCGTGCACGCATATATTATAACTCGTTTTTTATTTTTTGCAAATAAAAAACAGGTATTACACTTTTCCTCATGCAATACCTGTTTCATATTATATTTATTTACAGTTAAATACTTCAATATGATGTTTTACATTCTTATATGTTCCAAGTACCATTGCCTCATTCATATCAAAGTAATTATGTGCACCTTCTGTTGCCAGATAGTTTTCTACTTCTTTTGTCAAGCTCTTAAAGCTTGCTGTTGCAATATTGACTTTGCGGATTCCAAGTGAGATCGCTTTCTGGAAATCAGCATCTGTGATCCCGCTTCCTCCATGAAGCACAAGAGGGATTCCTGTTTTATCATGGATTTCTTCTAACACACCAAATTCTAACTGTGGTGCAACTGGATAATCTCCATGTGCATTTCCGATCGCTACTGCCAGTGCATCAATTCCTGTTTTTTCACAAAAGATCTTCGCATCTTCTGGGTTTGTACAACGGATTCCATGGTCGCTTTTTCCATCTTCACTTCCACCAACAAGTCCTAATTCTGCCTCGACAGTGGCACCGTATTTTGCTGCAAGTTCTACCACTTTCTTTGTTTTTTCAATATTTTCTTCAAATGAATCTCTGGATGCATCGAGCATAACAGATGTAAATCCATATTCTAATGCTTTTTTGATCGTCTCAAATTTTAATCCATGATCCAGATGTACCGCAACATCTACTTTTGCATTTCTTGCTGCTTCTAACATCATAGGTCCCATCAGATGCAGTGGTGAATGGTCTAATCTCACTTCTGCGATCTGAAGGATGATCGGTGTATCAAGTTCTTCTGCTGCCTTGATCGCACCTTTTACCATCTCCATATTTCCTACACTGAATGCTCCACATCCTTTGTTTTCTTTCTGTGCTCTAAGAAGCAGATCTTTCATTTTAACAAGTGCCATAATTTTTTTACTTCCTTTCCTGATTGATTTATCTCTTTTTTTTAATAACATACTAAATCCTAATGCGATCACTGCAAAACAAAATCCTGTCATAAATCTTACTACCTCTGACAATTCATGGATCAGTATCATATTCGATATGACCGGCGAGGTGATCGTTACGATGATGATCCCTGACATGATGATTCCATAATTCTGTCCTGCATATCGAAGCCCAAAAACCTCACTTGATAATGATGGAAAACTTCCCATAATACCGCCAAAACATCCATAGGCTAGGATAATTGCCATTGTGATGAGCCTGTTATTTCCACTGATTAAAAAGAGCATAGCAATCATTGCAACAAACAAAACTCCTTGAATACAAGTAATCCTTCCTGCTCTGTCTGCAAGTGTTGGAAGGATCAGTCTGATCCCTGCATTCAGTATAGATCCTGCCATCACGGAACCTACAGCAACTGCCTGTAAGATTCCTCTCTCAATCTGAATCGTCTGTGAAATCGGTGACACCAGATAATACGGCATCAGACCACACATCATCGTGGCTACAAGATAATAAAACTTCTTTGTTCTGATCATCTGAACTGATGTATATTGTTGTCCTGCATATATCTGATTTTCTTTTGTTTCTATATTTTCTGCCTCTGGCTGTCTGACAAAGCAGACAGCACAAACTGCTGATAAGAAAACCAGAAACCCAACAGATATCAATGCCATTCTTACTCCACCTCTTTCTAATAAGAGCTTACTGATCGGAGATAAGATGAATCCACATAATCCATTCGCCGTGATCACAACTCCTGAAGCAAATCCGGTCTTATGAGGAAACCACTTCTGTGCTGTTGCAAGTACGACTGCATAGATCATTCCTTGTCCGATTCCCTGCATGACACCTAGCGTCATATAAGTGATCATTGGATGAATTCCTAAAGTCAATGCTGATAATATGATCCCACCTGCAAATACGCTCCCTCCGATTCCGAGGGTTATTCTTCCATATCCTTTGTCATAGATTCTTCCACCAAATATATTACCAACTACAAAAAACAAAGTTGGAAGATAAAAACAAATTGATACCATACTTTCGCTCCAGCCTGTCTCAGAGAGTACATATGCTGATAAATTGACCATATATGTGGAAATCCGGTAAACAAGATCGCGAAAGCTCCTGCTGCCATCATCCCATTCCTTTTTTCATCTCATTTCTCCTTTTTTGATTATCTATTGAGTATTTATTGGTTATCTTTTGATAACAATTTAGCACTTTCTTGTAATGTTGTCAATCAATTTGGAGTTTATTTTCTTTTTTCCATATAATCAAGGATCAATTGTGCAGCTTCTTCTGCTTCAATGGTCGCTAGATTGATCGCAAGATCATAATTTTCCATATCATACCAGTTTCTTCCAGTATAATAACTGTAGTATGATGAACGCATCTTATCTTCTTTTCGGATTTCTTCTGCTGTTACCGCTCTTCCTTCTTTTTTTGACAGATGCTTTATACGGTAAGATTCCTCTGCATAAAGATACACGGAGCACACTCCTGGTTCATCTTTTAATACGTAATCTGCGCATCTTCCTAAGAAGACGCCAGATCCGTATCCTGCTAATTTCTTTATGATCTTAGACTGTTCTTTGAACATCTGATTATAAACTGGAATATGATTTCTTGAACCTGTCATGATACTAAGTCCTTCCATATATTGGGAAGCCTTTTTATAATTAATCTCATCCATGCTCTTTTCATCGAGAGAATCATATCCGATCTTATCTGCGGCAATATAAAGAATCTCTCTGTTGTAGTACCATATTCCTAATTTCTCTGCCAAAATCTGTGCTACTTTTGTTCCACCGCTTCCGTGCTGTCGGCTGATCGTGATCAATGTATTCCCCATAATATGCCTCTTTCTCCTGGTTTATAATCCAGTTTTTTCTCTGATAAATTTACGTGCTTTGATCGCATATTCTAATGGATTTGCTTTTGCTGGATCTTGTTCTGCTTCTACAAGCATATATCCTTCATATCCATTCTCCTCTAATACTTTAAAGATCGGATCAAAATCAATACATCCATCTCCAGGTACTGTAAATGCACCTCTTCTTACTCCTTCAAGGAAGCTTAAATCGTTGTCTTTCACTTCTTTTACAACTTCTGGACGGATATCTTTTAAATGCACATGTTTAATACGGTTTACATATTTTTTCACCATTCTAATGGATCTGCTCCACAGTAAGTAAAATGTCCTGTATCGAATAATAAACTTACGTATTCTGGATCTGTATTTGCCATCATGCGTTCTACTTCATCTGGGTCTTGTACGACTGTTCCCATATGATGATGGAATGTTAATGCGATTCCGTATTCCTCTTTTGCAATCTTTCCAAGATAATTCATTCCGTTGCAGAATGTATCCCATTCTTCATCGTCCATCACATATTTATGTCCAAAAACTGGTGTATCTTCCTGTCCCTGTACACTGTAACTTTGTTCAGAAGCTCCGATCACTTTTGCTCCCATTGCTTTTAAGAACTCTAACTGTGCACGGAATTCTTTTTCTACTTCCTCTAATGGTTTTGTGATCAGGAAGATGAAAACCACTGATTACAATTTCGATTCCACGAAGATCTAATGCTTTCTTTAATTCTGCTGGATCTTTTGGATATTTATTTCCTACTTCTGACCCTGTAAATCCTGCAAGTGCCATTTCACTGACACACTGTTCAAATGTATTTTCAGCTCCAAGATCTGGAAGATCATCATTTGTCCATGCGATTGGTGCAATTCCTAATTTTACTTTATTCTTATCAAACATCTCTTATTCCTTTCTTGTGTTCGAGCACACACTGTGCAAAATTTTTATAATTCGCCTCTTGCTTCTCTCTCTTCTAATTCTTTCATGATCATTGGATATTTTTTATCCAATCTGTACAGAAGTAAGATAATAACGACTGTTACCCATACGATCAATGGTCCTACTTTATAGATATTCATGATCATATTAACAACTGACTGTGGCTGTGTTGTAACACCAGCTTTGCTGACATATCCGCTAAATGCTAATAACTGTGTTAAAACTGCAGCTGTGATTCCGTTTCCAAGCTTTGTACCAACAGATCCGATCGCGAAGATGAAACTCTCCTGACGTAAATGTGTTTTCCACTGACCAAATTCTACAACATCTCCTAACATTCCGAAGATTACAGAGTTTAATGGTGCAAAACAGATTCCTCTGATGATACAACATCCAAGTAACCAATAAAAACTCTCTGGCTTGACCATGAATACGAATTGTCCGATCAGACATCCGATACACCCGATCAAGGACATATTTCTCTTTCCAAGTCGTTTTAATAATAACGGACTGCATAAAGTAGCTGCGATCAATGTAACTGTTTCTACCATGTATAATACACTGTACATCCATGTATCATTTCCAAGAATATACTTACAGTAGTATGGAAGGATCGTTCCTGTGATCGATGTGATGACGTTCTGCATCATCCATAAGATCAGTACTGCCCAGAAATACTGGTTTTTCAGTAATGCTGAAAATGTCTTTCCTACAGGGATCTTTTCTTTTTTCACTACTTTGATCTTAACTTTTTCTTCACAGTTTTTAAAACACGTATCAGCATTAGGAGTGCTAAGACTGCCCAGATTGCCATTGTCTTTACCCACGCTGCCTGGTCATCCCCAAATAATTTAACCAGTGGTGTTGTAAATGTAACTGCCATGATTCTTCCGATCGGAGAAGTGCCATACGAACGATACTTAACATATCTCTTTCTCTGGAAGATCTTGTCATCATCGCAGATAAACTTCCGTATGGAAGATTCAACGCTGTATAGCAGACCGTTGCTGTAAAATTATAAGTTACGAAAATATATATTAACTGTATGTTAGTTGCAGTATGTGGTACTGTGAATAATAATACTGCCGATACTGCATATGGAATCGCCATCCATAAGATCCATGGTCTGGATTGACCATATTTGCTGTGTGTTTTATTGACAACGAATCCCATGATAACATCAGAACATCCATCAAAAATTCTGGATATCAGCATGATCACACCAATCGCTGCTGCACTGATTCCAACATAATCAGTATAAAAGATCGTTAACAGGCTTCCGATCATTCCGTATACAACGTTACACGCTGTATCACCTAAGCCGTAAGACACTCTGGTCTTCCAGCTAAGTGCTCTCATCTGATTGTCTTCAACCTCATTTGTATGTTTTTCCATATACACTCTCCTTCAAATTAGAATTCAATTTCTGAAATTTTTACTGGACGGCCTTCTTCTACTGATTTCTTTGCTGCAAGTCCCATAAGTACTGGTTTTAATCCATCTTCTACTCCTAATGGTGTTTCTGTGTCATTTTCAATTGCATCAATGAACTGAACCATTTCTTTTCCATATGCATCCATGTATCTTTCAAGGAAGAAGAACTGTGGTTTTTCTCCTGTTACACCATCTTCGTTGCTGATCACTGCTGTAGAATCAGAATCATTCTTGATCGCTACCATTCCTTTAGATCCGAATACTTCTGCTCTCTGATCATATCCATAAACTGCCTGACGAGGAGTTATCGATTACTGCAAGTGCTCCATTTTCCATCTTCAATGTGATGATCGCTGTGTCAACATCACCTGCTTTTCCAATCTCAGGATCTACAAGGTTTGCTGCCTGTACATAAACTTCTTCTGCATCACATCCTGCAAGGAATCGTACCATATCAAAATCATGAATTGTCATATCAAGGAACATTCCTCCAGATACTTTTACATATTCAGCACTTGGTGGCTCAGGATCTCTTGATGTGATCTTGATGATATGAGGTGCTCCGATCTTTCCATTGACAACAGTTCTCTGCGCTGCTTCAAAGTTGTGGTCAAATCTTCTGTTAAATCCTACCTGATATTTAAGTCCTGTTCCTTCTAATGTTTTGATAACTTCTTTGATCTTGTCTACATCATGATCGATCGGTTTTTCACAAAATACATGTTTTCCTGCTTTGATCGCTTCAATTGAGATTGGGGAATGAGTATCTGTTGATGAACAAATGATCACTGCATCAATATCTTTGTCTGCTAAGATATCTTTGTAATCTTTTGTTGTATACTCTGCTCCAGCTGCTTTTGCTTTCTTGTCTGCTTCTTCACTTAAGAATGGATCTGCAACTGCTTTGATCTTTGCATTTGGTACTCTTGTTAAAATGCTGTTCATGTGTACCTGTCCGATTCTTCCTGCTCCAATAATTCCTACGTTTACCATAATTGTTTCTCCTTTTCTAATACGCTTTTGATTTGTTTTTTGTGTTTTGTGTTCGAGCACATCTTTTATGTTTTGAATTATAGCACTTTGTGTTCGAGCACACAATTGGTAAACTGCACAAAAATTCTTCCTAAATTTTGTGCAAATGTACGAAAATAAGAACAAGACCAAGGATATTTCCCTGATCTTGTTCTTATTCTCACTTACATCATTAAATATTGTACTTTGTTTTTACAATAATATCTGTATACTTATGTTCTTTTTTGGGCGGCTCATCATTAAATAATAACCGATATAAGGTCATGACAGCTTCATATCCTTGATAACGTCCATCCTGCCCGATCAGATACTTGATGTCTCCATTCTTTAGATATCTGTAATTCTGCCGTGACAGGTCACATGCAATGATGGTCACTTTCTTCATCTTCTTATGTTTCCTAAGGGTATCACATACCCCTTTTTCTCCATGACAGGTAATATAAATCGCAGATAAATCTTCGTAACGGTTCAAAATACTCTCTGTCAGATGTGCTGCGATCAGATCATCCTCAAAGCAGTATTTTGTATCTAATATCTCAGTCTTTGGTGAAATTTTCTTCATCTCGTCACAAAATCCATAGATTCTGTCACTTAATGAAGTATTCGTCTCAATTCCAGAGATCACTGCGATCGTTCCTTCTTCTCTTAGAATATCATGCATTAATCCTGCTGCTGCCCTGCCGCTTTGTACAGAGTTCTGTCCAACAAAACAAATTCTCTTTGTATCTTCCACATCTGCATTCACTGTGACAACGGATATCCCATATTCTTCTGTAAACTGATCGATCTTCTGAAGAACTCTCTTATCATTGATCGGCATCAGCACAAGCCCTTTGATCCCTGCTTCTTTCAGCTTATTCATTGCCGCTAAGGTCTGTTCTACATTACCATAATCTACCGCTTTCACAATGACAGTTCCACCAAAATCTTCTACTTCGCCTTTTGCCTTCTTGATCCCATCCGATAATGTTTTTAAATAAGGCGTTCCTGTATCCTGAAGGATCACACCGATCTTGATATTCTCTTTCATCTTGATCAATGCACGACCTAAAAGATTTGGCTTATATCCAAGCTCCTCTGCTACTTTACGGACTCGTTCTTCTACTTCTGGACGAACTTTTCCCCTGTTATTCAATACACGGTCTACCGTTCCTCTGGAAACTCCTGATTCTTCTGCAATTTGTCGAATTGTTACTCTCATACTTATCCCTGTCTGTCATGACCAGAGTTCTCTTTATTCGTCCTCCAGTCCACCCAGAATCCTCAAGGCTTTCTTCAGTTCACTTTGTTCTTCCTGCGACATCTCAGACAATACATCTTTATTCACTTCTTCTACCGTCGCAAGGATCGGATTCTGTAATGCTTTTCCTTTCTCTGTTAATACAACTTCTATAAATCTACGGTCTTCTTTGCTTACCTGACGTTCGATCAGTTCCTTCTTCTCCATACGTTCTAAAACTCCGGAGATCGTAGAGTTCTCTAGCTTTAATTCTGCTGCGATCTCTTTTGGTTTTGTTTTTCCTTCGATCCATAAACAATACATGACACCATACTGAACTGGTGTTACATCAAACTTTTCAAGTCTGGAACTCATCTCCTGAAAACTTTATGCTGTGCTGTTGTTAATAAATAATTAATACATTGTGTTAGTTCCATATAATTTCTCCTTTAAATATTTCGCACACTAATATTAGTGTAGCTTGCTTTTTTTTATGTGTCAAGTAATTTAGTTTTCTCTCCTTTTTTGTTTCATAGTAGATTTCATTAAAATTTTCTATGAAGAAATAGAAAAAAGTTATCAGATAGTTCAAACCTATCCGATAACTTTTTACTTAAGGAGAAGAAATTTTTAATTTTATATTCTTTTCTATCGGAAGATTGCTCCGCTTACGATCAGTTTCTGGATTTCATTTGTTCCTTCGTAAATCTGTGTGATCTTCGCATCTCTCATCATACGTTCTACATGATATTCTTTCATATATCCGTTTCCACCTAACATCTGTACAGCTTCTGTTGTAACATGCATTGCTGCTTCTGTACATAAATATTTTGCTTTCGCTGCTGGCAGTGAGTATGGTCTTCCTTCCTGTTTATCTGTTGCTGCTTTATATAACATTAATTTCGCTGCTTCGATTTCCATCTCAAGTTCTGCCATCTTGAATGCAAGATACTGATTTCTATATAATGGTTTTCCAAACTGTTCTCTTGTCTTTAGATATTCTTTGGCAATCTCAAATGCACCTTCTGCGATTCCAAGTCCCTGGGCAGCAACACCGATACGTCCACCATCCAATGTTTTCATTGCAAGTTTGAATCCCTGTCCAGATTCTACAATCATATTTTCTTTTGGTACTCTTACATTCTCAAGGATCATCTCTGATACCTGTGCAGAACGGATTCCCATCTTATCTTCAATCTTTCCAACACTGAATCCAGGTGTTCCTTTCTTAACTACAAAGCAAGATAATCCTTTGGCTTTCTTTTCTGGTTCTGTCAGTGCATAAACCGCTGTGTAATCTGCTAATGGTCCATTTGTATTAAAGCATTTTAATCCGTTTAAGATGTAATCATCACCATCTTTTTCTGCTACTGTGACACATCCACCAGCATCAGACCCTGCGTTAGGTTCTGTCAGTCCAAAGGAACCGAAGCATTTTCCTGATAATACTTCCTCTAAGAATTCTCTCTTCTTCTCTACTGGTGCTGCAGAGTTCATGATACTTCCACCATAAAGAGAAGTTACAACAGAATATCCAATTCCCATAGATGCATCAACTTTGGAAATTTCTTCAACTGCTAATACATAGGAAAGATAATCTGCACCCTGTCCTCCAACTTCTTTGGGATATGGAAGACCGACTAATCCAAGTTCTCCCATCTTATGAAACTGTTCGACTGGGAATTCACTGTTTGCATCTCTTTCTAATACTCCTGGAAGTAATTCTTCCTGTGCAAATTTTCTTGCTGTTTCCTGAATGGCTGCCTGCTGTTGTGTTAATTCAAAATTCATCGTACATCTTCCTTTCTTCTTACTTAGCTTATTCTCTTTTATTATCACTTTATCTGAACGCCTTTGTAATTGTTTGTTTGTCTTATTACTTGCGTTGCAAATACTTTGTGTGCTAATTATATTTTTATTTGTTCATTTTGTCAATACATTTTTTTATTCTTTTATTTT
>ENA-OQLB01001340-OQLB01001340.1-human-gut-metagenome-genome-assembly--contig:-NODE-1340-length-10675-cov-1.654247_pt1 | contig 10675 bp, 15 predicted proteins | sample MGYA00242656_ERZ504813 | MGnify/ENA primary metagenome ERZ504813 (study PRJEB26092, sample SAMD00036388) | human gut metagenome | host: Homo sapiens | study: EMG produced TPA metagenomics assembly of... | reverse complement strand
CCGTGGCTTATGTGTCCAGGACAATTTTCTGTTTCATCTGTCCGTGAAGGAAAATATCCGCATGGGGAAACCGGGGCGACGGACGAAGAAATTGTAAGCGCCGCAAAGCAGGCGAGCTGCATGAATTTATTTCTGCCCTGCCGAAGGGATATGATACGCTGGTGGGAGACGGCGGCGGGAGCCTGTCCGGTGGGGAGCGCCAGCGCATTGCCATTGCCAGGGCGATCTTAAAAAACAGCCCCGTGGTGGTACTGGATGAGGCTACCGCATTTACCGACCCGGAGAATGAGGCTGTTATTCAGGCATCGATCAATGAACTGGTAAAAGGGAAAACGTTGATTGTCATTGCCCACCGTCTTTCTACCATCGTGGGCGCAGATAAGATACTGGTAATGGATCAAGGGTGCATCAAAGGCCAGGGAACGCACAAAGAGTTGTTAAGGAACAATTCTCTTTACAGAGAGCTGTGGACCGCGCATATCAGCGCGAAAGATATGGGAGAGGAGGCGCCTGTATGATTCAACTGATGAAACGACTGCTGGAATTTTCGGGAAAACAGCGAAAGAATTTGATTGCTTCTTTTGTCTTCAATCTGCTGGATTCTGTTTTTGAGATGATGCCCATCATGGCGATCCTTACGGTACTTTCAGGGCTGCTTTCAGTGGCGGAGGGCGGCGTCATGCCGGTTTCCACCATCTGGGTATCCCTTGCCATTATGGTGGTAAGCATTGCCGGACGGATCTTTTTTAATAACCTATCCTGTATCAGGAGAACGCTTGGCAGCTTTTCCATGTGTTCGGAAAAACGGCTGGAAATCGGCGAACATATGAAACATGTTCCTATGGGGTATTTCAATGAAAACCGGCTGGGTGAGATCGTAGCCGCCGTGACGACCACACTTGGAGATATTGAGAGTAACGCCGTCATGGTTCTGGAAAAAGTAGCGGGAGGCTTTATCCATGCCCTTGTCATAGGCGTTTGGCTGCTTTTTTATGAATGGCATATCGGACTTTTGATGTTTGCGGGGCTGGCCGTTTCTATGCTGGTCTATGGGGGAATCCAGAAAGCAGGTAAAAGGCTGTCTCCCAGACGGCAGGCCGCACAGGCGAATCTTGTGACGGGTTTTCTGGAATATATCCAGGGAATGGGCGTCGTGAAAGCCTTTGGATTGGGAGAAATGTCGGGAAAAGCGGTCAATCAGGCAATCGGGGAAAGTGCGGACGCAACATCATTCTGGAAAGTGTCTTTTCCTCGCTGACCGGCGTTTATCAGACGATCTTCAAGCTGGCAAAATCCGCAATCTTAGTCGTTGCTCCTTATCTGATGCTGGGCGGTGAGATCACACCGGTCAAGTGCCTGCTTCTGCTGGTGTCAAGTTTTATGATCTACTCCAGTGTGGAGCTAGTGGGAAGTATGGCCTCCGTTGCCCGTGTCATCGATGCTCCCTGGACCGTATGGAGGCCGTTATGGATACGCCGGTACTGGATGAACATGGCGGGGATATTCCACTGGATCACTATGACATTGAGCTTGCCCACGTTTCCTTTGCCTACGGACAGGAAAATGTGCTGCAGGATGTAAGCGCGATCATTCCTGAAAAAACAACCTGCGCCATCGTAGGGCCTTCCGGCTCCGGCAAAACGACCCTTGTAAGCCTCATTGCCCGTTTTTGGGATGTGCAGGAAGGGAAAATCTGTGTGGGCGGACATGATGTAAAAGATTTTACCTGCGACAGTCTGCTGAAAAATTTTTCCATTGTGTTCCAGAATGTTTATCTTTTTGAGGATACCATTGAAAACAACATCAAATTCGGCAGGCTGGACGCCACCCGGGAAGATGTGATCGAGGCGGCGAAAAAGGCGTGCTGCCATGAGTTTATATCGGCATTGCCGGAAGGCTACCATACCCTTGTAGGCGAGGGCGGAGCTCCCTTTCCGGTGGGGAGCGCCAGCGCATTTCTATTGCCCGGGCCATCTTAAGGATGCGCCGATTATCATTTTAGACGAAGCCACCGCCAGTGTGGACCCGGAGAATGAGCGGGAACTGCAGGCGGCGATTGCGGAGCTGACAAAAGACAAGACGATCATTATGATTGCCCACAGGCTCTCCACAGTCCGGAATGCCGACCAGATTCTTGTTTTGGATAAGGGCCGGATTGTCCAACGCGGCACGCACAGGGAACTGATGGAAGAACAGGGGCTGTACCGCCGTTTTATTCAGATGCGGGAGACGGCAATCGGCTGGAACCTTGGAAGAAAAGAAAAGCTGCAGGCAAATGATTAAAAGAAAGATCAGGAGGAAATTTCAATGAAAACAACGCAGAAATGGAATGTCAGGGATGTAATCACCACGGTGCTGCTTACGGTGCTGCTCATCGTCATACAGCTTATTGTGAATATGGTCTGCATGGCAAACGATTTTGTCAGCATGGTGCTGTCGGTGGGCTTTACCATGTTTTTGTGCGCCCCGGTTTATTTTCTCGTGGTAAGCCGGGTACATAAGCGTTTCGTGACGCTGATTTACATGACTATACTGGGGCTTGTGTTCCTCATCATGGGAAACTGGTATCTGCTGCCGTATTACATTGTGGTGGGGATCATCTGTGAGGCGATTCTTTGGAGGGATGGCTGGAAATCAAAAAAGAAAATGACGGCGGCCTGGTCGGTGGCAAGCCTGTTGTACAACGGCGTGAATCTTCTGCCGATCTGGTTTTTCTGGGATACCTACGAAGCCTTTGCCCTCTCCAGCGGCATGGAGCAAAGCTACATTGATTCCTTTGTCCGTTATTATACCTCCCCGGGATGGCTTGCGTTCATCATCCTCTTTACCGTGCTTGGCGGCTTCCTCGGTAGCCTGGTGGGCGGGAAGCTGGTGAACAAGCATTTCAAAAAAGCGGGAGTCCTCTGATGGGCCGCAGGAATCTTGCCGTCCCGGTGAAGCTGTGGGCACTGGCCTGTACGATCATCGGCATATCCCTGACTACCGATACTTTACTGACCTGCGTTCTGACAGTCGCGGGATTCATTTATCTGGGAGTGCAGCGAAACTGGCGTTTCCTGCGCTCCATGGCAGCTTTCTACGCAGCGCTTGGGATTCTGTTGTACCTGATCCGGTTCCACGATTTCCATCCGGCGGTATTTTCGGAATTTTATGTGCTGATGTTCTGGAACCTGACGCCGGTGTTTCTGGTATCATGGGATCTGATTACCACGCCGCCCGGAGAGCTGGCAGCCTTTTTATCCCGTATCCACACGCCGAGTCCTGTCATTCTGGGCCTACTGGTCATGTTCCGTTTTTTTCCGACTATGAAGTCGGAATTGCGGAGTGTCTGGCTTTCCATGCGCAACCGGGGATTGACCACGCCGATCCAGCTTGCGGGGCATCCGGCGGCATCCTGTGAGTATGTGCTTGTCCCCTTGCTGCTGCGCTGTCTGCAGATTGCCGATCAACTTTCGGTCTCTGCGGTGGCCCGTGGGGCGGAGCGTCCCGGAAAGCGGGGCAGCTATTATGGAAAGAGGTCCGATGCCTTGGATGGTATCTGTCTGGCGCTCTGGACTGGGGCGACGGCGGTATTTCTCTTTGCGGGAGGTGTACGGATATGATTGTTCTTAAGGATGTGTCATTTCAATATGAAGGCTGCGAAGAGGGTGTTCATGGGATTGACCTTACTGTTTGCGACGGGGAATGTGTCGTGCTGACAGGCCCTTCCGGCGGCGGGAAAACGACGCTGACAAGGCTGCTCAACGGTCTGGCTCCGTCCTATTATCAGGGAACGAAAAAGGGTGACCTCTGGATAAACTATACAGAGATTGCTTCTCTTCCCGCTTGGAAGATTGGACAGGAGATTGGCAGCGTATTTCAGGATCCCAAGAGTCAGTTTTTTTCCTCGGAACTTGCGGGGGAGGTTGCCTTTGCTTGTGAAAATTATGGGATGGCGAAACAGGAAATACGGAAACGCACGGATGAGGCTATCGCTTCCATGGGATTGGAGACTGCGGGCGCGTCCTCTGGATGTGCTGTCCAGCGGCGAGAAACAGCGGGTGGCGGTTGCTTCGGTCTACGCACTGCGCCCCCATACCTATGTCTGCGATGAGCCACGGCCAACTTGGACAGCGAGGGAGCTACAAGGCTTGCGGGCATACTTCGGAAATTGAAAGACGAGGGAAACACCCTGATTATAGCGGAGCACCGGCTGGCATGGCTAAGCGGTATCGCCGACCGTTTCGTCTATGTTTCAGAAGGAACCATCCAGTGGGAAAAACGCGGCGCAGATGAGGGAACTTCAGAGGAAGAACGAAAGCGGTACGGTCTGCGGGAAGTCACGGAAACAGAGGCTTCCTGCCGGGGGTTCCTGCAAACGCCGGGGAGGAACATTTTTTCTGCCGGAATCTGACCTGCAGGCGCAAAAAGCTCCTTATTTTTGAAAATCTGAATCTTTCTCTGCCCGCCGGGAAGATCACCGCCCTGACTGGCAGAAACGGCGCGGGAAAAACTACCCTTGCCATGGTTCTGGCGGGGCTGCAAAAGCAGAGCGGTGGGGAAATTTATATCGGCGGAAAAAAGCTGCCTGCCGGGAAGCGCAGAAAAGTGGTGTGGTACAGTTCCAACGACACAGGAACCCAGTTTTTTACCACCAGCGTCACGGAGGAATTGCTGCTCCATTCCGATGCTTCCTCCGGGCGGCTGGAACATGCCAGAACATTGTTGAAAACACTGGGGTTGTATGCCTACAAGGATACACACCCGGCTGCCCTTTCTGGCGGCCAGAAGCAGAGACTTTCTATCGCCTGCGGCTTGTTATCCGGAAGGGAAATCCTGCTTTTCGACGAACCCACGTCCGGGCTGGACGGGGGAAACATGCGAAAAATCGCTGCCGTATTGACAGTAGCCGCAGCCGAAGGCAAAACGATAGGGTCATCACCCATGATAAGGAGTTGATGCAGGCATGCTGCGATTTTCGATGGAAACTGGGGTAATGAACACTGACAATAAGATGTGCAACATATCTTTGACTTCTTCTATGGAGGACTATTTGGAAGCCGTTCTTGTACTCCAACAAAAACACGGTTATATCCGGTGTGTGGATGTAGCAGGGTATTTAGGCGTGACGAAGCCTTCTGTGAGCCGGGCGGTCAAGGAACTGTCTAAAAAGAAATGCCTGCTAAAAAAGGACGATGGCACACTCTCCCTCACAGAGCAGGGCCGACAGATCGCCCAGCAAATCTATGAAAAGCACCAGTTTTTTACAAAGCAGCTTATTGAAGCCGGGGTTCCCCGTGATATTGCAGTGCAAGACGCTTGCAGGCTGGAACACGTTATTAGTGAAACAAGTTTCAATAAACTAAAAGAAGCTGCCTGGATGAAAGCCCAGGAGGTGATACCATCGGAGAAATAATCATTATGAAGCTGAACGAGGAAGAAAAAAAGGTTTTTGAAGATTTCCTTTCATTTTTGCAGCTTCATCCAGAACTGAAAAAGTGGGAGTTTACCTCGGAGCCGGTGCTATCTCTCTCCGATCTTGAGATTGATCCCAGCCAAAGCTGGTGCGCTGTAATCAGAAAGAAGTGGCCTTAACAACAAAAGAATATAATCTCCTTTGTCTGCTGGCAGTTAATAATGGGCGGGTATTAAGCTATTCCCAAATCTATGAAAAGGTGTGGGGCGAAACTCTAACTGTCAATGAACGAGGCACCGTAGGCTACCATGTCCGAAACCTACGCAAAAAACTTTATTCCGCTGATCCGCACCATTCCTTTATCATCGAGAGTATTCGTGAAATCGGGTATCGCTTTCAAACAACTTCATAATATCCACAAAGCGCAGTCTTGATAGAGGCTGCGTTTTTTCTTTCCTTAAAATGCGGTCATTCGGGACAATTTTTCAAATCTCATATCTTGTCGCTTGTGTTTGACAAATCACACACGGGACGTGTCTAAACTTGCGATGAAACTATGCAAATCCTCTTTGAAACCTCGCTGTTTCCTCTTTTTTATACATTATACTACCTCTATCAACATTTCAATTTGGGGAAAGGTGGTGGTGCTTGTCAGCTTATCCCCATAAGGGGATAGCATGGAGCCAGAAAGAAAAAAGCCGGGCGGCTTCCCGCCCAAAACCAAACAAAAACCGTATTTCGTACATACCGCAGTCCTTACGGGGATTGCGGTATTTTTTTGTTCGACAGGCTTTTTTCTTTTCTCCGGGCCTTACCCATCATCAGGCAAAAACCAACAGCCGAGCGCACGCGCCTTTTGGTGTGTGCACTTTTACTTTGTCGGGAAATGCGGTTTTCTGGTATTTCCCTGCGGGACAAGCCTTCCATGTTGCAGAGGGCCGCCGTCCGTCTGGATTTCTTCTTGAAATTCAGACGAAACGGAGGTACACAGCGTGGACGCTGGCAAAAAAAGAATATGGATTCGCGGCCAATTTGTCGAGGTCACGGATGAAGTGTATGCCGCCTATATGAAGGGCGACCGGAAAATGCGCTATTTTGAGAACGATTTGAAAACCGAGCGGTTCGTTCTCGGAAAGGAGGGCCAGGTGGTGCAGATTATTCCCAGCCGCGAAGATTCTTTAGACCGCTGATGGATGAAAATGCCCAGCAGTTTTCCGACAGGCAGGAAAGCGTGGAGAGTGTGGTGTTCCGCAAGATGGAAACGGACAGGTACATACCGCGCTTTCCATGTTGACTCCAGAGGAACAGGCGCTGATCCAGGCTTTGTTCTTTGAGGAAAAGACAGAGCGGCAATACGCAGATGAACTTGGCGTGTACCGCAATGCTGTTCATGTTCGGAAAATGAAGGTTCTCAAAAAACTCAAAAAAATTTTAGAGTAGTGTTGTGCAAACCTCTCACCCAACGGCAAAAAGGGTGAGAGGTTTTTCTATGACCTCTCCCAGAACCTTGAAAATTGCATGCCCATTCATCAGGCACATTCCCGCTGCTTTGGCGAAAGCCAAAGCCCAGACGGTTGCTGCGCGGCGATCTGCCGGGGGAAAACAACGAGACACCACCGAAAAAGAAATGTAGGTCTTAGGTTTGTTCTTCCCGGCAAGGAGCGAGAAACAGCAGACTGTCAGTACCGGGCGGCTCCCGGTACGGCCATGACCGGCAGCGGGGACAATGATACTCCCGTCCAGCCTAACGTCCGAGCGTTGAAGCGGCCACCTTTTTGGCCGTGATCCGTCGCAGGCAATGGGGGCGGTTGCGTGAGAACCACGCGAGGGGTGAGATTCCCCGTGGAGCTGGTGAGCCGCCAGCCGTTTGATGACTTCCCGCAGTGTTCCGGGGTGTCGAGGACAAATAGGAACACTTTGAAATATGGGCCGTACAGCAGGACGGGCCAATGAAAACAGAGGATTGTTTTATCCCCGGCCTTCATTCTGTTCTGCTGTCCGGCTCTACATAGGCGGCACTTGCCGCCTGCATTTCAAAGGAGGTCATAAGCATGAACAGAACATATCATCGCGGCGATATGTACTATGCCGATTTGGGCCGGGGAATCGGCTCCGAGCAGGAAGCTATCGCCCTGTCCTTATTATTCAGAACGATACTGGAAACAAGCACAGCCCCACGGTCATTGTGGCGGCCATATCCAGCAAAGTGGACGCCAAGGCCAAGCTGCCCACCCATTACCTTCTCAAAGCAGAGAACGGCCTGGAGCTGCCTTCTCTGGTGCTGATGGAGCAGCTCCGCACCATTGATAAAAGGCGGCTGGAAACGTACATCGGGCATCTGGAGGAACCGCATATCCGCTGGCTCAACCGCGCTCTGGCAGTCAGCGTGGGATTGATTGAAGAAACGCCGAAAAATTTAATCATGTGCCTTTGTCCGGCCTGTGCCAATAACTTCTACGGCACAGGCTCTTATTATTTGCGCCGGGTCCACCCTGGCGGGTGGAAAAGGACATCTGCACCTACTGCGGCCAGCGGCCCGGTTTTGATTATGAAGTGATAAAAAGAAAACAGGAGGCTGAAAAATGACCATAGACAGCGCATATCAGCTTATGTTTTCGGAATATCCCGATATAGTTACGGTTCCGCAAATGTGTAAAATGCTTGGAGGAATCAGTCTAAAGACCGGATACCGGCTTCTTAAAAAAGGCGAGATCGAGTCGTTCTCTATCGGGCGAATCTACCGTATTCCCAAAATCAGCATTCTCCAATATTTGGGGTTGAACGAAGAATCCAATGCGTAAAACCTCGTCGCACATTTGCCGTGTTTAGAAACTCTTGCTACAATAAAAGGGTCAACGGCAGATGAATTGCGCTGCACCACCAAAGGAGGTTTTATTTTATGGTTGCAGGACATCTGCGTGAAAAAAGAGGATACTACCATATCGTCCTCAGTTATACAGACGAAAACGGAAAGCGTCAAACGCCTTCCAAATCCACAGGGCTGCCCGTCAAGGGCAATAAAAAGCGTGCCGAAGCCATGCTTCAGGAGCGCGCCGCACGATGGAGGCTGAATTACAGCTCCGTCAGATGGAAAGGGAAAAAGGATACACCGACAACCCTGCGGACATTCTTTTTACCCGGTTCCTACTGGATTGGCTGGAAATGATGAAGGCCAGCGTGGAAATCACCACTTATGCGGCTTATTCATCCGGTATCAAGAATCGGATTGTCCCTTATTTTGAGGAACACCATCCAGGCTTCGGCTGAGGCAGGTTACACCTAAACAGTTGCAGGACTACTACACTTACGAAATGAAGGTGAATGGAGTGTCGGCCAATACGGTGATCCACCGCCATGCCAACATCCGAAAGGCCCTGCAATATGCGTTTAAGACGGGGCTTCTGTCGAGCAATCCGGCGGATCGAATTGAACGCCCCAAAAAGCAGAAATTTGTGGGCAGCATTTACGATGAGCATGAGCTGGAAAAGTTATTCCAGATCGTGCGCGGCGATCCGATTGAACTGGGCGTCATACTGGCGGCTTTCTACGGGTTGCGCCGGAGCGAAGTCGTGGGTTTGAAATGGGACGCTATTGACTTTAAGAAAAAGACCATCACCATCCGCCATACCGTGACCCAGGTGACGCTCAACGGGAAAAGTACGATCATTGAAAAGGACCGTACCAAAACCAAGTCCAGCTACCGCACGTTGCCGCTGGTTCCACCCTTTGAGGAATTGCTGCACCGGTTAAAACTCCAACAGGAGCAAAACCGAAAGCTCTGCGGCAAGTCCTACAACACCGAAGCCGAAGGATATATCTATGTCAATGAAATTGGCGAACTTGTGAAGCGGGTTATATCACACAGCACTTTCCGCTGATTTTAGAGAAGTATGGCCTACGAAAAATACGATTCCACGATCTTCGTCATAGCTGCGCGAGTTTGCTGTATGCAAACGGGGTCAGCTTGAAAGAAATCCAGGAATGGCTGGGTCACAGCGATATTTCTACGACCTCTAATATCTATACTCATTTGGATTTCAATTCCAAAGTGGCGTCTGCCAACGCGATCATGGGGGTATATCCTACGGTGGTCCATGACTGAAATGGACCTCCAAATTTGCCTCAAAACAGGAGGTCCATTGTCAAAAAAACCTGATTTTGCTGATGTGCATGGAGAAGAATCCAATGCGCCAAGCAAAAAGAAAGCCCGCAAACCCTTGATATTACTGGGCTTGCGAGCCATTGAATTCTGGTGCCGGTGGTGGGACTCGAACCCACACACCCTTGCGGATAACAGATTTTGAGTCTGTCTCGTCTGCCAATTCCGACACACCGGCATTTATATTTTTAAGTCTTACCCCGGATGGAGCCTCTGAGAAATCGGAGGTCCATCGTGGGGGACATTAAAAAATCACTTACATATTGAATTGTCAAATTTCCTTAAAAAATCAAGGGCTTCAGCCGAAGTGGTAACAACAGACGAATGGGATTTTGAGTCCGTCTCGTCTGCCAATTCCAACACACCGGCTTAACAAAATTTATTATACGTTAAACCGGTGAAAAAAGCAAGTGTTTTTTTTATTATTTCGAATTTTATTCGTTTTGCGGGCACAGAAACGTCAAAATAACGGTACTTTGCTTCGCAGTCCCCCTGCGCCGTAAGGCCCACAAAGCAGCCCGTAAACGTGCAGTTCATGCACTCTGTGGAAAGCAGCTGCGTGCTGCCGGTGCCGATCTCTTTCATCTCTTCCCCGGCTTTACCCGCAAGGAACGTATAGCGCAGGCGGTTGGCCTGGATGCACAGCGTCAGCGTGTCCGTTTCCGGGAAGAACACAGGCTCGCTCTCGATCAGCATATCAACCACACGGCGGCGCAGCGTGACCTCCATACCGCCGTTTTTACGCGCGGCAAACAGCTCATAGTGGTGCTCGTTCGTGTGGAAAACCGTCATGCCCGCTTTGCCGTCGCCGGAAAGCGTCATTTCGGTCGTATAGTTCAAACCAAACTGCTGTTGGCGCACACCGAAGAATGTGACCGTCTTCAGCTCGTCAAGCGTCGCCTCACTGCCGCGCAGTGTAACGCCGCTCTTATCAAATGTATACTTCATGCGGTCAGGTGTGCGCAGATAGCTCCAGCGCGGTGCAGGGGCAGCTGTGTTGAAATCATCGTGCCAACTGCGTGCAACACGCACGTCTCCTTCGCCCTCTGCCGTCATGATGGGCTGAATCTCCTTGCCACCGTATACTGACCGGCCAGCCGTTCTCATCCATGTACCGGCGC
>ENA-OQLB01001339-OQLB01001339.1-human-gut-metagenome-genome-assembly--contig:-NODE-1339-length-10678-cov-6.987584_pt1 | contig 10678 bp, 10 predicted proteins | sample MGYA00242656_ERZ504813 | MGnify/ENA primary metagenome ERZ504813 (study PRJEB26092, sample SAMD00036388) | human gut metagenome | host: Homo sapiens | study: EMG produced TPA metagenomics assembly of... | reverse complement strand
TTCTTCTTGAGCCAATCATGAAGGTCGAAGTTACTACACCAGAGGATTACATGGGTGACGTTATCGGTGATATCAACTCCCGTCGTGGACGTATCGAGGGTATGGAAGATATCGGCGGCGGTAAGATGATCCGTGGATATGTTCCGCTTTCCGAGATGTTCGGATATGCTACAGACCTTCGTTCCAGAACACAGGGACGTGGTAACTACTCTATGTTCTTCGAGAAATATGAGCAGGTTCCGAAGTCTGTACAGGAGAAGATCCTTTCCAAAAAGGACTGATCTGATATAAAATAATAAAATGCTTGCAAATAACCTTGGTTTGCAATATAATCAAGGTTAGCAAGTTTAAATCTGAAAAAATGCTCTAATTTTGATAGAGCCAAGTTTTAAGGAGGACATTTTAAAATGGCAAAGGCTAAGTTTGAGAGAACAAAACCGCATTGTAACATTGGTACCATCGGACACGTTGACCATGGTAAAACAACATTAACAGCAGCTATCACTAAAGTTCTTGCAGAGAGAGTTCCAGGAAACGTAGTAGAGAACTTTGAGGATATCGATAAAGCTCCAGAGGAAAGAGAGCGTGGTATCACAATTTCTACAGCTCACGTTGAGTATCAGACAGAGCGTAGACATTACGCACACGTTGACTGCCCAGGACATGCTGACTACGTTAAGAACATGATCACAGGTGCAGCTCAGATGGATGGTGCTATCCTTGTTGTTGCTGCTACAGACGGTGTTATGGCTCAGACTAAAGAGCATATCCTTCTTTCCCGTCAGGTAGGTGTTCCTTACATCGTTGTATTCATGAACAAATGTGATATGGTAGACGATGAGGAGCTTCTTGAGCTCGTAGAGATGGAGATCCGTGATCTTCTTTCCGAGTATGACTTCCCAGGAGATGACATTCCGGTTATCCAGGGTTCTGCTCTTAAAGCTCTTGAGGATCCGGCTGGCCCATGGGGAGACAAGATCATGGAGCTTATGGATGCTGTTGATGAGTACATTCCGGACCCACAGCGTGACACAGATAAACCGTTCGTAATGCCTGTAGAGGACGTATTCTCCATCACAGGACGTGGTACAGTTGCAACTGGTAGAGTTGAGGCTGGTGTTCTTCACGTATCTGAGGAAGTTGAGATCGTTGGTATCAAAGAGGAGACTCGTAAAGTTGTTGTAACTGGTATCGAGATGTTCCGTAAACTTCTTGATGAGGCTCAGGCTGGTGATAACATCGGAGCACTTCTTCGTGGTGTTCAGAGAAACGAGATCGAGCGTGGACAGGTTCTTGCTAAACCAGGAACACTTACATGCCATACAAAATTCACAGCTCAGGTTTACGTTCTGACTAAAGACGAGGGTGGCCGTCATACACCATTCTTCAACAACTATCGTCCGCAGTTCTATTTCAGAACAACAGACGTAACAGGTGTTTGCAACCTTCCAGAGGGAACAGAGATGTGCATGCCTGGAGATAACATCGAGATGACAATCGAGCTGATTCATCCGATCGCTATGAGCCAGGGTCTTACATTTGCTATCCGTGAAGGTGGACGTACTGTAGGATCAGGACGTGTTGCTACAATCATCGAGTAATCACTGACTAATATATATTGAGTACCGCAAGGTACATGTGTCCAAACGTAAGATACCCCGGAACCGTAAGGTTTCCGGGGTTTTTCTGTTGAGTAAAAAGTTTAAAATAAGGCTGTAAAGAATAGCGAATAAATTGAAAACAGGCAGGTATGGGAAGAAAATGAAAATCTTCGCATATCTGCCTGTGATACTGTTATGATACTATTTCTGTTCGTTATTGGAAAATTTCTGTGTTAAAAGTTCATCTCGTTTACGGATTCGTGTCTCAAAATCCAGTTCTTCAATTTCTTTATGGGTGACAGGTTTGGAAGTGTAGTATTCCAACGTCTGCTTTTTCCACATATCAAACATATCTTTGCCTGTGAAATAAGATTCCAGGCTTTCTCTGTTCTCCTGCAGATCAGCAAGAAAATTACACATATCTGCGTTTAAAGAATGTTCAGGATCATTTCCATAAAAGCGAAGTCCGGCATACCATTTCTGTGTTTCTGTTTCTATATCACCGGGAAGTTTATTATTTATATCCAGTTCATACCGGAGTTCATTGGATTCATTCATCTGCAGTAAAACCCAAAGAATATCGCTGAGAGTAGAAATCTGTACTTTATTTTCAGATAATCCAAATAACCAGTCCAGTGAGACATGAAATTTCTGAGCAATAGTCAATAACACATCATTGGAGGGAGTAACCACACCATTTTCATAACTGGATAAAGTTGACTGACGTATACCAATAGCTGCGGAAAAGTTTTTTTGATTCATCTTCAGATCAGTTCGCAGCTCTTTTATTTTTTCTGAAATAGATGATTCCTGCATATTATCCACCTCCTTAAAAGCTATGATTAGTATATCACAAATGATAAAAATCAACAATATAGAAAAATATCATTCATGATGATAAAAATTATTGACAATGATTATTTAAAATGATATAGTATCAGTGAAAATGATAATTATAGACAAGGAGGAAATGATATGCAGAGACAGAACTATATGATTACAGCGGAAGAAGTTGCAGAGAGCATGGGGATTTCACTTGGATATGCTTACAAGCTGCTTCGCAAACTGAACAAAGAGCTTGCAGATCAGGGATATGTAACCGTTGCGGGCAAGATACCGAGGGCATTCTGGGAAAAGAAATTTTATGGATATTCCCAGATTGCAATGTAAGGGGGTGAGAAAGTATGGCAGCATACAAAGATGAAGAAAGAGGAACCTGGTATGTTTCATTTTATTATGAGGACTGGACAGGAGCCAAAAAGCGAAAAGTAAAAAGAGGATTCCGTACTAAGAAAGAAGCATTAAATTTTGAAGCGGAGTATAAAAGAACAGCGAAAGCAGACATGGATATGACAATGGGAGAGTTTGTAGAAGTCTACTTCCGAGACAAGTCTCAGTCATTGAAGGACAGGAGTATCAAGAACAAAAGAGATACGATGAATGCTCAACTGTTACCGTATTTTAAGGACAGACCGATGAACAGTATCACACCAGCAGAGATTATCCAGTGGCAGAATACGATTATTGAAAAAGGATATTCAGATGATTATCTGAAAACAATACAGAATCAGATGACGGCATTGTTTAATCATGCGAAGAATATCTACAATCTGGCAGATAATCCTTGTGACAAAGTAAAACGTATGGGAAAGACTTCAAAAAAGAAAATGAAGTTTTGGACAATTGAAGAATATCGGCAGTTTATGACCGGAATAGAACCGGGAAGCAAATATTATGTGCTGTTTGAATTATTATTCTGGACAGGAGCGAGAGAAGGCGAAGCACTCAGCATTACACCTGCTGACATTGATTTTGAAAAGAATCTACTTCATATCAATAAAACTTACTACCGTATGCATGGAGAGGACGTGATTACATCTCCCAAAACAGAAGAATCGAACCGTACGATTTCCATACCGGAATTTCTGAAAAAAGAGATTCAGGACTATATTAGCAGACTGTATGAGTTGCCCGAAGATGAACGGATTTTTCCAATGGTTCATGAAGCGGTACAGCATAAGTTAAAACAGGTGGTTCAAAAGACCGGAGTAAAAAAGATAAGAGTACACGACATTCGTCACCCGTATGTCAAGCCCACGACAAAAAATTTATAACTTTTTTTGCAGTTTTTCGGGCAGCTTCATAGCTGCCCATAGCTGTTTCAAATGGGTGTTCACGGTTATACTTCCTTTTCGGATTCCTTAGTTTCTAAGAAATCCTGTGTTGCATATTCAATCTCAATCCGATCTCCTGGAAAGACGTAAACTTTATTGATAAGCCGGTCAATCAGAGCTTTTGTCAGCATGTTGGCGTTTCCGACTTTCTGCACAATTTCCTGTTGTTTCAGCTTAATCTCATAATCACTTTTTATCTGCTTTGTCTGTGCAGTGATGACAGCATGAACATTTTTGGCTTGTACCAGTTCCGTGTCATAAACCGCTTTTCGTGTCCGATAGGTTTCCAAATCAATCTCTCCGAGTGCATACTGCTCATAAAGATACCGCTTGCTATCTTGAATAGAACGGAGTTTTTCTTCATGTTCGGCCTGCTGGACTGTCTGCAAATCCAATTTATCCTTATTGCTATCAATTCCCAATGCCGGACACATTTGAGCCCGAATTGTTTCAAATACAACCTGCTCCAGATCTGCCATCTTTATGCGCACACCATGACAAGGAAGCGTTTCAGCCACCTCGGAATGACGGCAATAAAACCACGCACCATTTCGTAGAGACATTGCATGATCGCAGCATCCGCAGAATACCTTACCACGGAGCAGATAATCACGCGGCTTTTTATTTGACAGAGAGAAACGCTTAATTGAAGCATTGGCTCTCTCAAATAGATCCACACTTACAATAGCCGGATGATGGTTCGGGATTTTGAACCACTCACTTTCATCCTTTAACTGTGTATGTCGGCTGCCAATCTCTTTTACCTTTCTCTTGCCAATTACATAGGTACCGATATATCTTTGATCTTCTAAAATACGCAGAACCGTTGATGTACTCCAAACGCCGTTTGTTCGGGAAACATTGTAATAGGCCTTGCCTTTAAGTTTGCGATATTCCCCAGGGGTGGGGATATTCATGGCATACAATTTTCTTGTGATCTCGGCTGCGGTGTTGCCTTCAGACGCCCATTGAAATATCATCTGCACATTCGGGGCAACATCCTCGTCCGGTTCCATACGTCCGTCTGCACTCTTGCGATAGCCGTAAGGACAGATGACACTCTGATATTCCCCACGACGCATCTTTGCGTATTTTGCACTTTGGATTTTCATGGACATATCCCGGCTATACCACTCGCTGATAAGATACTTGAAAGCAATATCAATCCCTCCGGTATCACCTTTGAAATTAGCTGTGTCAAAATCATCACTGACGGAAATAAAACGGGTGTGATAAAGAGGAAATACCCGCTCAATAAAATAGCCGGTTTCAATGCTGTTACGTCCAAATCGGGAAAGGTCTTTTACAATAATACAGTTGATTTTTCCGGCCTGAACCATTGTTAAAAGTTCCTGCACCGCCGGACGCTCAAAGTTTGTCCCCGTATGACCGTTGTCAATAAATTCCAAAATCTCGCTGTCATCCCATTCCGGCAGAGACATAGCTTTTTCACGAAGAATCAGTTTTTGATTTGGTATGCTCAAACTTTCAGTTTTGAAATCTTCCACAGAAAGACGGATATAAAGGGCAATCACATAGTTGCGCACGGTTCCACCGCCTTTCCCTGAAATTCATTTTTGAAACGGAAGGTCACATGAATATTCCGCTCGTGGTCTATCTCAATTCGTTCAATGAGCCGTTCGATCAGTTCTACAGTCAGTACGTGATCCTGTGCCAGTGTTTTTGCATCCTTTTCCATTGCACGGTATCTGGCAAGCTGGTTGTCCAGAGAGTCCATAGATTTTTCAAATACTTCAATCTCACCAGACAGAGCATTGATAGCATGTTCATAATCCGCTTTCAATTCAAAGTATTCGTCATTTGTCAAAATACCCTGCACAAAATTTTCATATAGGCCACGGATCAGCCGGCGTGTTTTTTCAATTTCCTGCCGTTTGGCCGACATCTGAATTTTCAGCTTATCTTTTTCCTGTTTTTGTCTTGTCTCCAACTGAAAGAGTGGCAGCGACATTCCCAGCGCAACTGTCAGCTCTTTTTCAAGAATAGCCGTAACAGTAGAAATCAGTTCTTTCTCTTGTATCATCGCACCTTTGCAGCTATCTTTTTCTACCCGGCTGTTTGTAAGGCAGTGGAACCAGTAAGTGTCGGGTCCTTTCCGGCGCTCGGCGCGTTGCCTGTGAAGCTTCTGCACAATCAGCACAGAACACTTTACCTTTGAAAATGTTTGGTGTGTAGGGACGTTTTGGAGTTGCTTTGCTTTCTTCACAGATCTGTTTTCTGTATTCCTGAACTGCATTAAACAACTCATGCTGATGATCGGTTCATGGGTGCATTTTGCAATAATCAGATTATCTTCTCCAGCCTTGACCTGCTGATGATCTACAATCTTTGTTTTTCCTTGCACCAGATCGCCTGTATAAACTTCGCTTTCTAAGATTTTCATCACTGTGCGGGTCTGCCATTTGCCACTTCCGATCAGTCCCGGACTGGTAATCTCGCCAGTGGTCTTTTTATAATGGCTCGGTGCCGGAATTCCCATCTCATTTAGATTGCGGACAATCCGGTTCAGTGCCACATGCTCATGTGCCCATTCAAAAATCTGTTTTACCACAGGGGCAGTATTTTCATCAATCAGAAGTTTATGGCAATTATCCGGGTCTTTCCTGTAACCGTAAGGCGCCCGTGCACCAATATAGTCGCCATCTTTCATAGCCTGCCGCGCCTGTGCTTTGATTTTTCGTCCAATGTCCAGAGCATAGGCTTCATTGATCATATTTTTCAAAGGCAGCATGATACCACCATGAAGATTTCCGGAATCCGCTGTGTCAAACTGATCCGTAACAGCAATGAAGCGAACATTATGAGCATGGAAATACTGTTCGATATAATAACCTGTGTCAATAGAATTTCGCCCTAATCGGGAAAGATCCTTAACAATCACACAGTTAATGTGGCCTGCTTCAATATCAGATAGCATTTGCTGAAATCCAGGGCGGTGAAAATTTGTCCCTGTCGCTCCGTTGTCGATATAAGTATCATACACAACGAAGTCCGGTTTATCCGAAAGAAAGTCATTCAGTACCAGTTTTTGGTTTTCTACTGAGCAACCCCGCTTTTTGTTATCCTCCACAGAAAGACGGATATACAGAGCCACATGTACATACAAAGATGGTGCCGGCATAGGAGCTGCCGTCTGTTTTCTGCTTTTTCTTGCCATTTAGCTCACCATCCTTTCTTCATTTTTGTAGCAATCTGTTCAGCCAAAGAGATTGCTTTCTGATATTCATCCTGGTAATTAAATTCAATATGCAGTTCATCTTTACCCATTACCCGTATGCTTCGGATAAGCTGCATGACTGCCCGGCGGTCAATATCCTCCATAGTAGAAAATTTCATAAAATGGTTGATCCAACGGTTTCGTTCGCTTCGGTTTTCCAATACATCTGTAAGTTTATCGTTCCATTCAGCGATTGCCTTTTGGAACAGTTCAATATCTGCATTGTATTTTCGCTTATAAGAGAGAAATTCTTCCTTTGTCAGAATTCCACTCACCAGATTTTCATAGAGTTTTGCCTTAAAGCCCTCGGTCTGTGCCACACGCTTTTCATTTACTCTGATCTGTGCGGCATATTCCTGCGCCAATTCCCGGTTGATCCGTTCCTGACTGATACTGGACAGCAGGGCATCCAGAGAAGCAACATTTTCAATATGTCCTTTCAAACTGTCCTGCACACATTCAATCAGATCCGACTCTTTCAGCATGACCGACGATGTGCAGCCATTCTTTTTGCCGGTCGGGCAGTAATAATAGTGATACTCTTTGTCTTTATAGCGGTTCGTCTTGCGGGTCATACGGCAGCCACAGCATCCGCAGATCAAAATACCGGAAAACAGGTAAACCTTATCCGATTTGGGAGAAGTCCTTGTGTCAATCCTGCGGAGCCGTTGCACCAGATCAAAATCGTGCTTTTGTATGATCGCTTCATGGGTTCCCTCCACACGAATCCATTCCGAAGAAGGTTTGTCCTCACGCTCTTTTAATTTGAAATGGGGCGTTGTCTGTTTGCCCTGGACCAGTGTTCCGGTGTAAGTTTCATCCTGCAAAATGCGGATGATTGTAGTTGCAGACCATTTGCAATCCTTTCGGTCTGTATAGCCACCTTTTGCATGAGGCATTCCGTGATTGCGCTTATACGCTAAAGGCGAAAGAATTCCTAATCGGTTCAGTTCATCCGCTATATGGGAAGCGCTGAATCCCTCCAGCCGTTTTCTGAAAATATCCCTCACAACATTAGCAGCATATTCGTCTACTTCCAAGCTCTTGTGTTTATCGCCGACTTTCACATAACCATAAATGGTAAAAGCACCTACAAAATCCCCGCTGCGCCGTTTTACTTCCAGGGCGCTCCGTGTCTTAACGGAAATATCCCGACAGTAAGCCTCATTCATAATGTTTTTGACAGAAACCGTGAGATCATCGGCAGCGTCATTTTCCGTGTCCACATTATCGTTAATTGCGATAAAACGCACTCCATAGGCTGGAAATTCAGTCACCTATACGTCGTAGTCCAGCTCGTATGGATTGCGGCGTTTTTGGTTTCGACAAAGTTTGAGCATTTTCGCTGTCAACCTCCCGGAAAAATTTCATACTGCTGCTTTGGCGCGCCTGTTCTTTGTACGGGCGCGCTTTTTTGTACCCTTTTTTTAATCAGAAAGAGACTTAGACCTTATCGCTGCCGCAGCCCACCCTCTGATTTCGATTTTTGCCATCAACTCAAACATCGAAATTGGAGGAAATTACTATGAAGAAAATCAATCTTCGGGATTATTACCCGTATTATACACAGGACATGATCGTTGAGGTGCCGGATGAAGTTGCTTTGTTGCTTCGGGAATATATGTTGTTGGAAGAAGCCTATCGGATTCGTACATACCGCTATAAAGCATTTTACTCTCTGGATCGAGACGAAGGTATTGAGCGTGAGATATTGCAAAAGCCTCTTAACCCGGCAGAAATTTGGGAACAGCGCCAAATGACGGAGTTGATTTATAAAGGTCTTTCCAAACTTCCGGTAAAGCAGCGCCAACGAATCTATGCACACTTTTTTCTTGGCATGAGCAAAGCAGATATTGCCAAAGCGGAAGGAACACACAAAAGCCGGATCACCCGTTCTATCGAAGCCGGATTGCGTAGTCTGGAAAAATATTTCAAAGAAATTTTATAACAGACGGCAACTTTGCCCCTAAAAATGTACTGAATAGTAGAGGGACATATTCGGCGGGACAAGCTGGACGGGTGTGGTAAGGAAGCATATACATCCTCCCACCCCAACTGCAATATCAATTTGTCTGCCATGCCCCTTGCTTGTTCCTTGACAACCGAATATACGCTGTTACAGGTACTTCATTCTGTGTTCCGAGCGGCAGATGGGGCGGCGCGGTGACAGGCGGCCTAAGGAGGTGATGGATCCAGGCTGTCCGAGCGATAAACGCAACCTACGAAACCGGCTGTGGCAGGCCGGACGCGATAACGACGCAGATCATAATGGTACTTCTTCACAGCTTCCTAAAGACTTGGGGAGAGTTCCTGCGGCGTTTGCTTGCTCTGGCAAAGCGGCGGCGTATGCGGGACTATGATGCGGTGACGCTACCCGCAGCTGTAACAGCCCCGTCCTTATTACAGAAGGATTGCCGGGGTGCGTGGCAAATACGGCAGTAAAATCGAAATCAGATATAATGGGCCGGATTTATGTGTGTAATAACCATAGATCCGACCTATTCATGTGGTTTTGATAACACAGTTTTCAGAAGGGAGTTGATACTATGGAATTGAATACCATTGTCAGTGAAGTGGGTACACTGGTAGACATTCGGGATGTCTCTGTCAACAAAGAACTTTCCCGTGATGAACGGATTGCAGAATTCGTTCAGCAAATCAAAAATCCATACCATTTTAAGTGTGGGCGTTTTACTGTACAGGCCAGCTTTTCTGCTGAAGGTGCTACCCTGGAAGAATGTATCAAGGGTATTTTGCGATAGGTGCAATTTTAAGAAAGGGGCTGACTTTTCCGTAAAAGCATGGTAGAATAAGAATCGGAAAAGGAATTGAATATGGCATAACCACACTTCTTGAATTGCGGGGATTTTTCTGTGCAACGAAAGGAGTGTTTTTTTATGCAGGTTTACAAAGCGATTAAGTACATCCGTCTTTCTTATACGGATGATAAAACAGTAGAAAGTGACAGCGTTGCTAACCAGCGGCGCCTGATCGATGACTACATAGCCCGACACCCGGAAATTGAGGTTGTGGCAGAAAAAATTGACGATGGTTATAGTGGTGTTTTGTTTGATCGCCCGGCATTTCAGGAAATGATGCGGATGATCGAACAAGGCGAAGCTAACTGCGTGATTGTCAAAGACCTCTCCCGCTTAGGTCGTGAGTACATAGAAACAGGCCGTTATATGCGCAGGTATGTAAAGCAGTTTATCTGCAGATCTGTGTTGCATAGACGCATAGGCATTTCCTCCCATCAAGGAGGAACCTGAATCGGCTGCTTGATACCTCCTTGGGAGAAAATTATATCGGTTATGTTTCCTTTATCAGTCCGCAGATATTCGCTTTTTACTCTTTATATTCGCAATTTTCTACATATTCCGCTCTTAGAATATATGCTGCAAAAAGCAAGCCCACAAGGGGAAACAACACCTTGTGGGCTCATGTTATAGATGTTCAAATTTATAGCCGATCCCGGCGACACTCTCAATATAGTTTGGAAGATCCGGTTCAAAGCGCAACTTCTTACGCAGCTTACTTATATGATTATGAATCGCTTTTCTCGAATAGAAATCACAATCCTCTTTCCAAACCAAATCGGTAATCAGTTCGTAAGTAAAAACACGTTTGGGATTGGCAATGAGCAATGCCAGTATATCAAACTCCTT
>ENA-OQLB01001338-OQLB01001338.1-human-gut-metagenome-genome-assembly--contig:-NODE-1338-length-10679-cov-1.525398_pt1 | contig 10679 bp, 11 predicted proteins | sample MGYA00242656_ERZ504813 | MGnify/ENA primary metagenome ERZ504813 (study PRJEB26092, sample SAMD00036388) | human gut metagenome | host: Homo sapiens | study: EMG produced TPA metagenomics assembly of... | reverse complement strand
CGATGATGCAGATCTTGTCTTTGCAGACCTGCTTCAGAGCCTCAAACATGCCCTCTGCGGAGACTTTATCGAGGTTCGCGGTGGGCTCGTCGAGCACGAAGACCGGGCGGTCATCGTAGAAAATGCGCGCCAGCGCGACCTTGCGGCGCTGACCGCTGGAGAGATTCTTGCCTCCGGCTCGATCTCGTACTCCGCTGTTTTTTCGTTTACAAACTCCGTGAGGTTGGCGAGTTCGACAGCTTTGCGGAACTTCTTCTCGTCAAACGGCTGATCCATGCAGATATTCTCTTTGAGCGTGCCCGCAAAAACGGAGACAAAGCCGGAATCGTAGCTTAAATAATTGCGAATTTCCGCGCCGTGCACGGTTTTATTGCCGATTTTGAGCTCGACTTCGCCGCCTGTGGGCGTATAAAAGCCGATGAGCAGCTTTGTGAGCGTGCTTTTGCCGCTGCCGTTTTCGCCGGTAAGCGCGACGATCTCGCCCGTGTGCACCTGTGTTTCGGCGTGGGACAGGATGACTTTTTCTTCGTCATATGCAAAGGAGAGGTCTTTTGCGGTGAGCGCTGCGCTGCCTGCATTTTTGACAGCGGCTTTGCCGTTTGCGTGGCGTCTTCGGTCGGCATGGAAAGGATCTCGCCGATGCGGTTTGTGGAGACCTTCACTTCGTTGACCTCGGCCATCCAGCCGAAATGTGCAGGAACGGGCCGTAGAAGAAACTGACGAGGTTCACAACGGCGATGAGCGTGCCGACGGTGGTTTCGCCGCGCACGACGAGAAATGAGCCCATGCCGAGCGCGATGATGAACATGCCGACGCCGAGGAAGTTATTGAGAAAACCGATGGCGCCCTGCAAAACACTGAGTTTGCCGACGTATTTCTGCTTTTGCGCGTATGTATCCCCCACGCGCTTCTGCACCCAGCCGAGCACGCCGTAGGACTTAAACAGCATGTACTGGCTTAAAAATTCCTGCAAAATATTGCGGTTTTTGTCTTCGTTCTGCATGATCTGAATGCTGTTCATCTCAAGCTTCGGGGAGATGCGGATCATGGTGAAAATCAAATCGGCACGACGACGATCATGACGACCGCGAGTTTCCACTCGAGGAGGAACATCAGGATAAAGCTGACGACGAACGTGAAGCTCTCGAAAAAGATGCTCGGGATGAGCGTTTTGGAGTAGAAATTCGAGAGGGTTTCCGCGTCTTTTGTCATGCGCGTGAAGTAGTTATCTGCCGCGCCGCTGTCGAACGTCCTAAGGTCTGTGCGGTAGAGGTGCTCCACCATGGCGCTGCGCAGAGAAAGCTCCATGCGGCAGGAAAGCTTGCCCTGCAAAACGGACGTAACGACCTGCGAGATGCCGAGCACGAGCAAAACGCCGACCGCGATGATGAGACATGTGGTGAGCGGCATAGTGCTTGCATTTGTAGCGATGTCGAGGAACATTTTCATTAAAACAGACACCGCGATGACGGAAACGCCCAGCAGCACGGAAAAAATAACGAGCAAAATAAACTGCGGAACGTTTTGACGGATGAGGTGAAGGGAATGCCGGTTTTGCTCTTTCTTCATTTCAAAATCTCCTTTTTGTTGTCTGAACTCATCATGTGACAACATGAAAATTCAGCCGTTTATTTGTTTTTGTGCAAAAGATCGACTTGCTCTCCCGTTTAACGCCAGTATACTACATCATCAAAAATTTGTCTACTTTTTTTGTAAAACCATCTATTTTCACAATCAATTCGTCGAAATTTCCGCAAAATGACGAAAGCCGACGGCAGGGGCTTTTTCGCTCCGCCATCGGCTTTTATAAGATTAAAATACTTTTAATCCGTAAGCTGCGCTTTTTGCGCGCGGGCAAACCACGGGTACAAAAGACCAGCGTAGTGCAGCTTAAAGTGCGTTTTGAAGCTTGTATTCTTGTTCGTCGTGACGAGGTGCTCCAAAAAACTCTGTACCGTGCGCTCCTCGTACACCTCGAGCGCGATGCCGCCGTAGACCGCCTTTTCCAGCAGCTCGCACACGCGGGTGTAGCTGCCCGGTTCGATATTCGGGAATGCGTTCACGATAGCCGCGTCCACCTCTGCGGTGTTCCAGCCGATGCTGGCTTCTATGTTCCAAAGGCGCAGATAGCAAAGAATCTTTCTGCCGAGGAACAAAATGCGTTCCTGATTTTTGGCGCTCCTGAACTTTTTGATTTCCGTCATGTAGATCACGCCGCGAGCAATCTCGAAGAGCAGAAAGAGGACGGTCAAAAGCAGCACGAGCGCCGCCACGATGCCAAGCAGCAGATTTGCGGCATCGATCGCCGTGCCGACCGGGTCTGTAAACGGGCCGGAGCTATTGCCCGGCTTCGTGACCGGCGAAACATCAATCCGGCTGTCTTCAAGCGCGGCCGTTTTGTGCACGTTATCCGGCGTATCGACCATATCCCGCAAGGTGACGGCGTCATAATAATAGCCCGGCGTGGTATCGATCGGCAACCAGCCGACGCCGTCAAAATACACCTCGGCCCATGCGTGGGCGTCCTGCCCGGTGAGCGTGGTGTCGCCGCTTGCAATCCGTTCTGCGGGGGCGTAATAGCCCTCCACGTAGCGCGCGGGGATACCGTGCGCACGCAGCGCCTGCACGGCGGCAGAGGCATACTGCACCGCGTTGCCGCTGTGACTTTTCGTTAAGAACCAGCGGATGGGGTCGGTGCCAACCGGCGCGGCTTCGGGGCTATCCGTATACGCGGCCTGCCACTCCAACACGTCGCGCACGCGGCGCACAGCGCTGTACACGCCGTCCGTCTGGGATTCATAATCGTCCCAGAACATGGACTGTAAAAGCGGCAGAAGGTCTGCTTCCACAGCGGTGTATGTATCGTACACAAAATCACGGTAAACCGCCTCGGCCTCACAGTAGGCTGCCTGTGCATCGGTCACGGGGTCTGCCACCCACGCTTCCGCCACGGTCAGCTCCGAGGGGCGGGAGCCGGAGCGCTCATCGAACGTGTATTCATGCACGCCGGTGAGCGTAAAGCTGTTAAAGCGCGTGTCTTTTTTCTTCAAACGCGCCGCTCCAATCTGTTCCGGAAACAGAGGACGGCGTGTAGACGTAGGAGCGTTCCGCGCCGCTTACTGTGACGCTGACGCGGTTTTCGGACGGTTTGCTGTCCGATGCTGACAGGCTGTAATACTGCGAGACCTGCATGAGCGGGTCAAAATTATGGTCTTGAAGCCACTTTAAAATGCCGCTCTGTTCACCGCCGTAGGTGCATCCGGCATGGCGCGCCATGCGCCGTCTTCGTAATCGCCGCCGACAAAGCCGCGCAGGTAAAAGCTCTTTTTCTGCCCGCTCTGCACCGTCAGCATCTCATCTCCGGTCTCGTGCAGTATATCGGCTTTGGCGATATCGCCCTCGGGCAATGTGGCTTCGCCGTAGCGCAGTGCGTGAACGCCTCTTCGGTGTTTTCACGCAGCGTATCGACTGCGGAGATGTTGCCCGCAGGCAGCACCAGCGCAAAAAAGATGAGAAACACCGCTGCGACCGCCACATCACACCGGCATGCAGTGTGCGGTAAGCAGCTTTGCAGGAGGTATACTCGCCGAGCAGACCGCACAGCAAAAGCGCCGTTGCAAGTGGCTGAATGCCTCGCCGACAAGCCCGATGAGCACCCATATAAGGCAGTAAACGGCAACAGGGCCGCGTCTGCCGCCGCGCGTACACAACCAAGATACGAGCGCGCACAGCATTGTCAAAAGCAATGTGAAGGCGATGATGTCTCCTGCGAGGTCTATCATCGGCAGCAGTGCCGCGCCGCCCTCATGCGCCGCATTCCAACGCGTGATAAGGCGATTCACCCAGCTCATACCGCCGGAAAGCGGGTTGCCGGTGACAAAGCAGACCGGCAGAAAAACGAGCCACGGCACAGCCGCCGCGGCACGGTATATGTTCTTTTTCGCACCGAGATAATCCCCTGCGATGCAGCCCAGAAGCACCGTGACCGGCACCGCCGAGCGGCAAGACGAAAGACCCTTTAAATCAACATTCCAGATGACCATGAGCGCTATGAGCGCGCCTGCCGTAAGCAGGGCCGCGCGCAGGGAGCGCCACAGCAGATACGCTGCTTTGTTTTCGTTTTTTTCCGGGTAGACCGTAACGGTCTGCGGATGTTTCATGCGCGTCCCCCCTCTCAGCACAAAATGCGGTAAACTTCATCTTCGATTCGCTCGGCAGGCAGCTCTACCACTTCGCAGCCGCCACCCACCGCAATATGCTGCAATTTGCCGCCGGACACCGCACTGATGACGGTAGTGCCGATGCGACCCTCAAGCGGTTTTAAGGACGCGGTGTATTGACCCGCGGTGAGCAGCACCAGGCGCGCATACTGACGATCCATCTGCTGTGTGAGGAAATACCGCATGCCGGCGCCTCTGTTTGCTGCAGTGGGAAGCACATCCAGTGCATGAGCATCTGCTGAAAATCCTTCTGCGTGCCGCACTCGATTAATTTCGAGTCCTATTACGCGTAGGGCAGCGGCGGCGCTGAACGTGATGTGCTGCTGCACAAGCTGCGCGCCACCGCCGCTGCTACGGCTGCTGCGGCGTTCAGTTCTTCGAGCGGCGTCGGTTCGCCGTTTTTCTCTATGCCGAAATCCATAAGCAGCACGATGTTATACAGCGACGGGTCGCTTGCCTGCCGCAGAATGAGCGTATCGGTCTTGCCGGAAAGCTTCCAGTGAATGGATCGGACATCATCGCCCGGCACATACTCGCGCAAATCGAACATCTCGCTTGGGTCGTTGCCCTTGCGGTTCCGCATTTTGCCTTCGGGCTGCGGCGTACCGGCCGAAGCCTGCGAAAGCAACAGCTGTACCTTCATGCGGCGCGGGTAAATAACCGTGCGCACAGGGGCAACCGGTGCTGTCTGCACGTTATAGAGATTCAGCACGTCGCGCACGCAGATGCGTTTGCAGGAAAAGCGCAGCTCGCCGCACTGCTCTGCGGGCACCTTGACCGTGTAGTTGCTCTGCCCCGATGTGAGCGAAAGCAAAAAGCGCCCTTCTTTTTTGGTGCCAAGCAGCGTGCTCTGCGTTTCAAGCTCCAAAAAGATCTCCTGCGTGGCAAGCAGCTTTTTAACGGCTTGCTTTCAAGCTGCACGCGGCCCGCTTCAATACGGGACATATCCAAAATATCGTTGATGAGCGAAAGCAGGTGGTCGGAAAGCTCGTCGACTTTCTCAAGATACTGCATCGCAGGGTTATCTTTTCAAGCTTGCTCTCTGCCAGCGTAAGCACGCCGATGATGCCGTTCATCGGCGTGCGAATCTCATGCGACATGCGGGAAAGGAACGTAGTTTTCGACTGGTTGGCTTCTTCCGCTGCATCAGGCGCTCTTCATAGCCTGTATGCGGCGCTGCATTTCAGTCGTTTTGTGAAAAGCGAAAAGGTCGTATTCTTTTGTGCTGCTTTGCATAACGTGCACAGTGATCCACTCGCCGTTCTGCATGCGGAATTCTGCGGTCAAATGATAAGCCAGAAATTATTTCCGAGCGTCTCCAAAAGTTTTGTGAACATATTCATGCGGCATTCTCCTTTTTTCCTCTGTTGTAAGCTGCCGCCGCAGCGCGCGACCTATTCTCCCCCAAACCGTTCCACCGCATTACACAGGGAACCAAACGCAAATAAAGTCGGTCCATAGAACCGGCATATCTGTTAAGTCATATCAATCAAGCTTTTCGATGGCCTCCACGATCTCCTTCTGATCTTTGCAGACCTCTTCAAAAAGCGATTTGTCCGTCAGCGGAACGGCGCCGCGCACGGCCTCCGTTAAAGCGGATGCCGATTTTTGCAGGCGGTCGAAGCCGAGGTTCTGTGCCACACCCTTTAAGGTGTGCGCCGCAAGGAAAACATCTTTCCAGTTTTTGGCTTCCACAGCTGCTGTAAGCCGGTTATAGGTCGGGTCGTTTGCGTATTTGCGCACGAACTTGCCGATCATCGCCTCATTCGGGATGCGTTTCATCACGTCTTTGAGGTCGCCGCCGATTTTCTGATATAATTCTTCAAGCTTCATGATCTGTCACCTTTCTGCAATTCCTATCTGCATGCCGCATGATTTACATTCGCGTGTTTCGCTTTATTTTCGTACATGCGCAGGTCTGCCTGCCGAATGGCTTCGGAGAGCGGGTGTACGCGGTATACGCCGCCAAGGCTGACATCAAGCTTCACCTCGGGGTAATCCGGCAATTTTGTCTCCTGCACGGCGCGTCTGAGCTGCTCTAAACGCGCATAGAAAACCTCTTCGCCGATCTTGGAGAAGATGAGGAGGAACTCGTCCCCGCCGTAGCGGATGAGCGTATCACTGCCGCGGATGCCGGACTGGATTGTATTCGCGATGGTTTTCAGCGCTTCATCGCCCACAGGTGGCCGTATGTATCGTTAATCTGCTTAAAAAGGTCAACATCCACGATTGCCACGGCATCTGCGCTTTCCAAATTGGACTGGAAACTCTCAAGATACAGTCTCGTGTACGTTCCGGTCAGGGTATCGCGGTAGAAGTTCATAAACGAAGAACGCGTTGGCGCATCGTTGTCGCCGCCGCAGCGTGCGCACTCCGCTTCGTCTTCATGCGAAGCAATCTCCAGTGTGCAGGTACGTCCGTTGACGTTGATATGTTTAGAAAGCACGAAGTACATTTGCCTGTCACGCATTTCAAGCTTGGTGACCCACTCTTTTCCTTCCAGAGCGCGGGAAGAAATACAGTTTTCGCACGGCTCGTTTCTGCCCCAAATTTCATAGCAGTGTATCGGCGTAGTGATTACTTTGCCGTCTTTATCCAGCTCAAGGGTCTCATTCGTTTTCGGATCAACAAGGCGCACAACCTCAAACACACGGCTCAAGTCATTCAAGAGATGAGCTACGTTGTCTTCCGTGCACTTTTCGAGCACATCTTCTCCGCGCCGCACCATTCATCCTGAATATCTTCAAAGCGTCCGAGCACGCCGGCATAATTTTTGTATTTAGTTGTCCAAAGCGATTTTGCCGTAAGGCGCTGCCAGCGATATTCCCCGTTAACGGGGATCTGCACAATCATTTTCACTTCCGGTCTTTCCGGCGTTGTTGCTTTCAGCTTTTCATGCAAAGCGAGCCAATCCTTTTCAGAGAGCAGCGAAACGTCGTTCCATTCCGTCAGATACATGGATTTTTCTCGTTGATCGACCGGCGCATTCCAATCTTTGAGATGTACGGTATTTGTCCAGCGGTCAAATTCAAACTGGATACCGCCGCACTGCTCTGCGAAGAATTCCGCCTTTTTCTGCTCGAAAATGAGCAGGCTGTGCGCACGGTTATCAGGCATAAGCTCTTTTTGCTCGAGCATTTCATCGGAAAGGCGCTTTGCTTCCTGACGGTAATCGAACCGTCTGGGGTCTGTGTGCATGTTCTCGAAAAGCTGATCCTGCACGTCCAAAAGGCACTGTATCAAAAGCGGATTGAAGGCGCCGCATTCGCCGTTTGTAATCATTTTAATAGCGGTCGCGTGGTCAAACGACTTTTTGTAGCAGCGTTCGCTTGTAAGCGCGTCGTACACGTCTGCCATGGCGACGACCTGCGCGGAAATCGGAATCTCATCGCCCTTGAGACCATCCGGGTAGCCGCGGCCGTCCCAACGCTCGTGATGCCAGCGGCAGATCTCATGTGCCAGATTCATCAGCGTTTCGGCTTGCTGCGTACCGAGGTCGTACAGCATGGCGTCGCCAATGGCGGCGTGATTCTTCATAATCTCCCACTCTTCGGGGTCGAGCTTGCCGGGCTTATTTAAAATTGCTTTCGGAACGCTGATCTTACCGATGTCGTGCAGTGCGGAAACCGAAGCGATCATAGAGATATCCGTTTCCGTCAGCGGGTATTTATCCGTGATCTCAATCAAGCGGCGCAGGAGAATGTCCGTCATCATGCGCACATGCAGAATATGCTGGCCGCTTTCGTTGTTGCGGTATTCGATAACATGGCTCAAAATATTGATCATCGTGTTGTTCGTCTTTTCACGCTCGTAGACCTGCTCCTCCACAAGGCGCACAAGGCGCTTTTGGCGGGCATACAACATGAGCGTATTTTCGACACGGCGGCGGACGACCGTCAGATCGAACGGTCTGCTGATGTAATCCGAAGCGCCGAGGTCATAGCCGCGGCGGATGAAATCCACATCGCTTTCGGACGAGATGATGATAACCGGCACCTCGCTGATCCAATGCCGCAGATTCATAATTTCCAGCACGCCGAAACCGTCTATTTTCGGCATGTTGATGTCGAGCATCACGAGGTCGATATCCTCGTTTTTTTCGAGGATATCGACGGCTTCTGTGCCGTCTTTTGCCATGACATATTCGTATTTATCGCTGAGTATTTCCTCAAGGAGCATTTGGTTCATTTCCGAATCGTCCGCGATGAGTATTTTTTCCTTTAAACTCATAAATTTCTCCTTGCAGCGCTTTCTGTTTCGTCTCACAATTTATTTTTTATCGGAAAGCGCTTTCATTTTACTGATAGAATGACTTGCCAAAGACAGAATTCGCTATATTCTCTGCAAATTCGTCAAAAAGTGAATAAAAAGCAGCAATTCTATCTATTCTGTACAATAAAGGACACTATTTAAATACACTGTTTTTCTATTTTATCATATTTGCTTTTTACGTGCAAGAAAAATCGCAAGAAAAATCGCATGAAATCATACTTTTCAAAAAACAAAGCGTATACAAATTCTTTATTGCAAAAACACCGCGCCTGCGGAGCATTCCGTTTGGCGCGGTGTTTCTCAGTTTTCTGTATTGCGGTTCATGTATTGATACATGTTGGAGTTTTGTTCTGTGTTGCGATCGGCTTTGGAAGATTTACCTTTCATTCCGGAAAACAAATACGTACTCCACTCTTTCGTGCTCTTATCGTACACATACTGCACAACATACCAATCCCACCCGCCAATGTTATCAACCTCTGCGGTTGCACTGGCCTTCAACTCTAAATTTGTTCCCATTTCCGCTTCTATCAGCCGTTTGAGTTCTGTATTTCCGCTTTTCCAACTGGCCGATGTACTATTATTGACATAAACGCCGGGATTTGTACCAAAAAACACAGATGAACTATAATTATTACCATAGCCGTCCGGATACGAAGTGCTATCACGACACACCAAAACCCATACGCCGGTGCCGTTAGAGTTATCTGTACAAGTAATGGTTCCGTCTGCCACCCACTTGCCGAGCAGAGATTGAATTTTACGCGCGTTGCGGATGTCTTCGGCGCGGGCGCGGCCCTCTGCGGTGTCTTCGGTCGTCACATTGAGCTTTTCCACTTCAAAGGTGGTTTCGGCCAGCGTGTTTTTATTTTCGCTGTCTTTTACGCTCAACTTCACTTTGAAAAGGGAGGAAACATCGTCATACGTTAAGCTTTCCACCTCAGCTTTAATACCGTAGGGGTACACCTTTGCGGGCAGAATGTCCTTGCCGCCAAGCTGCACATGCCCTTCCGGCGTAGTGGTAAACGCGGTGTAATCGCCGCTGCCGAACTGCTGGCTGAAAAAGCCCGTAACGTTGCCGCTGCCGTCTACTTTCAGTGTGCCGGAATAGCGCAGCTCATCGCTGATGGTGGTCGTAAGCGTGGAGCACAGCACCTGCGCTTCCGAATATGAAACGGATTTTGCGTAGGAGCGCACGCCGAGCTGCACACCCAACACCATCACCATGCTGACAAGCACCAAAATGGCGACTGTGCAGAGCATTTCCACGAGCGTTAAGCCTTTTTTATCTTTCAGCTTCAAGTTCCCGCCCCCTGCACTTTGCTTTCCCTGTAATACGTGTAGCCGTTTTCGCTTGTGTATTCATCGACTTGAACATGGATGATTTTTGTGGCACTGTTGTTATCCTTAATGGTCAGCGTTTTGGGTTCGCCGCCCTTGACGGCACTCTCATACGTTAAAGCCACATCGGTTTTGCGCACCTTGGCATTTACCTTGGAGGCCGTGGAAACTGCGGTGGAGAGAAAAAGCATAACGAGCACCACAACCACGATGGCCATGAGCGTTTCCACCAGTGTTTCCGCTTTTTGTGAACGCAGCTTTTTCAACCCGTTACCCCCTTTTGCAGCTTTGCCTTATTCCATTCGAGTGTTTGGGTGACAACCTGCGTGGAGCCCGAGCCCGTATCGCCGGAGGTTCTTTCCTCCGTCAATTTGCCCTCCATAGTCAACACCATGCGGCAGGGATGTTCGGAGTCCACACCGTTTGTGAATGTTGCGGTGAGGTTATACACCTTGCTGCTTCCGTCACTGCCGGTGTCGATTGATACAAGGATTTCTGCCGATACATCTTCATAACCGTCTACGGAGAACGTGTAGGTCTTTGCATAAGTGGACGTCGTGTTCACACCTATAAACCGTGCGCCGATGTCATTGATCATATCTCCCACCGCACATGTGGCCTTTATCGTATCATTCGTCGTATCAGTCGTTCCATCCGCATGCGTCACCGTGGTCGTAACATCTTTATACCGGCCCGTAAGGCTTTGGAAATCGTCGCGCACGAGCTCGGCGGCAGAGCTGACCGCGAGGTAGGCCTGCTGCTGTTCTTTTTCCGAGCGTTTATTTACGGCGGCACTGGTGGCGGCGGAGATAATGACCGCGCTCACCATGATGCGACCAGCATAAG
>ENA-OQLB01001337-OQLB01001337.1-human-gut-metagenome-genome-assembly--contig:-NODE-1337-length-10681-cov-1.891510_pt1 | contig 10681 bp, 15 predicted proteins | sample MGYA00242656_ERZ504813 | MGnify/ENA primary metagenome ERZ504813 (study PRJEB26092, sample SAMD00036388) | human gut metagenome | host: Homo sapiens | study: EMG produced TPA metagenomics assembly of... | reverse complement strand
CGAAGAATATACAGCAAATACCGGATGCAGTCCTGCCGCAGCAAGTCCTGCCGCAAAGGTCACGCCATGTCCCTCTGCGATCCCCACATCAAAAAAGCGGTCCGGATAGTATCTGTGAAATGCTGCCAGGCCGGTACCGTCTTCCATTGCCGCCGTGATCGCTACCAGTCTGTCATCTTTTTTTGCCAGATCCAGCATAACCTTGGAAAACACATCTGTACAGGAATCCTTTCCACTTTTGGAAATCGGCTCTCCTGTCTGGATATCAAACGGACCTGTTCCATGGAAACGGGAAGGGTTTTCTTCTGCCGGGAGATACCCTTTCCCCTTTTTCGTCAGTACATGGACAAGCACCGGTCCTTTTACCCTTTTTGCCTCGGTAAACGCACGGCACAGTGCCTTCAGGTCATGCCCGTCCACCGGTCCTAAATACTTGATTCCCATATCTTCAAAGAACATTCCCGGAACCAAAAGCTGCTTGATGCTGCTCTTGGTGCGCTTAATATGCCGCACCATCTTTTCACCGCCAAATGGAATACTGCCAAGTACATTTTCCACGGTATCCTTCAGGTCGGTATAGGCCCGGGCAGTGCGCAGCTCTCCGAGATAACTGGACATTCCACCGACATTTTTGGAAATAGACATATGGTTATCGTTAAGCACGATGATGAAATTCGTCTTCATCTCCGCAGCATTATTCAGTGCTTCATATGCCATTCCTCCGGTCAGGGATCCGTCACCGATAACAGAGATCACGGAATAATCCTGCCCCAGGATATCCCTTCCTCTGGCATAGCCAAGTCCGGCCGAAATTGAAGTGGAGCTATGACCGGTATCAAAGGCATCACAGTCACTTTCTTTTCGTTTCGGGAAACCGCTCATCCCACCATATTTTCTCAGATCATCAAATCCTTCTTTCCTTCCGGTCAGAATTTTATGCGTATAAGACTGATGCCCTACATCCCAGATCATCTTATCCTCCGGAAGCTGAAAACTGAGATGCATTGCCATGGTAAGCTCTACCACACCCAGATTGGACGCAAGATGCCCTCCTGTCTTGCTGATCTTCTCAACAAGAAAGGTACGGATTTCTTCTGCAAGCCCTGCCAGTTCCTGTTCATTTAATTTTTGATTATCATTCGCTTCGTGAATCTGCTCCAGATACACTTCATCCACCCCGCTTATTTTTCCTGTGTATCAGTTCCTGTATCAGCTGTGTCAGATACGTATTTTCTCTGTCCAACCCGGAAAGCAGCCCCAGTGCTTCCTGTGAAATAACTTCCACATCTCTGGTTGCTTTTTCCAGACCTTTTAATGTAACATAGGTTGTTTTTTCATTTTTTTCATCGCTGTGGACCGGTTTGCCAAGCTCTTCTGTAGTACTTGTCACATCCAGGATGTCATCCTGGATCTGGAAAGCAATCCCCACATCCGATGCGATCTTCTGCACTTTCTCAAGCTCTGCATCCTCTGCACCTGCAAGAAGTGCCCCGATCATCATCGAACTTTCGATCAGCGCTCCTGTTTTCAGTTCATAGATAAAGTTCAGCATGCCTTCATCAAGTCCCACACCGCAGGAAGCCACATCCACGACCTGACCGCCTATCATCCCGTAAATACCGGCTTTTTCTGCAAGGATTTTTAAAGCTTTTCCAATCAGAAGACTCTTTTCAGGTGCGATTTCAAATGCCTTTACCGCCGTCTCAAACGCATAGTTCAGAAGTGCGTCCCCGGCAAGAATCCCCATTGCTTCCCCGTATACAATATGCGTTGTCTTTCTTCCTCTACGGTACTCGTCATTGTCCATTGCCGGCAGATCATCGTGCACCAGGGAATAAGTATGGATCATCTCCATTGCTGCCATAAACGGCTCGATTTCTTTTCCTTCTCCTCCGAAAAGGCGGTATGTCTCCTGCATCAGCATTGGGCGGAGTCTCTTTCCGCCTGCCATCACACTGTACTCCATCGCCTCCATGATCTGGCTCTGGTAACCTTCTGCTTTCGGCAGATATTTTACAAGAAGCTTTTCAATCACTTCTGTTCTTTCTTTCATTTCTTCTTTAAAAGTCATGTATTTCTCCATTCTCTTCCAGCACCTGCACTTTTTTCTCTACTGTATCAATCTTCTCATTACAAAGCTTCAGCATTTCCATACCCTTCTGATACAGTCCGAAGGACTCTTCCAGCGAAGTATCTCCCGATTCCAGCTCTTTTGCCACCTGATCCAGCTTTGCAAAAAGCTCTTCCAGAGATTCTTCCGGCATTTCTTCTGCAATCTCGTTTTTCTTATCTGCCATTTTCCTACTCCTTCTTGGTATCTGTTACCTGTGCCTCGATCTGCCCGTCTGTCACATAAATCCGAAGCCAGTCTCCTTTTTTTACATCCGCTACTTTCTTTACGGTCCCTTCCGATCCCTGTACATAGGAAAAGCCCTGGTTCAGCTTGGCAAGCGGAGAAAGTCCCTTCATCCGTTCGATCCGGATTGGCAAGCTGCTGACGGTTTTCCCGCAGATTCCGCTCCATCAGAAGCGGCAGCATCTCCTGCACTTTCCGGGTCCTCTCCTGTTCCTGTTCCAACCGCTGATGCATGGCTTTTGGGATCTGCTCCTCATAGTCTGCAAGCTGCTGGCGCATGGACTTAAGTTTCCCTGACGGACTTAAGTAACGGAATTTTTCTGCATACCGCGCTGTATGAAGTGATGCAACCTCCAGCTTTCTCCTCATACTTCGGTGCATCCTTTCCCGTTCTGTCCGGATCGTTTCCAGAAGTTCCCGGTAATTACAGATTGCAAGCTCTGCCGCAGCAGAAGGCGTCGGTGCACGAAGATCCGCTACATAATCTATGATCGTCGTGTCCGTCTCATGTCCTACTGCCGAAATAACCGGTACACTGCATTCAAAAACTGCGCGCGCTACCTTTTCCTCGTTAAATGCCCACAGATCTTCAATAGACCCCCCGCCTCTGCCAACGATCATTACATCAACCTTTGCTTCCTCCAGTGCACGGATTCCCCGTACCACACTTTCAGACGCGCCATCCCCCTGTACCAGTGCCGGATACAGAAGAATCTGCACATATGGATTTCTCCGCCTGGTAATGTTGATAATATCGCGCACTGCCGCTCCGGTTGGTGCCGTTACAACACCAACTGTCCGCACATATTTCGGAATCGGCTTTTTATATTCCGGCGCAAACATTCCCATTTCTTCCAGCTCTTTTTTGAGCTTTATAAATTTTTCATAAAGAAGTCCCGCACCATCCAGTACGATCTCCTTTGCATAAACCTGATATCTGCCATCTCTTTCATAGACGCTGACGCTTCCAAGCACGATTACCTGCTGCCCTTCCTGCATACGAAAAGAAAGCCCGCTGCGCTGCCCGGCAAACATAACACAGGCAATCGTTCCGGACTCATCTTTCAGTGAAAAGTACAGATGTCCTGAAGTATGGTACTTACAGTTTGACACTTCCCCTTTGATATAAATTCGATTCAACATAAAGTCTTGCGTAAACATATTCTTAATGTACGCATTGACCTGTTTTACAGTATATACGTTTCGCATGATTTCTGATTCTTAGGCAAGCTTTCCGAGTACACCGTTGACAAATGCCGGTCCCTCATCTCCCGAAAAATTCTTTGCCAGCTCAACTGCTTCATTGATCGCTACTTTGACCGGCACTTCGTCATCCCACTTCATCTCATATACGGCAAGACGAAGAACAGAAAGATCCACTTTATTCATACGTCCGGTTTTCCAACCGGTTGTATGTTCATTGATCATCGCATCGATTTCTTCTTCATGTGCTGCGATATCTTTGACCTTTTTGCGCATATATCCGCATTCTTCCTCACTTGCTTCTTCTACCTGTTCCAGATACAGTTCGATCTGTTCGTCTGCATCAGCCGCATCAAATCCGATGCTGAAGAGCATTTTAAATATATGTTCTCTGACTTTACTTCTTCGCATGTTCTCTCTCCAATTATTCTTCTTCCGGCATGTCCACACCTGCAACACGGATGTTTACGTCTGCAACGGTAAGACCTGTCATATTCTCGATTGCTGCCTTTACTTTTTCCTGTACCTTTAAAGTAGTATCTTTGATACTGCTACCATATTTGAGGTTCAGGGCAAGGGATACGGTAACGATACCTTCCAGCACGTCTACCTTTACTCCTTTGGAAAGGCTCTTCATTCCAAGCTTTGCGATCAGTTCTCTGGTTGCATTTCCTGCCATGGAAGATACCCCCTCTACCTCCATTGCTGCAAGTCCTGCGATAATTGCAACTACTTCATCAGCAATCTGTACTTCTCCGAGGTTCTCATCTGATTCTATCTTATAGGTATTTCTCTCTTCTTTACTCATTATAAGTCCTCCTGTCTGCGGTTCTTCCGCTCCTCGCGCTCATCTCGGAACCTTTCGGTTCTCGATGTTCGTTGCACTCACATAGTCCTGGCTTGAAAATGATTCGTCTGCAAGCAGCCGATCATTTCCCACCCAGTCCTGCGCTCGTCGCTATGCGTTCATTGTAACATAAAAGATCCTTATTGGAAAGTTTTTTAGGAACGTCCGAATTCGGAAAGTTCAGTCCTTCGTTTCGTTCCAGCACCATACGGATGCTCCAGCTGTTGACAAACAGAAGAAGCGGTCTGTCTTTCAGGTCCTTGATCTTCTTCATATCGGATGTGCCGACCAGCTTGTCCATATTGATTTCTTCATTCTCGATCCAGCGGATATGTTCGTATGGAAGTGGTTCCAGACGGATCTCCACGTTATATTCATTTTCCAGACGGTATTTTAATACATCAAATTGCAGGACACCGACTACACCGACGATGATCTCTTCCATACCGGTGTTGAATTCCTGGAAAATCTGGATCGCGCCTTCCTGTGCGATCTCGTTGATTCCCTTGATGAACTGCTTTCTCTTCATCGTATCCACCTGGCGTACTCTGGCAAAATGTTCCGGTGCGAAAGTCGGAATTCCTTCGTATGCAAATTTTTCCACTGAATTGGTCAGTGTATCTCCAATGGAGAAGATACCAGGATCAAATACACCGATGATGTCTCCACCATAAGCGGTATCGATCATGTGACGTTCACTCGCCATCATCTGCTGTGGCTGTGACAGACGGACTTTCCTGCCTCCCTGGATATGGAAGACATCCATGCCCGCCTTGAATTCACCGGAACAGATACGCATAAATGCGATTCTGTCCCGGGTGTGCCTTATTCATATTTGCCTGGATCTTAAACACAAATGCGGAAAAATCTTCTTCCTTCATCGGATCGATCAGTCCTTTGTCGGACATTCTCGGAAGCGGTGAAGTCGTCATCTTAAGGAAATGCTGAAGAAAGGTCTCCACACCAAAGTTGGTCAGACTGATCCAAAAAATACCGGAGAGAGTTCTCCTTTGCTGACCATCTCCTGGTCAAATTCCGCACTCGCTCCGTCCAGAAGCTCAATCTCTTCTTCCAGCTGTGCGAACTGTGCTTCACTTACGATGCCCTTTGCTTCCTCACTGTCGATGGAAACCTTCTCAACTTCCCCGATCGAGGTTCCTTTCTTGGTATCTGAGAAAATCTCCAGCTCTCTGCTGTTCCGGTCAAATACGCCGCGGAATTCTTTTCCGGAACCGATCGGCCAGTTGATCGGACAGGTAGCGATCCCCAGTTCCTTTTCAATATCATCCAGTAATTCAAAGGTATCCATCGCTTCACGGTCCATTTTATTGATAAATGTAAAAATCGGAATATGACGCATGACGCAGACTTTGAACAGCTTTCTTGTCTGTGCCTCCACACCTTTTGATCCATCGATCACCATAACCGCCGAATCGGCCGCCATAAGAGTACGATAAGTATCTTCCGAGAAATCCTGATGTCCCGGTGTATCCAGAATATTGATGCAATAACCGTCATACTGGAACTGCAGGACAGAAGATGTTACCGAAATACCTCTTTCTTTTCAATCTCCATTCCAGTCTGAAACCGCATGTTTCGCTGTTGCCTTCCTTTTACAGAACCTGCCTGATTGATTGCCCCACCATATAACAGAAACTTCTCTGTCAGGGTAGTCTTACCTGCATCCGGATGGGAAATGATCGCAAATGTTCTTCTTTTCTTTATCTCATTCGTAAAATCTGCCATGTTATTCTACTCCTACTATTTTCTCAATGTCACTCAAACTCTTATTATATGGTATTTTTGCTATAATATCAATCCCCTGATTCACTCGTATTTGTACTTTCATGGATCGGTGTGATCACCACATTTGCAGCATTTACCTCTGCTTTGCGTGTGACAATATCCTCGATCTGTGCCCGTTTTGCATCCGACAGATCCGCCACATCAACGACCACATCTGCGGATTCTTCGGTAAGACTTACCACCGCATCCTGAAAGCCTTTGCTGGCAAGCAGAGTCTCAATTGCGACCTCCTGTTCGGCGCGCTGTGTCATCTCCACCATCTGCGCAACTGCATCTGCTTTCTGGTCTTCTGCGATATCTGCATTATCAATGATCGCCTGCAGGGTTTCTTTGTTTTTTGCCCGCACCTGCTCCCGGTTCACTTTTGCCTGTGCTACAAGCGCACTGACCGATCCATTTGTCAGCACCGCCTCTCCCGGATTTCCGTCCACCTGATCGTTATCCGCTGTCTGGAGGGAGCTGTCACCTCCTGTGTCCTGATCCGAAATATCCAGAAGTTCCTTATTTGCCATCTCGCTTCCCGTCTCTGCTGTTTTGTTTTTCGAGCCCAAAAATTTTTCCGGAATAGTTCAGATATCCTGCCGCAGCGATCATCACCGCAAGAACCGCAATCACAATCTGATTTTTCTTAAATACTTTTTTCACTAGCCTTCCTCCTATAAGATTCTTTTTTAGTTATGCTTCATTACTTTTATCTTATGCGTGTCTACTCCGAATAATGCCTGCACAGCCTCTGTGATATTTTCAATCACGATGGCATTATCTCCGCCATCTGCAATTACGAGAACACCTTCTATCCGGGGACTTAATTCCTGTTTCACATATGGCGTTTCTTCTCCATTTCCGTTTGCATAAACTGCCGTCTCTGAAGAACTGGTATTTTTTCCTCCGCTCTCCCCTTCCTGCACCTCACTTGTCATCTCCTGATCCTTTTCCACTACCTTTTCCGAGGAAGAAGCCAGAGTGATCATCACCTTTACATTTCCAACTCCTTCTACTTTTGCAAGTGCATTTTCCAGCCGTGTTTCCAGTGCATCTGTATAAGTATCCCCCCGATGCATTTTTCTGCCTTCTGCATCTGCTGTTCATCCTGTGTCTGGTCTGATTTTATATCGGAAACAGGCATCGCGATCACAACCAGAAGCAGTCCGACAAGTAATATGATCAGCCACTTGTCTTTTTTTATTTTACGGATTTCAAACATCTTCATTCACCGCCCTTTTCGAGCAAATCCGCCGCATACTCCATCTCTTTTATCATCTGCTCATACTCCGCCGTCCGATACAGCTCCGTTACCTGTCCGGCTTCCCCCATAAGGTCCAGAACCGGCTGGGCAAGCAGAACGGTCAGAAGAAGTCCGCAGAAAAAACGGACATATTTCCGGTAGCTATTCTCTGGAAGTGCCTGCAAAAATGCGGTTACAAGAATCATATAAACGGCGAGATTCTGCATCCACCTGTAAACCAGCTGTATCATTTTATCCCTCCTACGAAGCTGCCGATGCCGCAACTGCAAGTGTCACCAGAAACAGGACCGCCGTCACAAGCACCGTCTTTAGCAGCATATGATAACCTTCCCCGGTAAAACTGATGGCCTCCACGATCCGTTTATCAGACACCGGCTGGATAAGTGCCGCCGTTCCTTTGTAAAGAAGCGTCAGAATTCCCATATTGATGACCGGGATCATCACAACTCCCGTTACAAGCAGTGCCCCTGCAATTCCAACTCCATTTTTTAAAAGGACCGCACTTCCAAGCACGACTTCGCTTGTCCCGCTGACTACATCACCGATTCCAGGAATCATTCCCACGCCCTTTGTCCAGACACTCCTTTTCACCTGATCTGCCGCCGGACTGATTATCCGCTCGATAAACCCGATCCCCGTCACCAGGCAAGCAGACTTTTCAGACTCCATCCGATTACAAGTCGCAAAAGTTCCGCTGCCTTAGAAAGAAATTCCTCCTCCGTCAGATTGTTCAAGATTTCCATCAGAAGTGCGATCTGGATCAACGGAACGATCCATTTCAAAATCACAAGTTCCACAAGAAAAATCAGGAAAAGCGCCAGATTATAAAATGCGATCGCAGAAATACTTCCCACTGCGACTGCCATACAGACAAAGTAGACAGGACAGAGTACTCGCATAAAGAGGATCAGATTTTCGAGTCCATGCTGTACCTCTACGGCTGCTGCCTGAAAATTCCGTATGCCGACTGTAATCACAGACAGGTATACCAGAAAAAAGGCGGTCTGTGAGATCTGACAGTTCTGAAACACTTCCGAAAAGTTGGAAAAAACCGCTGCGATCAGCACCAGAAAAATAATAGATGCAAGCACCGGTTTATTGACCTTCAGCACATAGAAAAACTGATCCGTCACAAAGTTTCTGATCTGTCCGGCAGACAGGTTTTCATCCTGCCGGATCACAGACTCAACAAGATCCTGAAAATGCAGTTTTCTTCCGGGAACAGTTTCCGGATTGCCGTATCCAGATCCTTTACCTCTGTCAGCTCCCAGATTTTCTGCTCTGTTTCCTCCTGCGTTTTTTCCAGATCCGTTTCTGTCATATTATCTTCTGTCCGGCTGTTTTCCGAAGAGGAATCTTCCCCTGCCGCAAATACCTGTACCGGCAGTATCAGTACGAAGATTACAAGTCCGATCATGTATGCTATGCCATATTTCTGAAAATAATGTTTCATTTTTCTTCCCTTTTACTATCCAAGTTCGCGGATTGCAAGAAGCAGTGCTTTTAATATCGGCATTCCTATTGCAAGTATACTGAGCCTTGCAAAGACCTCAATCTGCCCGGCGATCGTCTGATAACCGGCATCCTTGCAGATTGCTGCCGCAAATTCCGCCAGATAGGTCACACCCAGGATTTTCAGCATTGCCGTCAGATATACCGCATCAATCTTTACAAAGCTGCCAACCAATTCCAAAGTTTCCCGGATCACCGACAGATTCCGGCTCATTCCGAGAAAAAGGAAAATGCTGACCGCAATCCCCAGATAGATCCCATACTCTTTTCTGGTATTTTGAAATTGTAATGCCAGGAAAGTTCCTGCAATCCCGATGCAGGCTGCCTTAAGGATACTCATCTTTTCCCTCCTTTACAGAGCAAAGAGCCGTCTGATATCGTCAAACAGATCTGAAATATAAGGAAGGATCCAGAATAAAACCAGGAGTAGTCCTGCAAGGCTTGTGAGAAATGCCTGTTCTTCTCTTCCGCTGTGTTTCAGCACCTGTCCCAGGACAGAAACCAGAATCCCGACTGCCGCAATTTTAAATATCAGATTTACACTCATGTTTCGCTCCTATTTACAGAATCAAAATTGTCAGGAAAAGCCCTGCTGTAACACCCAGCAGATTGCAAAGCCTCCGTTTTTCCTGAATTTTCTTTTAAAAGACCGTCCTCTTTTTTCTTCCAGAAATTCTGCATACTGCAAGAAAATCTGCGTTTCCTGCTTCTTATCCAGGCTGCCAAGCTGCCTCCCAAGCTCATGCAGACGTACCCTTTCCTCCCTGCCAAGGAGCAGACATTCAAGATCACTTTCGCAGCACCTCTCCCAGATTATTGCAAGACTTCTTGACGGCATCTCCAATTCTTTTGCCAGATGTTCCAACCAGATCCTGTAGTTCTGACTGCATCTTCGGGAAACAGAAGCGCATACCTGGGCGAGTGGTGCATAAGTATACTCCATTTCTCCCGCAAGCTGCCTTATCACTCTTTGCAGCTCTCCGGTATCCGTGATCTGCCTCTGATATTCCATTCCCCTGCTGTATCCATAGCCGGATGTCGCCGCCACAATTCCCAGGCATCCGACCATTTTCAGATACACAGTTTTTCTCCCCGTTCGTTATAAATCCCTTCAATTTCTCCTACATGTTTCCCGGATTTCATCACAACATATCTGGCAAAGCATCTTTCCTTTACCAGATTGCTGACCAGTGGCTTTTCACGGATCTCATCCATACCGGAACCATGCACCGTCGTCAGCATGGTTGCCCCACAGTGCATAGCGTACTCGATCGCCTCTACATCCTTCGCTGTCCCGATCTCATCTGCCGCGATCACATCCGGCGCCATAGACCGCACCAGCATCATCATTCCTTCTGCTTTCGGGCAGTTGTCCAGAATATCTGTCCGCATCCCAAGCTGGTTCTGTGGCACGCCACGATAGCATCCTCCAATCTCTGAACGTTCATCCACCCACACCCACATTTCTTCCTTCCACCCAGCGGTTCCCATCCGAAATCTGCCGCACCAGATCCCGCAAAGTGTAGTCTTTCCTCCACCTGGTGGGGAAATGATCATGGTATGGCAAAGTCTTCCTTTTTCAAGGATCACAGGAAACAGCTTATTCGCACAACCTGTAATCTCATGGCAGATTCGGATATTGATCGATGTAATATACTGAAAATTCCGGATTTGTTCCTTTTCCGAAATAATTTTCCCGGAAATTCCGACC
>ENA-OQLB01001336-OQLB01001336.1-human-gut-metagenome-genome-assembly--contig:-NODE-1336-length-10682-cov-1.642255_pt1 | contig 10682 bp, 14 predicted proteins | sample MGYA00242656_ERZ504813 | MGnify/ENA primary metagenome ERZ504813 (study PRJEB26092, sample SAMD00036388) | human gut metagenome | host: Homo sapiens | study: EMG produced TPA metagenomics assembly of... | reverse complement strand
CATGTTTTGTCCACAATGTATTGAACGTGGCTTTAGCTTGGAAAAAGAACCATTAGCTAAAAAGAAAATTGTGGATTATTTATTCAAATTAGTAGAAGCCTATGAAAATAATAATAAAGTTAAAGCTAATATTATTGTTTTAGAAATTATTAGTGTTTTGGCTGAACAGTTAATGTTAGAGGGGCATTATATTAAAGAAAAGCATGATGATGAAAGTTATGAATTAGTTATTTCGATTACTGAATATATTGATTATCATTATGCTCAAAAAATTAGTTTAGATGATTTAGCAAGAATGACATGCTATAACAAGACTTATTTATCAAATATTTTTAAGAAAAAGACAGGTATTACTATTTTTGAGTATTTACGTAATGTCAGAATGCAGCATTGTTTATATGAACTAAAACATTCTGATGATACGGTTGTAAGTATTGCTTTAAATAACGGATTTGCAAATATTCAAATATTTAATCGTGTATTTAAAGAAGTTTATCAAATGACACCAAAGCAGTATCGTGAAAAGAATAAGAAGTAAAGATTAATGAAGATTAAAACAAATAAACAACAATAATAATAAAATCCGCCATGCTAAGATAAGTGTCAAAGAGGAGGATGTTATGAAAAAGATTAAAAAGTTTTTATCATCGCTAATTGCAATAATGATAGTTGCAACAATGGTTACTTCTAATCTAAGTGCATTAGAGGTAAATAGCTCGTTTGTTCAAAATACGAACACAAGTAATACATATGGTTATGTAAATTATGAAACAGATCAATTTGAAACTTATAGTAAGGTTTCAGGAAGTGCTGGGAATTATACAAGCATTGCTTCAAAAGTTTATAAACCATTATCTGGAGATACTCTAATCGTTGTTTTTCATGGTAATGGAGAAGGTGGTGTTGATGGGGTTAGTAATAACTACTCACAGATAGCTGCTAATCGTTTAGCTGTAACTTATACAACTGATGAACTACAAAGTGCTTTTAAGGGAGCTTATGTATTAGCTTTTCAAGCACCAGATTATTGGTATAATGATTATACGCAACAAGCAAAAACTATTATTGATCAAGCTATAGCAGAATTTGGAATTAAAGAAGTATTTGTTTCTGGATTATCAGCAGGCGGTTTAATGACACAACGGATGTTAGCAAAATATGGTGATTTCTTTGCAGGCGCATTAATGTCATGTGCTGCTATTGCCAAAAATGACCAATATGTTGAAGGTCTAGGTGGAAATTACACTGATTCTACTGAATATTTAGATGCTGGTGATGCTTATACAAGTGGTGATACCTTTAAGAAACCAGTTGATTTCAATCAATATTTAGCTAATTATGACGAATGGCTAGAAAATATTGCCGTAAGCAATGTTCCGATTTTCATGGTACATTGTTATTATGATACAACAATCTATTATGGATGGACTCAATATGCTTATAATATGATTAAATCCTATCGTGATGACAGGGGCTTGATGGAGATATCTACTGTGGTTTATTTGAGGATGTCAGTTATCCTGATGAAACATATAGCAGCGCTCACTGGTCGTGGATCAAAATGTTGAATGGTGATGTTTATGCTTCAACTAATGCGAGTTTAGATACGATTACATGGTTTAAATCTTTATCAACTTCAACTAATGATTATCAATTAAAAACAGTTACTAATCCTGTAGCTGGAGAAGCAGCAGGTGACAATATTTATGCTTATAACTTAATTGCTACAGTAACTAATAGTGGTGAAAAAATAACGGCTCTTGAAATTGATATGAACGGTAAGAAAGTTGATGCTTCTAAATTAACAACTGAGATGTTTAAAATAACCGGATACAATAGTGATGCTAGTGGTTTGGTTAAAGGTGATGTTCAGTCTTATGGAATTTTTGGAAGCGAAGATGAGCCTGTAGATATTGAGGTGGCTAGAGTATCAGTAAATGAAAAGGGTAATATCATATTAGATTTAGCAACACAGAATGGAGTATTAAATTATACTTCTTTGGCTCGTAATCTTGCGACTAAGATTAGATATAAACTAGCATCAGTAGCTCTACCAATGATTGTTGAGGATAATTCAACAACAAATCCTGATGATAAACAAACAGCTGTTAAAACAGGCGATGATTTAAATGTTTTAGGTGCTGGAAGCTTAATGATTATTTCATTGATGATGGTAGCTGTATCTAAACGAAAATTTGATTAAGAAAAAAGTTCTACATTTTTGTAGAACTTTTTATAACTATTTAAATAAACCTAAGTTAATACAAGCGTTATAAATACCATCATCATCAATACTGTCAGTGACAAAAGTTGCAATGTTTTTAAGATATGCGTCACCTTGTCCCATGCAAATAGAGATAGCAGCATGATTAAACATCTCAACATCATTTAAAGAATCGCCAAAACAAATATATTTATCAAGATTATATTGTTTTAAGATAACTTGAATACCAGTTGCTTTAGTTGCATCAGCATGAGTTATATCACAATATGTAGAGACTCCGGGTAAGATATGTAAACCTTCTAATTGTTTAAATGGCGCATAATCATATCCATTTGGTCCATAGGCAATCATCGCTTCAACTTTTTGGTTTTGATAAATACCTACCGGAGGGATGATAGAGTTAAAAAATTTGCGTGCAGTGTAAACATTTTCATCGGGCTCTTGGGTAATGATTCGATGCTCCATTTTTAAAGCGAGTGGAATATTATTATCTTTAGCAATTTTTATACAACGATGGACTATTTCCGGGGAAATAACCAATTCTTCGACGATTTGAAAATTTTTATTAAGCACAGTTTGACCATTATTACAAACAAAGCCGTCCCAATTAGCAATATCAACAACCCCGGTACGTTTAATGAATTAACAGCACGACCAGTTGCAATTCCAATTTTATAACCATTCTCTTGTAATTTTTGTAATGCTTTTTTAGTTGATGGAGTAACCTGGTAGTCATGGTTATCCATTAATGTTCCATCAACATCAAAGAAAATCATTGGTTTCATAAGCTCCCCCTTTTCATGCGTATATTTTAGCAGCATACCTATGAATGTAAACAAAAAAGGAATATGACTAAACATATTCCTTAATTAAATTATTTTCCGCTTGGTAAAAATGGAATTAATCCCGCTGCTACGGCACTGATTGGCATTGATTGAAGAACTACTTTTCCCGGTCCTGTGACAACCGTATTAAAAAAACCTTCACCACCTAACAGTTTATTTTTAACTCCTTTAACGCTTTGAATTTCCATCTTGCATGTAGCATCCATCATAGCTAGATATCCTGTATCAATAACCATTTGTTGACCAGGTAATAAATCGTAAGAAATAGCTGAACCGTCAATTTCTAAAAAGACAGTACCTGTACCGCTGATCTTATTCATAATGAATCCTTCACCACCAAAAATTCCTGTTGCCATTTTTTTATTGAAAAAAAACTGACATGTCAATTCCTGAAGTTCCTGCTAGGAATGATGACTTTTGTACAATAATTTCATGATTTGGATTAATTTCAACAGCTTCGATTGACCCTGGAAAAGAAGATGCAAAAGCAATCATGCCGTCTTCTTTAGCATGATAACGATTTTGGAACATTGTTTCTCCACTAAACATTCGACCAAATGCTTTACCAAACCACCACTTGTTGTTTCCATTTCCATAACGGGATCCATCCAACTCATGGCACCGCTATCAGTAATCATTGATTCTCCTTTTTCTAAGTGACAAATCACTACAGGGAGATTGTCCCCTTTAATCTCGTATTTCATTTTATTTCTCCTTATTTATTGCGATACAAACTGGTGCAGGAATAGCTAAAGTTGAAGCTGTTCTAACTAGTTGTTCGCTTTTTTCATCAAATGTTAATAACTCTAATTCATCATCGTCTTGCGCACCAACAATTAAATATTTATCATCAATAATATTAAAATCACGAGGATTTTTACCAGTATGAACCATATATAGTAATGAAACTTTACCAGTTTCTTGGTTGACTCGATATAGAACGATGCTATCATGACCACGGTTTGAAATGAATAAATGATTTCCTGTCGCACTTAGACGAATAGCGCTAGCGCTCGAAAAACCGTGAAAATGACGAGGCGTTGTATGAATAACTTGAATTAGATTTAAATATTTATCATTATATTTATAAACCATTAAATTATTAGAAATCTCATTTACTAGATAAGCAAAACGACCATCTTTAGAGAAAATCATGTGACGTGGTCCAGAGCCTGGTACCACATTTAAAGTATGTTCAACATCTTCTTCTAATTTTCCATCCTGATAAGTATACATGATTACTTTATCAGCTCCTAAATCAACAGCATAAACAAATTCCTTATCAGGGGTTATTCCAACATAATGGCAGTGTGGTCCAGTTTGTCGTTTTAGTAGATCGGGACCAAGTCCAGTATGGTGGATAGCACAGATTTTTTCTTTAATAAAATTATTTTCTAATAAATATGATGCTGTGGAACCAACATGATAGTTAGCTGCAAAAAGATATCGTGAATTATCGCTAACACATAAATGGGTATAAGAACGTCCATTAGAATTATAATTATTGTTGGGAATAAGTTCTTCTTTGTGAATTGAAAAACTTCCAATTCCACCTCCATTATTAAGTCGACTAGCATTTTTGTAAGCTACGTATAAAATATTATTTTTAGTGATCATGTAAGATGGATAATCATGGGTTACTATATGTTGTACCAGAGATAATTTTTGATTTTCTTCATTAAGATCAATAATGTAAATTCCTTTATTGTCACTTTTACCATAACTAGATACATAGAATGTTTCATGTTAAAACCTCCTTGTTTTTATTTTATCATAAATTATTAATGAAAGGGTTTTATTATACCATTTTTGCAATAAATTTTTATTCTTAATAAATGTTTTATTAACTACTAACCTTTGAATTTGATTATAAATGGTTGATTATAAAAATAAAAGATATTTAGTAATTTATTTGTGTAGACAATATATATTATTTGGACTATTATAGTAAATAAATTAATGTATTTGTTTATAATTAAAAGTGAAAGTGAGATGGTATAAGTGAAATCATATCAGAAGATAGAAACAGGAACTTGTTAAAACAAAAAATTTGAGAATATTACTGTTAAAATGATCTGTCAAATGGCAAATGCTTCGAGAAAAACTTTTATGCATTATATCATGATAAATATGAAGTGATTGAACGCATTGTTGTTGATAATGTGATTAGTGATTTAAAAGGAATGCTAGAATTGTTAGGAAAGGTGGAATTAAATCAACCGATTATATTAGAAAAGATGTATCAACATTTTTATGACGAAAAAGAGTTTTATGTAAAGGCTATAAATATTGAGGGGAATAATTCTTTAGAACATTGTCTTTTATATTGTTTTGAGGAAATTAACTTAGAGATATTAAAAGATGTAGAAATAAGTTTAGTCGAAAAGGAGTATGCAGCTTACTTTTTTGCTGCTTCACAAGTTATGTTAATAAAGAAATGGTTGATTAATGATTTAGAACTTACACCACGAGAGATGGTGTTAAGTTCTCATAAATGGGCAGTTAAAGCTATGGTTAATAATTATTTTTAAAGAAGGTGACAAATATTAATGATTGTTACTTTTTTAGTTACGCTTAGTCTTACCTGAATTTAGCGATAGAATCTTATTGTTAAGATCACTGAAAACTTAGCTATGGCCGTGACTGGTTTAGAAGAAATTATTGAAGTACCTGATTAAGAAATACCTAACAATAATGGCAAACAAGATATCCAAAATTATTGGGATCTACAAGTGATGGGATTAAGATGGTACCTATATAGATTATGGCAATTAATGTAATTGGGGTGATAGTGGTGAAAAAGAGGAAGAAAAGCTAAATGTTGGAAGTCACTTTGAATAATGGTTTTTAAAGAAAAAAATAATGATTGTAATAGTTCTTCACCTTTACCTCAAACATAAAATGTTATATAATGAGTAAAATAAATTGGAGGAAAGAAATATGGATGAGAACTTATTATTAACATTACTTCATAATAATGCACGTATGGACGTTACGGATCTTGCGATGGCATTAAACGAAACAGAAGATAATGTTGTTGATACCATCAGCCAATTAGAAAAGGATAAAGTTATCTGCGGATATCATACGATTATTAATTGGGATCGTACAAACGTTGATAATGTAATGGCATTAATTCAAATTAATGCAACTCCTGAACGTGAGTATGGTTATGATCGTATTGCTAAAAAGATCTATGCATTCCCAGAAGTAGATACAATGTATTTGCTAAGCGGAAGCTTTGAATTCGTTGCGATTGTTAAAGGACACACAATGCAAGAAGCCGCCCGTTTCGTTGCCTCTAAATTGGCACCATTAGAAGGGGTAACTGGTACTGCAACAATGTTTGTATTAAAGCAATATAAAAATAATGGATTAAGTTTTGATGATGATGACAAAGAAGCTGCAGAAAGATTATTGGTAACTCCATAATGGATTTCAATAAGGTATTAAATGATACAGTAAGAGAAATACCACCTAGTGGTATTCGAAAATTCTTTGATTTAGCTAATCAAATGGAGGGAGTTATATCTTTAGGGGTTGGGGAACCCGATTTTGATACTCCATGGAAAATTAGAGAGGCTGCAATTTATTCAATTGAACAAGGTAAAACCTTTTATACAGCTAATCAAGGTTTAGTAGAACTGAGAAAAGAAATTTGTCGTTATCAAAAAAGAAGATTTGGTTTGGATTATTGTTATGATAAGGAATGTATCGTTACAGTTGGGGGCTCAGAGGCGATTGATCTTGCTTTTCGTGCAATTATCAATCCTGGAGATGAAGTGATTTTATTACAGCCGAGTTATGTCGCATATACTCCAGGAGTTGCTTTAGCAGGTGGAAAGGTAGTAAATATTGAGCTTAAAGAAGACAATGAGTTTAAATTAACACCTGAATTATTAGAAGCTGCTATTACACCTAAAACAAAAGCAATCTTATTAAACTATCCAAGTAATCCAACAGGTGGATTTATGACTCGTGAGGATTATGAAAAGATTGTTTCAATTATAAAAAAGCATGAGATTATTGTAATAACTGATGAAATATATGCCGAATTATCATATGAACAAAAATTTTGTTCAATTGCTGCATTTGATGAAATCAAGGATCAGGTAATTTTAGTCAGCGGATATTCTAAAGCTTATGCAATGACAGGCTGGCGTTTAGGATATGTATTAGCTAATGAAGTTTTGACTAAAGCAATGAATAAAATTCATCAATATGTAATCATGTCAGCACCGACAGGTGCTCAATATGGAGCAATTGAAGCAATGCGTCATTGTGATAATGAAATTGAAGAAATGCGAAAAGCATACATGCTTCGTCGTAATTACATTGTTAAAGCATTTAATGATTTAGGATTACATACATTTACTCCTCAAGGAGCATTTTATGTATTCCCGTGTATTAAATCAACAGGAATGACTTCTGATCAATTTTGTGAAGAATTATTAAAGGATCAATTAGTTGCTTGTGTCCCTGGTACTGCCTTTGGGGAAGCTGGTGAAGGATTTATTAGGGTATCGTATGCTTACTCAATCGAACAAATCAAGGAAGCTACATCAAGAATAAAAAAATTCCTAGATAAATTGAAAAAATAACGTTAATAGCGTTATTTTTGTATTTTCATGTGGTACAATAGTGATATATAAGTTATTGGAGGGATAGCATGAAAATGAGCAGTTACGGAATTTTATTAAAGTTGTTGATTGTGGCAGTATCAATAAAGCTGCTGAACAACTTATGTTTCACAGCCAAGTTTAAGTCGTTCAATTCATTCATTAGAAGAGGAAATGGGGAAAGAATTAGTTATTCGCAGTAATCGGGGAGTTACACTTACGCCAACAGGGAGATTGCTATATTATTACGGGCGCTCAATTTTAGAACAGTTTCAAGTTTTAGAGAAATTAAAGAATTTAAGTGAGGAATCGATTTATAGTAAATTAGCAGTATCAGTCGATTCTATTTTTTTAAGGGATGACCTGATTTTACAATTCTATAATCACATTAGGTCTGCAGATACTGAAATAAAAATGATTGAGACTACGGCAGAAGAAGTTCTAAATAACGTTAGTGATATGACATCTGAAATAGGAATAGTAATTCTAAATAATTATCAGTTGGCAATCTTTAGAAAAATGACAGAATTGAAAGATGTAGAAATGATTGTACTTGGAACAGGACCATTATATGTTCATATAAACGAACAAAATCCGTTAGCTAAGGGCGAAATTATAGATGCTAAAGAATTGGTTAGCAGTACATATATCCATTTGCCTCATGATTTCTTTTCTAATTTAAATTTATCACTAACGATTGACGGCAGTATTCAAATCAGCAGTTTTCATAAAACTATTACGATGAGTAATTATCATGCTATTATCAATATGCTTAATCATACTGATGCTTTTATGTTGGGGCATAAATGGCAAATAGAAGAACTGAAACATTCAAGAATAAAAAGTATGCAGTTTCAAAATTGTAATATAAATAAATCATTCATTATTATTAAGCGTAAAAGAGAAATTTTATCAGATGCTGCTAAAATATTTTTAGAAATTATTAACGATAATTATGCGGATATGTAGATATACACAAAAAGTATAACTAGACCTACCAAGATAAGTATTAACTGCTTTTTGAATTTAGTATTAGAATATAGGTATAGAAACAGGAATGACAAATTCCGACACATATAATATAAAAAATACTAAAGGAGAAAATTATTATGAAAAAGAGTACATTATTAACAATGGCATCAGTTGGTGCCGTAGCTTTAACTTCTGCAATGACCTTTGCGGCATGGGATAATTTATCTGATACTACTACAAGCAATGAAGTGACATTTAAACAAATTAATGTGGAAAAGGCAGCTGATATTGTTCTTACCGAGCCAGTTGCTAGTGATTTAACTAGTTCTTACGTACCTAGTTCAAGTGGGGAAGTAACATTTAATATAACAGGTATAGATGCAGCTGATTTAAGTGGTAAGGAACTAAAATTAGAACCAGTAGTTAAAGCTAATGATACAGCAATTTCAACTGGCTATACTTTAGAAATTTATGATGGAACAGAGGAATCGGCAGAAAAAGTCGCCGGTAATGTTGATAAAAGTCTTACTGGAACTAATACTTACAAAGTAGTAGTTACTGCAACAGATGATAAAGCTGGAACTGATGCGTTAGCAAATAAAAAAGTAACTGTTGAACTAAAAGCAACATTACAAAAGACTACTGTTTAATGCTATCAATAATGGCATTTTTGTCCAAGTATATAATATAGGATGTGAAAGTCGTGAAAGAAAAGGTGAGAAAATTTAGCAAGCTGGCATATTGGCTGATATTGGGAATGATATTGATGTATATTGTTGGGATGCAATTTTATGCTCAAGAGATAACTGATTTTATTGGATATAGCTTTTATGCAGTCATGACGGATAGCATGGAACCTAGAATTCCAACGTATTCAATGGTACTTACTAAAACAATTGATGAAAATGAATCTATTGCCCCTGGAGAAATAATTACATTTAAAGTTCAGCGGGGAGAGCAAGAAATAGTGTTGACACATCATTTTAATAAAACACAAGAAGAAAATGGACAATTATATTATCGAACAAATGCCGAGGGTCGAGATGAATTAGATCTATATTATACAAAACGTAGTGATATCATTGGTAAATATGTTTGCATATACCATTATTAGGAAAGTTTATTATGTTTATTCAAAGCAAATTCAGTTGGATTCTATATTGTGAATTTTTACTGATTTGGCTAATCAATAAAACAATAAAAGCTCACTGGGAAGAAAAGGGAGAGCTTGATGATGAGGTTAAAATACCGCGAAAATTGGATAACGCTTAGTTATCCTTTTTTGTTTTATTTTAGTTAAGGGAATGTTAAGAATTAGTAAAGTGTATATGCTTGCTCAACAAAGTGTAATATAATGATGAGAAATCCGGAGGTGGAATAGATGGAAAAGGAATTACCTATGTATTATAAAGTGGGTTTAAATGATAGTGAAGTCCAGGAAAGAATTGCTAAGGGGCAAGTTAACGGAGTTAGTAAACCTGTCAGTAAAAGTTATGGGCAGATTATAAAAGATAATGTTTGCACATTATTTAATCTTTTGAATTTTTTAATATTTGTAGCTTTAGTATTTGTTCAGGCTTGGTCAAATTTAGTTTTTATGGCAATTATTGTTACCAACTCAGTTATTGGAATTTGGCAAGAAGTAAAGGCAAAAAAACTAGTAGATCAATTATCAATTTTAACTAAGCCAACAATTATGGTTGTTCGTAACAGCAGACATGTAATTGTCGATATTAATGAAGTTGTTCTAGATGATGTTTTAGTTCTTGAAAGTGGAAATCAAGTATGTAATGATGCAACTGTGATTCATGGAATGATTGAGGCCAATGAGTCACTATTAACTGGGGAATCAGATCCGATTCATAAAAATATAGGTGGGCACCTGCTGTCAGGTAGTAGTGTAGTTTCTGGAAATGTTATGCAAGGGTTAAAAATGTTGGTGATAGTAATTATGCAACAACTATTGTTAAAGAAGGCACAAAAAGTTAAAGAGAAGAATTCTGAATTAATGGATTCAATGAA
>ENA-OQLB01001335-OQLB01001335.1-human-gut-metagenome-genome-assembly--contig:-NODE-1335-length-10682-cov-2.220275_pt1 | contig 10682 bp, 14 predicted proteins | sample MGYA00242656_ERZ504813 | MGnify/ENA primary metagenome ERZ504813 (study PRJEB26092, sample SAMD00036388) | human gut metagenome | host: Homo sapiens | study: EMG produced TPA metagenomics assembly of... | reverse complement strand
CGGATAAACGACGTGAAGGCAGATCTAAGCGTGAAGCCCCCTCCAAGATGAGATATCCCATAACGTCAAGTAGTAAGACCCCTTGAAGACGACGAGGTAGATAGGGCAGAGGTGGAAGTGCGGTAACGCATGGAGCTGACTGTTACTAATAGGTCGAGGCATAACCAAGCAAGGTGATAGGAAAAGGATGAATTCTTTGTATGCAGTTTTGAAGGTATAGGAAATACAGATGGAATGAGAGGCAGCACCGTATGGTGTTGTTTTTTTGTTTCTTATTATATAAAGAAATTATATTATTGAAAATAAGTTTAGTGAATTTGTAATGGATGTAGTAAAAGAGTAGCAGGAAATCCCTTGACTATTCTCTGGTTTCTTCTTATAATAATTTTGTATTTTAATATCAAAAAGCGATGACAAAGAGAGTAGGATCTTTCTGAACGTTTCAGCGAGCCGGTGGTGGTGGAAGGCCGGTATCAGTAGGATTTTTCCGAAGATCACTTTCGAGCTGCAGTCCTTGAACCGCGAGAAGTAAAGGCTGACGGGGTTCCGCCGTTAAAGGAACGCATATAACGGATATCAGAATATGATATCTAAGTATGTTGTAACAGGTGGTTAACGTAAGATTTTTAAACTTTCGTCCTATTACAGGACGAAAGTTTTTTTACTATAGAAACGAAGGCAGCATCAGTTCCTGTACAGCATAAACAGTAACTCAGAAAAATAAAAGAAAAGTAGAAAGGAAAAGCGCTATGTACAAGAAAGTTTCCACGGATATGAATTTTGTAGGACGTGAAAAAGAAGTTGAAGCATTCTGGAAAGAGCATGATATCTTCCAGAAAAGTATGGAGGAAAAAGAAGGATGTCCGGAGTACACCTTTTACGACGGACCTCCGACAGCAAACGGAAAACCGCATATCGGTCACGTTCTGACACGTGTTATCAAAGATATGATCCCGAGATACCGCACAATGAAGGGATACAAGGTTCCTCGTAAAGCAGGATGGGATACCCATGGTCTGCCGGTAGAGCTGGAAGTAGAAAAGCTGCTTGGTCTGGACGGAAAAGATCAGATTGAAGGATACGGACTGGAGCCGTTTATCGACAAATGTAAAGAGAGCGTATGGAAATACAAAGGAATGTGGGAGGATTTCTCCAGCACGGTTGGATTCTGGGCAGATATGGAGCATCCTTATGTAACATATGACAACAATTTCATCGAATCCGAGTGGTGGGCATTGAAACAGATCTGGGACAAAAAGCTCCTCTACAAAGGATTTAAGATTGTACCTTACTGCCCTCGCTGCGGAACTCCGTTGTCTGCGCAGGAAGTGGCACAGGGATACAAGGATGTGAAAGAGCGTTCTGCAATCGTAAGATTTAAGGTAAAAAACGAAGACGCATACATTCTGGCATGGACAACAACACCTTGGACACTGCCGTCAAACCTTGCACTTTGTGTAAATCCAAGTGAGACTTATGTAAAAGTAAAAGCAGCAGACGGTTATGTATATTACATGGCAGAGGCACTTCTTAATACGGTTCTTGGAAAGCTTGCAGAAGAAGGAACACCGGCTTATGAGGTTCTGGAGACATATGTAGGAAAAGATCTGGAATACAAAGAGTATGAGCATTGTACCAGTGTGCAGCTGACAGTGCAGAGAAACAGCATAAAAAAGCATTTTATGTGACATGTGATAACTACGTTACATTGACAGACGGTACCGGAGTCGTTCATATTGCGCCTGCATTTGGTGAGGACGATGCAAATGTCGGAAGAAATTATGAACTCCCGTTTGTACAGCTTGTAGATGAAAAAGGGGATATGGCAGCAGAGACTCCGTTTGCAGGAGTATTTGTGAAAAAGGCAGATCCGATGGTACTCAAAGATCTGGATGAGAGAGGACTTCTCTTTGACGCTCCGAAATTTGAGCACAGCTATCCGCACTGCTGGAGATGTGATACTCCGCTGATCTACTATGCACGTGAGTCCTGGTTCATCAAGATGACGGCTGTAAAAGAAGATCTGATTGCAAACAACAACACAATCAACTGGATTCCGGAAAACATCGGAAAAGGACGTTTCGGAGACTGGCTTGAAAACGTTCAGGACTGGGGAATCAGCCGTAACCGTTACTGGGGAACACCGCTGAATATCTGGGAGTGTGAATGCGGACATATGCACTCTATTGGAAGCATTGCAGAATTAAAAGAGATGTCTGATAACTGTCCGGATGATATCGAACTGCACCGTCCATATATCGACGATGTGACGATTACTTGTCCAGAGTGTGGAAAACAGATGCACCGTGTACCGGAAGTGATTGACTGCTGGTTTGACAGTGGTTCCATGCCGTTTGCACAGCACCACTATCCGTTTGAGAACGAAGATTTGTTCAAACAGCAGTTCCCGGCAGACTTTATTTCCGAGGCGGTAGACCAGACAAGAGGATGGTTCTACTCTCTGCTTGCGATTTCTACATTGCTGTTTAACAAAGCGCCATACAAGAATGTTATCGTTCTTGGACATGTGCAGGATGAGAACGGACAGAAGATGAGTAAGTCCAAAGGAAACGCGTCGATCCATTTGACGCACTGGAGACATACGGAGCAGATGCGATCCGCTGGTACTTCTACAGCAACAGTGCACCATGGCTTCCAAACCGTTTCCACGGAAAAGCAGTTGTAGAAGGACAGCGTAAATTCATGGGAACTCTGTGGAACACATACGCATTCTTCGTACTGTATGCAAATATTGATGGATTTGACGCAACAAAATATACACTGGAATATGATAAATTAGGAGTCATGGATAAATGGCTTCTGTCCAAACTGAATACACTGACAAAAACAGTGGATGAGCATCTGGCAAACTACAGAATTCCGGAAAGTGCAAGAGCACTGCAGGATTTCGTGGATGACATGAGTAACTGGTATGTCAGAAGAAGCCGTGAGCGTTTCTGGGCAAAAGGAATGGAACAGGATAAGATCAATGCGTACATGACATTGTACACTGCGCTTGTGACAGTATCGAAGTTGCTGCGCCGATGATCCCGTTCATGACAGAAGAAATCTACCAGAACCTGGTGAAGAGTGTTGATGCATCCGCTCCGGAAGTATCCACCTTTGTGATTATCCGGAGGTTCAGAACGAACTGATCGATGAAAAACTGGAAGCAGATATGGACAATGTATTAAAACTGGTTGTCATGGGCCGTGCATGCCGTAACGCATCCAACATCAAAAACCGTCAGCCGATCGGACAGATGTTCGTGAAAGCAGGATTCGATCTGCCGGAATTTTATCAGGAGATCGTGGCAGATGAGCTGAATGTAAAAAATGTAAAATTTACAGATGATGTAAGAGACTTTACTTCTTATAGTTTTAAACCACAGTTAAAGACAGTCGGACCAAAATATGGTAAAATGTTGGGTGGAATCAAAGCTACGTTAGACCAGCTCGATGGCAATGCAGCAATGGATGAGATTAACGAAACAGGTTCTCTGAAACTGGATATTAACGGACAGGAAGTAACACTGTTCAAAGAAGATTTGTTGATCGATACTGCACAGATTGAAGGATATGTTTCTGAAAATGACAATGGAATCACAGTTGTTCTGGATACAAATCTGACAGAAGAGCTTCTGGAGGAAGGATTTGTAAGAGAGATCATCAGTAAGATCCAGACAATGAGAAAAGAAGCCGGATTTGAAGTGATGGATAAGATCAAAGTGACCTACAAAGGAAGCGAAAAGGCAGAGGCAGTCTTCGCAGCGAACGGTACACAGATCTGTTCTGAGGTTCTGGCAGTTTCTGCAGAAAAAGCAGAGCCGGCCGGATTCGTAAAAGAATGGAAGATTAATGGAGAAGCTGTTTCATGGGAGTCGAAAAAGAAGGGAGATAATCGACATGTACAGCAAACGTTTTGAAAAGGAAACATTTAAAGAGGCAGTCAGGGAAAATGTAAGGACTCTGTATCGGAAAAATATTGCTGAAGCATCTCCACAGCAGATATTTCAGGCAGTTTCCTATGCCGTAAAAGATATTATTATGGATGACTGGATCGCTACGCAGAAGGCTTATGATGAAGCAGATGCAAAGGCCGTCTACTATATGTCCATGGAGTTTCTGATGGGACGTGCGCTTGGCAATAACCTGATCAATATGACAGCATACAAAGAGGTCAAAGAAGCACTGGAAGAGATGGACATCGATCTGAACGTTGTTGAGGATGAAGAGCCGGACGCAGCACTTGGAAACGGAGGACTCGGAAGACTTGCAGCATGTTTTCTGGATTCATTGTCCACTTTGAATTATCCGGCATACGGATGTGGAATCCGTTACCGCTATGGAATGTTTAAGCAGAAAATAGAAAATGGTTATCAGGTGGAGACACCTGATAACTGGCTCAAAGAAGGAAATCCGTTTGAGCTGCGCCGCGAGGAATATGCAAAAGAAGTGCGCTTCGGAGGAAATGTACATTTTGACAAAGATCCGGAGACAGGAAAAGATATCTTTGTACAGGAAAATTATGAATCCGTACTTGCAATCCCATATGATATGCCGATCGTGGGATACGGTAATCACGTAGTCAATACACTGCGTGTGTGGGATGCAAAGGCGATCACAGATTTCCAGCTGGACGCATTTGACAGAGGAGATTATCACAAATCCGTAGAGCAGGAGAATCTTGCAAAACTGATCGTAGATGTATTGTATCCGAATGACAATCACTATGCAGGAAAAGAGCTTCGTCTGAAACAGCAGTATTTCTTTATTTCCGCAAGTTTGCAGACAATGCTTGAAAAGTATAAAAAGAAACACAGTGATGTGCGTAAACTCTACGAAAAGGTAGCGATTCAGATGAATGATACCCACCGACCGTGGCAGTGCCGGAGCTGATGCGTCTTCTCATCGATCAGGAAGGGCTCACATGGGAGGAAGCATGGGATGTGACAACAAAGACCTGTGCATATACGAACCATACGATTATGTCAGAAGCTTTGGAAAAATGGCCGATTGATCTGTTCTCCAGACTGCTTCCGCGTATTTATCAGATCGTACAGGAGATTGACAGAAGATTCCTGATTGAGGTGCGTGCAAAATATCCTGGAAATGAAGAGAAGGTACGCAAGATGGCAATTCTCTATGATGGTCAGGTAAGAATGGCACATATGGCGATCATTGCAGGATATTCTGTCAATGGTGTTGCAAAGCTCCATACGGAGATCCTCAAACACCAAGAGTTAAAAGACTTCTATGAGATGATGCCGGAGAAATTTAATAACAAGACGAATGGAATCACGCAGAGAAGATTTTTGCTTCACGGAAATCAGCTGCTTGCAGACTGGATCACGAATAAGATCGGAGACGGCTGGATCACTGATCTTGCCCAGATCGGAAAGCTGAAAGCCTATGTAGATGATGAGCAGGCGAGAAAAGAGTTCATGGAGATCAAATACCGCAACAAAGTCCGTTTGGCAGCGTTATAATCAAAAAACACAACGGAATTGAAGTAAGATCCGAATTCAATTTTTGATGTACAGGTAAAACGTCTTCATGAGTACAAACGTCAGTTGTTAAATATCATGCATGTAATGTATCTGTACAATCAGATCAAAGAACATCCGGAGGTGAGCTTCTATCCGAGAACCTTTATTTTCGGAGCAAAAGCAGCGGCCGGATATAAACGTGCAAAAGAGACGATCAAACTGATCAACTCCGTAGCAGATGTAGTCAATAATGACAGAAGCATCAATGGCAAATTAAAAGTTGTATTTATCGAAGATACCGTGTATCCAACGCAGAGCTTTTATTTGCGGCAGCAGATGTCAGTGAGCAGATTTCTACAGCTTCCAAAGAAGCTTCCGGTACCGGAAATATGAAATTCATGCTCAACGGTGCGCCGACATTGGGTACGATGGACGGAGCCAACGTAGAGATTGTGGATGAAGTCGGCATTGAAAATGCATTTATCTTCGGACTCAGTTCAGAAGAAGTTATCAACTATGAAAATCATGGCGGATACAATCCGACAGAGATTTACTTCAATGACTGGGAGATCAAGCGTGTGGTAGATCAGCTGATGGATGGAACCTATGCAAACGGAAACCACGAGATGTACAAAGATCTGTATAACTCACTTCTGAACACACAGTGTACAGACAGACCTGACACATACTTTATTCTGAAGGATTTCCGTTCCTATGCAGATGCACAGAAGAAAGTAGAAGAAGCATATAAAGATAAGGACAGATGGTCCAAAATGGCGATGATGAACACTGCCAGCAGTGGAAAATTCACCTCTGACAGAACGATTGAAGAGTATGTGGATGATATCTGGAAACTGAAGAAGGTGTTTGTAAAGCCGGTCGAAGAATAGGAGGAAGCCTATGGAATTTTACAGTGAATTGCCATATGAGGACTTTAGTTACTATAATACTCCGTCCACTCATGAGGTGGGAGGAAGTATTCTGACAGGAATTTTGATGTTTTACCTGATCATATTACTGGTTGGACTGACCGTTGCGGTCGTAAACTATATTTTCCGCGGAATCGGAATGTACAACATGGCAAAAAGAGAAGGAATGGATTATCCATGGCTGGCGTTTGTACCATTTGCCAGAACGTACCTTCAGGGAGAGCTTGGCGGAACGGTACATCTGAAAAATAAACAGATCAAGAATCCGGGAATCTGGCTGATCGTACTGCCATTTATTTCTTCCATCGTTACCGGTATCCTGTATGTGGTCATATGGGTAGTGCTTGGATTTGGTGTGGTTTTCTCATCTTACGGCGGCTTTAGCTTTGGTGCAGTGACAGGAATCATTATCGTGACAGTTATCGTCATTGTATTTTTTACAGTGTACAATGCAGTCTACAGTGTGCTTCGAATTCTTGTAAACCGTCAGATTTATGAGAAATTTACAACACCGGGAATGGCAGTTGCACATGCGGTTCTGGGAGTATTACTTCCGCTGTATGAATCCATTTGTCTGTTTGTGATGCGGAATCGTCCGTATAATCCGGGAAAAGAACCGGATCTGGGAACACCGTTTATGACAACACCTCCGCCGATCGCGCCGGCACCTGAGATGCCCCGGCAGACATCGGAAGAGGCACCGGCTGCTCCTGCGCCGAAGCAGGAGGAAACGCCTGCAGAAGATCAGAATACAGCGGATCCGGTAGACGGAGAGTTTAAGAAAGTAGACGAAGAGATCATCCGGGAGAATACCGCAGGGTGGAAGAACTGTCAAGAACGGAGCATGAGCAGATGACTTCCAGCTATACGTATGGCGGGACAAAAGAAGAACCGAAAACAGATGACAAACCATCTGCAGAAGAATAAAAGGATATCAGACCTCCATGGTGCATATACTGCATCATGGAGGTTTTTTATGAAGATAAAACATCAAAAACTAAAAATCAGCGGGAGCGTTTTTTGACAATCCTGTTATTGCTTCCCTATGTAGTCACAGTTTTTGTAAACGGAATCGATGTACTGGGAATGTCGCAGGAACTTGTGTTCAGGCAGAAACAGAAGATCAGGACGGTGAGAAGACTGTTAGGACGGTTCCGTGGACAGAATACATGATGGGAATTTTAGGGAAAACAATGCCAGCATCCTATGAAAAAGAGGCACTGAAGGCACAGGCAGTAGTACTTCGTACCATGCTGTATCAGCAGGCTGCACAGGATGTTGTGTTCAAAGAGGCATATCTGACACCGGAAGAATTGAAGAAAAAATGGGGAGCTGAAAATTTTGAGAATTATTATAAGAAATTAAGAGAGGTGCTGGATGAAACAGAGACACAAGTGCTTTTTTATCAGGATTCTTATGCCTGGGTTCCGTATCATCAATCCAGTAACGGAAAGACAAGAAGCGGAAAAGAAGTGATCGGCGGGGATACATATCCGTATCTTGCGACAAGAGAATGTCTGGAGGATGTGAAGGCGGAAGACGAGATGCATGTGTATCAGTTTCGTATGATGAGATCAAGAAAAAGTGCCGGTCGTTCCTGGAAGCGGCAGAGGGAGAAGCAGAAGCCAAAAAAGCGCTGAAATTCGAAGATTTTGAAATCCAGGAAAAAGATTCTGCAGGATATGTTTCCAAATTTCGGATTGGAAACACGGTCTGCAGCGGAGATGAATTTCGAGATGCGTTATCTCTTGCATCCAGTGCATTTTCCATACAGGAAGAATCAGGAGGACTCAAAATCACCACAATGGGAAAAGGGCACGGACTTGGGATGAGCCAGTGGACGGCAAATGAACTGGCGAAAAACGGTCAAAATTATAAAGAGATTCTGGAATTCTTCTTTGAGGGAACAACGATCACAAACTCCGAAGAAATTTTGGAAAAACCAGAATAAACAGCAGTGCTTCTGGCAAAAATATAGCCAGAGGTGATGAATATGAATAACAATGAAAAGCCTTCCTTAAAAAGTAAAGGAATGTCAGTTGCGATTGTGATCTGTTTCGTCGTTGTAGTATCTGTCGTGGGAGCGTTGTATACAACAGCTATCACCGAAGAGCAACGGGAAGCCAGCTTGCAAAAAACAACACCGTTACAGAAGAGACCAGAACAACCAATACCAATGATATTGTTCTGCCGCAGGCCGAAGAAGATACATCCGCAGAAAATGGATCAGAGACAGGTACGAATGAAAGCGCAGAGACACAGACAGAGACAGCAGCACCGGCAAAACAAGTTTATTTTGATGAAAACAGTACACTTGCATGGCCGGCAAGTGGAAGTGTGATTCTTGGATACAGCATGGATAAGACGGTATTTTTTCAGACACTGGAACAGTACAAGTATAATCCTGCAATGATTATCGCAGGAGAAGCCGGAGAAATGATAGGAGCTTCTGCAGACGGAATCGTAACCAACATTGAAGAAACTGCACAGACAGGAGTGACAGTCACACTGGATATGGGAAACGGTTACAGTGCAGTTTACGGGCAGCTCAAAGATGTGCCGCTTGCAATTGGGGATTTTGTGGCACAGGGACAGACTGTAGGATATTTAAGTGAACCGACAAAATACTATAGCGTAGAAGGTCCAAATCTTTATTTCGAGGTGACAAAAGACGGAGAAGCGAAAGATCCGGCAGTATATATGGAATAACAGTCAGGGGGTGCGAAAAATAAAATGTTTCGTATCCCTTTTTATTTTCCATAACGATGCTTGATTGGAGCACAAAAGAGGAGTAAAATAGAGGACATTGATAAGAGGTGACAAAATGAACTATACATATATCTTAAAATGCAAAGATGATTCTCTGTATACCGGATGGACCAATGATCTGAAAAAGCGGATTACAAGCACAATGCCGGGAAGGGAGCCAAGTATACAAAAGCCAGAAGACCGGTGGAACTGGTCTACTATGAAGAATTTCAGACAAGAGAAGAGGCAATGAAAAGAGAATATGCCATCAAACAGCTGTCCAGAAAAGAAAAAGAGGCACTGATCAAGACCAGGCCTCTTTAAAGGTTCTATATTAAGATAGGAAAATCTTAGCCAAAGTATCTCTTTAACAGACCTTCGAAAGCTTTTCCGTGACGAGCTTCGTCTCTTGCCATCTCATGAACTGTATCATGGATTGCATCCAGGTTAGCAGCTTTTGCACGTTTTGCAAGATCGAATTTACCAGCTGTAGCTCCGTTCTCAGCATCAACTCTCATCTCCAGGTTTTTCTTTGTGCTGTCTGTAACAACTTCACCTAACAATTCAGCGAATTTAGAAGCGTGCTCTGCTTCTTCCCAGGCAGCTTTTTCCCAGTATAATCCGATTTCCGGATATCCTTCTCTGTGAGCAACTCTTGCCATAGCAAGGTACATACCAACTTCTGTACATTCTCCTTCAAAGTTTGCTCTTAAGTCAGCAAGGATGTCTTCGCTTACGCCCTGAGCAACACCTACAACGTGCTCTGCAGCCCAAGATCTTTCTCCTGTCTGCTCTTTGAATTTATCAGCTGGTGCATGACAGACTGGACATTCAGCCGGTGCAGCGTCTCCCTCGTGAACATAACCACATACTGTACAAACAAATTTTTTCATAGTTCAAATCTCCTTTTCTTAATTGAATTTGACCGGAATGAGTCGGCCTTTGGTTAATATTATAATACGGAATCAGAAAACTTTCCATATTATGGACAGATTTAAGATTTTTTGATGCAGTTTCCGCATTTTCCATAAAAAGTCATCGTGCAGAAATCAATGATTCCATCAAAATCTTTAGCAGCAATTTCATTTAGCTCTGTGACATTTTGCATATCCATGTTGATATCCAGAACCCTTTTGCAGCAAGTGCAGAAAAAGTGGTTGTGAGGTCTCACATCACCGTCAAATCTGTCCCCGCCGTCAGGAGTTGTAATCTTGACTGCCTCACCGAGATCAGTCAGCAGATTTAAATTCCGGTAAACAGTTCCAAGACTGATATTCGGAAACTCCTCTTTGACATGCATATAGACCGTATCAGCAGTTGGATGCTCAGTGGTCGATGCCAGATAGTTCTTGATGGACTCTCGCTGTCTGCTATATTTCAAAGTAGCCAAGTTGAGTTCTCCTTCAAAACAATAATAGTAATCGTTGCTATGTTTAGACTATAATACAGTTTTGAAAGTTTGTCAAATAGGATTTTGAAAAAGAATATTTTATTTGAATAAATGTTACAAAAAGTTA
>ENA-OQLB01001332-OQLB01001332.1-human-gut-metagenome-genome-assembly--contig:-NODE-1332-length-10692-cov-1.312920_pt1 | contig 10692 bp, 17 predicted proteins | sample MGYA00242656_ERZ504813 | MGnify/ENA primary metagenome ERZ504813 (study PRJEB26092, sample SAMD00036388) | human gut metagenome | host: Homo sapiens | study: EMG produced TPA metagenomics assembly of... | reverse complement strand
TAGCCCGAGGCAACCCACAAATTGATCTCGTCGTTATACGCTGCATTGATAAGCGCCGTAAGCTCCGGGTACATTTTGGAGTTGACGGTGATGGTATCGAACAGCGTCGGGGTCATTTGGAAATCGTTCGGCAGCGGCACTTCGCTGTTCACAAGCACAAGCCGCCAATCGCCGAGCTGCTGAAAGGCAGATTCGGGAGTGGAGGGCGTTTTAGAAAGCACACTTGCTTTGGCTGAAATGTTCTCCGCAGCGGTGCTCGGTACCGCTTCCGGCGAGGCAGCGGCTTCTATGGCTCTGCATTTTGATGCGGCATGGCAAGCAGCGCTGTGATGATAAGCACAGCCGCAATGCACCCTGCCCCACCAAGCAAAAGCCGTGCACGCGATTTCAGTACACGTGCGGGAATCCTGTTATGCTTCTTCCGTTTTTGCGGCTGTTTCAATCTATAATGTCCACCTTGCGGCCCTGCCATGTGCTTTGCCACGTTCATGCTCCCTTTTCTTTGTATCTTCTATTGCAAGTATACCACATAACTGGTATACTAATCCATAGTTTCTAAATTGTTTTTTCATCTTTTTTTCATTTTGAAGGAGTGACCTTGATGAAAAGGATCTTTATGCGCGGCAACCCCGGCGATTTTGCAAATTATGTGGCGGCGCTGACGGCTTGCGGCGCGGAGCCGGTAATCTCGATGACGCTTTCCGACGCAGACACCTGCGACGGCCTGCTGATCCCCGGCGGCGCCGATGTAAATCCTGTGCTCTATGGGCAGGAAAACACGGCGAGCGAAGGCATCGATGACAGCGTGATGCAGACGAGATTGCGCTTGCAAAATGCTTTTTTGCAGCGGGCAAGCCGGTATTCGGCATTTGCAGAGGGCACCAGGTGCTGAACGTGGCATTCGGCGGCGACCTCATTCAGGATGTGCCGGACCCGCAGCACCACATGGCGGCAAAAGAGACCGGCGACGCCATTCACACGGTACGCGCGCAGCATGATCTGATGCGCGAATTTTACGGCGAAGAATTCCCCGTGAACAGTGCACACCATCAGCCGCAGGTAAGCTCGGCGCGGGACTTATCCCCCTGTGCGTCAGCGACGACGGCATCAACGAGGGCTTTATCCATGAAAACGGCAAGGTGATCGGCGTGCAGTTTCACCCGGAGCGCATCGGCTTTGCGCACCGCCGCCCGATGCAGTGAACGGCGAAAAGCTGTTTCGCTATTTTCTGAGTCTGATTTAAAGCCGCCTTCCTCTATTTTCCGCTTCCGCATAAAATTGTGAAAAAACTGCTTGCTTTTTTCCCGGGCATCGTGTATAATAAATTCGTTATCCGGGTGTAGCGCAGTTTGGTAGCGCGCTTGAATGGGTTCAAGAGGCCGCAGGTTCAACTCCTGTCACTCGGACCATAACTGGACACCAATTTTGATACAACACGTATCTTGATTGGTGTCCAGTTCCTTTATTACAGAAGTTTTGGTTTCCATGGGTCTTTACCATACGATTTAATCCTCTTTTTTCGCAGAAATCCTTTCCGGCGGAAAATATTGCAGAAACCTTCGGTGATGAACTTCGATGTTTATTTTCACCATGTATTTGTTCTATTCAAAGATAAAGCAGGGATCATAATGAAGCAAAACAAAAACGGGTTCACATTGATGGAAATGCTAATTGTCATTGCAATCATCGCCGTATTGATTGCAGTTGCAATTCCGGTATTTGCGTCACAGCTTGAAAAAGCCAGAGAAGCGACAGATCTTGCAAATGTCCGCTCCGCTTATGCACAGGTGTCTACAGAGGCGTTGCTCGGAGATTCTGAGGCTACCGTAACCGTCAACCTAAAACAGAAGCAGGCCGACTGGCAATCAGTAGATCCTGTGAATATCGGCGGTATTGTTCATTACAAAACCAAGGAGACACGAAGAACTGGATAGGCGTTGCTGCGCCAAACGGAACCTGTGTCGTATCGTATAAGGAAGATACGGAATCATTCTCACTTGGAGCGGAAAAGCGACCCATCTACACCTAAATACCCGTTTAACACAAACGAGACGGATTTCTTCAAACTTCTATACGATACAGATTTTTGGAAAAACGACAGCAGCATAAAAACCAATGCAAACTTTGAGTTTGACTCCAGATGTCGGGATTCGCAATATGTTCCATCCATTACCGCAGAGATTGATAAGCTGAATAACAGTCTTTTGCAGCAGCCTAATTGCACATGGGCCTATCTTGGCGACGGAAGAGAGGGACAAAAAGCAAATCGGTATCTCTTCTGGACATCTCTGGACACGGATAAGGTCGGGGCCGGAAATAAAATCCCCGTAATTATTCAAACCGGTGACGGGAAATATTATGTTTCCGAAACCACAACCGGTACGCGAAAAGGCAAGAAGTATGTCACCATCTCGGAATCGCTTACGCGGAGCCAGTATCAGCAAACCTTGAAAAACGGAAAAGAGTTTTCTTCGTTGGAAAAGGCTTACGATGCCTACCTCAAAGCATTGGGTGAATCCAAATACGATTCCGTACGCCCGTCCCAGTCTTAAAATGCTCTATTCCGTTACAACTTCTAAATCAGCATTCTCAGCAACTTCATCAAATACAAAAAGAGACAGCTAAAGTGATATGCCCCCATACCGGATGTCCGGTATTGGGTACATATCAAAGCGGACTGTCTCTTTTTTACTTGATTGATTATGTAGTTATACTGCCTGCAAGCGGTATTTTTCTGCGTAGGTGCCGTAGGCGGCGGCGGAAGTCGGGGTCGTCGGCACGCATGGCGCGCAGCGTTTCGTGCAGATTAAGACCGTGGTTTGCCGCATCCAGAACACAGCCGGCGATGTTGGAGCAGTGGTCAGCCGTTCGCTCGAGATCCGTCAGCAGGTCGGACCACACGAAGCCTGCTTCAATACTGCAATGACCCTGCTGCATGCGCAGAATATGGCGCGTGCGCATCTGCTCCTTCAGTGCAACGATGACCTGTTTCAGCGGCTCTACCTGTGCGGCGGCCGCAAGGTCTTTTTCGCTGAACGCGCGCTCTGCCGTATTCAATATCTCACTCACCGCGCCGATGAGCACCTTCAGCTCTTTTTCTGCGGTGGCGCTGAAGCCAAGTCCCTTGCTGCACAGTTCTTCCGATGCCGCAAGCAGGTTCACGGCGTGGTCGGAGATACGCTCAAAATCGCCGATAATTTTTAATAATTCGGTGGCTTCTTCGCTTTCGGCATCGCTCAGCTGCTGGGCGCTCAGGCGCACCAGGTATGTACCAAGCTCGTCTTCGTAGCGGTCGCAGCGGCTCTCGTTTTCACGGATGGATTCCGCAAGCTCCGGCGAATAATTTTCAAAGTCGTCAGCGCCATATGCAGCGCTTCGCCTGCGCAGTGTGCCATTTCGCTCGCAACGGCACGGCAGCGGCCGAGCGCGACAGACGGTGTGATGAGCAGACGTTCTTCAAGCTCAACAGGCTGCTCTTTGCCGCCCTTATCCGGCACGATGCGGATTGCGAGCTTTTCAAGCAGGCCGCCTGCCGGCAGCAGCATCGCCGTGCACAGGATATTAAAGAGCGAGTGCGCAATCGCGATGCCGGACATGGTGGCATTTCCATCCAGAATAGCCGGTGCAAACACGATCTTTACAATCCAGAAGCCGTCAGTAACACGACCACGCCGATAACGTTGAACATCAAATGGACAACCGCCGCGCGCTTTGCGTTCTTCTGTGTGCCCACGGAGGAGATCAGCGCCGTAACGCAGGTACCGATATTCTGGCCCATGATAATCGGGATAGCCGCCGCGTAGCTGACCTGCCCCGTTACGGCCAATGCCTGCAAAATGCCCACGGAAGCTGAGCTGGACTGGATGATACCTGTCAAAAGCGCGCCCGCAAGCACGCCAAGAATCGGATTTTTGAACATCAAGAACAGCGAAGCGAACGCCGGGACATCTTTAAGACCCGAAACCGCGCCACTCATGGTTTCCATGCCAAACATCAAGGTCGCAAAGCCGAGCAGGATCATGCCGGTATCTTTCTTTTTACCGGACTTGCAGAACATATAGAAAATGATGCCGATGAGCGCCAAAACAGGCGTGAGGATGACGGCTTTAAAAGATTCACCCAAATATTGCTGCCGCTGATGCCCGCAAGGCTCAACAGCCACGCCGTGACGGTGGTGCCCACGTTCGCGCCCATGATAACGTTGATGGCTTGCCGCAGTGTCATGAGCCCGGAGTTTACGAAGCCCACTACCATGACTGTCGTCGCCGACGAGCTTTGAATGATGGCTGTGATGCCGAGGCCCGTCAAAAAGCCCGCCGGTACACTGCCGGTCATTTTATCGAGCAAGCTTTGCAGCTTGCCGCCCGCGCGCGCTCCAAGGCCTGCCCCATCAGGTTCATGCCGAACAGGAAAAGACACAGCCCGCCGATCATCGTCAGTACATTGAAAATATCCATACCCGATTTTCCCCTTTTAACATTCTTTTACACGTATAGGAGTATATCGTGTCTATGTCAAATCAACTGTGTGTTCTTTGTAAAATCCATGTAAAATCGTTTGTTAAAAAACGACACAAAACATGAATATCCCCCGGCGAAAAGCCGGAGGATATCTACGCTATGCGTCCTGCTGAATTTTGTTTTACACGGTGCCGGTGATAACAACCTCCGCAGTGCCGGGTGTAGTGGCCCATGTGCCGTTTTCGTTTTGCGTATACTGCGCGGCGGGAACGGTGATTTGCCCCGGAAGCGTTGCGAACACGCCGGTCGTTTCGCCATACGTGTACTGCGTACCTGCTGTCCAAGCGGTGCCGTTAAACGTGACCGCAATGTTTTTGAGGATCGGGTCAAACGTATCGGTCAGCACGATGCGCTCGGCTTCGGAAGCTTCGGTGTTGCCCGTGTTTTCGATGACGAACGTATACGTAATCTGCCCGTTCCCCGTGACGACCGCAGGACACAGCGCTTTGCTGATGGTGAGCACCGCGCGATCCTCCGTGGAGACCGTTTCCGACGCGCTGACTTCCAGATTGCCGTCCGTGACATTTGCGGTATTCGTGATGCTGCCGTCCGTGCCGAGCGGTGCATACGCTGTGACCTCTGCCTCGTAAACGAGCATGATGCTGCCGTTTGCGGGGATGTTCGGGACCGTAATGACGAGCGGCGGCCCCGGCGTTGCGGTGGGTGCGGTCTGCAAGACGCCGTTTACATAATACCGAACAGAATTCGGCACATAAGCGAGCGGATAGACGGTCCCGCTATTAAATTCATACGCGCCGAGGTTATCGGTGACCGTGAGATTTGTCACCGGCTGCGCACCGCTGTTTACGATAGAAAGGATATACGTAATCTTATCGTTTGCGGCGTAATTTTTCACCACGGCGGTTTTGGTAACGGTCAAGGCTTCCAAAAGCTCGCCCGTGACGGTGTTGGAATTCGTTGTGCCTCCGTTATACGAAAGCGTCGCGAAATTTGTAAAAGATGCCATAAAACCCCTCCTTGTTTTCGGGGACTTTCCCCTTGTACAAGTTATGCCGAAGGGGGTTTAAATGACACTTTTGAGCGTGTGGCTTTTTGCATTCTTCATGTCTGTTTTAAAAAGGCTTTGCCTTTTTAAGGAACCTCTTGATAGAGTTTCTTACGGCTAAACAGCCCACCGGACTGTTTAGCCTATCTTCCTGATCTGTTGTGAGGCAAAAGGATTTCGAGCTCTGCGGAGGTCGTGGGCGTGCCCGGCGTGCTGCGCATGCAGCCGGAACTGGTGCGTGCGGCCTGTGAACGCGCCCATGCGCTCGACAAATTTCTTTAATTTTGCATAATTTAGTTTACATAAGGTTATTGATATAATTAGATTTCGATCCATTAAAAATCTCCTTTGAAGAACCCATAAAACCGGGCTTCAAAGGAGATTTTCGTTTTGTTATTGGCCGAGCAGCGAAAGATTATAGTCCTCAATGCACGTCACAAGGCCTTCGGCAGTCGTCTCAAATCCGCCGCCGGCGTTTTTAAGCTTTGCACAGTTCATCCAGAGGTTTTCGCCGCCGGACTTTTCCTGCAAATTGAGCTTCATGCCTGTTTTTTTCATAAACAGCTCCGCAAGTGCGTACATGGAGACGTCTGCCTCGCTGCCGAAGTTATACGCGCCACCGGGCAAGTTCACAGCCTGCAAGGTCTGCTCTGCAACCTCGCGCACATAGGTGATGCCGCGAAATTCCTCTTTGGAAAGTGCAAGCGGCTTTTGGGTGATGGCGGCGTTCAGGAACATCGTGATGAGGTTGCTGCGGTTCGGCACGCCGAACATGGGCATGTCATACATCCACGTCGCACGCAGCATGACGCGTTCGGGTCGATCGCGAGAACGCGGTTTTCCATTTCCAACTTCTCTTCGGCGTAGAGATTTGCGGTCGCAACGTCGTCTTCCGTAAACGGCTTATCGCCCTTTGCGCCGCTGTACACCTGATCGGAGCTGAACAACACGAGTTTCGCACCGTTTGCGGCTTTGGCCAAATACTCCGGTATCAAAACGTTCGCGTGGTACGAGCCTTCCGGGTCTTTAGCACACGCACCGATGTCCGAGATTGCCGCGGTGTGAAGGATGGCGTCCGGCTGCACGGTGTCGATGAGGCGGTCAATATCCTCTTTTCCCGCCCCGCGCAGAGACGGCGCACAAATAACGGGCGCGCCGCACGGATGCGCGCCCCTACAAAGCCATTTGCGCCGGTCAACAGAATTTTCATGATAAACTCCCCCCTGTTTTTAAAAACGACCCGACAAAACTGCCGGGTCGTCTGGATGCAAAATGAATTATGCGTTTTCGGTCTCTTTGTAGCGGCGTGCGCAGTCCTGCACGATGGCGTTCATCGCGTCCATTTTATTCAGCATGTCCTTTGCAAGGGCAACCTGGCAGCGCGTACGGACAAGGTTATGCTGCGGCTTTTTGACCTTAAAGTACTTATCGCCAACGATGTAGTCCGCGAGGAAGCGCGTTGCAAGCTCGCAGGTAAGCGCAAAGCAGCTGAGCGCCAGCGTATCCACTTCGGTTTTCGTCAGAGACGCGGCGGTCTTTTTAAGGAAGCCCTCGGCAAATGCCCAGAAAATATTGAGGTTTACGCCGGCCTTTTCCGGATAATCGCAATCTTCTTCCACAAAATTTGCAGCGAAGCGGATGGCATCGCCGAAATCGTGGCCGACAAGGCCGGCATAACGGTATCGAGATCGATGACAACGAGCGCTTCGTGCGTCTTCTCATCGAACAGCACATTGTTGATCTTTGTGTCGTTGTGCGTAACGCGCAGCGGAAGCTCGCCTTTTTCAAAGAGGTCGGTCAGGCGGCAAGCCTCGTCCTCTACGGAAAGCAGCCAATCGAGCTCTTCGCGCACCTCTGCCACACGATTGCACGGGTCGACCGCCATGTCTTCCTTCAGCTTCTCATAGCGCTTGCGCGTGTTGTGGAAGTCCGGGATCGTGTAGAAAAGGGAGTTCGCATCGAAATCCGCCAACATCAGTTGGAAATCGCCGAACGCCTCACCTGCACTGCGCACCACGTTCAGGTCGTCGCAGGTATCGAACGTCACAGACGGCACGTAGTTGCTGAGCCGCCAGAAGCCGTCATTATCCATCAAATAGTTGACGCCGTGCTTCGTGTGATGGAAATGCAGGCTTTTCGTATTCGGGCATTTTTCGCGGATGTGCTCCGTGACACGGTCAATGTTCTGCATCAGCTCAATCGGGTGCTGAAACGCATATGTATTGACGCGCTGTACAAGGAAAGACTTAATCTTTGCCATGCCGGTACCGTCATCGCGAATATAATTGACTTTGTAGGTGTGGTTCACGTTGCCCATTTTGATTTCTTCGTACGAGAAGAACGGGCCTTCAATGCGGAATTCTTCGCCGACCTCGAGTAACTTTCGGGCGATCTCCGGGTTCATGTCCATTTCTGGAATACTCATAATCCTCTGCTCCTTCAATTTTCTGGCAGTTTGGCCACCACTTTTTAAGCATAAACATAAAGGGATAACTACAAAGATTATAGCAGAAATACGGTAAATTTCAAGTCAAAATTATAGACAAGCGCAAAAAGGCCGTTTTCTTCAAAATGAATATACTGCCGACAACTTTTTTGACTGCATGACCTCTCAAAAACACAAACAAAAAAGGACTCTGCATTTCTGCAAAGTCCTTCTTGGAGCTGCTAACCAGATTCGAACTGGTGACCTCGTCCTTACCAAGGACGGAAAGAAATCAGTTCTTTCGCGGGTTTTCTGCCTTTTTTCAGCATTTGACAACTTTTTTGACTACCCGCGCTAAAACGCCACAATAACCCGATACCTCTCATCAAGCACTTTGCCGGTATTGCCCCGCTTATCAAGCTGCCAAACGGTACGCGCAGAAAACAAGAACACATGCACGTGGTCGGTATGTACGGCGAAGGCATAGACTGCCACGGTCGAAAGCGTTATACTTGTTTGCTTGTCGTCGTATGAAAGCAAAAGCGTTGCGTTGTCGAGGTCGTTTTCAAGCGGCGTGTGCCTACACGTTCAGCCCAACGGTCAAATTTTGTTCTTAATCTGCTCTTTTGTCATAGCTATCCCTCTTTTGACATATCATAGCAGATTTTGCAGGCCTGTTCAAGATTTCCTGACATTTCTTTGTTGGTTTTATATAGTGCTCTTGTAAATCTGTCAAGCGCCCCGCGGTCAAAGTCCTTTCTGACCCGGGGGCGCACTTTTATTGCTTTAAAATCGTACTGGAATTTTCGATACTTTTAATATCGTTCATTGATTTTATATTGTAATAGTATTTTCCACGCAAAGCCGTATATACTCCTCTTTTTGCAATTTCAGCGTCAAGCGTTGGAGATAACATTACAGATCTTAACGCTTCCGGGGGAAAATCAACATCTATATACGGAACAACTACCCCATTGCGTGCAAAAAAACACAGATCTAATTTTAGGCTTAGCTTTACTCATTATTTTTGAATCAGGATCATCTAATTTTTCTAATGCATATACAGATCCTTCTCGCTGCACAAAGTCGAAAAATAATCGATATTCTGATTCTACTTTGAAACAATCCTTTTTAAAAAAATTGTCCCACGAAGAAAAGCATATCAAATAAAAAACGCATTGTCTCATAAAATTGATCACAAAAGAAATTGTCTTTATTTTGCTGGTACTTATCAAAATAAAGATTTGCAATTTTACGGATCTTACTTATCTGCGCTTCCTTGCCATATATGACTTTTCCCGAATAAACATAGTTTATACCAGCATAGCGTTCGTTTATTCCCTCGCGTAATGCCTGATTATCGAATTCAATATTGTACCCTCGTATGGAATCCCCGTGCGTATAATAATTCCATAAGCATAAACTGTCTGAATCTATAGAAAAAGAGCATTGATACTGCTCTATAAGACTAAATTTCTTGGATTTTTGCTTGTACTTATCGCAGGCATTCTCAAATTCTTTTACGTATTTTGAATAATCCTGACATATTTCCTCTGCATTTTCTTTACAAAAATCCAGTATGTAAGTTCCTTCTGTTGTATCATTCAAATATCTTTTGTTGGTAAATCTCAATTTTTCACTCTCAAGTATGGAACAGAAGGCCGCATCACTTGTGTAATGATAAATCGGATATGAAGATTTATCCACTAAGCTTGACTCACGGACTTCTTTTCCAAACTTAATCAATTCATTCCAATACGCAGAATCAAATGAATAACTTCCCATTTTTTGTTCCTCCTCCCTTTGCTACGGAGTTACCAACCGCAAAACCGGCTTTTTGCGATACGTAAAGTCGTCAAAGAAATCATCCGGCAATTCACATATCGTTTGAACATCTCTTTGGGACATTGCACACTCTTCCAGAAATGTTTTTTTGCTGATAACCTGCTCATCGACGATTAGCTTTATCGCATCTCTCAGCAGCTCCGGCTGCTGTATGGTCAGTTTATCATCTAATGGTTCTTTACGCCAATATCTATTGGTCGACATTTGTCTTTGCAGGTAATCTACTTGATTATCCGTCAGCAATTCAAGCGTTTTGCAACGGCGGATCATCGTAGATAAAGCTGCTCCCCATTTTGCCTTTATACTCTCGAGTGCCAATATAGAAGTTCCGTGAATATCGTTCGGGAACGACGTGGCCGGCAGCAAAAACGCAGCTGCAAATCTATCTGCCTGTTCATCCGCCAAATCAACGATGTCTTTTCTTATAGAATCGCTGTCCGTAATGGCACTGTGCATTATCAAATGTCCCAGCTCATGGCAAATACTGAATCGGGTTCTGACCGCGCTCTTTTGCTCCGGATGATAGAGTATATATGGCGTTCCGTCTTTCCAACTGGAAAAAGCGTCAATCTTATTAAACGGGCAAAATTTACTCGTCGCAAATCGCGTTACGATAATCCTCTGTTTTCTAAAATACCAATAAGATCCCCTATCGGTTTATCTGAAAGCCTCCATTTATCTCGGACCTCCAAGGCAAGTTCTTCTATGTCTTCAGGGTCAAAGTTTCATATTCTTTATCAATCGTAGGAACATCGCATTCAATTAAATCAACATATTCTTCTAATTGACGTTTGATCTCATTGACCCATTTTATTTGGTATTTGCAAGCCAGTTTGACCTTTTTCAGTGCCGTGGAATTCGATCGAAAAAACAAAGGGCTTGCCTTTGCATTTGAA
>ENA-OQLB01001331-OQLB01001331.1-human-gut-metagenome-genome-assembly--contig:-NODE-1331-length-10692-cov-1.367913_pt1 | contig 10692 bp, 19 predicted proteins | sample MGYA00242656_ERZ504813 | MGnify/ENA primary metagenome ERZ504813 (study PRJEB26092, sample SAMD00036388) | human gut metagenome | host: Homo sapiens | study: EMG produced TPA metagenomics assembly of... | reverse complement strand
GGTTTTTGAAGCATTATCTTTCTTTTAAAGATGCTTCCAGGGCCTTGTTTCGTTGTGTTGGACATGAAATCCCTCCTTATCATGCGTTCCTTCCAATAGCATACAGGATAAACATGAACTTACGTGAAATTTTTTTCAATTATTTTCCCGAAAACTCTGTACAGTCAGATTCCGGTATGCTATACTCTACCTCGCATTTATCAAATCAGAGGTGCATTTTGCCCTCTGGACTGGTTCGTGAACTTCCCAGTATAAAAAACCAAGTATCTCGTAAGGTGGTCTTTGCCACGGAATAAAAAAGTAAAGGAGATTGGAGAATGAATGCAAAAAAAGTCATCATTGACTGCGATCCCGGGATCGATGACGCACTCGCCCTGATGCTGGCGCTGCGATCACCGGAACTTGATATTTTAGGGATCACAGTTGTCTCTGGAAATGTACCGGCAAAAAAAGGCGCGTCAAATGCGCAAAAAGTTCTGCACTGGATGAACCGACCGGACATTCCTGTTTATCTTGGAGAAGAACTGCCGCTTGTCCGTCCTTATGTGGATGCTATGGATACCCACGGGGAAGACGGTCTCGGCGAATCTCATTACCCCGAAATCACAGATGGAACAATCAATACGGATGGTGTGGGCTTTCTTGCCCGTACACTGCATGAAGCTGCCCAAAAGGAGGAGCCGGTTTCGATCATTGCTCTGGGACCTCTGACAAACCTGGCCAGACTGGTTCAAAATGATCCTGAAAGTCTTGCCGGTCTTGGAGAACTGATCAGTATGGGCGGCAGCTGCCAGAGCCATGGAAACTGCTCTCCGGTCGCAGAGTACAACTACTGGTGCGATCCGCATGCCGCAGAAATTGTATATCGTGCATTTGAAGAACTGCCTGTTTTACAGGACAAACAGATTCACATTGGTGGGACTGGATGTGACAAGAAAAATCGTCCTGACTCCTGACATTTTAGAATATATGTGTTGTGTGAATCCGCAGATGGGCGAACGTATCCGAAATATTACCCGGTTCTATTTTGATTTTCACTGGAAACAGGAAGGAATCATCGGCTGTGTCATCAATGATCCGCTTGCAGTCGCTTACTTTATCGACCGTACTCTCTGCAGCGGAATGGAAGCCTGTACGAGAATTGCAACGGAAGGTCTGTGTATCGGACAGAGCGTTGTAGACAGATTTGACTTCTGGAAAGGACATAAAAACAGCTATATTCTGACCAGGACATCTCCATTGTCATTTATGCAGATGTTTTTTGACAGAGTTCTTGGTGTACCAGACAAAACAAGCCTGCCCATGCTGGAACAGATCATGAAAGGAGACGTATTATGAGAAAATTTTCAACCAATAAACTTTGTATCCTCGCCCTTTGTTCGGTGATCAACCTGATCGGAGGTCAGATCGCACTGCTGCTTCGCCTTCCGATTTATCTGGATTCTTTTGGAACGGTGTTTGCGGCCGCTGTGATGGGGCCTTTTTATGGAATGATTCCCGGAATCGTCAGTAATCTGATCGGAGGCGTGACAACTGATATTTACGCGCTTTATTACCTTCCGGTCCAGATGATCACCGGATGTATGGCCGGTTTTGTTTTCCGGAAAATGCCGCCTCATGACGGAAAAGATCTGGGAAAAATCCTGTTTGGAGCCGGAATGATCAGTATTCCGGGAACGCTGGTCAGCTCTTCTATTACTGCAATCGTATTCGGTGGAATCACCTCGTCCGGATCTACACTTCTGGTGCAGCTGTTCCATCATCTTGGTCTGGGGCTGACTGCAAGTGTATGCATGGTTCAGGGATTGACCGACTATGCAGACAGAGCGATCGTTCTGGCACTGACAGCCGTACTTCTGGCACTGCTTCCTTCTTCCGTTAAAGCAGCAGTAAATAAGTAAGGAGAATATTCATGGAAAGATACAATAAGATTACAAATAAAAATCCGCGGGAAATCGTGCTGTTAAAAGGCAGACCCTGTGCCTGGGGAAAATGCCGTTTCTGTGATTATATTGAGGATAATTCACGGGATGTTCAGGAAATGAACGCTCTGAATCAGGAAGTCCTCTCCCATGTCACCGGAGAACTCGGTGTATTGGAAGTCATCAATTCGGGAAGCTGTTTTGAGCTTCCGAAGAGACTCTGAAAATGATCAAAGAAATTATTGCGGAAAAGCAGATCCACCGTCTGTTTTTTGAATCCCACTGGATGTACCGGAAACATCTGCAGAAAATGCGGGATTATATGGGAATTCCCATTACTTTTAAAAATTGGTGTGGAAACATTTGATAAAACCTTCCGGGAGGAGTATTTAAATAAGCATGCAGATTTTGACTCTCCGGAAGAAGTCCGCAAATACTTTGATTCACCCTGCCTGATGGTCGGCATCAAAGGCCAGACAAAAGAAATGATCGATTATGATATTCGGATGTTAAAGACACATTTTGAATTGGGAACTGTCAATGTGTTTACGAACAACAGCACGGACGTCAAACGGGATCAGGAACTGGTTGACTGGTTTATGCAAAAATATGCCGACCTTCTGGAAGATCCGTCTGTGGAAGTCCTGTATGAAAAAACCGATTTCGGTGTGGGGGATTGATTTGCTTTTGTTTTCCTGTTACTTTGCATTCCACTGTCCGATCACTTCATTGACAAGTTGAAATCGGTTACAAACACGTCCTTTTTTGTGGTGTGCAGATAGTTGAGAAGCAGCCGGTACTCCTGCTGTGCAAGAATCGTCACAAGTTCTGTACGGTGTTTTTCATCATAAGCGCCCTGGGCGACATAGAGGGTGGCACCGCGTTTCAGATCATGGATGATATAATTCTGTATTTCCTTATAATCATCAGAATGATGCACACCCGTTTTCGCTTATTAAATCCATCAATAAAATAATCCACAGCCATACCGTTTGCATACGTTCCAAGCAGACTGACAATGAGTGTCGGTACGTCATACACCAGGATAGATGTCATTGCTGTTACAAATCCGGACAGCATGACAGCTTTTCCAAGTTCCATATGTGCAAATTTATTGAGAATTTTTGCCACAATATCTAACCCGCCGGAAGAGGCATTGACATGAAACAACATGGCCTGTCCAAGCGCTACGATCAGAGTATACGTAACAAGATCAAATACCTGATTGCCTGTAACGGATTCTGTGACCGGAATCAATCGTTCAAAGATCCAGAGAAAGATTGGAAGCAGGATCGAAGTGTAAATTGTCTTCGCCCCAAAATCCTTCCCAATCAGCAAAAATCCGATCACAAGCAAAATGGCATTTAGAAAGAACGTAAGGATCGACATGGAAATCCCGGTGAGCTGGGAAAATACCAGCGCCAGACCGGAAATACTTCCCATGACGATTTTACTGGGAACCATAAAAAATAAACGGCTGCCGATACAATCAGCATGGCAAATGTGATCACTGCAAATTCCCGGACTGTGTTTTTTAATTTCATGCTGTTACATCTCCTGCGTAAAAAATATTATAATTTCGTAAAACTCCACAAATTCTCAATCTGTGGTTCCAGTGTCGCATAATCCCAGGTACGGCTGCTTCGTTCTTTACTGTTTGGATCATGCACCTGAATCTTACCGTCTGCCATGCCTGTCAGCACGATAAAATGTCCGTCTGTTGTGAAATCGCCCTGCTTCATACTGCAGATGATCGGATGTCCTGCATTCAATTCTTCTGTGACAGAGCTTTCTGACAATGCAATCTCTGTTCCTGCTACTCCAAAATTCAAAGCGGCTTCCGTCATCAGACTCCAGCTGCTTCCGGAGCCTGCCACATAATATCCGTTGGCGCTGCATAGGATGCGATCTTATACGGGGTAATACTGTTATCTCCGGTGAGTCCTGCAGCTACCATAGCAAGCGCTGTCGGACCACATCCACTGTTCGCTATGATTCCATCTCCATAATGAATATACCCCACCGTTCATCCCACTGGATCAAGAGCGGAATCTCACCTTCTTTTACTTCTCCGATGGATTCAGCAGGTGCCTCATCTTTCTTCTCCGGATAATCTGCCACGAAATCTGTTGTCTCTGCATTTTTTGCCAGAAGCTCCAGCATACTCACCGGATAATTGCGGGAATCTGCAAGAATCTTTTGTACTTTTTTATCTTCTTTTGCACGATCAGAGAGTGTCTGCTGAAATTCTGCTGATAAGGTGCCGTCACTGCATACGAAATCATAGACCGGAGTCTGCGTATTTTCCGCTTCAGTTTTATCTTCCTTTTGAGCCGTATTATCAGTCTGCGTCTTTGTCTGCTTTTTTTTTCTGCGAATCTTCTTTTGACAGCTGTCCTGCGATCCACCGTCCTGCAAGTGCCAGCAAAGCGAGCAAAATCAGGATACAGATCGTTCGTTCTACCAGAACGACCTTTTTTCTGTCAAATCTTCTTTTTCTTCTTTGGTATGCCATAGTTCAACCTCCGGTAACAGAATACCACATTCCTACAATGCTTTCCATACCTGAATTAATTCTTCTTTCATTTCCTTCGGTGTAATCTGCTTCTCAATCCCATTTAAGATCCTGCCGCTGTTGACTTCTGCCACCTCGATCTTGCCATAATCCATCCAGACAAAACAGGCAAAACAAGGATGGAAAGTCCCAGACGAAACAAAAAAGAGTGATCCTCTGCTGCATCGTCCTCTGTGACAGAAGTTGTAAGATTTCCATATCTCGGATGAATCACAGGCGTGCTTCTGCCTGTCTCATGATAAAGTCTGCGTGTCTGTCTGAGCAGTTCTCTTCGGCGTGCTTCTGATTCGTTCATAAAGGTTCCTCCTGTAAAAAAGACATATGACGGGCTTCTTACCCCCATCATATGTCTTTTTTTTAAGAACTAGAACTTATCTGTCTGCCAGTTCTTTTACGATATCTTCCCATGTGACACCGCGTTCCACCATGAGTACCATGGCATGATACAGAAAATCAGAAATCTCATATTTGATCTCTTCCGGGTTCGGATTCTTGGCAGCGATCACGATCTCTGTTGCTTCTTCTCCCACCTTTTTCAGAATCTTGTCAATCCCTTATCAAACAGATAGTTGGTATAAGATCCTTCCTTCGGATGCTGCTTTCTGTCTGCAATCGTTGCATATACAGATTCAAAAACCTGAAGCGGATTTTTAGAATCGTACTCATTTCCTACAATCTGCCGATAAAAGCAAGTATGATTTCCGGTATGGCAGGCCGCTCCGATCTGCTCTACCTTGGCCAGCAACGTATCGTTGTCACAGTCGGCTGACAGCGCCTTTACATACTGATAATGTCCGGAGGTTTCTCCTTTTACCCAGCGGCACTGTCTGCTTCTGCTGTAATAGGTCATTTTTCCAGATTTGAGTGTATGCTCAAATGCTTCATTCATTCATGTAGCACTCATCAGAACCTCGTTGTCTTATAATCCTGTACAACAACTGGAAGAAGTCCGTCCGTATTCAGCGTGAAATCAGAAAAACTCATCGTACTTCCAGAGAAGTCATCTGAATTCCTTCAGAAATGCAATGATTTTTGAAATGCATCGATATCAAGTTGCAAGGTTCGCTGATCAGCATACCGGAAACGCCCTTGACACCCTTGCATTTTAAGATTTTTAAAATCTCTTCCTGTTCCATTGTATCAGTCAGAACAACGCACGGAATCTCTGTGATATTCATCACAGAAAGCAGATCCAGGCGATGCATGAAAATAATCTCGGAACTGAATTTGTCGATCAGATGCTGCTGTTTGAACAAAGCATCAAAATCATTTAAAGATACTGCGATCCGTTCTTTTCCAAATCGTTTGGATACTTCTTCGATCAGTTCAAACGACAGCGGTTTGGAAAATTCAGGATTGCCCGTTTTGCACCGGTGTACAGAATCTTTTTCACGTCTTCCTGTCTGCGTACATTTCCGCCTGCAACCATTGGAATACTGATGGCACGGTTTACTTTTTTCATCAGATCGATCGCTTCATCATGCTCGTCATCCGTATTGGACAGATCGAATACGATCAGCTCATCTGCCCCTTTGTCACAGTACTGCTTTGCAAGCCCGATCACATCGTCTGAGACGACTTCTTTATCATCAAACCATTTATTGCTTTTCCCTTGTAAATAAAGATACAGGGGATCAATCTTTTATAACTCATCGTTTTGTTCTCCTTTATAAGCTGCCTTTCGTAGACCATACCCCGTTCACTACGTGTTCCTCCATGGTTGCCATGTATCCAGAGCCTTTCCAAATGCCTTGAACAAGGCTTCTGCCATATGGTGATTGTTCCCTCCGTCTACGATCTTTAATGCAGGTTCATCGCTGCGCTGTAAGAGACTGCATAAAAGAATTCACGGATCATTTCTGTATCCAGAGTTCCCAGTTTTTCCACTGTAAACTCTGCCTGATAATTCAGGTAAGGGCGACCGGATAAGTCTACTGCACACATGGCGAGTGTCTCGTCCATCGGAAGCAGAAGCTTCCGTAACGCTTGATTCCTTTCTTTTCTCCCAGTGCTGCTGCGATTGCCTGCCCCAATACAATGCCGGTATCCTCGATCGTATGATGGGAATCCACCTCCAGATCTCCTGTTACGTGCACCTTCAGATCAAACAGACCATGCTGGCAAATCCATTCAGCATATGATCAAAAAACGGAATTCCGGTTGCAATCTCATTTTCCCCGGTTCCATCCAGATTGATCGTCAGAGAAATGTCCGTCTCTTTTGTTTTTCGTTCGATTGTTGCTGCGCGCTGCTTTCATTTTTAATCCCTCTTTTCAAAGCGGACATGGATGGAGTTTGCATGTGCCGTGAGCTGTTCTGCTTTTGCAAACTGCTCGATGTCCTGATGTACGGCTTCCAGTGCTTCTTTTGAGTAAGAAATAATGCTGGATTTTTTCAAAAAGTCATCTACAGACAACGGAGAGAAGAATTTGGCAGTCCCGTTTGTCGGAAGGACATGATTTGGTCCTGCAAAATAATCTCCAAGAGGCTCACTGCTGTATTCTCCGATAAAGATGGCACCCGCATTGCGAATCTTGGTCATCACGGTAAATGCATCTTTTGTCACGATTTCCAGATGCTCAGATGCGATTTCGTTTGCAGCGTCGATCGCGTCATCCAGCGTCTCGGCGATCAGAATATGCCATAGTTATCCAGAGATTTCTGAATGATCTCGCCTCTGGAGAGCTCTTTTACAAATCCGTCCACTTCCCGGGATCTTCTTCTGCCAGTTCTTCACTCGGTCGTCACAAGAATTGCAGATGCCAGCTCATCATGTTCTGCCTGGGACAGAAGATCCGCTGCCACGTAACGTGGATTGGCAGTCTCATCTGCAAGAACAAGGATCTCACTCGGTCCTGCGATCGAATCAATGCTGACATGACCGTACACTGCTTTTTTGGCAAGTGCTACATAGATATTGCCCGGTCCCACGATCTTATCCACTTTCGGGATGCTCTCGGTTCCATAAGCAAGTGCTGCGATTGCCTGTGCACCGCCCACTTTATAGACTGCATCCACACCCGCTTCCTTTGCCGCAACCAGCGTTGCCGGATTGACTTTACCGTCTTTTCCCGGCGGCGTGACCATAATGATCTCATCCACACCAGCCACTTTTGCGGGAACGATATTCATCAGAACAGAAGACGGATAAACAGCCTTTCCTCCCGGTACATACACACCAACCTTTGAAGCGGCGTCACTTTCTGTCCTAGGATCGTACCGTCCGGTTTGCTGTCAAACCAACTGTACTGCATCTGTTTTGCATGATAGGATTCGATATTTTTCAGTGATTTTCGGATGACATTCAGAAGAGAGGAATCCACCTGGGAATAGGCTTTTTGAATCTCTTCTTCTGTTACCTGAATATTATCCGCATTAAGTGCTGCACCGTCAAATTTTTCCGTATAAGCGAACACGGCTTCGTCACGTCTGTTTTTTACTTCATCCAGAATCTCGCGGACACTTGCTTCATACGTTCCATAACTGTTGGGACTTCTTTTGAGCAGATCTTCGAGCAGATTTTTTCTGGTTGTTTCATCTAATCGTTCAATTCTCATACTGTTTCCCCCTCCAAAAGATTTCGGATCCTTCCAATCAGATCACGGATCCGGTCATTCTCCATCCGCATGCTGACTGGATTTACGATCATGCGCGCAGAAAGCGGACACACTTCTTCAAGCACCGTCAGTCCGTTTTCCTTTAAGGTGGATCCCGTCTCCACAATATCAACGATCACTTCAGAAAGCCCGACGATCGGTGCCAGCTCAATGGAGCCGTTCATCTTGATGATCTCTACGGTCTGATGCTTCTTATTATAAAAATAGTCCTTTGCGATCTTTGGGTATTTGGTTGCCACGCGGATCACCTCACGATGCTCCAAAAGCTCTTTGGCATCCTGTGGCCCGCATACACACATTCTGCAGGAGCCGAATCCAAGATCCAGTACCTCATGTACGTTGCGTCCTTCTTCCACGATCGTATCTTTGCCGACAACTCCGATATCTGCTGCTCCATATTCGACATAAGTCGGAACATCCGGCCCTTTTGCGAGGAAAAACTTAATTTTAATTCTTCATTGACAAACACCAGTTTTCTGGAATCCTTCTCTTTCATTTCTTCACAGGTGATTCCAAGCTGTTCCAGCATCTCCAGTGTTTTACTTGCCAGGCGTCCCTTGGTCAGGGCAAAGGTTAAATATTTCATCTGTTCTCCCTCGCTTTCGCTTTTTTTTCTGGCATTTACCTTCTTTTTCTTCTCCGGTAGAGAGGTTTACCATGTCAATCGTCAGATTCTCGTTCAAATACAGCATGCTGACGCATGTGTCCGTTTTCCGTAAGCGATAAAGGTCTCTTTTGAATCTTCCTCAGTCCGTTTCAAAAGTTCCATGTATTTTCCTTTTTCACGGAAATCTTTCGCCAGTGCAATGGCCCATTTTTCTGTGGCATCGGTATAGACGATGAGATTGTTGTGACCGGTCTCCACAGTGATCTTCTGTCTGGACAGAGCGTTTTTGCAGCTCATCAATGATAATGGCAAATCCGATCGACGGCGTCTGCTTTCCAAACTTTTCCAGAAGATGGTCATAACGTCCGCCTGTCACAATGGCATCACCGGTTCCGTAAGTATAGGCCCGAAATACAATCCCGGTATAGTATCCATAATGACCGCTCATACTCAGATCAAAGGTCACATAATCATCAGCCCCATACAATGCAAGCAGTTTATAAATCTTCAAAAGCCGTCCCACCGCTTGTTTTGCCTGATCGGTAGGTGCATGCTCAACGGCCTTTTTCAGCACATCCACATCTCCTGCGAACTCCGGAAGCAGACGGAACGTCTCTTTTAATTCCGGGGAGCATCCGCCTGCTCTAAGAGTTCCTCAACTCCAAAGAAATTCCGGTTTGCGATCAGATTATAGATTTCTTCCTGCTGTTCTTTTGAAAGTCCTGTAGCTTCCATAAGACTCTGCAGGAAATCCACATGCCCGATATTCACCTGAAATTCTTTGAGTCCTACTTTTTTCAGACCATCTACGACCATGGCGATCATCTCGGCATCTGCTTCCACAGAATCGATTCCGATCAGCTCAGCGCCAAGCTGTGTACTCTCTTTTAAGCGTCCCTGATAACTGCTGTGATTGATAAAGGTACTTCCCACATAACAAAGACGGATCGGAAAGTCTTCGGTCTCAAACAGGGTTGCTGCCGCTCTTGCGATCGAAGGAGTGATATCCGGCCGAAGTGCCAGTGTATCCCCCTCCCGGTCAAAAAACTTATACAGCTCTCTGGATGAAATTGTTCCGATCTCTTTGCGGAACACATCAAAATATTCAAAAGTCGGAGTCTGAATATCCTGATATCCGTAAAGATGCAGCACCTGATGAAGTTTATCCTGTACTGCCAGCTTTGCTCTGCATTCATTACTGTAAATATCTCGAACTCCTTCGGGAGTATGTAACTTTTGTTCCATAATTCATAACACCCTTTCACTTTACTATGCTAATACATTAAATCATTCTGTAATTATACGAACTTTCATTTCTTCTGTCAATCCCTGTCATCCAAATCTTTTTGAATATAATCCAGATACGGGACAAAACAATGATTTTTCAAAGCCATAAAATATTCCGGGGAAAGTTCTTCAAACCGGATACTTTTGCGCCCGCCGGACTGTGCCCGTTTCCAGAATTTCAAAAGTTCTTCAAATCTCATGTAATACAACGTTTCTTTCTGACTGTAATAAATAATCAGAAAAGAAATCCCCTGCTGTTTTTCATACTTCTCCATAAAAGAGACCTGATGCTCGTGAACATTCTGAAGCGGAAATGTATCTGCGGCACACTCTTTTGCGTCAAAACAAATGGGAATTCCCTGAACAGCTCCGATATAATCCACGGTGCTGACCTTGTCAAAATAGGCAAGTGTGATATGACGCCGTTCCTTGTCAATCCGAACCGGAGTGATCGGGGTCGGCACCTTCTGGATCAGCGCCAGTCCCATTTCTTCATACCGGGTATTTGTGTAATTGATCATATCTTCCAGGGTAGAACCACGAAGTCCCCTTGAATTCCAGGTTCCCATTACAACACCCCTTTTTCGGCTGCAATCCTGTAAAACTGTTTCGGAAGCGGCGCTGTAAACTCTTTCTTGGATACGCTGTATAAGGTTTGCGTACATACCGGAAACTGCAGTCTGG
>ENA-OQLB01001330-OQLB01001330.1-human-gut-metagenome-genome-assembly--contig:-NODE-1330-length-10700-cov-2.466377_pt1 | contig 10700 bp, 13 predicted proteins | sample MGYA00242656_ERZ504813 | MGnify/ENA primary metagenome ERZ504813 (study PRJEB26092, sample SAMD00036388) | human gut metagenome | host: Homo sapiens | study: EMG produced TPA metagenomics assembly of... | reverse complement strand
TGCCCCTTCACGCTCCGGTAAGTTTATCAAAATCTCATATCTATCCCGATATGTTCTTTTCATAGTTTCACACGCATATCTGCCCGGTCCGTCATTATTGGTACAGATTTCAATCTGCGTAACCTCCGGATGGTTCTCCAGAAAATGTTCCAATGCCAGTGGCGGTTTTTCCTCTTTTTTTCGCCTGCCATCTTTTGGAGCATAAATCCCCCCAACGGACAAGCGATATTTATCTGTACGATTTCCCTCCAGCGTCATGTGTGCTAAGGTTTCGATTGCCGCTTCATATACCGCCACTCTGCAACACTTCCCACTTGGTGGAACACAAAAACTATATGCTTTATCACTTCCTGACTGTTCCATCTTAAAGGGTTTCCCCCGGTCATAGATTCCCCGCAGGAAAGCATACCGGGCTTGTCCTTTTTCATCCCTGCCAACAAAAACAACATTATGATATGGCAGGCTTTCATAGAGAATCCCTTGGTTCACACAGTACACAAAAGTTTCCCTGCTGATTCCCCTGTGTTTCAGATAATTCCAGATACGGTTCACATCCTTCGCACGTTCTGGAAGAGCAAATGGCTTCTTTGCCATTTCACGTTCCTGTATGTTAGGCGGTATATAAGATGGGTTCTGCTCCAGCAAAAAACCAACTGCATCCAGAAAAGACATCCCATTCACATGAACCAGGAAATTCAATGCACTGATTCCTCCGATATCCCTGGATTTCCAATGCCACTGCTGGTGATCTCATTGATCTTGAAGCTGTCATGATCGGTCAGCTCATATTCATGTCGAAGCCCTCTGCATGGTTTCAGCCGCTGTGGTTCATATCGTTTTAAGTATTCAATCGCTGTCATTTCCCTAGCCTTTTCCAAATCTTCTTTTTCATACCACGGCATTACAATAGTGCTGACCGTAGTGCTTCTACCTTATCGGTACGTTCCCACGGAAACTCCTTTCTTCCAAAATGTCCAAACACCGCTGTTTGGCTATAGATTGGACGTTGCAGCTTGAAATGGTCTATGATCTGTTTTGGCGTCAAACCAAACACCAGCGGAATGGCTGCAGCCAGACAGTCATCCGCACACACAGTTCCAGTACCAAAAGTATCTACCTGCACCATCACAGGTTCTGCCACACCAATTGCATAAGCAAGCGAAACCAAACACTTTTCAGCCAATCCGGCAGCCACCATGTTTTTGGCAATATACCTTGCCATATATGCCCCTGAACGATCCACCTTTGTTGCGTCTTTTCCAGAAAAGGCACCGCCTCCATGTGGCGCTATGCTACCATAACAGTCCACCATTAATTTCCTTCCTGTCAGCCCCGTATCTGCATCCAGACCGCCCACCACAAATTTCCCTGACGGATTGATCAAAATCCTGGTATCCTCATCTGGTGGAAGCAGCCGCAGTGCCAGGCGTAACACTTTCTGCCGAATCTCCCGTTCCAGATCTTTTTGGGACTTTTCTTCAGCATGCTGGCAGGACACAATGACCGTATCCAAACGGACAGGTTCCCATCTTCATATTCCACGGTTATCTGTGCTTTCCCATCTGGCAGTAATCCCCGGATATATTCACTGATCCTGCAAGCCGACAATTCCCGGACAATCCGATGTGCCAGTACCACGGGAAGTGGCAGAAATTGTTTCGTTTCACTGCATGCATACCCCGTCATGACTCCCTGATCTCCGGCTCCCATTTTCCATTCTTCGCCAGCTACATGCTGCTTTCTGGATTCCATGGAGTTTTGAACACCCTGTGCGATATCCGGGCTTTGCTGATGGATCAAGGCATCAAAGAGGATTTCTCCTGCCTGGTATCCGACTTTTTCTACTACATCTTCAGCAACCGCCAAAACATCCGGCTCATACTTACTTGTAATTTCCCCGGCCAGAAGTACCGTTCCCTTTGTTGCAAATACCTCACAGGCTACTCTTGCTTCTGGATCCCCTTTCAAACACTCATCCAGGATACTATCTGCAATCAGATCACAGAGTTTATCCGGATGCCCTTCTGTTACAGATTCCGCTGTATAAAATCGTTTCATATCTTTTTTCTCCTTTCAGACAAAAACAGCAGGAACACGATACTTACCGCATTCCTGCTGTTTATTTTTCTCTTTTTTTACCCTGCCTTTTTACAGGCTGGATTTATGCTGTTTGTTTTTTCCGTTCTACTTTTATGACACGGATAAATTTCCCCATCAAAGGGAAATAAGTCACCAGAAAAACGAGAAGTGACCCCAGAAACGGAATCTTCCTTTTCTCCTTTGGAACACTCAACCCAATCATGACTCCGATGGCACATAAGCAGAACTTAACGAGTGCCAGATCCTTCCACGTACAGTTCTTAATATATGCGTCAGCATAAGAAAATAGAGACTTCACGAACATTCCCCCTTGCATTTTCACACAGAATTTCCTAGTTAATTTCATTATATTCCGTCTGCCTCGCCAGTACAAGAATTCCCATCTTTAAATCTCTTTTTTCTACCCTACATCAGGAGGATCCTGGCGCTTTCCTGCATGTAAGAACAGACTACACACAGGAAGGCTCGTCAACACCCTGTTGCAATTCTCCTTGTTTTGAACACTTCCAGCTGGAAGAGAGGATGAGAGATCATGGATTTCGAACACTTCTCGGACACCTTTCTTTTCCAGCCGGTTTTCCTATTTTCCCGGCTGTTTTGAAATACCACTATTATTTAGTTTTCTTCTTTTTCATCTGTTTCCTGCTTTTTCTTGCGATAAACAAAGCATCCAATCAGTATTCCTGTACAAACCGCACAAATACCAAGAAGCAGCATTGGTGATACCGTATCATCCCCTGTTTTTGGAGCATCTGTTGGGATTCTCTGATTGGTCACATCCAGCTCCACTAAAATCTCTCCATCCTTTTCCCCTTCTAAATCAAAGGTAACCGGATGTGGCTGGAATCCAGCTGGTATCCCTCTGGAGCCTTTGTTTCCACAACTTCATACTGGAACAGTTCTTTGATTCCTTTCTCGTTATAACTTCCGATCAGCAGTTCTTCACTTTCTGCCTGCCCGTTCTGGTCTGTCTTAAGAACTCCGGCCACTTCATTGGTCGTTTTATTCCGGATTTCAAATTCTGCACCTGCAAGGGCATCTCCGCTTTGAAGGTCTGTTTTCCTTAAGAAGATTTTTCCATAGACAAATTCATTTTTCATGGATACCTTCTGTACTTCACCCGTATCCTCTAAAGTAAACTTCACATCCTCCGCCAGCGTGTATCCAGAAATTGTCTGGGTTTCACGGAGCGTCAGTTCTTCTCCCACTGGCAGATATTCAATCGGATGTTCTGTTCCATCGGAAATCCATTCATCCAGCACTTCTTCTTTGCTGTTTAATACCTGAAGTTTCACACCTACAAGCTCGGTATCTCCAGTAATATCCGTTTTGCTGATATCCACTTTTGAAAAATCATCCTTCATTTCCACTTTTGTGATCGTTCCATCTTCTTTAACCTCAAAAGACACATCCTCTGCACTTACATATCCATCCTCTAACGGTGGAAGTTCTTCATGAAGGATATAGTTTCCCGCCGGAAGTGCATATTCCAGATGTTCTTCCTTGGTTGTGATCCATTCACGGACAACGGTTCCTTCTTCATCCAGAATCTGCAGTTTTGCACCTTCTACCGGTTCACCGGTTACAATATCTGTCTTTGTAAAATAGCTTTCTGTCGGCTGGTTCTCTACTTCCTTTTCCAGAAGGATAGCCGGAAGATTTCTGGTCTTCATACGTTGCATCAATTTCCCAGATTTCATCATTTGGCAGATATCCCGGCAGATGCTGGTCTTCTTTTACATAATAATGTCCATGCCACAGGTCACTTTCAAAGGTAAGTCTGCCTTCCTGATCTGTCGCTTTTGTTTCAAGCAGCGTATCTTTTTCCACCACAACCTTGCCCTGCGTATTTTTGATATCTTCCCCGGCATACAAACCAAACACCACACCCTCCAGTGCTTCTTTGGTTACGGAATTTTTCTTCTCCACAGAAATTTGGATTTTCTGCCGCTCATTCTTATAAGTAACACCTTCATAAACAACGGATACTGTGTCATCTTCTGCAGAAAGTGTGAACTCCTTCTGTTCAGGATTTAAGACAAAATGGTCACCAGCTGTCGTTTCTTTTAAATAATAACTTCCTAATGGCAACTCTCCTATTTCCGCTTTCCCATCTTCATCTGTAGTCAGCGTTGCCACAAGTGCATCTTTTTCATAACGGATGATGCGGTTTCCATTCTCATCTACAGCTCCGTCTGGCGTATAGATGGTTTCTTTCGCATGAAGTTCAAAAACAGCTCCTTCCACACCGGATTCCTCATAGATAAACTTCTTTTCCAGTCCAGATTCAACTGAAACTTCCCCCATAACCATATCTTTCAATGTTACAAAGAATTTTTTTGCTTTTTCCAGCAGGTTCTCATCTTTGACTGTTTTTAGCTGTTCTCCTACTTTTTGCAAAGTAAGATGACCTGTCTGCACCTCATTATACTGTACGACTTCCACAATATAAGCGCCTGTATCCGGATCGATCTGATGAGGCGTGTCAGAATTAATCACAATTTCAATAGCCTTTGTTTGTTCTTCCTCATACCCTTGTCTCACATATCCATCCGGTGCCTGGATTTCTTCAATCCGATAATGCCCTGCCTTTAATTCTTCTGGCAGGATCAGATATCCGTCTGCATTAGTGGAAAACTCAGAGATTTTCTCTTTCTCTGGATAATATACCATTTGTTCCACATATGCTTTTTTCTCAAAATCCCAAATCTTATAAGTTGCAGAATTATTTAATACATTATGGTCTGTTTCCGCATCTTTCTTTATGATCTTCAGCATGAATTCAAATGGGCGGTCATCAAAGACTCTCCATTCCTGCGGATCTCTGCTGTCTTCGTTTACAGTTACCAAAAACGGATGGACTTGTTTCAGATTTTCCGGTGTTTTGGTCTCTGCAACCACATACTGTCCATATGGAAGTTCCACGCTCTTGGCATATCCTTTTTTATTCTGTTACAAGGACAGGTACTTCTATTTCTTTCCCATCCTCATATGTGACTGCCACTTCTTCGTCTGTAAAATCATAACCAATAAAATCTTCCGGGGTAAATTCAGAACCATTTCCCGGTTTTAAGGTACCGTCTTTTACTTTGGAGAGATTGCTGACCAGATATATGGTAAATTCTGCTCCCTCCACTAAATCTGTCTCCGTCTGATCTCCATCCTCTGAAATCTTAATGATCTGAAACGCCTGTTTCTTAACTTTTTCCTTGACAGTCAGCGCCTTTACTACAATCGGTTTTTCCTGTCCTTCATAAATAAGCGTTGCATCATATTCCGTTTCGTCCAGAAGGTATCCTTCTGGTGCAGCGATTTCTTTCACATACATTGCTCCAAGGTATACATTCTCAAATACGATTTCTCCGCTCTTTCCAAAGGTTTTTTCCTGAATCAGGCTTCCTGCTTTGTATAAAACTCCAGTTCCATCTGGTTTCTGGATATCTTCTTTCGCATACAGCCCGTAAACAGCACCGTCCAGTTTTGCATCTCCCTGCGGAAGGAAATCTCCCGTATCCACGTCCTGTTTCTTCACCGTGATCTTGCCTTTTACCGAGGTATTTACTGCTTCTACCTCTACACTTGATCCAGCGGACACATGAACCGGATATACAGTCTTATTGATTGCATATCCATTAGGCGCTGTGATCTCTTTTACATAAACAGTTTCTAATGCTGCATCAAAATAGTCACTGTAACTGATACCGTCTTCACCTGTCATAGCAATGGTCAACAGCTGGTCCGTACAGGTACTGTTTTTATAAACGCCATAGACTGCACCATCTAACGGGTTCCCTGTCTCCGCATCCTTTTTCAGAATCTTAACTCTGGCAAGATTTAGCCACTGGATATCAAAAGATACCGGAGCTGCTTTTTCAGAGATAAATGCTCCGATATCCTGATTGTTTCCTCCGGTGGAAGTTAAAACCAATGTTTTCCAGCTCTCACGGACAGAACCATAAAGCTGCCCGCTTTCCCATTTCCCAGTTACCGTAAGAGGTGCCTGCAGATAGAACGTATCTCCCCCATAAACTTCCAGATTTCCGCCGCTTACATTTGTTCCTTTTGACTTGTTATATCCGGTTACACCCTGTGGAACAGGAATGGTAATCTTATTCCGATGGTCACCGTTCAATGTAATATCTGGTGTTTTCTGGATATCACCTTCTCTTACTGCAGTCACATTTGCATTGGAAAAAGACAGCTCACCTTTTGGCGGCTCTTCCATGCCAAATAAGTGATTGATATAAGCAATCACACCTGCATTGACCAGGTTTTCATACGGGCATCCTGTAAATGCCAGATCCCCACAATAGGCATAAGATGCTGCAAGATGGGTATAAACATACTTTTCGTCATCACTTTTCCCAGACAGGTAACTGCCTGTGATATCTCCGGCTCCGCCATACCCATAATAAAGAACTTTCTGAAGATTCTTATTACTTTCCAGAATATCCGCAACATAGTCACCAGTAGGCGGTGATGCACGGTGGGATTCCAGACAGTACGCCAGTTTTCCATTCACCGTAAATAAACAGGTCAGATAATTACCTAAATAATCCGGATAGTAAATGGTCCGTCCTTTATTCAGATGGACTGTTTCACTTTTTCCCATACCATCTGCAGCAGAAAGCATCATCACATTTCCCTCTTCAATATCTCTTTCCAGCTCTGCAAGGACATCCGGGGTATCTTCCGGCTGGGACTGGTAATCTCTACAGGAAGAGGCTGCTCCGAATCTTCCTCAGAAGACGTATCTTCCTTCTGTTTCTCCCCGCCATTGGATTCCGAGTGTGCCAGCCCTTCCGTATCGGTCAATGTGATGGTCCGTCCAATCATATATGGCTCACTTCCATCTTTTGGGGTAACCAGATACTGTGCGTAATAAACACCTGGGTTTTCCGGCTGGAAAGAGCTCCATCCTGATCTTTGATTTCAGACAGCAGTACACTCTCCCGCTCCGGGTCATAAGAAATCCCTTCCATAGAAGTTTCTACCCGGAACTCTTTATCTGAGACATCTTTTACAATATCTTCTGCTCTTACCTTCTCTTCCGTCTGTTCCTCAAATACCTGCGTTTCCGTTTCTACTTTTGTCTCCGGCTGTTCCGCCGCAGCATAAACGGATGAAGAAATCATCGAACTCATTCCCATACTAAAAGCCATGACAAATGCCATGGCTCTGGTTTTCCATTTTCCTTTCATAATCATTCTTTCTCCTTTATCCTTATCGTCCCACTTCTCGACCATGAGACTCTTTTTTCTTCTCTTGCTTCTTCATTTCTTTTCTGGTCGCATGGACAGCTTTTTGAATCTCATTTTCCGATAATCCATTCTGCCTGCATCCTTCCAGAATCCCTTCCAGATATAATTTGCCCGGAAGTGCCGGTTGGCTCTGGTAGTTCATTCATAATATATACAGCTGCATAAAGTTCCTGCCCATCTTCACACTGCACAAGAATATCCTGTTTTCCATACAGATATGGATATCCTTCATAGTAATCCAGCTTTTTTCGCATTTTTCTGTAATACTCCATAACACACCCGATACCTGTTCCCCTTGCTCCGGCAGGATACTGGCTACTCCATTTCCCCTGCTATTCCCCCGGAATGCCAAGCGGTAATCTTTCACCATTACATTTCCTATTACTTCTGCATCCGGGCATCGAAATTCCATTTGATCCAGATTCATGTTACTTCCATACGCAAAATACAAACGTTCTTTGATAACTTTCCCTCCTTTATCGCTCTTCCTGCTTTCTCTTCAGACATTCATAGGTGTTCTTGTCATATCTCCATGCTTTGTCCCCTTCCAGATGATCCAATAAGTGTTTCCGCACATTCTTATATTCTGGTCCGATCAGGCCAAGCCGAAGAAGAAAGGTCCGAAAAGTAAAACAGGGGTTTTCAGAAATCTCCGTCTTTCTCATATGGGTACATTTCTGATTGATAGCTTGAGCAGAAATTGCTAAAGCAAGGGTGATATTTGCACGTACTTTTCCTGCATGGAGGTACTGTTAAAACACCGCCATTCCACCGTTCCCTTATCAAACACAGCATGCAGGTTCAGCGCATAGTACCTGGTATCATCATAGTGACTATGCGATCTTCCTCCCATTCTTCTTTCCTCATACCACAGCTGACGAAATTTATCCATGGACATATTCCCGGAAGGCATTTTCCGGATATCTTCCAGCACATTTTCACGGACTTTTTTACACCATTGTTCCACCCGGCTGGGATTTACCTGCAGTGCTTTAAATAAAATATCTTCTTTGGAATACATGATCGTGAGCGCATTCTTTAAGCTTCGTGGTGTATGATTGGAGGCATCCACATGAACATGCATTCCACAGGAGGAATTGACTTTTCCCCCATGCTTCTTAAACAGCGCACAACCTGTTGCAGTTTTTCCATTTCGCCATATTCCAGTTTCGGACTGACCATTTCTGTGCTGTACTCACTATCTGCATAAACATAACGGTTTCCATTTCTTCGCTGTGTATGGATGCTCCCATCGTAGGTAAACTTCCACTCTTTTCCTTCCAGATCTCTGACTCCCCAAGTACTGTAATAGGTTCCAATATAATATGGCTGTGTTCCAAACAATTCTCCTACTGCGTTTGCTGCCTCTTCTCTGGTAATCCCCGTCATTTCTATTTCGGTTCCAAAGTATTGTTCTTTCAAATCCATCCTGACACCACCTTACTGCAGAATATGGATACCGGAATGTACCTGAAACAAGCGTCTTCCTATGGCTTCGATCACATTAACGGTTACCCCGTTTCCTGCCTGCTTATATGCCTGTGCATCAGAATTAAGTTCCAAAATCTTGTCGATCTGTTCCTCATAATATCCCTGTAATCTCAGGCATTCCCGTGGTGTCAGTCTCCGGATTCTTCCTTCATAACACACCCCATGCCGGTCCTGTGCAGTTAAAGTGAACATTTCTTCCTCTGGTGCTTTCATCCTACGTCCCTGTTGACGGATATTTTTCCTTTCGGGTGTCAAAACAGCTCTTGGTCCCTCTTCTTCCAATGCTCCGGAGCGTTCCCCTAGATGTTTGTCACTAAGGCTATTCTGCCTTGTTGTGATACAGCGTGCCACTTCGGTTACACGCAGTCTGGAATCCAGATCTACAAAATGCACGGTTCCCTGGGTACTGCCCGTTGTCAGCGTATGGGCAACCTGATGCCCCACTCTTCCCCGTCGGTATTCATCCCGGCATATCCCAGATCAATGCTGTCGCCTTCATATGCCATCTTATAACCTTTTTTGGTATTTTCCTTAATGGGTACTCCAACATCATAAAGCCCTGTTTTTCCTCCCATCCCTCCTGCAGTGGAAGTGATAGTACAGCTTAATCCGTCTTTGGAATAAACTCTGCTCCCTTGGCAGCCTGGGACGATTTGAACAAGAGCCTTCTTGTTTGCTCCGGTGAAAGGTAATATTTTTCCGGCACATCTTTCATCAAGATATCCGATAAGATACACTCTTTTTCTGGACTGAGGGACTCCGAAATCCTTGCTGTTAAGCACTTGCCATTCCACATGATACCCCAGTTCATAAAGCGTATATAAGATGGTGTTAAACGTCGCGCCTTTGTTATGCGATAACAATCCGGGTACATTTTCAAGTAAAAGATACGGAGGTCGTCTTGCTTTAACCAGTCTGGCAATTTCAAAGAATAAAGTTCCTCTGGCATCTTCAAAACCTTGTCTTTTTCCAGCAACTGAAAAAGCCTGGCACGGAAATCCTCCGCACAAGAGATCAAACTCTGGTAGTTCTTCTGGTCGTATTTTTTTTGCGTCATTACAAAACCACTCTCCTTCTGTGTTAAAAATTGCTCGATAACTTCGGTCTGCATACTTATCGATTTCGCAATGTCCAACACAGGAAAAACCACCAGCCCTGTTGAGCCCTTCCCGAAATCCCCCTATACCGCTGAACATATCAAAAAATCGAATATTTTTTCTGACCACTCCCTTCAACGAAAAAAAGTACGGGCATACCCGCACTTTTATACAGTTCCTTATTTATTCTGTTTCTTCCTCTGATTCTGCCTCTTGCAGACGCTCTTCATTCTCTAATTCCAATTCTTCAGGCTGTGTTACATGAAGTTCCGGTTCATCCTCATCTTGTTTTTCCAGTTCATCCGCTGCATCCAGTGCCTGGGTGATAATTTCGATCAGATAGTCTTTCTGAGTGAACGCCCGCGTCTTTGGCGTTTCTCCTTTTCTACTCTCTCTTTTAAGCGGTTGAATAATTCCTCGGATACTTGTACTGCCAATGTTTTTGCTTCCATCTTTTCCACTCCTTTTTTCATAAAATGCTCTTCGATAACCTTTTGTAAAAAACTGAGGAATTGTCATTTCTGTTCCTTCCAGTTCTTCCCTGACCTTTTCATGTAATTCTACTGGTATCTTGCCACAGATGTTTTTGGTTTCCATAGAAGTCTTTCTCCTTTCTTTTTGTTACAACCAACATACTCCAAAGGTCATCACAAAGCTATTCACAATACCTGACAAAGAAATGCTCTGCAAACGAAGCATATTACATAATCATATTTTCCTGCTCTCAATAGGCACCCCTCCTCTCCTTTTC
>ENA-OQLB01001328-OQLB01001328.1-human-gut-metagenome-genome-assembly--contig:-NODE-1328-length-10715-cov-1.331224_pt1 | contig 10715 bp, 16 predicted proteins | sample MGYA00242656_ERZ504813 | MGnify/ENA primary metagenome ERZ504813 (study PRJEB26092, sample SAMD00036388) | human gut metagenome | host: Homo sapiens | study: EMG produced TPA metagenomics assembly of... | reverse complement strand
AGAGATCCTGATGGGCCTTGAAATTTGTGTTTAAAATTATGGAGGGAGAATAAAAATGAAATTTCCTGATAATTTTGTATTTGGTGGTGCTACAGCTGCTTACCAATGTGAAGGAAGTACTTTGAAATATGGAAAAGGTAAAGTTGCCTGGGATGATTATTTAAAAAAAAGAAGGACGTTTTTCTGGTGATCCGGCGAGTGATTTTTATCATCAATATCCGATAGATTTAAAATTATGCCGTGATTATGGAATCAAAGGGATTAGAATCTCGATTGCCTGGTCAAGAATTTTTCCTAATGGTGTTGGTCAAATTAATCAAGAAGGGGTAGATTTTTATCATCGTGTTTTTCAAGAATGTAAAAAGCAGGGTGTTGAACCATATGTTACATTACATCATTTTGATACTCCTGATGCTTTGCATAAAATTGGTGATTTTTTAAATCATGAAATCATCGATCAATATACTAATTATGCAAATTTTGTTTTCAAGAATATCATGATGAAGTAAAATATTGGTTCACCTTTAATGAAGTATGGCCAATTGCAGTAAATCAATACATTGTAGGAAGTTTTCCACCAGCAATTAAATATGATATTCCTAAAGCAGTTTATTCAATGCATCATATGATGGTTGCCCATGCGAAAGCAGTATTGGCATTTAAAGAGGGAAAATATCCAGGCCAAATTGGAATTATTCACTCTTTAGAAACAAAATATCCTTATAATGATAATGAAGCTGATTATCAGGCAACAAAAAATGAAGATGTATTAGCTAACCAGTTTGTTTTAGATGCAACTTTCTTAGGTGAATACACTGATGAAACTCTTACGATAATTAAACGATTAGTCGCTTTAAATAATGGAACTTTTAGAGTTGATCTAGAAGATTTGGAAATCATGAAAAAAGCTGCTAAGTTAAATGATTATCTAGGAATTAATTATTATCAAAGCCACTTTATTCAAGCTTACGATGGTGAGAATGATATCTTCCATAATGGAACGGGGGATAAAGGTACTTCACGTTTTAGACTGAAGGGTGTTGGTGAACGGATGTTTAAGGAAGGAATCGAAAGAACTGACTGGGACTGGTTGATTTATCCTCAAGGACTTTATGATATGATCATGCGAATTAAAAATCAATATCCTAACTATAAAGCAATTTATATCACAAGAAAATGGAATGGGATATAAGGATGAATTTGTTGGAGGTAAGATCGATGATACTCCAAGGATTGATTATATTAGAAAGCACTTATCATGGATTTTAAAAGCAATTGATGATGGTGCGGATGTTAAAGGATATTTTGTTTGGTCGTTAATGGATGTATTTTCTTGGTCTAATGGTTATAATAAGCGTTATGGACTATTCTATGTTGATTATGACAGTCAAGTTAGATATCCAAAAAAAATCAGCTAGCTGGTTCAAGCAAATTAGTGAAACAAAGGAGTTAGATAAGATTGAATTATAAAGCAATTATCTTTGATTTTAATGGAACATTATTCTTTGACAATGATAAACATGTTTTAGCTTGGGGAAAAATCTCCAAGCTGATTCGCGGTAGGGGGATCAGTGACGAGGAGTTGCATGAGCAGTTTAATGGAACACCGAATGCTAAAAATATTCAGTATATGATGAATAATCAAGCAACGAGTGAAGAGCTTAAAAAATATTCATTATTAAAAGAAGAATATTATCGTGAATTTTGTAAGCAAGATAAAGCATCTTTTCATTTGGTAGATGGGAGCTGAGAGCTTTTTTTGATAAATTAAAAAGAACTGGGAATTCCTTTTACGATGCTAGTGCTTCAATTAAAGAAAATATTGATTTTTTTGTTGAATCATTTAATCTAGATAAGTGGATTGACCCTGAAATGATTATCTATGATGATGGTTCCTATTCAAATAAAGTTAATATGTTTAAAGATGCAGCACAAAAATTAAAACATAATGTTAAAGATATTTTAGTGTTTGAAGATTCTTTTTCAGGAATTGCGAATGCATATAAAGCGGGAATTGAAAAATCGTAGTAATCTGTCCTCAGGAAAAGAAAGTGAGTATCGGATTTACCTGGCGTTATCATGACGATACAAGACTTCAGTGATTTTAATAAATTAATCTAGGATTGGCTATAAAAGTCAATCTTTTTGTTTTTTAAACAATTATATGTATATTTATTATCTAAAATCCTAAAATAATTAAAATAAAAAAATTATTATCTTGACAAACAATAATCATAAGAGTATTCTATATAAAACATTGTATAGGTATATACATTAAAGGGGGAAATAAAAAATGAATGGATTATTATTACTGGCGCTTTCGATGGTTGCATTGGCAGCAGCTTATGTAATTTATGGTCGCTATTTGGAGAAAACTTGGGGAATCGACCCTAAGGCTAAGACACCAGCGGTTGCTAATGAAGATGGGGTTGATTTTGTTCCTAGTAGCAAATGGGAAGTATTTGCACATCAGTTTTCATCAATCGCTGGAGCAGGACCTGTAACGGGACCGGTTATGGCATTGATGTTTGGTTGGGTACCTACAGTTTTATGGATTATTGTTGGGGGGATTTTCTTTGGTGCTGTCCAAGATTTTGGAGCACTTTATGCATCAGTAAAATCAAACGGTAAATCAATGGGTGGTATCATTGAAGAATATATTGGTAAAACTGGGAAGAAATTGTTTTTCTTGTTTTGCTGGTTATTTACACTTTTGGTAATTGCTGCTTTTGCTGATATGGTAGCAGGAACATTTAATGGTTTTTCAGCTGTTGATGGTTCTAAATTACAGCCAAATGCTGCAGCTGCATCAATTTCAATGTTGTATATCGTTGTAGCGATTGCTTTTGGTTTCTTTTTAAAGAAACGGCATGTAAGTGGCAAAGTGCAAGCAATGCTAGGAATTGGCTTAATTGTTTTGATGTTAATTGGAGGGATTGCTTTTCCAATTTATTTCAGTAAAACAACTTGGCTATATGTCGTCTTTGTCTATATTTTCTTTGCTTCTGTTACACCAATGTGGTTATTGAAACAACCTCGTGATTATTTAACTACGTTTTTATTTGTTGGAATGATCGTGGCTGCAGTAGTCGGCGTACTATTCTATAACCCAACTATTTCACTACCAGCATTTACTGGTTTTACAAGTGAGACAGGCAGCTACATGTTCCCAACTTTGTTTATCACGATTGCTTGTGGAGCTGTTTCTGGTTTTCATTCACTGGTTTCATCAGAAACAAGTAGTAAACAAATCAAAAATGAAAAAGATATGTTACAAGTTGGTTATGGTTCAATGTTATTGGAATCACTATTAGCAATCTTAGTTGTTGTCGTAGTTGGTTCTTTAACTCAATTAGTTAGTGACGGTGTTTTAACTGATCAGCTAGCTTCATTAGTTACTGCTGAAGGAGCTACTCCATTTACTAAATTCTCAGTAGGGGTAACGGCTTTTGTTTCTAAACTAGGATTACCTCAAGAATGGGGAATTTGCATTATGACAATGTTCGTTTCAGCATTAGCTCTTACATCATTGGATGCTGTTGCAAGAATTGGACGTTTATCATTCCAAGAATTATTTGAAGTAGAAAATTCTCAAGAAGCTTCAGGGTTGAATAAAATTCTTACAAATAAGTATTTTGCAACATTAATTACCTTGTTCTTTGGTTATTTATTATCATTAGGTGGTTACAATAATATCTGGCCGTTATTCGGTTCAGCAAATCAATTGTTAGCAGCTATGGTATTGATTTCATTATCTGTTTTCCTAAAGGTGACTGGTCGAAAAGGATTTATGTTATACATTCCAATGTGTACAATGCTGGTAGTAACTTTAAGTTCACTTGGTCTTTCTGTATATAACATCGTAAATGCATGGATGACAACAGGAACTTTTGATTTCTTGACATCAGGACTACAATTGATTTTTGCAATTTTATTAATTGCTTTGGGAGTATTAGTTGCTTTCTTTGATTTTAGAAAATTATTTAAGACAAAAAAAGTGTAAAAAACATTGAGTAATTTAATTACTCAATGTTTTTATTATGCTATTTTCTTTTTAAAATAGATAAAAGTAGTTATCGTAATAACAGATAGAATACCTAGATATTCAAATTCAACTTCATCTCCTTGTTTTTACAGAAGTTGTCAAATCATCTTTTTTTATCAATAACTGTTGTAGTATTGCTACCATTGTTGACAAAAATCAGTTCACCAGTTAGTAGATCACGTTGGTAGTTTTTAAAGAAATTCCAAATATATTGGGCTTCTGGTTTATAGTTCCAGTGAGCATGATCTTTAATTGCAGCAAGTTCCATTACTACACCGTTATTGTTAGACAAAGTTCCTGTATACATGTCTTTTTCACCAAGTTTTGTCCATTGCTGATTATCCAATTTAATGCCATATAAGGGTTTAAATCCATATTCATATCCGTCACGGTTAAGTCATTGATTTTTTGATATGCTTGTAGGGCACTATATATATGTGTATTACTGTCTTCAGCCCAAATACTAAAACCATATAATTGTGAAGTACCGTATTGACTTGAACCGTCAACAGGAATCATTTGAAAGAAATCATGATCACCACAAATATATAATAAAGGTGTTTCATGTCCTTTATAATCATTGGTTAATTCAGTGATTGCTTCACTATAAAGATTGACACCAGAAACAGCCCCAACCCCTGCAAAAGTTTCACTATTCTTGACCCCTAATAATAATGACTCGGCACCGCTGCTGATAAGCCGGTAACATATACTCGTGATCTGTCGATTTGTGGATATTTAATTTTCAAATCATCAATTAAGTTAATAATTCCTTCATCCCCTAAACCATCGCATTTTGAAAAATTGACACTAGCATCCTGCCATTCTGGGGATACAACGATAAAGTTCTCTTTTGTAGCTAATTCAATCCAACCAGAAGAATCGGCTTGAACCCGAGGATCATTACCGTTTCCATGAAGCGTAAGAACTAAAGGAACTGAATCTTTCTTAGTATCAATTACTTGATTAGGTAATATTCAAACCAAGTGTATTTTCCAGGCATATTTGAGACAGTTTGATTAATCTCTTGATTATGAATGATTCCAAGGCGATCAAAAATTGGCGTTTCAATTAGTTTATACGGTTGCTCAGCATTAGCTAAATTTGTATCAGTAACAGGCATATTATAGAACTCGGTTGTTTCATTATGCTGACGATAGTTTTTAGAAAAAACTGTTTCCCAGGCATTATCGAATGCATTTTTTAATGTTTCATCTGTTTTTGAATTTACCACGATTTGTAATGGATTTGTAGAATTTTGATAGATCGTGTAGTTGTTAAATGATTGAGATTGGTCAGTTTGATTAGCTTGTTTGTAATAACTAACAGCTGATGTTGCTGTTGAACTTAAATATGCTGGTATAGGAACGTTATAAGTTAAATCGCTATTCATTGTACCGCCATATACCATCATTCCAGCAATAAAGTAACAATTTTGACTAATATAATTATTGACGAAAGTGGCACCCTCATCAATTCCGATCACTTTAATGTTGCTGATACCAGTGCCGGCTAATTTTTTGAAGGCTGTGACATCATCATTGTTATATTGCGTTGATATAGGATTAATAATATATACTTTCCCTGCCCATTCATGAACATTATCGAGAAGACCAATTTCTTCAATTAATTTATCAGCGCTAGTAAGATCTTGTTTTCCCGCAAAAATGTAATAAATAGGTGTTAAGATATTACTACGTTCTGAGGTGTAGCCATCTGCTTCACTATCATATTCGTAGTAAGTATAATTATTGATTGTGTCACTAGTTACTTCAGTTAAAATGTTTTCATTTGCATAATAATTGATTAACTGAAATTGGAGCTGCTAACATTAATAGTGACAATGTTAGTGCTAATAATGCTTTTGTTATTTTTTTCATTGTTCCACCCCTGATTTTATATTTATAACTTTTAAGTTACATTAAAATTATACAAGCGCTTACAATAATAAAACATAATTATCTTTGAACGATCAATTCAAAATAAAACTAGTTTTATTCAAAAACTGAATGAACTAGTCGATGTAACGAATATACATGTTTCTAAAGATTGGAATAAAATAAGTAAGCTGGATATAACTACTAATTTCATCATTACGCTGATTGCCAAATTTATAGATATAATCAAACTTTGCTTCATCAGTATGCTGTGTAATGCAGGTAAGAAGAATTTTAGGGTTATTAAGACTGAATAAGATATCTCTAATTTCCTTAGTTGAAGGAGCATTGTACCATTGACCACTGGTACTGATACAAATAATTAGGGTATCTTCTTTCAAAGACCTAAGATTTTCTGCCATAATAATGGGATCGTTATAACTATAAGCATTGATACCATATTGAACCATTTCTAATTGAACTAGATAAATATTAGCCAATGAAAATTCAGAACCAATAAAAAGAACCTGTTTATAATTATTGATTATTTTAACTAATCTTTCAAGTGCTGTCATATCAAGCTTATCAATATCATTAAAAGCATTTTGTAATGATTGTTTTACATCATTTTTAATTTCTTCGTTATTTTTACTAATAATCACTTTTTTATTATTAAAAGCATTAAGTCGCAGCATTTGTTGTCCAGCAATGAAATCCCAACGATACTCATTGATTATTTTTATAACCCTGATTTTTTATAAACCGGCTAACCGAAGCTTGAGACAAGTAATTGTCACCGGCTAGTTTTTCAAGACTGATTTCATTGATTTTATCACGATTAGTAAAGATTGCTTTAGCAACCTGAGTATTAGTTGCATTATTAGTAGTTTTATTAAGATATTGAATTAAACCATGAATACCTTCTCTTTTCATTTTTATCACCAATAAAAGTATAGCATAAAAATGAAATATTTAATTGTTTTTGAATAAACATTATTAACTAGGTAATATTTTGGGTCAATAATTATTTTGAATCAACTTGATTATTACCAGTTCACAAGAGATAGTAATTTCAAAAGAAGAGTTTTTAATGGTCTGTTAAAATTATTTCAAGTGTTGATGGAAGCCCATCATCACGTTCGACGAGGAGCTTATAGTTAGATTAATGTATTTAGAGAGCTTTTGATATAATTGTTTGATAAGAGCATCATTTGAGCTATCATAAATCATATAGAACAGATATTTATAGTTCAATTCATTTTTAAACAATTAAAATAAATGACGTTTTTAATCAATTTCTTTTATCCATGATTTATTATTTATATAAACGAGAACTTGTTTGGTTAAAATAGATTGATTTAACGGATTATCTAAATTAGTATCAACAGGTAATTGAAATAGCATAGGCACCATCTTTTATATATATGCATATACGCTTAGAGGAAACTGATGATTAAAGCAATGATTACGGCACTTAGAACATCACTGATATAATGAACACCACTTAAGATTCGTGAACAGCTAACGACAAATGCTAGAATTAACATGATCGTCCCAAGCAGTGAATTTACCTGAAGACAAGCTAATGCAATTGCAAAAGCACTGACCGTATGTCGTGAAGGGAAAGATTCACCTTGCTTATGTTCTATTAAAGGATCAATAGCCATAGCTCATAAGGGCGTTTACGATTAATTACTTTGCGCAAAAGTGTTACAATTAAAAATGAAGCAAGTGGCTTATAAAGTGTTTTAGCTAATAATGTATTTTGAGTATAAAGTAAATAAACGAGCAAAATTGAATAAACAATAAAAGTAATAATAGGGATATAGCGGGTAAAGCCCATAATGATTTTTGCAGCAAGGGATGTTTACGAATATTAGATAACATTGTTTGATAAAATTTTTCCATAAAAACTCCTTATTTTAATTGAATGATCGTTTCGCCTGCATTCATTGTTAAGATGCGCCGACCAGCACGTTTATGTTTATATTGCTTCCGAATAAATTGTTGTAGTATTTTACTTGAATAGCCGTGAACTACAGTAATTTCTTTCGTATTGGGGGATAATGAATTTAGATAGTTATCCAGCCGGATTTTAGCTTCAATCGTAGTACAGCCGTGAATATCGATTTGATTAAACATAATAGTCTCCTTAAATTAAAGTTTAGTTAATTATACTAGATACTTTAAAATTAAACAAACTTGCAATTTACCTGGATATTAAGTAGAATATAAGAGCATATGAATGGAGTGATATAAATGGCACTGACAGCCGGAATTGTAGGATTGCCAAATGTTGGGAAGTCAACATTGTTTAATGCAATAACAAATGCCCAAGTTGAGGCAGCAAACTATCCGTTTGCAACAATCGACCCTAATGTTGGGGTTGTAGAAGTACCTGATTATCGTTAGATAAGTTAACAGAATTAGTTGAACCTAAAAAAACTGTTCCAACTACTTTCGGTTTTACTGATATTGCTGGTCTTGTTAAAGGGGCGAGTCGTGGTGAGGGTTTAGGAAATAAATTTTTAGGGAATATTCGTGAAACTGATGCAATTTGTGAAGTTGTTCGCTGTTTTAGAGATAAGGATGTAACTCATGTTGATGGCGATGTCGATCCTATTAGAGATATTGAAACAATTAATTTAGAGTTGATTTTTGCTGATTTAGATACTGTAGAAAAAAGAATTGGACGAATTGGTAAAAAAGCACAATCAGGGGACAAAGAAGCGAAGTTAGAAGTCGCTATTTTAGAAAAATTAAAAAGTACGCTAGAAGCCAATAAACCAGCTCGAGTGATCGAGTTTAGTAAAGAAGAAATGGATGTTGTTAAACAATATACTTTATTAACAATGAAACCAATCATTTATGTGGCAAATCTAGGTGAAGAAGACTTAGAAGATCCAACTACTAATCCACATTATAATAAAGTCGTTGAATTTGCAGCTGGTGAAGGGGCTGATGTTGTCCCTATTTGTGCAAAAATTGAAAGTGAATTAGTTGGAATGGATAAAGAAGAAAAAGATTTATTTTTACAAGATTTAGGAATTGAAGAAAGCGGTCTTGATAAATTGATCAAAGAAGCCTATAAACTATTAGGACTTCGTACATACTTTACTGCCGGAGTACAAGAAGTACGAGCTTGGACTTTTAAAGAAGGTATGACAGCCCCAGAAATGGCGGGAATTATTCATAGTGATTTCCAGAGAGGTTTTATTAAAGCAGAAACATATAGTTTTGATGATTTAGTCGAATATGGCAGTGAACATGCTTTAAAAGAAGCTGGTAAGATTCGTCAGGAAGGAAAACAATATGTTGGTCAAGATGGTGACATCATGTTGTTTAAATTTAATGTCTAATGGCAAAAACAAAAAAGAGTTTTATTGAGAGAATAAAACCGACTGGAGCTAAAGATTTAATTAGAAAAATTATTTTATTAGTTTGTATTTGTGTATTTTGTTATAGTGCGTATAATCTAGCCTCAATTTTTCTTGAATATAAGAGCATGGATGATAGTAATAAAGAAGTAGAAGAAACATATGTTACTGAAAATACAGAACAAAAAAAAATTCATATAAGACAATTGATTTTGAAGCCTTATTAGCAAGAAATTCAGATGTTAAGGGATGGATCGATATTCCTGATACTAAAGTTAGTTATCCAATTGTTCAAGGAGAAACTAATGATACATATATTCATAGTGATATTGACAAAAAGGAATTTAGAGCCGGTTCAATTTTTATTGCAAGTGAAAATAAAAACCCTTTTACTGATTTAAATACTGTTATTTATGGTCATAATATGAAAAATGGTTCAATGTTTAATAACATTAAATCATATACAGAACAAGATTTTGCAGATAAACACCCGTATGTTTATATTTATTTACCAGATGGGACAGTAAGTCGTTATAAAGTAGTAGCAGCACATATTATTCCAGAAGAGAGTTTATTATATAATACTGGAATTACTGATATTCAAGCTTTTTATCAAGAGATGTTAAAAACTAGTGATATTAAGGTTGATTTTGAACAAGCTGCAGGTAATCCGGTAATTACTTTATCAACATGTACTTCAGCTGGTAGTGAAAGCGGAAAACGTAATGTTGTTCATGCAGTCTTGGATAGAGCAGGAATTGATCCTAAAACGGAAACAATGGATTAATTTAGACTTGTGGAAAATCACAAGTCTTTTTATATATAATTTTTGCAATATAAACTTTTATAGTAAATTAGTTATGAATGGCACTTGATAAGAAGTAGATAATTAACATATTTTTCTTTTTTATTACATAGATTTATAGATTATAATATCTATATACGTCCGAATCAAAGAAAAAAAGGGATTAATTTGACGAATAAAGTTATTTTATGTATGATAGGTAAAACTGTTATAGTTGGGAGCAAGAATATGAAAGAAAAAATACTCAAATTTATTACATCGAAGTTTTTTGTCTTAGGAATTCAATTATTAGCTACGATTGCAGTAGTCTACTTTACATTCAAACTGGATTTAGTGCCGACTAAGTATTTAATTGCTGGAATTGTGGTATTAGCGTTGTTATTAGCAGGATTCTTTGGAATTATTTATAGTAGTGAACAAAAAATCAAAAAAGGATTATCGAGTAAACGAGGAATAGTTACTAAAATTATTAGTTTATTGACAAGTATCATTTTGATTGCTGGCTGTACTTATATTTCAAGAGGGAATAATTTTATTGAAAATGTTTCTAATGCTACTGGACAAGAATATGTTGTTTCAGTGATTTCATTAAAGAATGGTAAAATTACTAA